>Ga0316208_1000121_pt1 | contig 110072 bp, 114 predicted proteins | sample 3monopyrite_MG_FD_204944 | JGI IMG/M metagenome (GOLD analysis project Ga0316208, IMG submission 204944) | Microbial mat bacterial communities from mineral coupon in-situ incubated in ocean water Damariscotta River, Maine, United States -... | ecosystem: Environmental > Aquatic > Marine >... | reverse complement strand
TAAACACACATAATAAAAATAAGAAGCCGTTTGTTTGGACTAAATCTACTGAAGAGATTTTGGTGAAAGTGGAGCGTGCACGTCAAGCACTTTTATCTCAGCAAGCTGTTTAATACACTACACTAGATCTGGATTTACCTTTAAAACAAGAATAACCCCTTTATTAAGAAGTGGCTTTTCTCTACTCCATTCGAATCTGTATCCCTTTTCAAGGGTAAAGGGGCGAACGTAGAGAATATCATCCACAGCAGCAGGTGTTGGGGGCACAACTGGTTGGCCAGCGTTTACCTGTGCTGTCATAGCAATTGACACGAACATTATCTGGATAATAGAGAGCAATCTATTCATCTTAAATACCTTTTTTTAGGAGTTTCTAGCAAAAAAAACATTAGGATCAGGTTTCAATAACCAAATTTCTTATTGCCTCGTTTATAGGACACCACTTTCGTTAGCTCCACAGCAACCCTATCCTTTGAAACAGTAACCGGAATTCTTTCGCCACCCGAGTAGTAAAAGTCACCTGAATAGGCCTTAGATGTTAAAGCAAATGCCAATAGTAAAAAAAATACGCACGCTTGAATCATCTGGCCATAGCCCTTGGTATCGTTTGATCTCTTCCGGTTCATGGCAACATCCTCATTTTAAAATTAGAAATCAAACTCGACAGAATACTTGTTCTTCAAAACAGCTTTTAACAACGCATTCAAATTGTTTAACGTATCAATACAACTCTGATATAAAAACATCTGTAATACCATTCGAATCCATTGCATCCAAATCCGTTAACAAATATATAAAGCATATTTAGATCACCTATTAGTCCGCCTCTGTCTAGTCTTGCAGTATATAATTTGCAAACTCCAAGGCGATGACTACCTAATGAGGAGTATCAAAAGCTATAATTATTAAACGTTCTTATAAGGCCCTAAGGTTCTTCGTGAAAAACAAAGACCGACCAACCCCAAACTTAAAAGCGCTAGCGTCATAGGTTCAGGTACGCGCACCGAGGCAGAATGAACTGTGGCCGAGATTGAATTCCCCCAAGCATCACTTAAAACAGGTACAGCGAGATTTAGCGAACTAAAACCTGAAGACAAACCAATGAATGATAGCGTTGCCAATGTAAAACTATCCGCCTGAGAAGTTTCTAATTCAAAAATAGAGTCCAGTGAAATTTCAAAAAAATCCACAGCGCCAATGGAGGGATTTGGATCCTTTGCAAAGTCAGTAATGCTACCTAACCCAAGGATATCTAGCTGATCTCCGAAAACAATACTTGTAAAATCCAGGACAAAAGGATTATATACCAAGCGCAGATCAAACGCTCCGAGTGCATTCTCGTTAGCTGGAGATGTAGCAGGATCATCTACTAATCCAGATATAACAATATCGACATCTAACTGCTCCACACCGTGTATCTTTTCTGCAGATGGCTCAATACTCAAAATAATTGTCGCTTGCACTGTGCTTATCGAAAAAACCAGTAGAGCCATGCAAGTAATAGAAAGAAATACTTTTTTATTCATTTTAAATTCCCTCGGTAAATTAGATACAAGATATTCCCAAATATAAAAAATATAACCATTTTAATTACGGCAGCCAAATATTATCCTACCAATTACCAATTACCAATTAGATCCCACTCCAACTATTTAATTAAACATCATGGCTAATAATGTCAATTAGCGACTGCATCCACTGATTAAAGAGAATTAAATTAAACCCTCACCAACACCGGGTCCTTTTTATTACCCTTGAAAATTTTTGGATCCAATTGGATACAGCAAATTACAAACCAAATTAATCTTTATAAAAAAACGACATATGTAATGTCGCAAGATATTCAAAATATTCCTGTATGAAGTGAGGAATTGGTGGCAATAACTGAGGAAATGATTCGAGGTAATTACGACATAGTTTTGTCGTTATATTTTGCGACTAATTATTACTGTGTGAAATACTAATGTGCTTTAGAATACATATGTAAATACTACCGACAAAACAGAGGTTAAGTATTAAACTTAGAGCACATTGAAAAACGTAGCCATTGCGGGGATCCATTAGTACTTTGAGTTTTAATTGGACAACATTGTTCCGTAAGAAATTCCGACAACCCAATCGAAGGCATTTTAATTTATAGACAATTTACGATTTCCGAAGAGTCATTTATAATATGTCTTTTTAAACCTGAGATTACCAAAGGAGTCAGCCATTAGAAGTTCCTTGCCAAGAAGGGAAACGAAATGATTCTGTCGCAAAATCGCGGTCACCAACAAACAATATTATTCTTGTCAAACTTACAACTTGAACAGTGAACGTATTGTGATCGACTTTAAGGGCCGCCATTTTGAGAAAGAAATGATTCTTCAATCTGTAAGATCGTATGAGAGGATAAAAATCCGGGGGGCAATACCCTGTAGACTTTTTAATCAAACAATATTCTGAGATACTCTTATTTTTAGCCAATACGGTATCTCGGTTAATGAAAACCTATTCCATCAAAGTAACTCTTCGCGGCGTTAGCCCGATGATCTGGCGACGAATTCGAATTGCTGGAAACGCTTCTTTAGTGAGTCTACAGGCTATCATTCGCGTCGCCCAAGATTACGACGAAGATCCACTACATCAATTTAGAATTTATGCAAAAGATTATGAAATTTTCGGAAATCAATGCGTGGATCGATCTGACAACCTTTGTCATGCCGTTATTGATGACTTTAAATTTAATGTCGGAGATCGGTTTATCTATACCTCGTTTACTGAATTAGAAATTGGCTTCATGAGAAATCGACTTTACGATATTCGAATTGAATCCATCGAGGAACAATCTCTCCGTAAAAAATTGCCATTTTGTATTGGAGGCGATGGCATGCCTGGCGTAAGAAAATATGAGTACACGCTAAAAATGCTGGATGTACTTAAAATTATCGTTGACGAAAAGGATACAACCACGACTGTTGGCGAAGTGCGTCGCCAGATCAATGCATTGGATGCCTTACGCCTAAATCGTAAAAAGGTTAACAAGACGCTGACTGAATATCAACCCTAAAAATAACCGAGATAATTGAGTATAATAGTTTCTCTTACGGAGAAATGTAAAATGCGAATAACAATTCAAATGGTCGTTAATGATGAAGACGGTGCTACAACATTTGAGGATATTATCAAACTGGATAAATCTTCTGATACTTTAAGTGGTATTGGTCTTTCCCTAGAAGATTCAAAAGACCTTTTGAAATCACTTCAAAATAATATTGTGAATTATCAAGCACAAGTTTATACGCATACCAATTGTCCACATTGTGAGAAAAAAAGACGAATCAAAGGCAACCACACGATTCAGTATCGAACACTTTTTGGTATCGTCACAATCCCAAGTCGACGAGTCTATCGTTGCGAATGCGAAGATGAAAATTCCAAGACAGTCAGCATTCTAACCGATTGGCTTACTGAACATAATGCCCCTGAATTACAGTATATAGAGACAAAGTGGGCATCGCTAATGTCCTACTGCATGACCGCCGATTTGCTCAAAGATATTCTACCTATTGGTGATGCGCTTAATTCATCAACCATTAGAAATCATCTACATAAAGTCGCGAAACGCCAAGAAAAAGAACTTGAAGAAAAATCATCAACTCTATCTGGATCTCCACACGATTGGGAGAAATTAGCAAAGCCTGGTAAACCCATAACCGTGGGAATTGATGGTGGTTACGTAAAAAACTGGCGTGAAAAAAATACAAATTTTGAAATTATTGTCGGAAAATCATTTTCTGAAGATCTATCAACTAAGCGATTCGGCATGGTTCAAGTATTGGAAGATGAACCTAAAAAACGCCTGTTAAATGTGTTAGTCGAACAAGGTATGCAAGCTAACCAACAAGTTAGTTTTTTATCCGACGGGGCAGATAATGTCAGAAACCTTCAATACGACATGTATCCTGAATCATCTCATATTCTTGATTGGTTTCATGTCACCATGCGCCTTACCGTACTCAATCAATTCGCCAAAGGCATGGTTGTCTCTGATCCCGAATTCGGCGCAATCGTACAAAAAGATTTGGAGAGTGCCAAGTGGTATCTTTGGCACGGCAATGTAAAAGAAGCCCTGGGTCATCTTAATGATTGCTGCGCACTTAGCTATGGCGATGATATCCAATATGAAAAAAGCAAACGGTTTTATAGACATCTGACAGAAATGTATACCTACATTAATAACAACACGGCAATGATACCTAATTATGGCGAGCTCCTTCGCTACGGAGAAACTATATCCACATCGTTTGTGGAATCATCTGTTAACGAAGTTATTGCCAAACGTATGGTAAAAAAACAACAAATGCAGTGGACGCATGAAGGGGCACACTATTTATTACAAACCCGAACAGCAGTACTCAATGATGACTTACAAAAATTATTTGATCGATGGTATTCTGACTCAAATGTGGTAACGCCACCGATGGAGATAGAGACACCAGAATTGAAATTAGCTGCTTAATTTAAGATAATTTGCCCCCTGGATTTTTATGCTCTCATGTCTTCTTTTAGCGCTTTGTTTCTTCGTGGATCAATGTTAGTGATTGGGACGTGGCCCAATTTTTTACAGTGCTTGCTTCAGACTCATTTGGTATTGGACAAGGCTAGCACTTGCCTTTGCCTTTTGAAGGGACTTGATTCATGATATTTTTATCATCGTCAATCAGATTTCCTATTGTTAATTGTAATATATATTCTATAGTTATTAAGGAAGCAGTCCATGAGTTAATGGCATTGGTCGCGCAAAAGGTGAGAATAATGGAACATCGATTACATAAACGCTATCCGATTTCTTTACAGGTTCATTTGGTTAGTTTGGGGCGAGTGGTCGCTATTGTTCATGCTGATGACATTTGCTCCGAGGGTGTGAGGATTCAGAACCCGGGAATAGAACTAAGTGAAGGAGAGGGAATCGCTGTTGAATTCACAAAGACAGGTCATCCACGGCCAATTAGTTATTGTGCTTCTGCCAGAGTGATTTATTCTAACTCAAAAACCATTGGATTGAAATTTGATGACTACATACCTACACGAGCTATCATCAATGGCGCAGATCTTGAAATGAGCGAATCTTCCATGCGAAGGATTTCTTGATAAAGTATTGCTATGTACCTAAGTTATCGAACCTAATATTTTTAATGATATGTCATTATAGATGTACCTGATCACCTATGATCCTCAGCCATAACTAAAATCCTCATAGGCATTGGTGGCGTCCTCAATGCAGCATACGCAAAACGGTTCTGTCGCGTTAACAGGATCCCCAACATTAATCAAAGAAAATAACGAAGGCGAAAAAGACCTTAATATCTTATTTTATCCGCCTGGTTATATAACACCTGAGGAATTTTATCACAGAGCGGTAATGAGCTTTCTTCGGCTTAAATCTACAAAGACTTCTAAGAAAATTAATGTGACGGTTTTGTTTAACAGTCTTGATCAACTTTCCGCACGATTCCCATTATGCGCTAAAGAGGATGTTTTTATTCCTGGACTAATTGAGACCTTTAACGCAGAAGAAACAACTAGTATATTTATTGCGGTCGATGAGCCTGGACAGCCTGAGCACCAATACGGTTTGTTGACGATGGAAGATTTAATTATATCGTTTCAACAACGGCAATTCAAATCTATAGATTACTTCGGTCACTTAGAAAAGGCAGCCGACATGGGTAGTATTGATGAAGATCTGGCTAAACAGTTTGGCGATCATATAAGCGCCGTAACATTAAACATTGAACGCTTTGCAGGTGGTCAAAGAGCTGGGAAAGGAGGGATTTTAGAATTGGTTCAAACAAATGATCTTGAAGAGTTATATGGAAATTTATTTCCAGGGAAAAAGAAATCAAGATTAGTTTTTACTCCATATTCGGCACACTATTTACAAGGGGAACTAATATCTGCAAACACAATCGAGAAAACCTAACAACAATTTATGAGGTGTCATATTTGTGATTAAAAAATGTCTCTTTCCTGCTGCTGGATATGGAACAGGTTTTTTGCCTGCTACCAAGGCCATGCCTAAGGAAATGCTACCCATATTGAACAAACCGTTAATTCAATATGGAGTCGAGGAAGCTGTAAATGCAGGCATCCACAAAATTGCCTTTGTTACTGGAAGGGGTAAACGTGCCATAGAAGATCATTTTGATATTAACTATGAAATGGAAAATGAGATACGCGGCACTTCTAAAGAACAGTATTTGAAAGATATTAGAAAGATTATTAGTCAATGTACCTTTTCTTACACACGCCAAATTAAAATAAACGGTTTAGGCCAAGCTATTTTAACAGGAGAGACGCTAATTGGGTATGAGCCTTTTGGTGTGATATTGGCTGATGACTTGTGCATCACAGATGATAAAAAAAACTTATTAGCCCAAATGATAGAGGTATTCGATACATACAAGTGCTGTGTAGTTGCGCTACAAGAGGTTGACCATGAAGAAACAGGAAAATATGGAATTGTTGTTGGTGAAAAAAATGATGACGGCACACTTACAATTCGGAACATGGTTGAGAAACCTAACCCTAAAGATGCTCCAAGTAATCTAGCGATTATTGGTCGATATATATTAACACCGGATATTTTTAAAATTTTAAAACAAACGAACCCCGGTATTGGTGGCGAAGTACAAATTACAGATGCACTTAAAACAATTAGCAAGAAAGATAAAGTCATCGGGCTTGTTTATAAAGGAAGGCGATTTGATTGTGGTAGTATTGAAGGATTTGTACAGGCAACTAACTATTTTTATGAAAGGCATACTTCGATAGTGCGCTAAACACCTGACTCATCAACTTTAATCCAATAGTTGACGAGTTAGCTGATGGATAAATCTCCATAAAATCCAATATGGGGTACCGGCGACATATCTCCGATCTGTCGCACGCACCGCTACAGCCTCCGAGTTATCTAGCCTGTAGCGGTGCATTGGTTTTTTCATGGATTTACTAAAAACATCATTTCAAAAGATAAAATCAAAGACTTAAACAGGGTCCCCAACAATATGAGGGTGTAAATGCGACACTTTGGTTTATAACCTATTGATATCTTGAAGTAATTTGCTGGGTTTTTTGCGATAAAAGCCAACATTTACAACAAAAAAGTGTCAGGTAATTATCCGATTTAACAAAGAGTTAGACGCCGAAGTGTGGCATTTACACCCTCATATTGTTGGGGACCCTTAACAGGAGAAGACCGAATTACGGGCATGTGAATTCACCCAACTTCACTCTGTACAATTTTTTCCTGCCAATGCATAAAATTGCTCGGCAAAGGACATCTTGGCGCAGTCTTTCATCATCAGTTGACCTTTGTGGATCATGTGCATCAATTCAATGCCAGCCAATCCTCAAATTATTTTTTGCAACTAGATAATCTGTACGCTGCTATTATTTCAACCAATAATATTCCCTACGAGTTTACTTCCCCACATCTGAATTACTTTATTACATTTTAAATATGTTTATTCTAGTAAGAAACTAATCTGGGCGTTGATTCGGTACTTGACAATTTTATCATTCTCTACCTTGGCTTCATGGTTTTTTACATAAATAGACTTGATATTATTCACACTCTTAGCTGCTTGTAGGACGGCTTGCTTGGCTGCATCTTCCCAGCTTTTGTCTGACTCAGCTAGAACTTCAATCACTTTTAACATGTCACCTCTCCTTATGTAACTACTATCCCAATTATCACTTTTGATGTAGTGATTACTACTATAAGTAAAGCAAATAATAGGGAGATAACAAGAGCTAATTATTATAATTAGAATAATTAATTGTCCACCAGAATTGTTTAGCCTAACCAGGTCCACTTATTTTAGACTCATCTCTCAGTTGGAAAATACTTTGCCAGTTAAGCAAATTACTCAAGATGATCCCACCCTAATTTCTCATCAACTTCTATTCGCCAACAGACCTTCTACTTTTGATATAGCAACATCTAAAAAACCAATAAGTATTTATACGTATTGTTGATGCTTCTAAAAATCACTATAGTTCTAAGTGGTATGGAAGTTGTTTATAAGCACACTTTCATTATTCAATAAATTAAAACGGTTCTGTCGTAAGTGTGCCGTAGGCACAGAAGTTAGCAGTACAGGAAGTGCTGTTGTATTTATGTATAAGCTCATTGGAAGATGGTGGTAGATCCACCGAAGCCTGCTGCCGGAAGTCGGCTTTAAACCCCTTCAAGCTGCTGGTATCAAGAGTACTGGTAGTGAGCGTTGAGTAGTGGATTGTTCTTAAGCTATAGATTATAGAGAGGTGTAAAATGGCCAAAAAAAAATCGTCCCCTAAAAAACACGTTGACAACACACTGGAGGAATATGCTGAATCGTTAATAACGCCCGGTGAGCGAAAAAGAATGATTGCTGAAGCAGCTTATTATCGAGCAGAACAGCATGGATTTGATCCAGGTTTTGTTGAAGAAGATTGGCATGAAGCTGAAAAAGCCATTGATTCAGTGTTGTTTAAAGAAGTTGAGGAAACAGCGGAACATTAAAATTTGAAACTCCGCTATCTATTTTTTGATAGCGGTGGTTGGAATATAGAAAATATTGCTCCGACCGTGTTGCAATTATTTTTTTAAAATAACTCTCTACCTGCTGCCAAGTAGCCTGTCTGTTGAGAATTCGTAAATCAAGCAGCAACTGGCGTTTGAAAAAATCCATGGCAGTGCTTTTTCCATCGATAGTGATTGAGGTTTGCAACATTTTCGATGATATTTTTAGGCGACTCTTTTTGTATTGGTGTATTGCCTTCTAGTGACCAATGGCCGCGAGTTTCATTGGAATATTTTTTAAAATGATTTAACTTGTTTAATAAATCGTTCTCATTCCAAAATAGGATGTGATCTACTAGCTCTCTTCGGCAACTTCCAATGATTCTTTCTACGTAAGGATGCGACGTAAGACAACATGGAACACTTTTTAATTCTTCAATCTCTAATATACGAAGATTCGCTTTCCATCGGTGAAATAAAAAATCACTACATTTTATCAAAGCGACCTGAGTGTAAAGCAGTTATGTTGAACCTACTTTGGGAGAGGAAGTTGTTGTGAAAATTGCTCAAATTGCCCCGCTTCATGAAAGTGTCCCGCCCAAGTATTATGGGGGAACCGAACGGATTGTTTACTACCTGACGGAAGAGCTGGTCAAACAAGGCCATCAGGTTACGCTTTTCGCCAGCGGTGACTCGACGACCTCGGCCACGTTACAACCGATGGTCGATCGCGCTCTACGTCTTAATCCTGATGCCGGAGACCCATTGGCCTATCATATTATGATGTTAGATAAAGTAGCCGAGATGGCCGATGAATTTGACCTCATCCACTTCCATATCGATGCCCTGCATTATCCTCTGATGCGGTATCTGAACACCCCCTATATCACAACCCTGCACAACCGACTCGACCTGCCTCACTTGGCACCGCTATACCATACCTTCAATCATGTACCGGTAGTATCGATCTCCAATCACCAACGAACACCACTGCCCTTCGCCAACTGGCAGGCCACTGTTTATAACGGTGTACCACTAACGCTTTATCACTTTCACTCCAGCCCAGGAAATTATCTTGCCTTCCTTGGTCGCATGTCGTCGGATAAAGGCATTGAACAGTCTATCGAGATTGCAGTAAAGTCCGGCATGGAGCTACGTATCGCTGCCAAAATCGACCCAGTTGATCAAGCCTATTTCGAAAAAAATATTAAACCCCAGCTAGAGCATCCCCTGGTGAACTTTATCGGCGAGATCACCGAGACAGAAAAGGATGACTTTCTCGGCAATGCCTATGCCCTGCTATTTCCCATCAACTGGCCGGAACCGTTCGGGCTTGTGATGATCGAATCAATGGCCTGTGGCACCCCAATGATTGCCTTCCGTTGCGGCTCGGTGCCCGAAGTCATGCGCCACGGCGAAACGGGGTACATCGTCAACAATGTGGATGAGGCACTTGAAGTCCTACCCGATATAAGCAAGCTCAATCGACAGCAATGCCGGCTTATTTTTGAAGATCTTTTTTCTTCACGACGTATGGCACATGATTATCTCAACGTGTACCAACAACTTATCAATAAACATACACAACCGCTAATAGCGATGAGTGAGATGCCATGAAAGATGTTATCCAGATCAACGACCAATGGTATGTGCTAGCAACCTCGTCGCGCGCCGATGACCGCACCTTCGTCCTCAAACAGGGCGAGAGCTTCGGCCTGTTTGACCGCTACGGCGATATCCAGCACATTGGCCTGGGCGAACAGGGCCTCTATCATGAAGGTACGCGTTATCTTTCATCCTTCGAACTCAACATTAATAAACGCCGACCACTGTTACTTCACTCCACTGTCAGAGAGGATAATTCCCTACTGACGGTGGATCTCACCACGCCTGATCTATACGAAGATGATGAATTAATCATTCCCAAGGACACATTGCATATCTTCCGCGCCAAGTTGCTTTGGCATGGCGTTTACTATGAACATCTGCGGGTCGTCAACTATCGTCGCCACCCCATCAAGCTAGAACTTGACTTCAGCTTTGCCGCCGATTACGCAGACATCTTCGAGGTACGCGGAGTCAAGCGAAAGCAGCGCGGCACCTCCCTGCCGGTGCAGCATGGAGAGAAAAGCCTGGTGCTCGGCTATCAAGGTTTAGATGGGATAACACGCCAAACCCGCATCCTGTTCAACCAACAGCCGGATGTTATCGATAAAACGATGGCCGGTTTTAAACTGAACCTGCCGCCAAATGGTTCACAAGATTTTTATCTCACTGTCGCCTGTGATAGTGACAAACAGTCATCGATACTAAGTTACGACGAGGCCTACCGAAAAAGCGATCTGGCACAAAGAGCTGACAAAGACAAGATCTGTCATATTATTACCTCCAATGAACAATTCAATGATTGGATAAATCGCTCCGCCGCCGATCTACAGATGCTGACCACCCAGACCCCGCATGGGGAGTACCCCTATGCCGGAGTGCCTTGGTTCAGTACCCCGTTCGGTCGTGATGGCATCATTACCGCATTGCAATATCTCTGGCCCAATCCGGCGTTGGCACACGGGGTACTGAGCTTTCTTGCCGCCACCCAGGCGGAACATGAAAACGCTGCTCAGGATGCTGAGCCGGGTAAGATCCTTCATGAAACCCGTAAAGGAGAAATGGCAACGTTGGGCGAAACCCCCTTTCTGCTTTATTACGGTACTGTAGATGCCACTCCCTTATTTATCGTGCTCGCCGATGCCTATTATCAACGCACCGGTGATCTCGATTTCATCCAATCAATCTGGTCCAATATCGAAAAGGCACTAGAGTGGATAGATAATTACGGTGATAGCGATGGCGACGGTTTTGTCGAATACGCAAAACGATGCGAGAACGGTCTGGTGCAGCAAGGCTGGAAAGATTCTGATGATTCAATTTTTCACATCGATGGCCGTCCGGCCCAAGCGCCAATCGCCCTATGTGAAGTGCAGGGTTATGTCTATCAGGCAAAACTGGCGGCAGCCCGCCTGTCTAGCCTGTTAGGTGATAATGAACATGCCGACGAACTTAAAATACAAGCCAAAACACTCAAGCAAAAATTCAATGAGGCATTCTGGTGCGATGACATCGGTACCTTTGCCATCGCCCTCGACGGCGACAAACAGCCCTGCCAGGTGCGCTCTTCAAACGCCGGCCATCTATTGTTCAGCGGCATTGTCGAAGAACATCATGCCGTAGCCGTCGCTGACACATTACTTGCAGAGAGTTCATTTTCCGGCTGGGGCGTGCGCACCCTTGCCGACACCGAAGCCCGTTATAATCCCATGTCCTACCATAATGGGTCGATCTGGCCCCACGACAATGCGATCATCGCCATGGGGTTGGCACAATATCAATTTAAAGATCAGGCTCTGAAGATTCTAACTGGCTTGTTTAACACCAGCATCAAAATGGACCTGCAACGACTGCCGGAACTATTTTGCGGCTTCGAATGCCTACCCGGCCAAGGCCCAACCTTGTATCCAGTTGCTTGCTCTCCCCAGGCCTGGGCCAGCGGCACTGTATTTTATCTTTTACAAGCCTGTCTCGGCATGCGCTTCGCGCCAGATCCGCCACAACTGCTTTTTAACCACCCAAAACTACCGGACTACCTGGAACGGTTGGAGTTGAAGAATATTCAACTGGGAAACGGTGTAGTTGATTTGTCATGTCGACGCCGTGGCCAGGATGTTACGATCCACGTTACCCGTAAAACAGGTGATGTAGAGATCGCGGTGGTGATGTGATTTATTCCAGAGAGGGAGTCTCAACTTGGTCGGCAGACATTGTAATTTTGTATTGGATTTAGTTAAACCATTTTTGGTGAAATTTAAAACCAATATATAAACGTGGTGTTGGGCTTTTCATTAGCACTATTGCGCCGGTTTTCTGAATGGGCTCAATTAGTGAGCTTAATTCTTCAAGCCCTGATATTTTTGAAATCTTACTGAGTATCTCTACGCCATTTTCAATGTCGATAAATTCTGATAAACCCGAATCCGTATCAGGATACAGGTGTCCGTAGCATGCATGATGAAAATCAGCAGGAAGCGAAAGCTCGATATTTTGATGTTCATTAATAAGCTGAGTCACGTCTGATATCGACTCCTTTCCATGCCAATGTATAATAATTAGCGAATCAGCGGTCATAATAACCTTCCTTGTTAACTTACTTAAAGAATAGTTGATGACCTTAATAAATGGCAAGATAAACCCAGGAAATTGTAATTTATTGCTAATTTAGTTTTTAGAAACAGTCTCCCCGATATTGGAGAGCATAAAAAACTGTGGGGCAAAACATAAAAAAAATCAGGCCGCCGCTTTTAACTTCGATATTTTGTACCCACCCGTTTCTTGTATCTTAAGAGCTGGATACCACTGTTCAAATGTTTTATGTAGATCGCCATTGAGCACAGCTGTTCGGGTCTGAATGAGATAATGTGCACCTTGGTGAGTCCACTGCATTTGTTGTTTTTTTACCATGCGTTTGGCCACCACTTCATTGATCGTCGATTCAACAAATCCGGTTGATATCGTTTCGCCATAACGGGGTCCCCAACAATATAGGGGTGTAAATGCCACACTTCGGCATCTAACTCTTTATTAAATATGAAATTTATCCGACACTTTTTTGATATAAATTTTGGTTTTTATAGAAAAAAATCCCCGCAAACTACTTCAAGATATCAATAGGTTATAAGCCAAAGTGTGGCAAACGCACCCGCATATTGTTCGGGACCCTATCTTGTAATATTTATTACAAGATATTGCAAGGGTGCTTGTATTTCAACCAAAATAATTGTCTTTTCGACAGTATTGATTAGATTTTTATTTCGCCTGTAATCCTAACCCCAATATGATCTAGTATTTTAAATAGCGTAGGGATCGAACAGTTCTGATATGCTTCTTCTTCATATCTAAGAATTTGTCTTTTGTTAATACCAACCTCTTCGGCAAATTCTTTCACAGATTCGTTATTTGCTAATCTATATCTAATTGGTGCTTTTAGTAAATCCTCAAACTTATCAAATTTCAAAGTTGATAGATCAAGTTTTACCGATTCTTCATACTCCTTAATATCTTTTTCAATTGTGGTTAATTTTTTCTTTAACCGTTTGCGATTTACTGCAACTAATCCAGTTGGAATATCTGGATCAGGTTCAGCCAAAAGCATTTTTCTCAAGTCATTAGCCGCTTCTTTTGAAGCATTATGTTGCTGTGAGCTTGTAATCATAATTAGTGCTCCTCACTCACTACATCTGCTAATTACTCCAGAGTAGTAAGGTCTAACACAATAAAGCCTCTCTTTTCACCATCTCTACCACGACGAAAAAAAGCTTCATGTGTTTCATTTGTAAGTTTCGTTCTCATATCGTTAAAGTAAAGATCTAACTTATATTGATCCTGATTCTCTAAAAAATCTTCAAGATCTTGAAGGTTATATTCTAAACATTCCGATACATCAAACACACCATCTATATCGTTAGGTTTATCTTTTTTTGAAGCAAAAGATCCACTAATAAATACTGTTTTGATTCCAAAACTTTTCAGTAAACATAATCCTGTTTTAGCATGCTCTAATATTTTTTCGCGATGCTTATTGTGCCCCCATTGCTTTGAAAGCTCGTCATATGAACAAGGGTAGTCATGTGCCAAAGTACCTGCACTGGAATAGAGATTTTTTTTCATGTGAAAATGTCCTTTTTATAGGGCTAAATAATTTTTCTATTTTGAGATTCATCACGTCTCTATCTCCGTTGCAGTAGTGCTATTTAAGTAAGTTTTAAAAAAAAATTATAATTTATTAAATGAATGACTTGCGTCATACTCGAATATTAGGTGACTTGTTAGTCATTGTCAATAAAAGATGTCATATTAGTCTCTTTTTATGCTGGGATGAAAAATAAGAAGCTATTATTAATAAGGGTTCCGAACAATATGCGGGTGCGTTTGCCACACTTTGGCTTATAACCTATTGATATCTTAAAGTAGTTTGCGGGGATTTTTTTCTATAAAAACCAAAATTTATATCAAAAAAGTGTCGGATAAATTTCATATTTAATAAAGAGTTAGATGCCGAAGTGTGGCATTTACACCCCTATATTGTTGGGGACCCAATGATAGAAAGCGAAGACTTATTTGGATTCTAATTTAAACAAACCGTTTAAGGTGTACAAATTCTGTTTCTCCATCCTCCACAACTTGACCGACCCGTTGGTATCCAAGTTTTCTCGCTAATTGTAAAGAGGGATTATTTTCAATACCAATGGATAAGACGACAGAAACAGGTTTTGGAATTGAATCAACGAATCCCAATATTGCTTCGCTCGCGTATCCTCTTCTTTTATAGGGTTCATAAATGGTATACCCTATTTCAATTCCATATTCACAGTAAGATTTGAGATGCGTCATTCCAGGCTTGCCATGTGCATTAATATGACCAATCATTTGATTGTCAGAACGGCGTACGATGGCTCTTAGCAACCAAGAAGCGAGGTGTTGATGCTCTTTGATCTGAGAAGCTCTAATTGATATCAATTCTTTTTCATTAAACCAGTAGGGAGGGACTGCAAAATTTACAAGATGTGTCGCATTGTCCTGGTTCGCAACAGATGTCTCTAGGAATTCGAGATTGAGTTGAATGAGTAAAAGATGTTTTGTTTCAATAATAGGTTGTAAATCGCTCATGTAGTTATTCTACTCCAATACGATATCTTTTAAGCGTAAAATACTTAATATAAATCTCGATGCATTGCTCCGGTCGAACGTTGTACACCGAGTGATATAGATATATTCATTATGTCAATTATATTAGTTCAAATTGAAACATGGAGCCTTATGAAAACGATTGGATTATTAGGCGGTATGAGCTGGGAAAGTACAGTTACTTATTATCGTGCGATAAATGAAGGCGTAAAGCATTCTCTTGGTGGTTTACACTCAGCGAAAATCGTACTTTATAGTGTGGATTTTGATCCTATTGAGAAATTACTGAAAAAAATAAATGGGAGGAAATAGCAAAAACTCTCTCAGAAGCTGCAATAAATATCCAGACTGCAGGCGCAGATTTTCTCATCATTTGTACCAACACAATGCATAAAGCGGTTGCTGAAATCGAAAAAGAAATAGATATACCAATAATGCATATAGCTGATGCGACAGCAGAAGTTCTCGTCAACGAAGGGTTTAAAGCCGTTGGTTTGTTGGGTACAGCAATGACAATGGAACAAGATTTCTATAAAGGTCGCCTCACTAAAAAGTATGGCTTAAAGGTGATTACTCCTGATAGTTCTGATAGAGAAATTATTCACAATGTGATATTTAATGAGCTTTGCCTGGGTAAAACCTGTGATAACTCAAAGATGGAATATCTTCGAATCATTGCACACTTGTCTTCTCAAGGAGCTGAAGCGGTAATTTTAGGTTGCACAGAAATCAGTATGCTCGTTAATCAGTATGACACTGATGTCAAATTATACGATACCACCGCCATACATGCGGCGAAAGCTGTTGAATTTGCAATACAAGACATTCTCGTTTGATAACTTGTCTTTATTTAATTGCCGTGGACTAGAGATATGCTCAAAGTTGAAGAAAAAATTTGGAGAATTCACGGTAGGCTCGAAATACCAGAAAATTATGAAAAGAAATCTGGTCTGCATCTACAATTGGAAGAAAATGATTTGGTAGGCATTGGCGATGATATATTTGGCAGGCCACAAAAACTAGCGAAGCAGGCTGAAACATCTTGGACTTTGATGAAATCTAGTGCCGAAAAAGACGATATTATTTTGCAGGTTGTATCAGTCTTCAGGTCAATAGATAAACAAGCGGAAATTATTCAAAGAAAAATCGATAGCGGTCAATTGATTGCTGACATATTGCGGGTAAGTGCAGCTCCGGGTTACAGTGAGCATCACACAGGTCGGGCAATCGATTTAACGACAGAAGAGTGTACGCCACTTACTGAGGCGTTCGAGAAAACGTTGGCGTTTAAATGGCTGCAAGAAAATGCTCATTTATTCTCGTTTAGTTTATCCTACCCCAAGGATAATAAATATGGCATTGCATATGAGCCATGGCACTGGGCGTATAGTGAGGGGTAACCGAATACGGTGTATAGCGATGGGCCAAATTTTAAAAAGTAAAAGTTTGGAGCTAAGGGTGCTATCTCAAGATGATTATGATTCCTTGCGAAGAATAAATCCGTGTGATGAATATTATTTGATGGTTGGTAGTAGCTCAGTAGAATCAATATTTGAGAATGATGAGAAATTTGAAACGGCATTTTCTGAGTTATTAGGAAAAGAAAATCATTGGCAGGTATACCGAGATTCAGAAATTATTGGTATTGCATTCCTCCACAGTATTGACCTCAATGATAAGCGAGCAAGATATGCTGTCGGAATCTACAATAAAAAAAATTGGAATAAGGGCTATGGTCAGGAGATTTCCGATACCGTACTGAATTATTCTTTTAAAACACTTGACCTGCATCGGATCGATTTGCGCGTGTTAGCTTATAACAAGAGAGCAATTGCCAGTTATCAAAAAAGCGGATTTGTTCAAGAAGGTGTATTAAGGGAGAACGCCTTTATAAATAGTGTATGGCATGACGATATTGTTATGAGTATCTTGTCACATGAATATTCTACATTTAACGTCAAGCAGGGAAAGATATGATTAAAGGTAGTTGCCTCTGTGGTGAGATGAAATATAAAATTACAGGTGAATTGAGTGATATCACCCATTGTCATTGTACGACATGACGAAAGGCCCATGGATCAGCCTTTTCATCTGTTGCGGCCGTTAATGTCAATGATTTTAATTTTATATCAGGACGAGAGCATCTGAAATCATTTGAATCTTCACCAAGTAAAAAACGATATTTTTGTTTAAATTGCGGTTCTCATCTATACGCACATAGAGAAGAGCAGGAATATTTTGTTCTCCGTCTTGGGACATTAGATGACGATCCAATGGTAAGACCTACCAATCACATTTGGACAAGTTTGAAGGCGCCATGGTATGAAATAGAAAAAGATTGTCAATTGCCTCAGTTCGAGGAATGGCCTGATGAACGATAACCATTTTTGTTGACAATCACATAAGCGGAGAACTCAATTTGTGAGTGAGAAATCGCAGATAATATTAATGGCTGAATTTGTAGTTTAACTTTGGTAAATGCGGTAACCGCTGATTGAATTAAATACGGAACTGTTTTAAGAACTTAAGTGCGTTATCAATTTCCCATATCTCGTCGCAGTCAAACAAAAGCATGCGATGTTATTAATATTGTCTTGGGCCGTTCTTTTCCCGCGTTTTCTCAGGTCTGTAAATAGCTTTCTGTAACCCGTTCTTTTGCAGCATAAGCGTATCGTCAAAGTCCTCGGGGTCAATGTTAGAGGGAACTCGATATTAGCAAACGGGTTAGGCAAGCACTTTAACTCACTAGATACCAATAAGTGGAATGGCAAAACTATTTCGTACCTAGATTGTTTCCATTTTTCAGTCGAATAAAGTGAATTAACTAACAGGTATTCCTAATAACCTATATTTGAGAATATCGGTATGAATTTATTGTTAAAACATAAGGGGGGAAGTACCCCAAGTTGGATTTCATTTACTTATAATTCTTGAACCACCCATTGCGGATCCGCATGATGGGCGGTATGGGGGGCTGAGAGAAAAACCTCCGACTACCCGATTTAGGTGTATTTAGTAGCATGCAGTGAATACACAAGCGGTACATTATTTTTGGAGTACTGTTTGTAAAAGTATCCCTTTTCCTTCTCCTCAAGCCCCTCAAACCAATTGTAGGGACTATAAGGGAATTCGTTCAAATAATTGATGGTCATTCCTTGCTCAATAAGCGAATTTAATACATTACTTAAAGGATGAGACCAAGTGCATATTTTTGATTTTTCATAAATTTCACTATCAGTATAGGTTTGCTCCTCTGATATCATAGGATCTGAAGAGTGAAAATAAGACTCACCATCTAGAAAATCATTTATTGGATGAAATTCTACCATGTAAAATATACCACCTGGTTTTAAACAGTTTACAATTGTTTCAGCCCATTTTTTCAGGCAAGGTAACCAGCATATAGCCCCGTATGAGGTAAATACGATATCAAACTTTTCAGGGTCATTAAAATTATAAACATCGGAACAAACAAAAGTTGAATCAATACCTAGCTTTCTACTTAATACATTAGCTTGCGTAATTGACTCAGGAGATAAATCTACGCCGGTCACAATTGCGCCTTTTCTTGCCCAAGAAAGCGTATCAAGTCCAAAATGACATTGTAGATGAAGTAATGACTTATTATTAATGTCGGTAAGTTCTGAAACTTCTATATTACGTAAAGATGATACGCCATTTTCAAACCCCTTAACATCATAGAAGTTAGATTTGATATGGGTTTTTGTTCTCTTATCCCATGCTTCTCTATTTGTATTTAAGTAGCTCATATATACTGATAATTAAGTGGTTTATTTGGATTTTCATTCTACATGAAATAAAATTAATTTTTAGATGATTTTTATTTTTTACACGTAACATTGCGATTCAAGCAGATTTTATTGGTATATTTTAAATATCTCAGTTTATAATTTCACACGTAAGTCTATCCCGATTTTTCCAATGCGAACAAGTTGGATACGACTCATCATCAGGATAATTTATACCTTCTTCATGAGGACAGTCTATAATTTTATCTATCATGCTTACTATAATCGCTTCATTTTCATCAATGAAAACGCTTAGCTCACTAAATATTTATTCAGACGTTCTCGCATCTTTATCAGTAAACCACTTTTCCATTGGACCAGGCTCGGCACCTTTGTATTTGAAAATACTACAAGCCATCTTCGATGCCAGACTTTTTGTCTGGACCATAGAAAGCAATAGTAGCTATAGGAGAGCATAAAAAAGTGTGGGGTAAAATGTAAAAAAAATTATGCCGCTACTTTCAATTCCGTTATTTTGTGTTCATCAAATTTTTTGCACTTTGAAATCCGGATGCCACCGTTCAAATGTCTTTTGTAGGTCACCATTGAGTACCGTCGTTCGGGTTTGAATGAGGTAATGTGCCCCTTGATGCGTCCACTGTTTTTGTTGTTTTTTTTGCCATCCGTTTAGCCACCACTTCATTGAGGTTCATTACATTAGAACCTTACGGTTTGATCAACATACTCAATTATTTTATTAAGACAGGCCTGTCTTTTTCGGGACACCAATACCATTGTTTTCCACTGTTAGAAACGCGAACATTCCCTACCCAACGCTTGTACCGAGGGTCGCCGATTTTTAGCCAGTTGTGTTGACCCCGAATCAACTCACGACCTGTTGCAGTAATCTCAACGGTTTCCCGTAACATAGGACTTTCGTTAGCATCACTGCCGATCACTTTCAAAACCATACTGTCTTGCCATAATAGCCTCATCACCGATAAGAACATGATATCGCCTAAAAAGGACATCGGTTCAGACTCAGTATTGAGAAAGTGAAACGTTTTCGCCATATTGATAGGCCCATCTCGATCAATTATCTCCAACGCTAACTGTTCAGTCAGACTAAGTCCGTTAGTCGTCCAAGGCAGTTCTTTAAGCATACGTAACATAGCTTGCCGCATAATAGGAAAACACTGTTCCTGACTTAATTGCCAAAGTTCGGTTGGGTTATCGGTGGTAAACGCTGACCAGAAACGTGTGCCAAAAGCCGTCATAGTACTAGATATTCTTTCCCGTTGTTGCCAAAGCAAAATCAGATTCTCCGGGTGCTCACACAAGTAACCAATACCGATGAATTTTTTAATACCAGGAAAACGATCTATCTGAATGAGTTCTAACAAACAATTACCTAAGTTGATGTTAACGAGGTGAGCAAGCACATAGGCAAGACATAGCTGGTCAAACGGGTCATGTTCAAACCATAAAACAATCCGTTCACAATTCTGGGGTAACGACCGCAACTTATTCTCAACGTCTCGAATTTCGTCATAAGCATGTTTAATACGATCAGAAAACTCAGGAGGTACATCAGCGCCATAATTTTGAACAATAAAATCACCACGGACATTTACAAAATTATCTATTGGGTCAAATGGCGGTACCCGACCTTCGGGAAAGGGATTACTGATTTCTAAAAATTCACCTGAAAAACCACAGGTCTTTAGTGCCGACTGAATATCCGTGCCGCAACGGACATGTAATGTCTTTAAATCGTGATCCAACTTTAAACGAGGTGAGTGTATATGTTCTTGAGCCAAACATATTTCGGAAAAATGTGTTTTCAACTTAGCCCAACTGACAAAACCATTTTCACCGGCAATAATACATTGAGCGTCTGCAAGCTTTAAAACGTTAACATCGCGCAGCCCTTTAGGGTGATATTCTAATCGGACTACAGCCTCAGACTCATTTGTCTTAAGGGCACGAAGAAGGTCTTTGGCTTCTTTTTTCAGCTTCTCGAAAGAAAATCTTTTTAATCGAACACTTTTTCCTGAAATTATTAAACGGGCATCTTGAAGCGTTGGAACAAAATTAAGGTCATTGCCTTGCGGGTGATTTTCTTTGAACCGGGTAACAGCCTTACTATCATGCAACTGATAATCGGCTAACAGCTGCTTGGCATGCTTAAGGTTTTGCTGGTAACGCTCTTTTGTCGAAATAGCTAAATCAGACGGCAGCACATCACGTGAGGTCACGTTCTTTCTAGACATACGATTCTCCTTGATCACCGCATCCGCCCAACGGTAAAAAAATCGTATTAAAATTGCAGGTAGTTAATATTCTCGCTGGGCTCAGCCCTTTCTGCGGATGAGTCGCGCACAAGAAACGCGACGTAGAACTATCCCACTTCTCATCTGTGCTGTCAATATGCGGATAATACAAGAAAGCATAAAAAAGTGTGGGGCAACTTGAAAATACCTTTTCAACCAATTGTCAAAAAACAACCAATTTGTTTTGGAAACTACTTTAATGCTTGTTTGTGGGCTATTAATATTTTTGTAATATACTTATACGCACCGTCCCCAATTCAAGAAATATATCCATCGGTGGTTCAATGTGAGGGAACGAATCAAGTGGAGTTCTGTAGTTAATTATTTTAACATGGGACTAATTGTTAAATTTTTCATATAAGTATTTCGATTTCCTACTTGCACCCTTTACATATTGATTTTGATGAGAGGTAATTGAATTGCTCGAAATTGAAGTAGACCCTGAAATAAATCTGACTCAATTTCATGAATCATTAGCTGAAGAATTATTTTCATTGATTTCAGCCGATAGAGAATATTTGTCTCAATGGCTTGTTTGGCCAAAATATACAAAGACAGTTGAGGACTCAATGGGGTTTATTAATAGTTCGATAGTTGGTTTTGCTGAAGGCAGATCAATGAGCTGTGCAATTATCTACCGTGGGGAAATGGTAGGTGTTGTTGGTTTTCGAGATATCAACAGAGAACTCAATAGTGGTGAAATTGGTTATTGGATTTCCTCTAACCACCAGGGTAAAGGAATTGTTACAAAATCATGTAAAAGACTCATTCAATATGCCTTTAACGATCTGGGAATTGAAAAAGTGGAAATTTCAGTTGCATCAGATAACAGCGCAAGCTGTCGGGTATGTGAAAGATTGGGATTGAAACTGGAATGCACGATCAAAAATGCGGAAAATCTGCACGGTATTCTCATTGACCATGTAGTTTATGGTATTCACTCAATTGAAATATGAACAAATAATAAGTTACCGAGCTTTGTATTTTACTGTAATTTACTGTAATTTAGGATAAAAAATGAAAGTTAGGCGGTACATCAAAGGTGAGGAAGATGTTCTTTGGGATGTTTTCTATAACACAATTCATGAAATTAATATAAGGGATTATACTGAAGTACAAACTTCGGCCTGGGCTCCCGTGGATTTTGATCAAAAAATATGGACTAAGAAAATCAGATCTATAAATCCGTTTGTCGTAGAACATGAAGGTAATATTATTGGTTATGCCGATCTTCAGTCCAGTGGACTGATCGATCATTTTTATTGCGATCATCGATGGCAAAGAAAGGGTGTAGGCACAATGTTAATGAAAAAGATTCATGACGAGGCAAAAGTGCTTGGTATCACGACCTTGATTTCAGAAGTGAGTATAACGGCTAAGCCATTTTATATTTCACAGGGATTTTCTGTCATCCAAGAACAGTGGCTCGAAGTCCGAGGGCAAAAACTAAATAATTATAAAATGCAAAAAGTGCTCAAGTAAAATGAAAAATAAGTTACTGTCTGATGAACAAATTATGGATTCTTGGAAAAACAATGTTGAGCCTTGGGTATCGGCAATTCAAAATGAAGAAATAGAGAGTCGATTGCTTGTGACTAATCAGGCAATACTCAGTACCATTATTGAACGTGCCCCCAAAACAGTGCTCGATGTCGGGTGTGGTGAAGGTTGGCTTGCTCGGGAGTTAGTAAAACAAGGAATTGATGTCTTAGGTGTTGACGCAGTTCCTGAATTTATTGAATATGCCGGTAAAGAAGGTGTAGGTCGTTTTAAAACATTATCCTATGAGGACTTGTCAGCTGATGTCTTGCTGGAGAAGTTTGATATTGTCGTGTGCAACTTTTCTCTCTTAGGGAAAGACTCAGTCTATCATGTGTTTGGACAGGTTTCATCGATTTTAGAGAAAAACGGTGTATTTATTGTGCAAACCATCCATCCGATAGCAGGATGTGGAGACGACAAATATGAAGACGGTTGGCGTGAAGGATCATGGGTTGGTTTTAGTAAAAAATTTTGTGATCCAGCGCCCTGGTATTTCAGAAAGTTGGAAACATGGAAAACCTTGTTCACAGCGAATGGTTTCAGGCTCAGTGAAATATTGGAGCCCTTAAACCCAAAGACCGGAGTTCCTGCTTCTGTTATATTTATCGGATTATTAGTTGACTAATAATTAGGCTTTAAATCAAATCAGTAAAATTTGAGTTTGGGTATAAGTGAATAAGTGAATAAGTGAAAATTTCATATCTTGCCGACCATCAGTCTGTAATACCAACAGTTTCGGATTGGTTTTACCGAGAGTGGGGATACTTACATCCTGAAAGAATAAAGCAAGATGTCTTCAGGTTAATCTCTGAACGAACAAATAAAAATAAAATCCCCGTGGCTTTAGTAGCATTTGAGGGAAAAGAATTAATTGGTACCATTTGCCTTAAGGTGAATGATATGGAAACTAGGCCGGAGTTGACGCCTTGGCTTACTGGACTGTATGTGAAAGAATCATGGAGAAAACGGGGTGTTGGTTCTGCTCTAGTAAACGCTACTGAGAAAAAGGCCTTAGAGCTTGGGCTAAATCACTTATTTTTGTATACGCCAGAATCTGAAAATTTTTATACAAAACTCGGATAACAGGTATTGGAAAGAGAAACCTATCATAATGTTTCCGTTACAATTATGAAAAAAAAATATTCGCTCACAATGTCTGATAATTAAATTTGTTTAAAAACCAGCGAGGTTCCAGTTTTTATGAGTCGATTTTGGAGTTCATTAGTTAAAGAGTTGAAACCGTATGTCCCTGGTGAACAGCCAAAAAATGCTGATTTAGTGAAATTAAACACCAACGAGAATCCATATGGGCCATCACCAAAGGTTTTGAATTCCCTACGCAATGAGGTCGCTGATTCATTACGTCTTTATCCAGACCCAAACGCAACGGAGCTAAAGTCAGCTATCGCTGAATATTACCAAATAGAAAAACAACAAGTTTTTGTTGGTAATGGCTCTGATGAAGTCCTGGCACATGCGTTTCAGGGACTTCTATCTCATGATAAACCTGTATTGTTTCCCGATATTACCTACAGCTTTTATCCTGTTTACTGTGGCTTATACCGAATAGATTACCAGACAATACCACTCCTGGATTCTTATGAGATCGATATTAAGAGCTATGATCGCCCAAATGGTGGCATTATATTCCCTAACCCGAATGCACCAACAGGTACAATATTGCCCTTAATAGATATTGAATACTTGCTAAAGAATAATACTGACTCAGTTGTCATTATTGACGAAGCATATATTGATTTTGGTGGTGAAACGGCAGTGCCGCTTATTGATCGCTACCCAAATTTGCTGGTGATACAGACGTTATCAAAATCCCGTTCATTAGCAGGACTCAGAGTAGGGTTTGCTATGGGGAGTTCTGAACTTATTGATGGGTTGGAGCGGGTAAAGAATAGCTTCAATTCCTATCCTCTCGATAGATTGGCAATTTCTGGGGCAATAGCAGCAATTCAAGATCAGAGTTATTTTGATACGACTAGACAGAAAATTATTCAAACCAGAGAGGTACTTTCAAATAATCTTCAAAATATGGGATTTGATGTTCTTCCGTCAAAAGCAAATTTTGTTTTTGCCCGTCACCCGCAATATGATGCGATTAATATATATCAAAGGTTGAGAGATGAAGGTATTGTCGTTCGGCATTTTAACGAAGTTAGGATTAGTCAATACTTGAGGATTACCGTTGGGACTCAAGAAGAATGTAATACTTTGACAAAATCATTGCAAGAAATTATTCAAGGATTTTAGGTTGAGACGTGAGACGATTTTTTAATCATTAATCAGATGCAAAACAAGGAGAGTAATAGATGAAAGCGCTGGCAAATAATATATGGATTGTGGAAAAAGAATTTAGTTTTATTGGTGCTGACTTCGGTAATCGAATGACCGTAACAAGATTACCAAGTGGTGCTATATTATTGCACTCTCCTGTGGAATATTCCGATGAAATTTCAAATGAAATAGATAGCCTAGGAGAAGTCGCATTTATCGTGACACCCAATAATTTCCATGGTTTGTTTGTTGATCAATGGATCGAAAAATATTCAAGAGTAAAACACTTTACTACAAAACCTGACGAATTAGTAAACTCTTATGCGTTAACTGAAGGCATCGAAGAAGATCTGGAATCTGCAATAAACGTTATTAAAATAGAAGGGATGTCCAAATTAAATGAATTTGTTTTTAGGCATAAGGAAAGTTCTACATTAATATTGACCGACCTAGCGTTTAATTTCGATAAAGATATTTCGTTGTGGTCTAAATTATTCTTTAAGTTAAACGGTTGTTATGAAAAGTTTGGACCCTCAAGACTGATGAAAACAATGATTGATTCACCCGATAAACTCATTGGATCAATAGCGAGAATTAATGAATTGAGTTTTACACGAATTATTGTCTCACATGGTAATGTTGTGGAGTTACAGGCTAAACAAATATTTTGCTCGGCTTTTAATGAAGCATCAATTGGATTTGCGAAGAATAAGAGTAAATCAAAATTCTCATTAGCTAAATGTGGATAAAAATTATTATCGTTTACAAATATGCTCAATTTGGTGATTGGCGTCGTATCAGTAAGAAGTACTGTATTAAGGGTGAAAAGTTGTGCTGAAAATATGGGGAAGGCCAGGTGCTTACAATGTCCAGAAAGTTCTTTGGTTTCTTGATGAGCTAGAAATCGAATATGAGCATATAGGAGAGCATAAAAAAGTGAGGGGCAATTTATAGGGTTCCCAACAATATAGGGGTGCGTTTGCCACACTTTGGCTTATAACCTATTGATATATTGAAGTAATTTGCTGGGCTTTTTTTACGATAAAAGCCAACATTTATAACAAAAAAGTGTCAGCTAATTATCCGAATTAACAAAGAGTTAGATGCCGAAGTGTGGCATTTACACCCCTATATTGTTCGGGACCCCACCTTTAAAAAATGATATCACTCCGTTCACTATCGTAGAAGTCGTCGCTCCAATAAGGATTGCATATCTCGCCGACCATCTACGCAAATTAAGATCACTACATCATTTTTGATAATTTCATAAATTACACGATAAGGCTTGAAATGAATTTCTTTATAATCTTTGATGCCTTTTCGGTCAAGCTCAGGTGGCACATGTCCTCGTTGTGGGTTTTGATCTAAACTAAGTACCAGTGTTTCTAAGTGATCTAAAACAGACGCTGCGTTTTCTTCACAATCATGTCTGGAAATGTAGTTATATAAATCAAACAAATCTTCTTCCGCAGAAGAAGTGATTCTGACCTTATAATGTTTCATTTAATTATTTTTGATTTGTTTACGTAGATCAGAAAACGTTTTTTTTGCCGACTTGTGATTACCTTCCTGGTAATCATTTTTTGATTGAGCAACCATTTTTAATAAAGCAAGTGTGTCTTGTATTTGTTCATACTCAGTAATATCCATTAGTACCGCTTTGGCTTCACCATTTTGGGTGATAACCATTGGACTGAGATGTTCAGAAACATCTTTTATTGCTTCAGCTGTATTTTGTTTTAGATAGCTTATTGGTTTAATTGATTGACTGAGTTTCATGTGAGCATCCTTATTTATATAGTACTAAATATAGATTATATTTAGTACGCTTGCAATTTATCTTTCGCAATATAGCTATGTCCTGTAATTATACTTACTGGACACAATGAGCGTATACACTCTTTCTAGCTGGTGCCCAGCTCAGGTGAAACCTTTAATAATTAGTGCATTTTCTTCTTTGGCAATGACCTTACCGGCCGACCACCCGACCGCAAAATCATTAACTGCGCTTGAGTCTTCAAACTCAGAAATAAGATTGTAAAATTCTATTTCATCTGCACCACATTTATAGAGTTTGGAAATTTCAGAAATAATGATTTCTTTGGCCTTGTCTCTATTGTCAGCTGTTAAATAAATACAACGTTCATCTTCTTTGTTTTTAACTTCAAAAATGGCTCTAAATTTCATCAATTTTCTCCGAAGAACGGCGCCTCATGATCTTAGCTATCTAAATATTTTTTTATATCACGATAAAAATTTTCGTGTTGACCAAGTGCTAGTAGAGTAAGAACCACCATATCCTGATCAAATTTATAACCTAGTAAAAACTGCTTCTCTTTCATTTTGGGGTACCAGGGACAAATCCGCAAATTGTCGCATTTGGCTTTTAAGTCTTTGATTTTATCAATTCAAATAACAAAATCCTAGAATGGCCTAAAAAACCAATGCACCGCTACAGGCTATATACTACGTGGGGTACAGAGGCGCGTGCGACAGGTTGCGGATATGTCCCCAGTACCCCACGAAGTAGAGAGCATAAAAAAGTGTGGGGCAAATAGGGAAACAACTATATCTATTATGGACAAAGTATATGTAATGCTTAGGAAAAACAAAACTGGCCATAAGCGGTTAACCGGAAATGCCCCCCACTTTTTTATGCTCTCCTACCCTGCACGCAATAACATTAATGTGATCAAAATACGTGATAATCTCCCATTGCCATCCTGAAATGGATGAATAGCTAAGAACACAACATTAAATACCGCAATAATCAATAAAGGATGCATTGATGCCTCATTAATCGCTTTTGCCGTCCAGCGCACCAATTCTTCCATTTCTCGCGGTGTATCAAACGGTGTGGCTGTCTCAAACACAACGCCTATTTCATTCCCTTTCGCATCTTTGGCGACTACATACATGGTTTGGGACATTTTTATAGTCTCCGCGATGGCGTTCATCTTTATTGCTATGGCGAAGCAACTGCTGATGTAGCTGGCGGATATGATTTTCGGTTAGATGTAAATCTTCGTAGGCTTGAAAAACTAAATCCATAGCCTCAGCATAACCTGCAACCTCTTGCTCATCTCGCGTTTTAAAAGAGGTAGATGTTAAATTGGATAGCAGTGTTTCTACTTGCGCATCGCTTAGCTTAGCCCCTTCTATTCGTGTTGAAGAGCCTACACTTTCAATAGTCGCTACCTTGCGTAATTGTTGCAGACGCTCTGGTGACATTGTTTTGAGGGCAAGCCATTTTCCTTTAAACTCATCAAGTTCCGAAATAAGCTGTAGCATGTCTTGACCAACAGTGATTTTGGGTTCTTTCATTCCATTCTCATATCCGATTCACTACCCGATAAAACCCGATTGCCAAATGGGGGTATTACCAGTCAATAGCATTGTGTCCCCAGTACTCCATAATGGTTTTTCTGCTAGGGTCGCCTTTCAAATTCGCCCTATTATCAACTATTACATAAAATTTGATAATAGGGGTTTTTCCCTAACCCCTTGTTTATTATCGTTAATTTGTCATTTTTGGCCTTGATCTTTACATCCCGCTCATTTATAGTTATCAACTAATGAGTTAATTCATATGATTAGTTGATAATTGGGTGCGCGCATGTCCAGAGGTCAAAAGCAATCAGAAAACCATCCCCAAGCCGGTTCAACAATCAAAGTTGAACCGATACGCGACACCAAAATCATCAAACGCATCAAAAAATACCTCGAAGAAAAACCACGTGACCATTGCCTGTTTACCCTAGGCATCAATACCGCCTACCGCGCGAATGAATTGCTTTCGATTAAAGTGAGTGACATTATTCATTTGAACGCCGGTGCTGTGCTTGAACTGAAACAATCAAAAGTGAAAAAGTACCGCAGTGTGACACTGAACAAAGGTGTCATTGAATCGATTACCAGGCTGCTCGATAGCCGTCATTTTGAATTGGATGATTTTCTTTTCTACAGCTTGCATGGCTCTGTATTGACAGTTTCAACCGTCAACCGATTAGTTAAGGTGTGGTGTATTGAAAATGGTGCTAGAGGTAATTTTGGGAGTCACACGCTAAGAAAAACGTGGGGCTATCAACAACGCATTCAAAACAATGCACCCGTGCCATTATTGATGGAAGCATTTGGTCACTCTTCACAAAAACAAACATTGGATTATTTGGGTATTCAAGCTCACGAAATTCAAAGTCTTTATTCTTTAAAAATATAAGACTTGATGTTCAATACAAAATATTTTGGATTGTTATTTATGGAAAGAAATTTGGTTGACGGTAAAGTATGGGCTAATTGCGCTATTTGTGAAGAAAATGGCAAATATATAATATTAGGCCCTGATTATAAAACACAAAAATATCAGAATAAAGATTTTGATACTATGGATGAAGCGGAAGCATATATAATTAGAAGAGAACGTTTTGATTCAAATAAGAAAATTTCTCGTTAATGGGCCCGGCCGGGATTCACGTAAAATGTCAATGAATGGAAAATAATTTATGGAAATATATCATCCATCAAAGGCACCCCTAGCAGAAGATTGGTTAAATCTAGATGAAGATATTCGTATTGATTTAGTTAAAAATTCGCATGAATTAGCTGGTATAGAATTTGAGAATGGAGCGATAGATATACATTCGTTGATTCATGTAATTGTTGAGAATCAACTGGCAATGAAGGTAGTTCCTGTTCCTGAAACAATAGCTAAACTCACTAGGCAAGGATTGAGTAGGCATGAAGCTATTCACGCAATTGGAGCTGTTATTTCAGAGGATTTATTTGAAATGATGAAGAATAATCAAGAACACGACATTAAAAAATATCGTAAACGTTTAGATAAGCTTACAGCCAAAAGATGGCGCAAGGGCAAATAAAAGAGCTGGGCTGATATAATCCCAACGTTTGATGAAGCTTATCGCGACTTTGTCGAAAATGACGTAGCGTATTGAAAAATAACATAGGTATGTAGACTACTAAAAACAGAGAGTTACGTGAGATGTGGCTGCATTTTACGTGAATCCCGGCCGGACTCCAAGCATATATAATTAGAAGAGAACGTTTTGATTCAAATAAGAAAATTTCTCGTTAATCTCAGATTTAGGGTCGGCTGAGATTCCAGCGGTATTGTTATATCGACATAATCTTTAATAATTTCAAAATCAAACAAGGGAGAAATCCAATGGAAGCCGTTCAATCAACATTACTCCCATGTGACCACTGTGGTGATACGGTTGCAATGCTTATTCTGCCTGACAACATTTATTCGAGTTTAGACTTTGAACACTATGTATCAACGATGAGGCATAAATACGTCTCATACGATGTGCCTACATGGATCATCGCGTGTTAACGCCAGTCCAAACCCGCAGTTATTTGCCGCAGCTCGATCTTTTGACTCATTTCAGTGATTTAGCGCATACTCAAATCAATGATCCGATTTCGAACAAATTATGCTCTTATTATACGAATTCAGGCGATATTAAAATTACTTTAATACCTGATGTCATCATTTGGAGTTTTCAATTCGTGAGTACTATAAACAAGAAGGACACAGCGCGTTATTACAGCTGTATGCGCTGTCGTTCCTTTAACGTAATTTGCGGTCGTTGCGACAGGGGTAATCGTTATTGTGCGACATGCGCGCCGAAAGCGAGCTTTGATGCTAAACGTAGAGCTAGCATCCGTTATCAAAATTCTCCTAAGGGACGACTTGCCCATGCGAACAGACAAAAACGTTATTTGGCTAAAATTAGAAATAAAGTGACGCATAAGGGTTCCAGCGTTACATCTCCAAGTGATCTAATACTGCCGCCTAAAAAACACACCACCAATATACCCCCTAAAGTCAGAAAACCAGATTACAAGGAAATTTACTGTTCTTGTTGCGATAAATTGTGCTCGCCTTTCTTACGACGAAACCGCTTTCACTCTTTGGCTTGAGTAGATACTCACAATTTCAGCTGTTATATCCGAATAATATTCACCTATTTTTTTAACAAGATTTTTTGTGAAAATGGACATTTATTTCTCGTTTTTTAAATGCGGAGCTGCGGCAAATAACTGCGGGTTTACTCCGGCAGTAACATCGCGACTATGTTTGAAGATAAAGGGGAAGATTTTCCCGTCGATATATTAAAAATATGGCCTGAACGCGAAATAATTTTTTCACAATCGGCTAGAGATTTTAATATCATGCTCGATGAGATAATGTCGTCCCATTGCGCTGCATCCTAGAGCTAGGAGAGCAACGGGATCGTCTCTAACGGCACAAAGCAGACCTTCAGAAAATACTTATATTCATCATGCCAAATAAGAAAAGCGGACATTTTGACTAGTTGGATTAAGTAAGCGTGCGGTTAACTGCACGCTTACGATGTACTTTCCCATACGCTCATGGTTAACTACACATTCATTCCTTAATGATCGTTTTTGTTATGTTTACGGTGTTCATTCCTAAACATATGTTTTCCATTCTCTGACGAAATGCCATCATTAACTTCACATGTAGCCATAACTCGTGCTGGACCACCGGTTCCCCCGACATGCTTTAACGCGCCTACCATTAAATAACAATCGTCATTTTTATTATCTGCCCTCGCCAGCTCGGCGAGGTTAGCGAGGTTTTCGACTATCAATATATCTCGTTGATACAATCGTACATGGGCTGGCCAAGCATTACCCCAATTGTCATCAATACCTTTAGCGCCTTCTCCAGAATCGACACTAAAGCTGTCTGCGGCAATACCAGATATCTTCACCCCTTTACGATCCATAATATCAATTAGCTTAGCTATCGCCTCTGCTGTGAACCCAGGATGATTTAGCCCATTGACATACTCAGACGCATCCCAGTCCTCAGTGTCAGCAAAATAAAACTGATCCCAGCCTACTCGGGCGACCACCCAGACACCGTCTTCAATCTGATCAGCAACTCGCACAATATCGGAAGCACGTACAGTAGCTCGCGAAGAGTCGGAGAAATCAGTAATAAAAATATCGGGGCTGGGCTTACCAGCATTTTTTGCTAATTCCATTTTGACTCGGTCAGATACATCAATCAGAACAATTTTACCGCTAAGTTGTTCAGTTGTTAATTGATGAGCAGCTTTACGATTGGTGTTGGGAATTGATTTTGGTTCAAGACTGGCTTCATTATTAAAATAATGATTCGTACTATTAAAACTTGTTCCATTGTGCTCTTCAATTAAGATTGCTCTGGAGCTAAAGTAACCCTCGTTCGTTGCCCAATCGTCAGCAGGATACAAAATAGCCTGTTGATAAAAGCCGGCGATCGGTGTGCTATGGGCAATAGGATTAGATAAGTCTGGTTTTGGTTTAGTCGGATCATCATCGTTCGGAATAGGTTCAAAAGTCGGTATTTCGTGTGTTAGATCAATAAAGATCAACTCGGCCCATGCAGTTTTTACCGTTAAGCTAGTGATAATAAATATTGTTAGTACAAATAGATTGTGATTAATTTTCATTTTTCCTTCCTCTCTCGTCATTTTTCTCAGATAAAACAAAATTTTAGATTAGTCTCCATATGTAATAAAGTACATAAATTGACAAACACTTATGAAGAGATTTCACAAATGGATAAATTAAGATTATTGCGCTTTTTTTTGACTGTTATCGATCACGGTAGTTTTTCAGCAGCCGCCCAGCAATTAGCAATATCTCCTTCAACTATCAGCAAAGCTATTCAACGGTTGGAACAATCTGTAGGAATTCAATTGTTTCAACGCAATACACGTCATCTTCGTTTGACGACAGAGGGAGAGCAATACGGCCTTCAAATTCGCTCCTTGCTTGAGCAATTAGATACCTGTGACGAAAATATTAAACAGAGGAATGATGTACCAAGAGGTAAATTACGTATCAGCGTACCGATTTCATATGGGCGATTGTATGTGCGGCCATTATTAAAATCGTTTAATCAATTGTACCCAGATATTTGTATTGAATTATCCTATGACGATCGGTATGTCGATATCATCGAGCAAGGGTTTGATGTCTGTATTCGTAGTGGTACTGTTTCCGATAGTCGGCTAGTTTCAAGACAACTTAGCCCAATCGATTTTTTAATTTGCGCCTCACCCGCGTATGTGAAGCATCACTCAATGCCCAAATCTGCCAGAGACTTTAAGCAGCATCCCTGGATACGTTTTCGCTACCAACAAACCGGCCGATTAATGCCCATTATGATGCCAGGACGCGCCAGTTATAGAGAATTTGATCCAGATCAAACGTATATTGTCGATGATGGTGAAGCACTAGTAGAATTATGTGCTGATGGCTTAGGATTAACGCAAATGCCACACTTTATTGCCCGAAATGGGCTTCTAGATAAACGTGTTGTGACATTATTTCCAGCATTTCACCCAAGCGGTTTTGGTGTGTTTGTGTTGTACCCTAAACGGAATTATTTGCCAGAGCGAGTTAAAGCATTTGTCGACTTTTTATGCCAGCAGATCGAGAAGTTAGGTGAAACGCCCCGTAGCACTTGGGCTCGAGTAATTTAGCCTATTATAAATGCAAGCGTATTTCACTATTTCAGGTTGCGGATATACTCTAGATCGGCCAAGAGCGGACTGTTAGCAAACTATTATATTTCCACCGACAAATACGAAAAGCAGACACTATATCCGCGATACTATTTCTTAAAACGCACGGGACAAGACCTGATAATCATATAGCCAGTCTCCCAAAGTTCAGTGCCAGTTGTTAGACTGGTGTTGAGCACATAAACCAAACTATTGGGAGACTGAAATGAAATTATATTGCGGAATGGATTTACATTCAAATAATGTTGTTGTGAGAGTGATTGATACAAGCTGCATATTCTGGCCGAACATGAACACCCATTCTGGCGCATCGTGAACACTCATTCTGATCCATCGTGAACACCTAATCTGGTCCGAACGTGAACGTTTTTAGTTCTTCACCAGAATCGCTGTTCACGATGCCAGAATCCTTTCCCCGCATTGATATATAACCACTGCTAACCTATCCAATTTCATATTGGGGACGGTGATGTCAACGAAGAGAATATCAATGCGTAAATTACGAGAAATACTACGACTTCGCCTTCAGGGCGATCTTAGCCTGCGTCAGATCAGGGACAGTTTGAGGTTAAGTTTGGGAGCCATACAAAAGGTTACCAGCAAAGCCAAAGAGCTGGAACTTGATTGGGCGGCAATTGAAAAACTGGATGATCAGGTACTTGCCAGTCGCTTCTATCCTGAATCAGATACCCGAGTTTCAAGTCAGCTTCAGCTACCCAGCTGGATTGAGGTTAGCCAGGAACTCAAAGGAAAAGGTGTCACAAAACACCTTCTCTGGGAAGAGTATACGCAGCAATACCCTAATCGCAGCTACAGTTATCCTCAGTATTGTTTTCTACTCCAGGAATGGCAAAAGAAACAAAAACGCTCCCTGCGTCAAATACACAAAGCGGGTGAAAAACTGTTTGTGGATTATGCGGGGCAAACCGTGCCGATTGTTTGCAGCACAACAGGTGAAGTAGATTTTGCTGAGATTTTCGTCGCCGTACTGGGCGCATCCAATCTTACCTACTGTGAAGCAACCTGGACACAGCGCTTACCGGATTGGATTGGCAGTCATGTGAGGGCTTTTGAATTTATTGGTGGTGTCCCTGTACTTGTTGTACCCGACAATCTCAAAAGCGGTGTCACTAACGCCTGCCGGTATGATCCTGATGTGAACCCGGCATACCAACAATTCGCTGCCCATTATGGTACCGCCATTGTGCCTGCCAGGCCGTATAAACCCAAAGATAAAGCAAAGGCGGAAGTCGGCGTGCAAATTATAGAGCGTTGGATTCTTGCCCGGTTACGCCATCACACTTTCTTTTCGTTGGCAGAACTCAATCATTGCATCAAAGCATTACTTGAGGACGTCAACAACAAACCCTTTAAGCAACTTAAAGGCACGAGGCAGCAATGGTTTGAGTCACTGGATAAACCGGCACTGGCACCATTGCCAAAGCACGCTTTTCAATACACCGATATTAAACGTGTCAAAGTCAATATTGATTATCACGTCCAGTACGATAATCACTTTTACTCTGTCCCGCATCATCTTGTTGGTGAGAAACTGGAATTACACGCCAAAGATAATTTGATTGAACTTTACTTCCACAACAAACGCATTAGCAGTCACGCCAGACGATTCCATCCTGGTATGACAACGCTGTCTGAGCATATGCCGGAGAAACATGAAAAACACCTCAAGTGGACACCGGCGCGTTTAATGAACTGGGCGAAAGACATTGGTGACGAGGTATTACTCTGGGTTCAGACATTACTCAAGCAGAAACAGCATGAGGAACAAGCTTATCGCGTCTGTCTTGGTCTACTGAATCTGTCGCGAACCTATGCGCCAGCGCGGCTGAATAATGCCTGTGCGATTGCAAATCAACGGCATCTTTACCGATTGAAGCAGATCAAATCCATTCTACTGAGCAATCAGGATCAGCTGCTGTCCGAGAAAAAAGAACAACCCTCACTGTTACCGCAATCTCACGAAAATATTCGTGGCCCTAAAAACTTTCATTAATCAGGAGAATTAACATGTTGGAACACACTATTACCGAACTAAAACAGCTCAAGTTACGCGGTATGGCCAATGCGCTGGTCGATCAGCTAGAACAACCAGGCACCTATGAAGCGTTATCCTTTGCGGAACGTGTACAGTTACTGGCTGACAGTGAATCACAAGAACGAAACCAGCGTAAACAACAGCGCTTGCTCAAGACGGCAAAGTTCAAACTCGCTGCCAATGCAAAAACGATTGACTACCAGCACCCCAGAGGGCTCAAGCAATCCATGGTTGCCTCGCTGCTACCGTGTGATTGGATTGGGAAGTCGCAAAACCTGCTCGTTACCGGACCTTGTGGGAGTGGCAAAACCTATATTGCTTGCGCCTTGGGTCATACCGCTTGCATGAAAGGTTATAGCGTTAAATATTATCGTCTCTCACGATTGCTACTGGAACTGGCGCAAGCAAAAGCGGATGGCAGTTACAGCAAAGCTTTACAATCACTGGCTAAAGTTGATCTTCTTATTCTGGATGACTGGGGACTTGAACCGTTAACAGCAGCACAACGAAATGATCTGATGGAAATCATGGATGACCGACACGACAGCTCATCCACTGCTGTTATCAGTCAACTACCGACAGATCAATGGTATCAATCGATTGGTGACAATACACTAGCCGATGCGATTTTAGATCGACTGATGCACAACGCTCATCGAATAAAATTAAAGGGGGAATCAATGCGGAAATTGAATTCGATATTGACTGATGGTGAACACTTAGGTTAATAATGTCGTCAGCCCAATGCGTGGATAGTGCAAGTGTTCACGATGACCAGTGTGGGTGTTCATAGTTACCAGTATATGCACAAGCAACAAAACTTTGTGTAAGAAAAAGTTACCATGTGAATTGGATATTATATTGGACGCGCTAAAGCCACACAAAAAATCGATTGAAGGTATTGCAATTGAATCTACATTCAATTGGTATTGGTTAGTCGATGGCCTTGAAGAACAAGGGTATAAAATTCATCTTGTTAATACGGCTGCAGTTAAACAATATGAAGGATTGAAGCATAGCGATGATGACACCGATGCGTTTTGGCTCGCTCATTTGCTAAACCTTGGAATATTACCCACGGGATACATCTACCCAAAAGAACAACGAGCAGTGAGAGATTTAGCTCGAAAACGTAGTCAGTTAGTGCAAAATCGAACAACTCAAATATTGAGTTTACAAACGCTCCATATTCGCAATACGGGTAGACCATTAAGTTGTGACGTCATTAAAAAACTAACAGTAGAAGATATCGAAAATCAATTCACAGATACGAATATTATTTTAGCAATGACCAGTAATTTGGTGATATACGAAGCATTAAAACAACAAATTAGGATTTTAGAAAATTCGATTGTAAATCAAATAAAACTAGATCCTCGATATCAATATTTGATGTCGATCGATGGCATCGGGAAAATACTCGCACTAACAATCATGCTTGAAACAGGTGATATTAGTCGCTTTAAGAGTGTTGGTAATTATGCATCATATTGTCGCTTAGTTGGTAGTATTAAGCTTAGCAATGGCAAGAAAAAAGGTGCGGGAAATTCAAAAAATGGAAACAAGTATTTATCCTGGGCTTATGTTGAAGCTGCCAATTTTTGTATTCGCTACAATGAACATGCTAAACGTTATTATCAAAAGAAATCAGCAAAAACAAAACGTGTTGTAGCGCTCAAAGCTTTAGCTCATAAACTCGCAAGAGCAAGTTACTATGTAATGCGAGATAACGTTGAATTCGATAGTAGGAAACTATTTTGTTAGCTTAGTCTTGAGAGGTCAAACCGGATAGAGGGTTGGCTAATAACCACTAGGCCTGATTGGATGGCCTCTCAATCTTGATTATTTAAAAAGTTTACAAACTGATACGCCCATGCCTTGAACCACGAAGGTCTGGTCTACTTCGGTAGATAACCACTAAACCTGTTGCGGTAAAGCAACTGGACAAGGTCTGGTACCAATAATTTTCTGGGGCATGTAAATGCCAGGGACTTTGGAGAAATAAGTAAGACTCTAAATGTCTTGATCCTGATGGGTGACTGATGCGCATTAGTTTTAATGCCAAATCACTAAATAGAGAAGCCGGGTGTGTAAGCAGTGTATGACTTTAAAATATTCAAGATAATGAATAGTAATTTAATAGCACAAAGAAAAGATTTTGTACTATCAAATTACTATTGTCTGTTGACAGGGGGTCGGCTAATGGGCGACCCCTCATTGCTATTGCATTGAATACATAATTAGATCTCCATCTTTGGTTGTTCTTTTACTAACAGATAAAGTGGTATAACTTGAGTAATTTACATATCATTTTCACCATAAGCGAACCTTCCGCGAATGGCAAATAAGTGTCACTCTACAATGCTCGGAAATTACAAATTCGAAAATATTTTTCTTTGAGTCTGGTTAATTCCTGAGATACTCTTTAGGGTCTTAATACATTTTTCTTTAAAACGTTCTCACTAATATTAGTTTCCTTCAAAGGGTGCTTCATGAAGTGCTCCTTTAATGCGTCTGTTATAGACTTTTCTTTGTACTCTTTTGATATTTTTATCACACCATCGCCATCTTTCCACTTTATAGGAAACTTTTTCCGTTTTCCTTGTTCTTTCTCAAGATACTGCCTCGCATCAATATCGAATGTACCTGATGTCCAGAGTTCAAATGATAATTTTGCTTCTTGTAAATGTGATAAAGACCGAAGGTACGCCTGAAAAATAGGTAGCCTCCGCACCCACTCTTCGGCCTCTTCAAGAGACACTGACCCACCGGGGACTTTGCCCTTACATTCAATTGCAACACATTCAGCCTGTTGATTTGTGAACTTTAATATATCTATATCCGCAGTTTTTCCACTTTTAGGGTCACGCGCAAGTCTACCCATATCTATAGAAACAGCATCCTTTCGAATTAAATAAGCTGTAAGCAATTCAAAGAGAACACCACGCAAATTTCCAGCGGCTCCCTCAATTTCGGATAAGTCATCAATCAATTTTACTATTCGGTCGGGTGATGTCGATGCGTAGGCAGCCGCATTATTCAATGTTTTGAGAAGTGTTTTCATCGCAATCCCAACACGATTTCCAAATAAGTCTTTTGGAGTTGCAAGCATAACGCCTGCGGAATGTCCCGCTACGAGAGCTTCGCTGGTAAAACCATCAGCGACAAGAACAGGGAGAACTCCAGAGTTTTTTAAAAGTGAATGGAGCATTGTTACTTTCCGAATAAAATATTGAATCTGACACTTATCTAGGGTCGTACCAGCAAACACATCAGCAACCAAAAACCCTGGTTGTTTTCCAGAACTTTTTACGGGAAGCAAGTAACTTGGTCCTGCTAAATCAAACATGAATGGACCTATAGGTTTCCTATCAGCATCCCCCCTAATTTTTATACTATTATACGAAGCCGCTCCAATCTTTCTTACCCACTCCCTAAGGCCATCCAGAAGAATACCTTCTGCTAATTTTCTTCCCTTTAATCCCTTCCAATCAGCGGACCCCAACTCATTACGGTGAATACTTATATACGTATTTCCATCGAAAAAGTTTGTACGCTCGATAACATCAGCTCTTATAAGTCTATCAATGACACTCTTTGCCATTATCTGTCCTTTCATAAGGACGTCAGGAGCTCCGCTTATAGTAGTAAATTCTTCCTCAAGAACGACACCCTGCCTGGCAAGAAGGCCATCTATGCTTGACCCAAATATAGCTCCACTGGAACGCATAGATTCTAAAAAATTAATCCAGAACCATTCTTCACGGCGTTGATCATGGTGATATATAAAGTGTTCTTTCTTAGGCAATAGCTGAATAGGAAAACGGTGTAGCGGAGGCTTTATTCGTGATAAACGTTTACGAGCAGCCTCAGGCGTTAAGTTTTCTATTTTGACCAAATAATTCGAGATAACAGAAGAACGGGTGGGCCCGTATTTCTGTAGGTATTTTTCGATTGAACTCATACTTTTGTCACACTGCTTAATTTATTAATACCACTACCTATACGCCTTCTGATTTTAAGCTGGCGCGACATTTTAATTAAAATCATATAGTTAAAGTATGATTGCCGCTGTTTTGAATTTATATTTTGTCCGTATCATTTAAAGTATTGGCTTATAGAAGGCAACAATATGTCCACTAACAATTTTTATACTACTTAGATTACAATCATAGAATAAGCTTTCCAACAAAATTAGCTCCATCAAAATGAAAGGAAGCAAAAGAATACCCGTATTGAAAATACTATATTTCAGTAACTTGTACTTTTGCTCCGACTGATGAAATGTGATCTGTCAATCGCTTCGCCTGACTTTTAGGGCAAGCAAATACGAGTAATTTTTTAGCACGTGAGGCCGCAACGTAAAGTTCACGCGCTTCTTCTGCCATGCTGTTGTCGGGTTCCTCTTCCAAATATGTTAAGATGCGCTTCGTCTTTGCAGTTGTTAGAACTACACATACGGCATGATACTCTTTGCCTTTGACTCCGTGAATTGTTCGCGCCTTAATACCTGGTGTTGGGATTGCCCCTAGAATATCGTCTAGTTGCGCTTGATTACGCAACTTTTGTGCGATCGTGACTACCCCAGCAGGCAAAAAGGGACTCAGCGCATGTCGTGCACGGGTAATCCATTCGTTTCGTGTGTGCCCCTCTGCGGCATTAAAGCGAAGCGATTTCAGAATTTTGACAATTTGCCCTCTCCAGCTTAACGCTTCTAGGTTATCTTCAGAAATGACTTGATGATAAGTCCTACCGTTCAATTTTCCGGAAACTATCATCGTAATTAAGTGCGCCCCTGTTATTGCATAAAATTGATCTCTTGAACTTTCCGCATAGTGAAATTTCATGACTGTATCCGCAAGTCGTAAACTAAGAGATTCTCCAATGTCGTTTGTATATGCACCAATCGCCTTCAGTCCGCTGATACGTGTCTTGGCGATAACTCTACAGTCTTTCGGGGGAATCCCGCTCTCATCTGCTAGTGCTGTGAAGGCTGTGCCTATTTGCGTTGAAACTCCTTGGCCGCTATAACTAAGTATATGGACACTCAGATCGTAATCTTTCAGCGGCCCCAGCGCCTCTTCTTCATCGCCGCGCTGACTTGGAGCTCGAAGTGTATGCACTACCTTACAAATATGCCGAGATGACCGAAAGTTTCCCGTAAGAGGTAAACGATCTCTTTCTGTAAAAGTAGAGGCATACTTGAATAATTCATCGGAAACTCCACCCCGAAAGCCATAGATTGATTGATGAGGGTCACAAACCACCTTGGTAAAAATCTTTGCTGTATTCCTCAGCCAGTCGATGATCGACAAATCATCCGGATTACAATCCTGGGCCTCATCAACAATGATCTCTCCGAATCGTGCATTCAAAATGCGGCCAAGTCGATTACTGAACGCCTTGCCATCAAGATTATCGTTTGCGATTCTTCTGACATCTTCAAAATCCAATTGGCCTCTTTCAAGCAATCGCTCCCGCAAACGCTGCGCAGCCAATTCATATCTAGCAGGATCACGAGTAAAACCCACTTTCCGTGCTTCTTCTGGAATAATTTTTCCTGTACCCCGCTCAAAGCAATCAAGTCGAAGACCTTGAGCTTTAGGAAACGGCGTTACGATAAGATCACCTGTTCCTGGAATTACCTTGAGAGGATAATCACATCCATCTAACCCGAATGGTTCCACCAAATAATGCCAAATGAAGCTATCGAACGTTCCAACAAAGTGCGGAAAGACCGGACTCGGGAGAAGACAATCTTCCGCTAAACGCTCTTGCAGTTCTGAAACAGCAGCATTGGTGAAGGATAAAAAGGCAAGTCCGCGAGGCTCCGACTTGGAAAGCATCGCTCTTGCACGCTCTACAATGCAGCGGGTTTTTCCTGCTCCAGGACATGCTGAGATAAAAGCTGAGCCATCATGCTTAACAATAGCAATCTGTTCATCTGTTTGTGTGAATCTATCCATCGATTTTCGTCAATCTGAAATTGACTTGATGGCGTCTGACAGATATTTCGGCACCACGAATTCGTTATCATCTTCAATCAGCTCGGCGAGCACTTGAGCGAAATCACCTTTCCGTGTTTCCTTAAAAAGAGTGTGTATGCTCGCGGCGAGTTCGTCACCTGAATGTATGACAGCATTGTCCCACTTTTCTTCCGATTGCGGATGAACCACGAGGTATGCTCTTTTGAGAATATCGCCATTACCTGCAGTTAGAAGCTCGGTTTCGAGCGAATAGTCATTAATGTAAGTTGTACAGAGTGTCTCCACGTCAAAACTTTGCGCGATCTCATCATAAATACGTTTTCGGTTCGCCCCCGCAGTAAGACCGTTTGCAAGCAGTTGTGGGCCATCGCCGTCAGTGACAATCACAACTTTGTCGGCAATACGGATGTTATTCTGGGGTGTAATCAAAAGCTTCACATAGGGCTCAAAATCGACCCCATCTATTGGGACGAATGTCGTTGAACGAAACCGCCGAAGCGCAGCTTTACTATCTTTCAATACGATTTTTTCAGCAAAGACTGGTAGGAGCAAAGCTTCTGCGATCCCCTCAACCAGAAACATTCGTCCACCAAACATAAAGGATGCTTTTGTCACATCTATGTATCTATCAATCTTTCGCCGTTCTTTGTCATCTGTCAGGATATCTGCAAGGGAAATTGACTGGGTTTCTCGGCGTGGTATCGGTACTGCTTTTTCTTCCTTGTCAGCTTCTCCGGCAAGCGCTGCGTCTACGACATGCTCGGCATTAGGCTCAGCTGTTTCTGTTTCGAAAGCGATGGATCGGAGAAAAACAATGCTCTTACTTGGCACACTAGCAGTGAGATTTGGCGAGTGAGTCGCGACCACTACTTGAATTTCACCTGCAGGAGATCCGTCATCTTTTGAAGTCTCCCTCGATTTGACTGCTTGATCGTTTAAGAAGGCAAGCACAGCCGCCTGTAATTGCGGGTGTAAATGAGCCTCAGGCTCTTCGACCAGGAACAGTGTCAAATCGGCATTACTAACATTTTCCAGTTCTACAGCAATTGTTGCCATATAAAGAAGATTAGCGTAGCCATGACCAGAATAACTAAGATCTTCAGGCTGGATACCCTGATCAGCGAGGCTAAACTTTAAGTCTCTCGCAATATCGATAAGCTTCTCATCTTTCGAAAATCCCAAGGATGCGGCTTGTTGTCTGACACCAGCTGTCAAAGACTCAAGGCCGACATCGACCGAACCAGCGATAGTCTTCAAAATTTCATTGTTAGTTTCGCGAGAAAGTGCTTTTATCAATTCAGCGGGGTCAGTATCTTTGAGAATATGCCTTAATAGTGCGTATATCCGTGTCGGATTCCCGGAAGCAAGAGCATATTTAGCATCTCGTAAAGCTGGAAGATAAACATGGCGGATCATGTCATGACTTCCAGCTTCGGGCATTCGCCCTGTTTGGCCTGCCCAGAGAGCAGGGCGCGGAGGGAACCCACCTTTTGTCTCATCATATGACAAACCAAATACTGCGTTGGTTACAGACTTATCTGGACAAGCCGTTATAAAGCGACCCTGTTGTGCATCATTTAAGTCGACATACTGTGCTGAAAGATCAAATCCGGTTCCGGTATCAAAACGAATGTCTGTGAGCTGACAATAAATATCTCTACGACCACTTAGTGGAGGAGTCAGGAGGCGCAATGCATCGATTGTGTTACTCTTTCCGCTATTATTCTCTCCAACAAGAATCGTCAGATCTGACTGAAAAGAAACAGTGCTCGATTTGAACGAGCGAAAATTATCTAACGACACTTCTTTTAAATACATTTTGTGATCTCGTTCCGTCGATTATTATTTTCCATATCTTTGCCTTTATCCATCTATTATTTGGCAATGAAAAGGTTCCTGTTAAAACCTCATCAGCATCTGCTTTGAGGCTCATCCGTCCAACATCACTTTTTCACTCAAACACCACAAACGAAAATTTCTAAATTCAGATTTAGATTTTAATGTCCGCTATCGAGGAAATTCCATTCTCTGTAAATGTGATTCGAATTTCAGCTTTGGGGACATATCTACAAACTTCTCTGGTGGACGAAATTTGAAGTTAGGTCTAACTGCTAGGATCTCCGCCAAAGCGCGCATTAACCGTATCTCAAAAACTGGTAAAACGAAAGGGATTTGCACGAAAAATAACTATTGGGATTACTCATAGGGGTTCTACCCATATAGCCGCGAAATGTTACATAACCCTTGTTAGCCCTCATCGGACGTGACCTGTAGAGCTGATGTACATTTAACCAGGCCACGTTTTTCCTCGTTAACCCCTATTGAATTTGGCGGTATCCATCTATTTATCGGGCTTCCGATAAATAATTAACGCTCAGAACGCCCTCTGCGGTAATCGATACACGAATATCATTATCTCCCTTTGGGTCTTTATTTTCTGGAATGCGACCGTGTGGCCACTCCTTTTCATTTTCATCATCACCGAGATCCGTACGGAATATATTATTGACTGGCAAACCCCAACTAAGAAAACGCTGCATTGTGGTGCTGCGTGGATGTGAATGTTGATGACCAGCAGATACCACTATCCATTGAGAGATTACGGCATTAATGAATTTGGTGCTGCTCCCGTTGTCAGCGCCGTGATGTGGCACGATTAGCACATCAGAATCAATGGTGACTTTTTCTGCGTTATTCACCATGTATTTTTCGGTGGCGATAAGCTGGTTTTGATGGCCGCCAATGTGACGGCCAACCGCATCACCCGTAAAGAGGATACTTTTATCCTTGTATGTCAGCCTAAGGACAATACTGGTCGCGTTATTGCGCTCACTCTTTTCTTGTAATTCCCAATCACTTGGCGCAATGTGAAAACCGGAAACAAACGTGAGTACGGTATCACCATAAATAAATGACGTACCGGCCGGAAGTAACTTATATCGCAAATTAAAATCATCGGTAATTTTTTTATCAACGGCTTTTTGTATCGCACTATTGGCGGTTTTCCATGTGTTGCTGTTTCTTTCTTTTCCGGTACGCAGGATCTTGTGCACGGTATAGTTCTCAAGAAGTTCGTCAACCGCGCCGAGATGGTCACTGTCGGTATGACTCAACACCAGTAGATCAATTGCCTCACCATTGGGAATTAAGCTGGATATCGCGTTAAAACTGTATCTTCCGCCGCCTCTCCAATCTCCCGCATCATAAACAACATAATAATCACCGGGCAATCGCATCACTGTCGCAAGCCCAGGGCCGATATCCAAAACAGTGACTTCGACAGAATCACCATTTTGTGAGTACGCCCAACTTGAATGCAAAAGAAAAACAAGTAAAGCGATTACAGCACTGTGGTATTTTCCCATGAAAGCGAGCTCCTATATATTCCAATATTAATTAAAATAACTCACTTTTTGTAAACTCTAGTGTTTGTTTTAGGAATAATGGTTTTTGACAGATTAAGTTTATTCAATTGATGACGCACTGTATTCTCAGTCGTTGTTGTATCAGGAAGATCGAATTTGTTCTTGACGATAAGGGTAATATCCTTAAGCGTAAATTCCTCATCAATATTATCAACCGCTTTTTTAATACACTCAAATATGTCGGTACGATTCACTCGCATATTTATTTCCTATCTTCTAACAATTGTGGCTGCATTTTGCCTAATCACCATTACTAATTATCAAGTGTTGGGTTCGTATCTGTGTTTCAACGAATGTGCTAAAAATATTTTTTTGTTTTCCATTGCATCAGAGAAATGTGCTGATAGGATCATAGTGTAGAGTTTGTACCTAAACTTACCGTTTCTGTTGACTTGAGTTTTTTCAAAATCTGTCATGAATTTCATCGGAAACCCCTGAGTTACATTTCCATCGTTCTTTTGGTACGTCAAGACTGCTTTTGTCAATTCTGGTTCGGAATGCTCTTCGTCGATTTCAAGAATTTTTAAAATGTCCAGCATTCCCGTTTCAATTGCCTCGTCGTATTGATTCTCTAAACCATCATAAAAGGCGTGATGTTCTGTCATCATTTTCTAACTCCCGTCTTCTATATTCCGTAATAACTTCAACTCTGTGGTCTTAGGGGCACCAAGCAATAGCGTAACATAGATTGCTTTCATAGCCTGTTTCACCCGCGTTTTCTGGTATGGGGTTCTGGGGACATCCATTTTAGCGCGTCAAACAACGAAAAAGTGAAAAGCGTCAAAGAAACCAATGCACCGCTACAGGCTAGATGATACATGGGCCACAGAGTCACGTGCGACAGGTTGCAGATATGTCCCCGGAACCCATTTTGTCTGCTCCTCATACCCCATTACCCTGTTTTCTCACTATAATTTGCTTCTTATCACTACGTAGGTTTGAGCGGCCATGTTAAAAAGCTGATACCTTCCTCATCATATGAATTATCTCCAGGAACCCCTAGAACAACTGTTTTCATATCCGGATATTGTTTTTTTGCATTCTCATAGTCCAATTCATCAACGGTTACAGTAATATAAGCGTCGTCTGGAATATCTTTAAGAGCAACGAGCATTTCCTTTTTTGTAATCGTTCGATGGATAGATGCCTTACCGTTGGTCACCGGAACTAAGCCAGACTCATCAATATCAATCGAAACTAATTTATCTCTATTGGTAAAACAAAACTCGACGAACGATGCTTGCTTGACTATCAACCTAAAAGGCAACGGCATGGAGTCATGTGCTCCTTCAAATATGGTCTTTAGAAGACGGTCATTGCTGGCAACGTTTTTAATTGACTGGTTCGAATCTGATAATGAAACCTGGACTTTATCTACAATCTGATCCCAATATTGATCATAAATTTCACTGATAGATCCGCTGGTTTTTGCTATTGTCTTTTTAATCGCACTAAACATTTAACCCTCCTCTCTTCCTATAAATAATACTTCTACCATGTGGATATAATGGATAATCTAATAGTTTATCCGCTTGTGCTCCACTTCATTAGTGTTTGGTTGTGCCCTTCTTACTAGCTTCACTAATTTCAGATATAAATGAATCGAGTAGTCCTTCGCAAAATACTCGCCCGTCTAATTCCACGATCCTTGGTGTTTCTTCGGACAATATTTTTGCACCAATCGCTACTAAGTTAGGTATTGTTGGCCAACCTTTATCTACAGTTAAAGAGTCAGATATCCGCTTAATCTTTTCCGCCTTCGCAACACCGGTATTGTAACCTCGTTTTTTTCGTGATAAGAGGCTGCTGACCGGCTGTTTTTTGCGATGACAAACCAATCTTCGCTATGATCTTCTGTGCTTACCCAATACAGGTTCATGTCTTATACTCTTTTCCCATTAACCTATTTGTTCGCAGAGAATGTTCATTGCTTTAGCTTCTAAATCCAAGAATTGCTCCTCGCTGAGATTACTTTCTGCTGCTGCTAGAAAAGCATGACAGAACTCCACTTTCTGCTTAACCGCCCTATTCACTAATTTTCGATTAGCTTTCAAGTCACCAATTCTTAAACGAACGTACTCACGTTCTTCGATAAGGAAGCCAAGACGATCTTTAAGTCTTCGTAGTTTTCGATATCTTTCTGACCCAACTCCACCTCCAGCCTCCTTAGGCTCGTTTGAGTATTTGCGCATAAAAGAACGAATAGACCGCTTTTCCTCATCGAGTTCATTCATAAAAGTAATTAGTAATTCTTTATCGTAATCAATCTCAGTGACTTTCTTTGTAAAACATTCCGTAAGCATTTTAAACCTTCAACTCATTTCCATTAATACATCATTCCTAATCTTCATCCCTGGCATTATTCTTTGCCAAACGCTGTTGAACCAATTTTCGCTCTCGCTCCAACTCTTGCCGCCATTCCTCTTCGCTGGGCAGTTCGGTGACATATTTGGAAGCAAAGAGTTGTTTGCTATCGTTAAGTACTGAGTACTTTACGACGGTGTCATTACCCTGGCTACAGAGGATCAATCCAATGGTGGGGTTGTCATCGTGGCGACGTTTTTGTTCTTCATACATACGCACATACATATCCATCTGTCCCACATCTTGATGACTGAGTTTATGCATTTTTAGATCGATTAATAAAAAACATTTCAGATGAAAGTTGTAGAAGACAAGATCGATATAATAATCACCATCATCGGTACTGATACGTTGTTGGCGCTCCACAAAGGCGAAGCCCTTGCCTAGCTCCAGCAGAAACTGTTGTAGATTATCAATCAACGCTTGCTCAAATTCGCTTTCTAATACGGTAGATGAAGGCAGATTAAGAAAATCTAATATGTAGGGGTCGCGCAAATAATCTTTAGGATTGAGCGATAAAGCTTCGGTCTTGCCTTCGGCTTCTGCCTCGACAGATGTTCGCTCTTTGCTTGAGAGTAACCTTTCGTAATAGAGTGTGCCGATTTGACGTTCCAGAGCGCGACTACTCCAATTTTGACGGATCACTTCTTGGGCGTACCAGTCGCGGGCCTGGGGGTTTCCAACTCGCATTAGGATGCGATAGTGGGTCCAACTCAAATCGCTACGCACTGCGTGGCGATTTGGAAATAGCTGGTAGAATTGACGCATATTCTTTAAATTACTGATGCTAAAGCCCTTTCCCAGCTCATTGGTTAAACGCCGCGAAAGAGTTTGTAGTTGTTGCTGTCCATAGGCAGCGCGGTCTTTGCCAGCTTGCTCTTCTTCGACAATCATACGGCCAATATCCCAGTAGGTTAGCACCATGGTGGTATTTATGGTTTGTCGAAGTTGACTGCGAGCGGAGATTACTAGCTCACGTATACGCTCAAAAAGCTCGTTATGCGCTGGAGGATTACTCATAACCTAACTCCACTAAACAACCTCCCATAAAAATCACTCCTATATGGGTTCATTCCAATAATTTCCTATCCTCTAACAATCCAGGTCTGTGCTCGCCTGGAACAATACTAGCCGCACTAGGTCCCTTTGGCCCATCAACCAAATCGAACGACACTTTTTGGCCTACCTTTAAATACTTGTGATCTTGTTCATCAATAATTGCTTGGTAGTGAGCGAATACATCTGCACCACCTTCATCTGGCGTTATAAAGCCGAAGCCCTTATCATTGTTAAACCACTTCACTATTCCGGTTGCCATATTATTCTTTTTTTCCATCATATTCTTTTATGAATTCCCTTTAACATCTCATGAATGGTTTTAGGATCTGCGCTCAATGTTCTCATTAATGAGTCATAAGAACGAATCCCCAAGTAGACCATGATGTCTTTTTTAACACCTGTAATTCTGCAACCTTCTCTAAACATAACTATTGCGAGAGAATTACGAAAATCCTTATAAGTGAAGCCATCGATACCACTATTCACGATTAACTTTTTAAAATAACTGTTTAAGCCGGTCGGTTGCATATTCAGAACATCTGACGAATCTCTTCGACTAAATGAAAAAGGTTTACCCCGACCAGTTAGGAATAACTTACTAACTGGATCGAGGCTTTTGAATTCACCAATGTTGGTTACATGGTGTTGTTGAATGACGCGCCAATTAAGATAGTTATTTAGATACTTAACTAAGCTCTCGTGCTCAGTATAAATCTCTCGAGAAAAACCATTATGACTAACTTCTTTGCGTAAAATCCATTTCCGTTTTAATTTGTTTTTCGAGGTTAAGATGTCGCCGATTTCAATTAAGGACATTTCAGATGATTTTAGTCCCCAAATTGCAGCTGATGCAATAAGGGCCGCGTTTAATTCAGGAAATTCGTGACTGTTTTTCGTCACCATTTTCTGCAGGTCTTTTGATTCTAGTACTCTTGTCATATATCCAGACTAGTATAAGTTTCCATTCGTAGCAATACACAAATCGGCATTATTCCTATATTGTGTGGAAAACTAATCAACTAACCTATGTAACGTAACCTGTAGCCAGTTAAACACACCACTTATGGGAAAACTGTCGGTAGCGTAATTTGCCTGGATTGCCGGGATTTTAATTTCAGGCTATGATTCCCTTGAGCTGAACGCAAACAGACAAAGAGATTGAGTCCATGAGCAAAATTGCTAACTTAGAAACTCACCAGTTTTCGCGATGGGAAAAAAACACACGCTACTATCAAGCGATACTGCAAACCGATTTGTTTGGCTGGGTGGTAATTAAACGTTGGGGCGGCATTGGTAAATCCAATGGCCAGCAACACACGACACCTTATCCGAATTACCAGGCAGCGCAATTGGAATTTCACCATGTGGCGTTGAAACGAAAAAAACGGGGATACACCCTCACTATTACCCGACAACACACCAACCCTGGTTAAGCTGTCTTTCTCATTCATTTGGATGATGCGTTGATAAATAACCAACATACCCGCCCGCCGATAACGACAACAAGATAACTAACACCTCAATAATTGGTGTGACACCCGATACAAACAATCCACTAAGCAATGCAGATCCACAAGCGCAAGAAATAACGCGATAATCACTTATCCGCTGGTATAGAGTCATATAGTGTTCCCACACTCATAATCAATCACGATTCGCGCTCCCCAACCACACCATGATCCTTATAAATCCACACAACTTCAACAGGATCAAAACTATGCAAATAGTAAGGCTCGGAAAAAGCGCGAAGCAACAGAGGCTCTAAACAATGCACTTCATCCAACTCTAATTGCAGCTGGAAAATCTCGAACCATTCATCAAAACTGTAGTTAAGTTTTGTTACGCATGATGATCCCTGTAAATGTGGTTCAAGTATAAGCATCTCGCTCAAAAGGTAATCCTCCCGCTGACAATTCGATACATCGATACGCTGTTAGAATAAAATAACCACTTAGACAATATATTGATACACAATGAAATTGTGTAGGCACAAACTATGTTTCCGGAAAAAACACCATACACAAAGCGAAATTGATGGAGCCTAGCACTTAAGCGCAATATTTGTAGATAAATAGATTTCATAAAGATCGACATCTACGATAGGTAAATTGACCCATCCCGTACACCCTGCTCTAGTTCGCTTTTTAAAATACTAAATTTCATCGTTTCACCAAAATCACCTAATATAACAGCTAAATATTCCTTACCTTTAACACCAATAATCGTAAATTCAATCCCATTAAAAATATAAACCTTATCCATCACCACACCATCAAAGTAGTAGACATAAGACTAACGGGATTTAACGCGAGATCGCGTGTTTTGTTTTGTATTTGTCTTTTCATTGTATAGCTGTTTTTCCGGCTTTACGGGTGGTTGTTTGACCTGACTTTCTAACGCCGATGTTTTATGGCCAATATTATGTTTTAAGGTGTCGATATATTTTGTTTTGTTGTTAACGAATAGCTTAAAGTCATATTTTGCTCGACTAAGACCAACGTAAAAACTCTTTTGAGTTGTAAGCTGTTTACGGTAATCTTCACCGTGTAACAAAACACTTTCGCTAGTCATACCTTGAGAACGGTAAACAGTGCTCACATAGTGGTAGTCAAAATGTTGGTGACCCTGTTTTTTATCATCTAAAGAAAGAGTGCTACCATTAGGTCTTTCAACAACAGTTTTACCCTTCTTCACACTTGTAACTTTGAGTTTGTCCCCATTAATAAGACCAAGCGACTTATCATTTTTTTTCCATAGCAGCAGATCCCCTTTGTTAATTTCCCTGGTATCAGAAAAATGAACATCAACTAATCCCCGGCTTCCGCCGTGTCTTTCAGTATCAAAATTAATAATTCTGCCTTCTTCACCACGAAGTACAAGTAAGCCATCGTTCGCTCGAACTGACTCAATGATAAAATGCTCACCTTTAAAGTTACCGAATTTATCTAGCGCCTTATTCAAAACGATAACCATACCTGGACGGTAATACTTAGTGACTTTTTTAACCGCATTTTCCCACTGGTGGTTAACTAATATTTGACGATTCACCCCCTCACCTGATAACGAACCCTCGCGTTTTAAGCCTCGGCGAATTAAATTACTTATAGCAGAACGATCGTCATTAGCAGGCGATAACACCAGAAGATCGTCACGTTCAGTACTAGACAAATAGGCGTTAGAAATCGCTTCTAAACGCTTATCCTTATCTTCAATTTCAATCACATCATTTGAAATACGTGAAAAAACTTTCTTCATTTTTCCACCGATCACATCGTAAACCGCAGCCAGTAAATGAGGTGTTTTTTGTCGGATAATATCGTCCATTTTGGCCATTTTCAACGAAGACCGCTGAAGGTAAGAGAAGGGTTTACCTGCCTCAATTGAACCAAGTTGAGTATCATCACCAGTAAGCACAACACGCGCACCGGTGAGCTTAGATAGTCTTAACAAATGATACATATCCCGATTTGACACTAAAGACGCCTCGTCAACGACCCAAAGTTGACTACTAAAATCCGCATTGTCTTTATTTTTTGTTTCGACGATGGCCTTATTTTTTGCCAAATGTAATGCCAGTGTCTCGGATTGGATACCAGTATCTTTTTGCAAGATATCCCTGACGGCTGTACTGGGTGCAAAACCCAAAACGTTTAATTTATTAGAGGATGCAATATCATTAACCTGTGCAAGCATAAAAGTTTTACCTGTGCCTGCAAAACCCTGAACACCCATAACCCGATGCTTAGATAAAAGGATATGATCTATTGCTTCGCGCTGCCCTAGCTTAAGAGATAAACCCCGTACTGTTTTGTCTATTTGAGATAAACTGGCAATAGGCTGAAGTGAGTTATTACCTTCAAGCACGAGTGCAATGTTGGCTTTTTCATAGAAAATCGCTTGCTTAGTTGTAAAAGCTGGCTCTCCTTTAAGTAAAGCAGGGATGAGTTTTTTATCCGGGTTGCGGTCAATAGAACGAATGATATCGGCAACATCAGCCTTACCCAGAGAGTGCTTAAGGGCGTCAACGAGGATATTTTCACGCGTAAATACTGCCTCACGCTCAGATAGTTTAGCAACCGCATACAGAACACCATCATCCGCGGCCTGCTCAGGGTCAATCAGGACTGGCGCAAAAGATACATCCGTTTTTTCCACTAAAGCATGTGAATCAAAGTCATGCTTTTCTGATCGATCCGCCCAGTCTTGTTTTAATTTTTCCTTATTTTCACCCGTTTTATATTTACGTGTCATTAATGCAACACGCTCAGCTGCTTTAGCATCTGGGTTATAGGAGTTCGCTAACTCCTTCACCATTTGAAGTCGTCGAGTAGAAAATTCGTCAAGAACTGAGCGCGGTACACCCACAATATCAAACCGACCATCAGTGTGAGTTTGCTCTATTTGATAACCCATTTCGGTAATTGATTTAGCCAGTAACGACCGATAAATAAGGCCAACTAACATTTTTGATTGATAAATAGGACGAGACTCTACTGAACGCCAGTCGCCAGCGCTGTTCTTTGTTGCATTCATTAAAACGACATGGCTATGTAACTGAGGGTCAAGCTCACGCGAAGTGTGGTGAGTAAAAATCGCGCTTACCGACTTAGAGGTTGGCACATATTCAACATGCCCATTGATCAATTGTCTGGTAAATAACTTATTGTTTTCAACATAGTTCATCGCTGACTTAACCGCATTAAGATGAGCCTGTTTTACGCGTTCATCATTACCGATTTCGTATTGAACTGAGGCACTTTTAGGTGCAGAAAATGTCATGTCCCAACCAGGTGCATGAGATATTTTATCGGTATTCTTTTTGCCAAGAACAGTTTGGTTATCTATTTTTCCAGACAAAAGTTCTTTAAAACGATTAGGATCGACCGTACCTGATAAACCCAAATCTTTAGCGCCGCGTCCAAACCAAACGCTGTCCTTGCGTGCCCCATCCGCATCTTTGGAATAATAATCATCTTTCTCAAAATAATTTCCGGTTTGTGAGGCAGATTTTAGGCGAAATATGCTTAACATAATTAAAATGTGTGAAACAAGTTATCATCTTCAGGAGACTTACCCGACGGCTCGCGGCTCTTTGCCACGTCATATTCCTTGCTTTTTTCTTCACCGTTATCATCACTGATAAATGTATTCTTTGTTTTTGTAAAGTCCCATAAAGACGCGTCATACTCTCCCTCAATATAACCGTTTGCTACCTTAGTATAAGGGATATAATGAGTATTAAATTTTACAATCGGGTAGCTACCTTGCACGCGCAAATAACCAGTAAAATTTGGTAAATTCATTAATTCTGAAGGCAACACCAAAGCGCGGGATTTGCGACTAAAACTACTATTCGCACCATCTCGTATTTCATTCGAACCATAGGAAATCCCTTCATTTACTTCCTTTACATCTGAAACACCAATAGCTTTGGAAAGCCAGTCAGCGGTAGCGGGTTCATTTACACGGTAAGATGCCCAGGTATCACACATACCCGTTAAAGACTCAGCTCCTTTCTGGGTATACAGTGAAACTAATTGGGCAAAAGATTGAAAAGAAATGAGTGCGCAGCCACCGTATTTCCGTCCTTGTGGTAGAAAATTCAATAGCGATGGCAAACGATTTAAGGAGGGTAACTCATCAATAATAACCCAAACGCGTCGATCTCGATCAGCCTCCAAAGACATGATTGCAGAGGTTGCAATATCAAGCCATAACGATATTAGTGGTTTTAATATATCTCTTTGATCAGAACGGGAGGATATAAATATACAAGAATCACCTTCTTCTTTTGCCACCCATTGTTTTATAGAAAAAGGAGCGTCCGAGTCTTTTAAATACTTAAGCGGCCCGATATAAGGCGCAAGGCTAGCACGCACACTTAACGCTGTTTTCTCAGCACCTTCAGCTAGTAAAGTAGAACCAATAGTGCCGCGAACAATGCTAGCCACTTGATCAAGCTCTAACGATAAGAGTGTATTAAGTAATTCACGATTGCTGGTGTTGCCCGCCGAGGCCAACTTCATAGCGACGGAAGAGAAAAGCATGCGCGGTGCCATTGTCCAAAAAGGATCACTGCTACTTGTTGACTCAGGAATGAGACTAGCGGCTAAACTATCAAAGTCTGGTGGACCTTTACATTCCGCCCATACGTTCCATGCGGGGCATCTGGCGTCCAATGGGTTTAATATAGTGTCTTTGTCTTCTCGGTAAAATTGTTCTATAAACTCGCCAGAGGAACTGTAAATTATCGCCCTATCACCTTTCTCACGAATTTGCTTAATCAACTCTCTTATCATTACTGATTTACCAGTACCTGGAGATCCAGTTACCAATATATTTGATGTTTCGCTTCCCTTTACAATCGGTGTACCTGCTAGAGTTATATGCGAAATAGCTCTGTTTTTACGCAACATTCTGCGCAACATTTTGGAGTCAACAATGTCAACACCCCGCATATGCTTTTCCTTACGCAATGAACTTCCTTGGCGGAAAACAAAACGCAAAGATAAATATAAGGCAAAAAAACCAACGCCCAAAGATATAAGAACAGCCTTAGCAATAGCCATTCGATTACTATCTACATATGTTTTTACAAACTTGTCTCTTACAACGATATCGGCTCGTGTATTTATCGGTTTTCCTTTAGCAGTTTCAAATCTCATCTCTGTTTCAGGGGCAGCGAGAGCATTTATATGTAACCACGCAATTGACCACTGCATTCCGACATAACGTTCATATTCATCCGTAAGTGCGTAGTAAATACCAGATGAAGACAGGATGCAGATAAGGATAAAATATTTAAAGAATTTCCCTATAACCTGTCCAATCATTCGAAAAAAGTGCAAGGTGGTTTGCCCACCTCTTGTAAAATCACTTACGCCTGAGTCACCAAATAAGTTCATAGTCCGCCCTTTCTATGTTTTGTCATTAACGATCTTGGAAAACAGTATTTCAGTATCCTCACGCGCCGAATTGAGAATATCGGCATCCATTGTCGCTGCAATTCTGCGATTCAAACAAAGCGACTCAAGCATGATTTTTGTTGCAACCATATCCTCATAACTAAGCCCTCTAGAAACGATATTACGCCACACTTCAGACTCCGAAATATTCTGCTCTTTTGCTTTTTTACGAACAGCTTTTGCGGTGGCATCATGAACTCTAAAACCCACTTGGATCATGGAAGGTTCCTTTAATAAATAAACATACAGAAATTTGAAAACAAACATCATACATCTAAATCATGCTCTAAACTATGATAATATCATGGGAAATTATATGATATATTCTAGGTAAGTAAAGGGGAAAAAGAATAAAATCTTTAATATTTCATACATTTCAATAGGTTAGCTTGTACTACACGTGTAGTACACAAAAGCATGAAAGGCGGTTATCGGATATATGTATAAATATCAGGGACTTACCAAAGCATTAACATTGCGTCGGGTGTGTGTCTTTTTCTTTAAGGAACCGAAAGCGTAGCTTTTGGGGGTGGCTTTTATGCGTTCAGATAGCATGAGCCATAAAAATGGAACAACAATATAAAGGAGTAAACAAGTAAGGGAGTATATATATGAAAAAGCAGTAATAAAAAAAATCAAATAGGTAAACAAAAAGTTTACTAATTGATATTGAAATCGACATCTTATATTCACATTCAGGAGATTTAACAATGGGAAAAAAAACCTCGATATTTACCACGGCAAGTGATACTAAAGTGCAAGTAAACTTTAAGATTGAAAAAAGCCTTAAAGAAGATATAGAGTTGGTAGAGAATAAATTGAAGAAAATTGATCCTACCTTAAAATTTGATAAGAACGCGATAGCTACTAAAGCATTAAAGGAAGCGGTAAGTCGGGCGTTGAAGGAATTGGAAGAAAAGCCTAAAGAAGAGGAAGGGGTGGTTTAAGGGCCAGGAAAATGATAACATGCCGTTCTCTGTTATGTTATCTGCTATCAGAGAGATTTGGGCGGTTGCCGCCGCCCAGATCACCTATTCAAACTCAAGCATATTATCAACACCATACAATAATTCATCAATCACAGTATTAATAATTTCCCAATTATATTTTGGAAAGTCTTTATTCGCACCAGCTATCAACTTATCGAGCTGATCACGAACTTTAGTTAAGACAATTTCACTGTGCTTACCCTCCCCTTCTTCCCGCAGGAAATGGTAGGCATCAATCAAATCAGCAGCTTTAGCAATATAATATAATGGAGTGCCATTTATTTTATCTGACAAGTCGCTGACTTCTGGACAAATACTCTTTTCGATAATTAAAATTGGATTTATATATTCATGGTCGTCGCAGAAAGATTGAATTTTACGCTTAACGGGCGTTGGCATATCTCCCATCAGTAATTCAGGTGTATCATGCAATAGGCAATACTCCATAAGTAACAGCAATTCTTCAGACCCGCTATTAACAATATCTATAAATAATCGTCTAGCGTACATCGTAACAAGATAGTGGTGTTCACTTAAATTTTGCGCTCTTTTAGTTCTCACTGAGTGCCACCTTGTGACATTTCCAGATCGGCTGACGTCTTTAATTGAAATCACAAATCTCTCCTTTGTCTAGATAATTAATTTCATTTTTATAGTCCAGGTTAAAACGAAGCAGGTTTTCATCAAACATGATAGACAGTACAAATGATCTTGTAATTATACCGCCATTTATATCAAAACAATCTAAATCAAATTCACCAACACCATATTTAGTAAGATCGGGTATTTGCTCACAACAACATTCAAGCAGACTAGATAAATGGCCAGAACGAGTAAATGTTTTTAGGTTTGGCAGCGTATAGGCATAATTTACAATATCGCTGTATAAGTTATGAGAAATAAAGAATGGCAGTACAAAACCGAGTTTTCTTGTTTCAGATGTAATATTAAAAAAATCAGGGATTTCGTTATTTTTTTGGGCTTGTGTCATTAGCATAATAAAATATCCTTTAGGTTATCTATGGTGTGGTTTTTGATACACAACAAGCATTCAAAATAAATGAACTATTCTCAGTGGAATAATGCTTAGGTTCTGCTGTTATTTCACAAAACTGGATATAACTCTTATGCAGTTGATCGAGAAAGAACTGACGCTCTTTTTCTGTTAATGAATCTTTTTTAACTTCAATTCCTGCTGATTTATTAATGTCTTTGGTGTATTGGTTATAAGTATTAATAAAATACCTATTCCAAGTATTACCATTCATATCTTTGGCATCAGGAGTTATCATCGCTTGTTCTTCATATATCATCATAACCTCGCATATAAAATATATCGTTTAAGTGAATACAGTTAAAAATCAGGGATAGAAACTATCCCCGATACACTTAGTTACTAATTGGTTTTAAAACCATCTGGCAACCATTCACTACGAATAACCATTAAAGGATCAGCTAGTTCTTCATCTGAATGAAAAATATCATGCAGAGCTTGAGCTATATCTTTCTTCTTATTGTTGAGGTTATCTGAAAACCATTTATCTCCACGCCACTCTTTACCAAGATCAAGTAAGTTAATGCGAACTAAACGAGAAAAGAAATTATCATAAGTGGGTCGCCAATTAGATGCGAAATCAATATCTAATTGACCTACTATCATTTCATCAGTTTGATTATCTGATAAAGTAAAAACACTGCCCGTAACATAAGACATGATCTTATCTTTCTGTGATCGCTTGAGTTTTTGAAACATAGCAAATGAATCGATCTTCGATTCTTCCCGTAGATATGAAAGCTCTAACTTTCGATATAAATCAGCGAAAGCTTGTCCTGCTGTACTATCTGCAAGATCGTCAAGCTTTGGTTTTCCGTCTGTTGAGTCACAAGTAATACTAAGAGACGAATTGAAATACTCATTGAGAAGCAATTTTCGGCTTAAGGTAAAGATTAATAAATCATTAGCAAAAATAGGAGAACTAGCAATCTTAGATTTAATAATCTGCTGTTTATAAATTTTAATATCAACATTCAATGATGCTGCATAAGCTTTACTATCTACGGTTTCCGGTTCTACCCCATCAGTTTCATTAGACTCTTGTTCTGCCTTGCTTTCAGATACCAATTGTTTTTTAAAATCAGCTGCTTTTGCCAATCCTTTTTGAACAGCTAATTCGCCTTTTGGATTAACAAATACAATGCACCCGCTGTAACTTTTATCTTTTAGACTATAAACACCATATTTGTCCCGCTCAACATCCAAATCTTCAAGGCGAGATTCAATATCATCATATTCAGTCTCTAACTCGTCAGACCATTCCTCACTATTCATTTCACCCAGTTCTTTGTATCGAGCAGATAACTTTTCGATCTCGTTATCGATCTTTTTGGGGACATTGACCGGTGTTGGATCAACTAAATTATAATCGAATATATTAGGTGAACCGTTAGTCAGAATTTCTACCCATTTCCACTCGTTACTCAAAAGCGCTTCTTTCTCAACATTCAATAATTCTTCAACTAATGAGATAAGAATAGGCATGTCCAGTAAATGAGTTTCATTAGAGAATAAATCAGTTGATGTTTTGCCACCGGCTTTTTTGTAGGCTTTAAGCCCGATAAGTTTAGCCAATTTATGATCAGACAATAAAGATTCAGACAGCAAAAAATCCCGTATAGAATGAGAATCGAAATATCTCGATGAAAAGTGTTTAAAACACGAATCCTGCTCTTCGTGACTATCACTAACGGTAAATGCTTTGACACAATCAATTGAGAGTTTATCAGCTTTAAAAGCGGTCATAATCAACGGCGAAACACTGGCGAGTTTTAGATAACGTTTAACATCATTTTGCGTCGTACCAAAAAGACAGGCAATATCTTTAACACTTGCTTTATCGTCAACGAACATTATCTGATATGCGAGACATTTATCCGCAGAATGCATATCCTCACGGGCAACATTTTCTGTTAGCGAGACTGCCGTCACATCATCAGACTCGACAACCAAACACTCGACCGGATGATTCCTTTTAAGTTGCTTATTTTTTACTAAATGCTTCAAAGCAGCAAGGCGGCGGCCACCCGCAACTACTTCATAGCTATTCGTCTTATCAGTACTTTTCTTAACAACTAAATTTTGCAAAAGCCCTTGCGCCGCAATTGTAGAGATAAGTAACTTATCGGCGTTTGATCCAGCATTAACGGTACGAACGTTTTTTGGTGAAAATGTAAGATTATTTAATGCGATTTCCATAGTCATAGTTGAATCCTTTATATAGCGTATTTTGATAGAATTTATTTTAAAGAGCGACATAAAATGCCGCTCATAGCGGGAAGTTGTTACCAGTCGGAGGCGCACATGATGGTCAAAACACGCGTACATCTATCAGGGTCTTCGGGGAACTCTGTACCGTGTTTAAGGGTTTTATCGTAGTAGTCAAACTTCGCCATAAATTTAACGCCAAGATATTCAAACGAAAAAAAATCATGCTCACCGTGTGGATCATTTTCTTCATTAAATGAATCAAAATTACGGGTAAGCGATACAATATTTTCTCGATCGGCAATATCCATATCTGCAACACTGCGAGTCAGAACAGTTTGGCCAATTTTTTCATCAGAGGTTTTACGATAAAGATCATTTAATTCTCTGATCTTTAATGTTACAGGGGAAAAAGCGGTTAGATCGTAAGTGCTGGATTCAGCAAGATTAGAATTACACATATTATTAACTCCGTTATGTTGTCTGCTATCAAAATCAGGAAAACAGATTGCCGTCTGCTTGAACATTCCCGAATGGTTTGAACCTTCAAACCATAATTAATAATACCAAATAGCCACCCTAAAGTAAACCAAAACGGCAATAAAACTAAATATATTAATAGGTTACAAATTTGATGTTGCCGTGGAGCCTAGAGCGAGCCTTTCAAATAAAAAGCGTGCGAAGCACATCATCCAGGGAAAAAGGCGTTAAAGATTCATCTTGACCTGATGCCACCGTTTTCACCTTTATCGCGTTGCTTTCGCCAGAAACAAGCAATGTGATAAAGGTGAGAACGGTGGGTTAAAATGAATAAAACAACAACTGGCAGCGTTTAATCTTTTAAAATTGATAACCGGCTATTCAAAATGATTGATCAGCTCCGCTGGCAATTATTTTGATTAGGTTATCAATAATAAAAAGTGAGCAGTCGCGTCTAGCGTCTGCGTCAATCCGATAAAGCATCTGGGGCAAGCAGTCACTTCTTTTTGTGTCTGTTTGGCTTTGAGCAAAGGATTGAAACCGAATGGCCGAAATGCGAGTAAAGCGAGTAGTTCGGGTTTTACCTTTGTACTTCTTTTCGTACAAAGGTAAAACTGAAAGCCTGGTATCTTTTGCTGTCAAAGCAAAAGATATGATCCCAATGTAGTGATATTAAAGCACTAACACACAAAACAAAACGAGCAATAAAGCATCATAAAAAATAATGAAAAGAAATTCATCTATGACGATAAGACGTGCACGAAACCATAGTTTGTCCGTTTTGGCCAAACTATGGTTACAAATATATTTTCAATATTTAGCAAGAATTAGATTTGAATAGTATTGGTGATGAGATTTATTTTGGTTTTTCGACGTCATTTCCAAAAGACAGAGTGGTAATATCACCAATCACACCATCCTTTAACCCAAGTGAAACCGCAATATTATGTGATTCGCCACGAACACATTTCGTCTTACCGTTTAAAACCTGATGTACTAATCCTGGAGAAAAGCCCTTTTCACGCGCCCATACACTAATTGCGATACCGTGATCACTGAATTCTTTCTTAACCTCTTCAATTGTCCGTAATGTCATATTCCTACCATTGGATATCTGGTTGTTAAAAATAAAAAAGCCATTTTGAGAACGTAAATTATATAAGACATGAAAATTAAAAGAAGGCCAAACCGTATACCTTAGTAATATACTCAGGACTAACTATGCTTTCTAAAGTGGCCAAACTATGGTTTCGTGCAGGAATAACAATTTTCACTTGAAGCGACTCAGACCCCCTACACGCATTCAAAACTAAATTCAAATAGAATGGGGCGCAAAACGCATTCTAATGGCACTAGCGGTACATAGCATGACGAGCGGCCTCACTAGCGATGCAAGGAAATAAAAAGAATGCTATAAACTCAAAAAGAACAAATTCCATCTAAACCAGTACGGCAAAATGCGGAAAAATGCTAAAAGGATAAAATTCGGTAAAAAAACCAAGAAAAGCAACCTCTGGTTATTAAGCAAGCAGAAGAGCATAATTTGGCATACAATTTCACTAAAGACCTGGGCGTACCTGTTATATTGGCGGTAGCAGGTATTGCTCTAACCATAATGCAAATCGACAATGAAACAATAAGAGCAGAAGAACAGAACAGAATAACGACAGAGATTGCCGAAAAAACGATCATATCTAATTATCAAAATAAAGTGACCGATATGGTTATGGGCGGGAAAATAAAATTATGTCCGAAAGAGATAACAGGAAAACAAAGACAAGAATTAATACCGAAACCTTCAACGGGAAAAAGAATGCTGATGTCACTCACTACAACAGCCCTGAGTCAATTAAGCAGCAAGGTAAACAAAAGAGCAATATATGACTTTTTAAACGCAGCAGGCTTCACACACAAGAAAGGGTGTTTTGGGTTATTTGAAAACCAGCGATTAACAGGTTCAGATTTCAGTAATAGCATAATAGTCGGCATCAGTTTTAGACGATCGAGATTAACTGTTGCCAATTTATCTAACAGTATATTTGACCACACCAGCTTTAAAGACACGGATTTAAGATACACAAACATCTCGGGAGCTTACCTAGCACTCGCAACTGATCTTACACAAAAACAGATAAATCAAACAGCTTTAAGAAACGCTGGAACACATCTCCCTCGTGGTCTAATCAAACCTGAAAAATGGGTAAATGCATTAAAACAAAAAAATCTTGAAGAAGAAGCTGAAGATCTCCAAAGAGAAATTGACGGCTACACAAAATAAACAGAATTTAGTTTGTCCAAATCATGAATACCAATCATATAAAATGATCCACATCTAACTTAAAACAAAGATAGATAGTAATACATTAATTAAACAAAATAAGCATAACAAACCTTAATTTCTATCGGTTCATCATCTTCAGAAAACGACTCCGTTCTTTCAACCCAGCTAACGCCAAAGCGCGAGATAACACGATTATAAAGTTTATCACCAACTTCGTATTGATTAACAATAACTTTAACTCGATTCATCTTTTGATGTGTCATGCGACAAAATAACTGTTCCAGAAACGATATTTTTCTTAATGGCAAACAAAAGCCCGTGTGATTTAGATATTTTTGTCCATCCCATCCACCACCAAGTAATTTAATACCAAGTGATAACTCATCATTATAAGGCCCAGTAATAAACACATACTCCCCTTTTATTGTAAGTGAGTAATTATCTGGACATGAAAACTTTTCAACTATTGACTGATAATCTAAAGCCTGTTTTTTTCTTTGTTTTCTTGGGCGTGTAAACGCTCTATATATTTTTTAACGAGACCTGGATATTTACCGTTCATTATAGCTTGTCTAGCATCTACCCGATTTATTTTACGCTTAGTAAAATCATCTGTGTAAATACTGGTAACAGCTAACGCAGCTGATACCAAGAAAGGATCATCTTTATAAGATAAAGGATTAGCAAGATCAATAGTATTGTAATGTTTCATGTCGAAATATATCCATTAAAAAGTATGAAAACACGTTAAATAACAGTCTAAGTATAGCAAACTATAGAAATAATAGCCACCCTAATGTAAACATATTAGAGAGTAAATATAGGTTATAACGCGCATAAAGCGGGTTATAAAAATAACTCACATCGGCAAACGTAAGCTGGACAGCGACAACAAAAATATTATAATTAGCGACTTAATAAAGAAACATAACAGCCACTAACATTAAACCCAGAGTCTTCAAATTCAAAGAAAGAATCATCAATAGAATGTACCAGACGATCAAGCAGTAAATAAATCAAACCACCATTTTCATCGTAGTGATGTTCTAACGCCTTGGCTTGAAGAAAATGAGTAGATCCACTAAAACGAAGATGAACCAGGTTATCATTAGAAACAAGTAATTTTTTTAGTATTCGATTTTTCATAAAATATATTCCTCAAAACAATTTACTTTAATAATTATGCAACAGATGAATATTTAGAATCGTGTAATTGGTTTTTTAATGCTGGAACGGATTCTAAAAACTGATGAATAAAATTATCAAAATGCGCAAAATCTTCTTCTATTGGTTGTTCTCCGAAGTCAATGCCAGCTGAGTTTGCGATGTTTTTCCATCCTATCAATTGTGACATATAGAGATCTATACTACCTTTTAATATCAGCGTATAAACTTCAACTTTGGATTTTTGTAAAGGTCTTACAATTCGATATACACATTGCTCCTCTACCCTTTTTACAAATGAACGATTATAAAATAAAGCTGTATCCATTTGATGCAAGTTTAAACCATCTTGCGAACTACCCATCGATGCTAACATAACTTGGCAATTTCCATTTCGTATTTCTTTGTTCAATCTTGCTAAACGTTTTTTAATAGTTTCTTTTCCCGTAAATACGAGATTAGATATACCGGCTTTGGTTAATTCGATAGATAAACGTTCCAATGTAATCGGACTACGCGCAAACACAATTGGCCGACGACCGCGATCAATAAGTGATTTCACCAATTCAATACAGGCGCGATCTTTAGAGGTAAGTTTGGTATAAGGACTTGCAAAACCTTCAACCGCAGATGGAACGTTACACGCTTTAAAACACGCCTCTAGCCTGGCCAATATAATAACTAAACTCAAACCACGCTTGTTTTCATTTTGATTCTCTACATAGTTTTTATACCAGTTTGCAAAGTCTTCAACGGCTTTAATATACAATGTTAAGTGATCATAATCCCAATCTAATAGCATTGGCGGAATCATTTCAGGTATAGGAAAGGTCACATGTTTTTTAACAGCTGGTTCTTGTTGTACTCGACGTTTAATTATTGGTGAAATCCAATCTCTAAACATATCGAGATTATTGGGATTTATTCTAGGTACTTCTCTTTTTGCCCCTTTTTCAGTCTGCTCAAACTCCCGTGTAACCCACTCAAAACATGAAAAGTGATCAAGAAAAGTCTGTCTTCCTGTTTTTTGTTTGAATGCGCCATTAATCAAATTTCTTTCAATATATTCACCTCTAAGGCTATAAGGCTGGTAGCTTCTGGATTCACCAAAAACCCAACAGGCAAGCCCCATTGCTTGCCTTGCGTATTCGGAGAACATCGAACCATCAAAGGCAATCTTTCGTTTACCACCAAGTAGACGAATTTCACGACTTTGATTCGATGTTAAACTACTCATTGAAGATCCTTCATCAGCAAGAATATTACTGAAAATATTCTTGGCACGTCTGGCTATTGTAAATTTAGGAAATCGTTTATCAATCGGCCTTCTTAAACGCTCATAACTGATAATATTTATTTTCTTCAGATTATCGAGATCCGAAAGAGAATGAATAAAATGATATTGTTCTTTAGGAATATTTAGCGTATCAATTTCTCGCTGCATTTCATCGAGTAGGCGTGATTTAACGATAACCAATGAGTAGCCATTCAATAATAATGACAATGATAATATCATTCGGGATTTTCCAAGGCCCATAAAATAGGCGCATAGAGATCCTTTTTTTCTAAAAGCATGCTCACAAAGATCATTAAACTGGAAATCCCAGGTTAACCATTTATCTAAACCTAATGATTTGGCTTTTGTCTCAATTGCTGAAATTTCCTGCGGGTAACTTGATTTAATTGGCGGGCAAACTTCTTCCCAATAATCAGCGGTTTTCGCCTCCCCTTCCATGTCAAAAATTCCAAAAAAACGATCATGATCACAAGTGAAAACGCCTTTTTTACAGGTCACTTCAAAACCTTGAGATACACGTAAAACATTAACTTGTTCACCAAACGAAACCGCCGCTCCGGTTTGATGATGATTAAGCAAACCCATTTTTCGCGCTTTAGCGGTAAAACTGGGTGTACCTTTTCGGTAAACAGTACGGCCAAAAGGAACCATCATTTTTTTATGTTGTTTAATCATGGCTCGCAAACCAAATTCGAGATCAGGCATAACAAGCGGAATCCCACCAACTGAGGAAATCAGTTCTTTGAGATTTTCGAGATGATAAAATGGATCATCCTGCAGAACGATGACATCAAGATTAAGTAAATGCTGGCCACTGTATTTTGTTGTAGACGGGTAACGGTGTTTGGTGGTTGAAAACAATCGAGCACGATATATTTTATTGAAAACTTTTGCTTCGGTTACACCATCAAAAAAACGTAATTTTATGTGTCTACTAGCCCGTGTCATTATTACCCGTTTATCATCCGTTGGCGGCAAATTAACAACTGACTTTGAGTTATCCGCACCTAGTACCTGAATATGTCGACCTGTGCCTAACGCGCGTTCGTACCGACAATGAAGACCTGGAATTGACTCTGCTTTTGATTGAGGATCAATTGTGTGAAATATTATTTTACCATGACGAGATATTGAATTAAAAATCAGTAAGACCGTATCAACATTAGTTACGTTCTCGGCCTGAAAAGTATTACCTGGCAAAGTAAAAACCGCACTTAATCGATCATAATAAAGCTCATTGCCTTCTATAATAGGCAAAACAGAACGTGGGACGATTGCCGCAACAATATCGCAATGTTCTAACGCCTGCACTAAGCCGTACAGATGTGATGATGCAGAAGTATCCGCACCAAAACGACCGAAACAAGTTACACCGGGGTAAGCTGTAAGGTTGGCACTAGACAATGCAATAGAAAAAGGTGGATTGATAATACCGCATGAAAAATCACCTAAAACCACATTTTCCATTGCTGCACATTGTAGATCTAAACTGAATTCGGTTTTGTCTAGAATCTTTGTAACTTGATTTATGAGCTCACGATCAGTATCAATTCCGTTTAAAGAAAATTGTGATGGATTTGCATAGCGGAAAAGACCGGCTGAACCTACACTGTTATCAAATAAACTGTAATAGTGATTTGATGAAAAAGCAGGTTTAATACTGTCCCACAAAAACGAGGTTAACCATTTAGGTGTGAAGAACTGCGATAAGGTAAGCTCGCGGGTCGCGTGAAGATTTCCCAAAGAACCAGGCTTTTCAGCCTGACTCCCTCTTGATTGGATGCTATCAAGCTTAGACCAGGGCATTAAACGGCCTCCGCAAGATTTACATTCGCGTAACCCTCTATTACGGGCAAAGACTCTGGTTTTACATATAGAGTGAAGAAAGCATAAATCGCATCAAATAATTCATGAGTAAAACGAAGTTCATATTTTCCTTTAAAACAATGGATCTCTAAATTACTTCCTTTTCCAAACGCAGTCCGAGATTCAAGAGCTTGTTTATCGTAAGTCAAAGAATTTAAAGCTTCAGTGAATTCAAATATTGAATCACCAATATTAACATTACTGAAGTCTCGAACCTTGCGTAAACCGTTACCAATACGAATACACTCAGTTATTTTGTCGCGATTATGCCAGTAATCAACCGCAGAAATAGTACAAACAACAAAACGCGGTTTCACTACCGGACTATAAAAGCCAGTAAAACCATTGTAAGAAAGATTAAGATCTTTTATTAAGTTATTGGCAAGCATAGCCAATCCAGTATCATAAAGCGCCTTTACTTTCCCAGTGAGAATATTATATATATTTGAAAAATCGAGCTTATCGATAATTTCAGCAATATAAGCAAGCTGGTCAGATAAAGGAAGTTCTTCGCATTCCGTTAAACAAGCACTAAAGTGACTATCCAGCGTATATTTTTCATCTCCCCAACGACCAGCAAACACAAAGTGAGTTTCATCAAGATCTATAATGGCTGGCGTATCATTTGAGTAACGCTGAGTAAGATCTTTGCACAACGATTTAAAATAATTAGAAAGCACGGTATCACAAACACAAACTAAACTTGGGTCAGTTTGACTAATTGATTCTCCGCAGGAAGTTAATTCGCGCCGAGCTATAACGAAATTAAAACGGGCCGTAATGATGGTTTTTAATTGGGTAGAAATACACTCACGCATTATGAGAATGTTAGGTACACTCATGTGAAATACTCCATTATTGTCTGCTATCAAGTCAGGAAAACAGGTTGCCGCCTGTGTGAACATTCCTGAATGTCCTGAACTTTCAGGCCATGATTAATAATACCAAATAGCCACCCTAAAGTAAACCATAAGCTAAATAAAACTATAAATATTAATATGTTATAAATTTGATGTTGCCGTGGAGCCTAGAGCGAGCCTTTCAAATAAAAGCGTGCGCAGCACATCATCCAGAAAAAAGGCGTTAAAGATTCATCTTGACTTGATGCCACCGTTTTCACCTTTATCGCGTTGCTTTCGCCAGAAACAAGCAACGTGATAAAGGTGGGAACGGTGAATAAAGATGAATAAAATAACAACTGGTAAAAGCTTTGTTGTTTGTTGAAACCGACCATTCAAAAAGATTGATCAGCTATGCTGGCAATTATTTTGATTAGGTTATCAATAATAAAATAGTAAGCAGTCGCGTCTAGCGTCTGCGTCAATCCGTTAAATCATGAGGGACAAGCAGTCACGTTTTTGTGTCTGTTTGGCTTAAAGTAAAAGATAGAAACCGAACGGCCATGACAGAACGAAGTGGTAGGCATGGGTTTTCCTATTTGTGCATCTTCACGCACAAATAGGAAAACTGAAATCAAATATTAACCTGAAAATAAAAAAGCCCTGAACCAACAGGGCAAAAGAGAAATATGAATTAATCCAGGTACTCACAAAAAACACTGGCTTGATGAAATCGAGGATCAATAAAATTTCTAATTTCATCGAGCTTATCAACAAGAACATGATTCGCCGCTTTCGTTGTCATGCCTGATTTTTCAGTAAGATCTTGCATAACAAATTCAATCGTTCCATTGAGCAAATAACTGAAACGAGAAATCGGACCGTAGAATTTTCCCTCTTTCTCTTTAATTGCGTTTGGGTGATCATTGGTAACTTGATCAAAATACGGTTTTGCTTTAACCAGAATGTAATTGACTACCCTATCACTGATATTTATTGTTGGTTCGCTTAACGGTTGCAATGAATTCAAAGGGCGAGTGATAACTAAAGTTGAATTAGTCATCATAGCGTCGTAACTGGCCTCACTGACATAGTGTGTTTTATCGTCTGCGGTTATAGCGATAACAAGCCCAGGTATTAAGGTTGTGCTATCCCCCCTGCAAGCGACGACAGTAGTCGGTGATTTGTTTTCTATATTCTCAATATATGCTTTTCTTAAAAGCACTTTTTCAAACTCAAAAGGATCGGGGCTTACTCCCAGTTCTAGCAAATAATCACTGTGATAAGCGGTTAAATGCGTCACTAAATATTGCTCAATTTCTTTATCGCTTTTATTGTCAAAAAAACTCATTCCTGACATTAATTGTTTTCGCAACTCTTTAGCATCAAATAAAACCAAAAGAGCGTCGCAATCTTCTTCATAACAAAAATAATTGTTATTGTTGTGCATAAGCGCACGTTTGCGTGCGGCTGAAGATAAATATTTTAATGCAGCTCCACGACTAACCATCATTCCACCATGTCCAGCAGTATGAACAGTAGAAAACCCTCTAAAATGATTTTCGGTAATTTGGGCCGCGCCCCAGGGTGTTGATCTCGACATAATTAATTCCTCTGTTAGTTGCTATCAGAACTGGAAAACAGGTTGCCGCCTGTGATATATCCCAGTAGTTTAAAAAATCTATGTAACAATAATTTGATTATCCTTAATAGTAATTCTGCCACTTTCAAGCAAACGATTAAACCATTTACCGGCTGTAATCATAGTACAACCAAATGCAACCGAAATTTTTCCTCGTACTTGATATTCAACACAAACAAAAGATTGTTGAGATAAAAACAATGCAACATTTTCAGCATTGAACGTGGCCATATTAAATAACTCCAATTTAAATTAGCGCGTCTCCTTAAGGGAAACGCGCCGTTAGTATTAATGCGTTTGAGGATTTGTGATATATTCATAAGCTGCAAATGCGTGTTTAGATGCTGAAAAAATAGCGGTTTTATCTGCCTTCATTACATCTAGCCAATCATTAATATAACTTACATGATCAACGTGAACGCCTTCAACACCCAAATGAGAGTTAATTAAAACTGATGAGATCTCGGCAACCAATTCTTCGAGTGCGTAAGCATTATCACCGAAGCGTTTTCCAAATTCTCGGTTTAATCTTTTTTTAGCGCCTGTACTATGCCCCGCTTCATGGCCTAACGTTGAAATTAAATCGAATGTATTGTTAAAACGATTTTTTTCTGGCATTGTTATCTCGTCGCGTGACGGAGAATAAAAGGCTTTATCACCTTTATACAAAACAGGAACACCAATATTTTTCACAAGTGATTCAGCACGATTAAATAACTCATCTTCATCAAAATTAATGGGATTCTCATTTAATTCTTCATCAGTAGGTAATTCGATACCGTCAATTTGATCCAAGTTAAAAACCCTAAAAGAGTTTAAGATAGGAATATTTTTTTCGTTGTTCTCATAATTCCCTGAATTATCTTCAACTGTAATATTTTTATAAAAAACACCCAATGTTGATTTTTCATCTCTTCTCACGTGGCCACCGATTTTTCTAGCTTGATTAAATGTTAACCAATATGGACTCGTGTAATTATTTCTAATTGCAGAGCAATAAAGCGACAAAATATTAATGCCGGTATAGTTCGCTTTTGTTTGAAAATTAATAGGGAAGGGATTGCTTGATTCCTTCCAAGGGCATACCCAAGGTTTAACACCGTTTTCAAGTTGCTCAATAATGGAATTTGTAATTTCTTGATGTATATCAGTTTTCATGCGAGGAACCTCTATTTTGTTTGTCTGCTATCGAGAACCGGAAAACAAGTTGCCGCCTGTGGAATATTCCGGTTGTTAAGTGATTAACTTAGATTAAAGTATAACGTATAGCTACCCTAATGTAAATCGAAAAAGGAAATAAAACTTTATTTATTAATGAGTTACATGTGTGATGATGCCGTGGAGCCTAGAGCGAGCCTTTCAAATAAAAGCGTGCGCAGCACATCATCCAGGAAAAAGGCGTTAAGTACTCATCTTGACATGATGCCACCGTTTTCACCTTTTCGCTCGCTTTCATCCTGAAACAAGCGAGTGGAAAGGTGAAAATGGTGGTTATAAGATGAATAAAACAACAACTGGCAGGGTTCGGTTTTGAAGTTGATAACCGGCCATTCAAAATAGATTGATCAGCTATGCTGGCAATTATTTTGATTAGGTTATCAATAATTAAAACATTCAGACGCGATTAGCGTATGCATCATTATTATCTATTGTTTAGCTGTGGATTTTGAATTTGCGTTAAGGATAGTTACCGATGGACGAGATTCACGTGTTTTTGTGAAGCTCGGTTTCACTTTGCGATTTTATCGCTTAGTGAAATATAGCCTGACCTGTAAAGGTAACGCCAGATCTAAACTGCCCTACCCTACTTTGGAAGTTAGTTATTTTTAGTAGTAATTTTAACTTCTGGTTTTAATTCTATTCTTCTTCGACGTTCTACATTTTCCAAAAACTCAATCATCATATCGTTTGGGGCACATATAGTTTCTGTCACCCACCCGCTCGGCTCCTCTAGGACATGAGTAATATATGTGTCATATACCGTATACACATACTTCGCTAGCATTTGTCGACTAATAATAGGAACATCCTCACCTTTTTTGTTCACTTCTACTTCCTGAGAAATAGATGTTAGAGTTTCACCATCTACTAAAACACGTCGGGCTAATGCAACACTCTTTTTAGTCATATCAGGTAAATATGACGCAGCCTGCTTAAACTGGTTTTTTGTCAGACGCGTCTTAACTCGTAGACGTTTAGTCATAAATAAATTCTCTGTAAGTTTGAAAGTTATAAAACGGAAAACAGGTTCACACTATAAAAATCATCGACAATTGAACGGTTCAATTCATTGTTGATATGAGCAGGTAAATTTTCCCACTCTTGGAGAAACCATGCATTTTGGCGAGCGTCTTATTAAATTGTGATGACAATAACCGTTTTAACGTTTTTGCGTTTAGTCATATATATACCTTAGAAAATGATAAACAACCTATTGTATTCAAATAAGGAATATATTCATATCATACTTAACATCATCACGAAAAACATGAGAATATCATGAAGCGGAAAAAAGAGTAAATCGACTTACTCAATCAATAAGCCGCAACGCACAGCTAGGTCCTTGAAGTGTTCTGTGGGTATCTCCAGTTTTTTCTGAATAATACTAACGATGTTGTAAATGTTTTTGACATTTGACTCGGTAAGATCGGCCACTTCTTTTGAAGTTTTACCTTGGGCTTTTAAAAGAAAAACTTTATATTCTTTGCGTGTCAAAATATCACCGGGATTGGTTAACTTACCCCTGAACTGATATTCCGTTAATTCTTCGCTAATATCAGGATCGATATATAATTTACCTTCAGAAACACTATCCAGTGCGGTAATTAAGTGATCAAGTGATTTACCTTTCGAGATAAAAGCGGAAGCTTGTGCGTCATAACAGGAAAAAACAGATTCAATTGAATCGCGCATGCTAAAAATTACAACTTTTACCTTTGGGTATGAACTTAATACCTTCTTAATTAACTCACTACCAGGTAGTTTGTCTAAGTTTAAGTCCAGAATAACAATATCAACAGGTTTATCAAAACAAGTTAGTGAATTCAGTGAGTTAGAAGATAAAACAACATGATAGCGATCAGGAAGAAACGACGTAATACCTTCTCGGATAATTTCATGATCGTCGAGAATTGCTATGTTGTGTATTTTTTTGGTTACTTTCTTTGTCATCTTAAACACATGGTTATAATAATTCCAAAATAATAGCATATAAGAAAATGAAAATATTGAAAAAGCGATGCGACACATACGCGTACTAAAGAAATACTAATTATAAAGACTATAAAAAGACTACCTAATTAGATAATTTCAGAAAACATTAGTAAATACATAGCGATAGAGTAGTATTACTGTTTGTTCAGTGCGTACAGTACCATTATCAGTGCGAATAGTAACTTGCCCCAGTGCGGATAATACCCTGCTTTAGTGCGGATAGTACCTTCTTTAGTGCGAATAATACCCGAGCGTTATAAAAACAGATTAGATAAATACATAGAAACTCATTGAATAATTATAAAGCGTTGAATTAACAATAAAAAAATTGCTCAGTGCGGATAATACCCGTGAAAACAAAGTCAGTCAGTCGGCAAACATTCGATTAAAGAGAATTTAAAACACAAAAATCCCCGATTAAGTAAAATAAACAGGCTTCAGTGCGGATAGTACCCTGGAAAACGAAGTATCAATTAGGAGCGAAGAATCGTTAATTTGTGAGCTTTACTACGTCCGGTACCAGAGATAAGTGATTTAAGCACCCAACCTTCAACTTTTAAAATATCCATTGTTTGTTTGAGCTCGCGAATAAAGTATTTACGTTCTCTTGGGTAACGCAGAGTAGTAATAAGCTTATCAACGTATATTTCGTAAGCTTTAGGTTGGCCAGAGAGGAAGCGGTGAATTGCTTTGCCGGTATCAGGTAATTTTTTACGAAGTTCCCAGTCGAGATAGGTATAAGATTCTTCAAACCATCGAGCCATAATAGGTGTAAATTGAATATAAAGAATCGCATTCTCGTGGTATTGCTCCCACGCCACATCGATGAGTTTTATGTTGGTGCCACGACTTGCAATTTTATCGGCTGTTTTTGAATCGAGTTCGATTGTCGTTGCTGCCAGGCGTTTTATTGAATTCAACCGCAATAGTGAATTACGTCCGCCAGCTGATTTACTGCACTCTTTTTGAATGTCCGTCAACATACAGCAAACCACATGAACATTAACATCATCCTGGTCTTTTGATCGATATAATTCGGAGACAGCTAATGGCAGGTTATGCGGTCGTCCGGATATTCCTTTGGCTCGTAATCGACCTATTGCCATCAAAGTGTCTTCATCATAGACAGTTAATGGAGGACCGAATTTTTTTCCCGCTCCCCAGGGAGTTTCAAACGCAATGGCATTTTCCTCATCTAATAAGCTACGCTGATTAGTGCGTTTAGAAGGGATAAAAATCGGAATGCGAGTCAGAAAAGTAGGGTATTCAGTACTAACAGCAATCGGGTAGGTATCAAAGCGAAGGTCCTTGGATGCAAAAAGACTTAATTGAACGGCTTCAAGTGCGTTATGAGATGAGCGTTGAGGACTTATTTTTATATCCTCGTTGATATGAACATTGTCATGACCGGACTTTGATTTTGCACGCTCACTCGATTTTTTTATGTTCTGCTCTTCCAGCTTTTTAAGGCGAGCTTGTAATGCGCTCGTAGATTGATCGCTTTCGTCGAACATATCTAAAACTGGATTATCTCCACAAGTATCGTCACGTTGTTTGCTCACCGAGTCCCTACCCTAAATTTAGTTTCGATCTCAAATTGACACCAAAGTAACACAAAATAAGAAAAATTCGCTAATTTAATATCTTGTATTATAATCTAGTACAAGGTGGTTAACAACACAAGCTAGTTACTAGGACATGGACACTAAACATACACGATAAATAACGCGAACAAACAAATAAAACAAAAAATAATCATAGCTTACTAGAAAACAATTTAAATAATTTACTTATCTTAGGAGACATAAATGGAAGTGGTCGTTGTTGCAAATAACAAAGGAGGCATTGGTAAAAGTACGTTATCGATTTTACTTTCAACGTATTTTGCCAAACAAGGATTGCGAACACTGGGAATGGATTTTGACCCACAGTGTAATTATTCACAACAATTTATCAACATGGAAGTAGACCCAGAGCAAACCGAAGTGGTGCGCCCTCCCCTGCACCCCGAATATGAAGAAGGCAGCGTTGAACACTGGCATGGCAGAAACTCAACTGCCGATATATTTAAAGCCGGATCGCTAGTCTATGGTTACGATACAGAGTTTGAGAATTTACAAGTTATCCCAGGACACTCAAAGGACTTACTCGCAGTTGAACGGGTAAGTGAACAAGAGTTAACCTCAAAGGTTCATAAGAGGTTAATCGAGTGGTTTGACACTTGGAAGGAATCAGATGATGACGAGGATTTGTTTGATATCGTGATTATCGATACCGGACCAAGTAAAGGGCCGCTTACTACTTGTGCCTTACACGCGGCGGATCACATTTTAATTCCAGCGGAAATGGAAGAAATGAGCGTTGAAGGGCTATACGGCATGTTGGCTTATTGGCGAGCAACAAATGTACAAAGACCAAAAAGTAGACCGCTCAATTTAATCGGGATATTAGCCAACAAATACGATGAGCGTTTACCAATACACCGCCATTACTACGAAACACTCAATGGCCATAAGTCGCTAGGAAACGCGATGTTACCGATAAAAATGCACAACTGGCAAGATTATAAGGAAGCTATGATGTCCGATGGGACACCAGTTCTCTATTTACCGCCAAAAAACAAAACACGAATGGAAGCAGAAAAAATTTGCCAATTAGTCGAGGAGAAAATGCATGTCATTAATGCCAGCAACGCGTGATAACAAGAAAAAACCACTGGGAAAAAAGTGGGGCAATCGAACAGAACCCAAGTTCCTGGAAGGAATTGGCGCGCAGGTAGAGGCGGGTAAGCACACCGGTGGCGGGGAGTTAAAGTGGCTATTGGTAAGCGAAATTACCCCCGATCCCGAACAGCCAAGAACCAGGTTAACCGAACTAGGAATAAACGCTAGTACTGTAAAAGCCCACAATGAAAATACCATCGATCTGGCTTCTGGCGACGCGCCAAAAACGGAAGCGTTTTTAGCGCTTAGAGCGCTTGCGGACAACATTAATGAACATGAACTAATGCAGCCAATCTCTGTTTACTCACGTGAAGATGGAAATGGTTATTGGATTGAATCAGGTGAGAGGCGGTATTTGGCTCACCTATTATTGGGACGAACAGAAATACAAACTATCGTGTCGGCACCGGCACAGGACAATAGTGCAAGGTTCGAACGGCAATTAGCGGAAAATATTAGTAGAGAAGATTTGACACTTAAAGAGCGTGTAACCGCGTTGTTTCGTTTAAATGAAATGCGCAGAACGGAAAAAAAGGAACCATTTAATCGTACTACGCTAGCAGCTTATGTTGGGATGTCTATACGAAATGCCGCTAGATATCTCACAGTGATTAATGGTCCAGATGATGTTATAGAAGCCATAAATACCGGAAGTATCACACGACTTAATGAGGCTGTAAGACTGGGAGCTATCGAAAATGTAAAGCAGCGAGCGTTTGCGATTGAGAATGGGATTAATGTGGTTGCCAATAATACCACCCAAGCAACCAAACCAGTCGGCGAAGGGGATGATCAGGACGCAAAATCACAACACGCGAAACCGCAACATACGCAGATTACTAGCGATACCATCAACCTCGGCAGTACCACAAATCCTGAAACGGTTAAACACGTGATTAAGTCTGTTTTGGGCGAGACTCAATATGATAACTGCTATCGAGGAACTGACTGGGAAAAGAGTGAAGTCGCTTCGAAGGTATGGAAAGACTTCTGGAATAATATGGAAACAATTGTGAGTGAGAAATAAAGATGGGAACGATGCTATCAGGAAAAACGAAAAACCCAGTCCCAGTAAAGCCGGCCAAAGCAAAAAAAGAAACAGTAAGCTATCGTTTGCCAACCAACCTTAAGGTAGAAATGTTGCAAAAAATGATTTCCGTTGATCAGTATGGATTAAGGGATAAAAGCAGGTGGGTAGGCGAGGCGATAAACTCTTTCTTACTGGAAGAGCGCTCTTGGAAAGACCAAACACTCGATGGCGATATGGTAAAGGAAAACGACGAAAAGGATGTTATCTATGTAACCAAAGATATAAAAAAATTACTTAAGGATCGACAAGAAGAGATGTTGCAATACCTGACGGAAAAAGCTTCCTCAGAGGCTCATCCAGAGCGGACTAAAAAATTAAAAGCCAGTGAATCATCAATTGTGCGAGCAGCTATCATATGGCGTATGTACGATCTACGAATGCCAGTGGTCAATGAGCAGCACTCATTGCTTTGAACAAAAAAAACACAAAAAGGACACGGTGTCCCAATCGAGCAAAAAACAACCAATAAGGACACCATGTCCTTTTCGCACAAATAATGATCAGCAAGGGAAGTTGTTTTAATGTTTAACCAACGAACCACATACGTTGTCTTTTTACACAATATCCAAGTAACAATAATACGGACAAATGATTGTTGTGTTACTTTAATATAAGTGTGTCTTCCGTAACTTTTTACGATAGAAACACAGGTCGACCTAAACCCCCAGGGCAATCGGGCTTAAAATCAACCAATGGCATCAGCTAACACTTTGATCAAGTAATCGTCGTCCCATCCCGCTTTCTTTCTCTTGCCTCTGACGCTCATTTTACTCTTTTCTTTTTTGAGAAAATTTAAAGCAATGTGACGTACAACAGCCATATTTTGCGCAGCAAAGCCTTGCCGGATTCGACTTTCATCTTCTCTAAATGTAACATCAAGACACCAATGTAAACTGTTTTCTACGCCCCAATGCTTGCGAACTGCTGAGGCAAATAACTTTTCATCTTTGTTAATTGATGCAATGTAATATCGGCGCTCAATACTGGTTATGCCGGAACTTATCTCATGTCGTTCTGATTCTACAACGCCGATTGATTTTAAGTCTGTCCAATTTTCTAAGCCAGATATCCAATCAACCGCTTCCGTAATCCAATAACGCCGAGTTTCGATACGACCATGCGCTTTTTCTGTTGTTTCAATGTAATTGGTTTTATCTATCATGAAATTGTCGTCAATAACCGCATCAAGACACCTTTTAATTTCATCATGCAAGGTTTTCTGGTTTTCTTTGACAGCCAAAACGTAATCAGCATCCGCTTTTCGAATCGCCTTTGTTATCTTTTTTTGACATCCCATCGCGTCAATTGTCACAATACTGCCTGATAGATTTAATAACTTAATCAGCTCAGGTATTGCCGTTATTTCATTGGTTTTTTCGTCAACCTTGTACTGACCAAGCACTAGTTGATTTCCGGTTGCCCATGCGCTCACCATATGAATAGCGCCTTTCTTACCTGACTCTTTGAAGGAGCGACGCAACGTTTTACCGTCAATAGCAACAATTTCTCCTTGGCTTAACGAAGCCATCGATTGCACCCAATTGAGAAAGCAGTTTTGAAGTGTGTCAGGACAAAGTCTGGCAAATAGATCGCCTAAGATATCGTGGGACGGTATTCCATTGGGTAGTGCTAAAATATCTTTTAGTAATTTCTGCTTTGCTTTACCGAAACGCTCCACATCCGACCAACCTTCTGCACCGCATATCACTGCGAGAACGGTGAGTAGTAATATATCCGACAGCTCATGCCTCATGTTGGCATTATTTACTCTAGGATCATTCAATGGTTTAAAGTGTGTAAGAAAATGGTTGGCAGGTGGCTGATTAGTTGTTTCTGTTTTCATTATTCGCTATAAAACTGCAATCATCTCGAAAAATTTGCCAGTTGTCATCTGTTTAATTTGTTGCAGCCAACAATTGATTAAATTTAAGCCCGATTGCCCTGCCTAAACCCCTAGTTCAGATAAAAAATCCCGTTGTTTACTAACGTGTGTTACGTGCGAAACCAGCTAAATAGCGGAGCTATTTTTAGACGGTAAAATAGCTGAGTCCTACTTGAAGCTCTGTGTTCAATTTTGCGCGTAATTTCTAGAATATTGACACACCTATCTCTCACATCAAACATAAACACTGAAATCAAAAATTAAATATTTACGTGTTTTCTCCAAATAAATCACAATGTTTCTTTTCACTAAAAAGGTTGAACTTTCTCACCTAACTAGCAGCGTGAATACTGCGAGTAAGCAGAGTCGACGGACTGAAAAAGAAAAAGGGCATGAAGCGATTACTTTTTTGACGTAAATGTTACTCGTGAAACACTAATTGTTCGTACCAAAAGTGTTCGATCTCACTTATTAAATATTAGTTTGGTGCGGATAGTACCCGAGTATCGCTTGTTAGAAAATAATTGTTGCGGATAGTACCGGTTGCTCAGTGCGGATAGTACCCGCGCGTTAACTGCTTTAATGCAGCTCAGTGCGGATAGTACCTGAACGATAACAGCTTTAATATTGCTCAGTGCGGATAATACCCGAGAAAAGCATCCGCCATTAAATATGAGCAAAAAGAAATTTATGTATACACAGCATCAATAGAGCAGATATAAAAATATCTCGACTAGAATTTAAAGTAGATGATGTCCTTTTTTTACTAATATGAATGTCATGTTAAAAAACATGTGTTTATCATGTTTTTTAGGTTGACATATTCCCGCTTTAGCACTAAATTATGATCAACCAAGGATGATCATGATGAAAGTGTTATTAATTTATATGCTCGCAATATTAAGTTCCGCTAATTTAATGTCAGCAGAACTCGATATTTATTCACTAAAAGCAAATCAATTTTTTATCTCTGAAAAGAAAAAAATTCCTGCCGCTCCTGTTGTTCCTGAAGTTAAAAAATACAGACAATTATCAAATATTCGTATATCAGAAAATTTGGCTCAAAAAATTGATAATTTACCAACTACGGTTACGACCGGCGAAACATTAGCTTTTAGCGGTAAGGAAAAATCAATCAAGCATGAGGCAAAAAAAACCGTCACGAATATCCCATCCGTAAAATCATGCCAGCCTCATATACAGGATACGTTCGAAGATACGTGGGCGATCATATGTTTAGATCCAGAGCACTCCCCGTTATCTGAACTTGATAAACATAATTTCAATAAATTCAGCGAATCCGCAGAAATTGTGCGAATGAATATTTATTCCGTTAAACCAGAAGAAACAGAATCTGCATTAACAAAATTATTTCTAACCGAAGGTATAGATGAATTGATAACAGGTGTGACGGCGAAGCCGTGTGAAACATGCGCAAATTATGTCGTGTTGCGGAATATGCCATTTAAATAAGGAAAGACAGAATGCAAAGATTTTTACACCGTGTAGCAATATTGCTCATTTCAATAACCACTGCTCAAATCGCCGTTGCTGATAAAGCGATGGAGTCAACTGCAATAGCTGATGCGGAAGAAAAAATGAAAACTACGTTTTCAAATATTACATCTACCTATTTTGGCAAAAGCCCAGTTGAAGGTATGTATGAAATTTTGGCTGGATCAAGAATGATTTATTACATACCAAAAGAAGATGTACTTATATTTGGTGAAATATTTTCTAAGGATGGTAGGTCATTAACAGCTGAGAAAATCTCAGAATTGCGCAGTGGAAAAGTGAACGATCTGGATTTAACTGATGCGCTGGTGATAGGGCAGGGGGAAAAATCCATCATGGAATTTACCAATCCTGATTGCCAGTATTGCCTAAAAATGCACAAACGCTTCCGTGGTGAGAAAAATCTTAAAAGGATCGTGTTTTTCTCCTTACCAGAAGGACGTGCAAATCCAAGAAAAAAAGCAATTCACATTTTTTGTTCAAAAGATAAAACGCAAGCATTCGATAATGTGTTTTCCCGACGTATACCTCTCTCAGAACTAGAAAGCTGTGAAGAAGGAGAGCGGCTGGTGGATATACATAGAACCATCTCAACAGCCTTTGGTGTATCCGGGACACCAACGGTTATTTTGGGGAACGCAGTAGTAACTGGGTTTAGAGAGGCGCAGATAGCGCAATACTTAGATGATTAAAAAGGAGTGATGTATGAAAAAGAAGTTATCTGTTTTATTTAGAAACCACAAAAAATCTGTTATCGCAGCGAGTGTTCTTGGAGCTGTCGTTGTATCTCAAGCTGCTTTCGCAATAGTTGCACCGGTTGCGGGTTCATTGGGTTTCGATCTTTATGATGTTGCAGTAAATGATCTACTCAAAGGGCCGGCTGGATTTGTTGGTGGACTGGGCGCAGTGGTATATGGCGTAACACAATTGGCGAAAAGCTGGATGATAACTGCACTGAGCGTATTAGGCGGTTCAGCAATGATCAAAGCGGACACAATTGTAACTTCTTTGGGCGCGATGATTTAACCAGGAAAAAGGAGGGGGCACCTCCATTTGGGAGGTGTCCGCAACAATGGAAGAAAAGTTTCGGGTGCCACGAACGCTTCATGAGCCAATCCAAATTTTATGGTTTTATCAGGACGAGTTAATGGTAATTGTGGTTTGTTATTTATTTGGAATGGTTATTGGTGGATTAACTTGGTTGATGCTTATTATCGGGCCAATGTTATATATACGCATGAAGCGTAGAAATCCACGAGGATTTTTAACACATTTTCTAATAGATAACGGAATACTCAAGTTGGTCTTATATCCCAATAATTACATAAATGAGTATAACGAATGATCTATAAAAAATATTTACAATCGGTAGCCAATGTATATAACGCCAATAACTTACTCAAGTTTGGTTTTATTGTGTTGCTCATTATGCAGATAGGGAATTGGCACCAGCAAAAAAATTATTTAGATGAACAAAAAACGATATTGTCGCCTATTGGGCATACCAATGGACTATGGGTATCTAATAATAACGCATCAGATGAATATCTCATGTTTATGACAAACTATGTCATGGGTTTGTTAGGAAACCACAACGCTTACACAGTCAAAGAACAGTACAGCAAACTTGTTAAATTACACGCACCAGAGAAGGTTGGGGAGGCTCGACGTAAGTTGGATCAACTATCATCGGAAGTAACGAAGTATGCAACATCAGGGTCAACATTGACCTACTTAAATACCGATGTCTCAATTGATAGAGAAAAGAAAATAATAAAAATAAAATGTGTTAATGATCGTTTTCTAAACGGGGTTAAATCTGGAACCACTAGGAAAGAATATTATATCTTTTACAAAATAGGCTTAGCACGGTTTTGGTTGCTCGATATTAAAGAAGGGAAGAAAATTGCGTAATACTCTAATATTTATGTTTGTATTTTTTGCAAGTTTTGGATCTAGCGCAAGTGAGCGTTACCTGAAACCGGAAGTCACGTCATTGGTAAATATGAGCAATACATCATCAAATCGTGTGCATTGTCGTTCGGGTAATATTCAAGACGTTGTGTATTCGGAAGAAAAACCCGTGGCGATAAAAATCGTGGGTAGCAACGTATTTATAAAATATCTCATAAAAGTGGTTAATGGAAAAAACCAACATGTAAATGAAGAAACGGAGTTTCATATTGTCTGTGGGGATGAAATATATACTTTGATCGATCGGCCTGGAAACAAAAGACCAAAAACGATCTGGCTGGGTAGTGACGTTAAGAAGGGTATGACGAATAACATTGCTCGCTTCAAAGGAATGCCAAAGGAAGAGCTTATTGTAAAACTAACACTGGATGTATTACGAGATGAAGAAAAAGGAAGTTACCAGAATGTTAAATACAAAGAAGAAGAGAAGAAGTATCGGGATGTTGACTATAAAATAGTTAAGAAGGTTTCAGTCGATGGCATAGGTGTTACCGCAACAGAATATATAGTTACACCAAGGCGAAATCTTCCTAATGCTAATGAAAAATATTTCATTAATGCAGAGTTTGGGTTATCAATTGAAGGCATTACTTTATTACCTCAACCACTAATGAAAGGTCGAAGTTCTCGTTTAATCATTGTTAGCGGAAATAACAAAGGATAGATAGCGATGAGTATTTCAGAAAAGTGGTACCAATTAACACCGGATAAAAGAAGTCTCTACAGTAAAATAATATTGGGAGCGGTTGTTGTTTTGGGGGGATCATGGATGTGGTCAATCCAAAAAGATAGTCAGTCACCTAAAACGGAGCCAGCCGCCCAATTCGGACAATTAGGTATAGGGGAAGAATTATTTAAGGAAGATGTTTCTACATCCATTCAGAAAACTAAATCCGATATGGAAGAAATGAATAATGCACAAGATATAAAAATAAAAGATCAAGATACAAAGATGGATTCACTTGCGGCGGTTTTGCAAGGTATTGAAGGAAAGCTCGATAGATTAAGTGATGAGAACTTAAAACCACCGGCAAACCGAGAGGATGAAGAATATATAGACTCATCAAGTATCATAGCACCGAGGTTTCCGCAACCGCCGGTAAATAATAGTATAAATAATTTTAGTAACCAATCTCAATTTACTGAGTTGGAGTCTGCGCCTGCAATAATTGGAGGAATATCACATGTACAAGGTGATCCATTACTAGCACAGCAACAAACGCAGAAAAAAAAAGGGAGAAGAGTTTACCTTCCAGCCAGCTTTATGGATGCGCAGCTGTTAACGGGATTAGACGCATCTACTGTCGAGGGGGCTAACGCACATCCTCAGCCATTCATGATAAGAGTTCAAAAACCAGCGGTACTACCAAACTCAATTAAAGCGAATTTAAAAGGATGTTTTGTTATAGCGCATGGGTACGGCGCTTTAAATTCGGAAAGGGTGGAGTCCAGGTTAGTTAGTCTAAATTGTTTGAGTGAAGATGGCGAAGCGATTATCGATACCAGGATTAAAGGTTTTGTTGCAGACAGTGATGGTAAAAGCGGATTAAAAGGACACGTGGTCTCAAAGCAAGGCGCAAATCTGGCCAGGGCTTTTTTTGCAGGAGTGGTAGGCGGTATAGGAAAAGTCGCAGAGACATCATCTAATACACTTATGATTGCTCCTATAACAGGCACTTCAACTTCAGTGTTAGAGCCATCAAAAGTAGCTCAAGCAGGGCTAGGGGCTGGCTTAGCGGAATCATCAAAAGATTTACGGAAGTTTTATTTAGATATGGCAAAGCAATCTTCACCAGTTATTGAAGTTGGCCCAGCAAAAAAAGTAACGGTAGTGATAACGGAAGGCATATGGTTGGAGATTCGTGAAAATGGAAATAAAAATGAAAATGATTAAATATGTCGTAATTATTGCAGTATTAGGCTTTTTAGGAGGGTGTTCAATACTGATGCCCTATGATGAGAAGTTCGCATGTGAAGCGAATGCAGAGTTCGGGAAATGCACTAATGTTGAGGGAGCATACAGCGAAGCGGTAACAGGAAAACCATCAGGACCAACAATAAGAAATAACGATGATGGTGATGTTTATCTTGATTATGAAGGTATGGATGAGAATGAATTTGACTTTTCAGTAAAATCAAAAAGAACCGCTCAAATGGTAACCGGTGATGCTGGATTTGAGGAAAATAACGATATCAAAAAGGCCTCGAATAAAAAGCCAAATCAAATGGAAGATCCCTATTTAGTGTATAAAAATAGCGTGTACAGAGAGCTTTCAGGTCTTATAAATTTACCGAATAAAACACCTATGGTTAAACAGCCAACACAAGTACGAACATTGGTATTGTCATATGCAACAGAAAGCCAACATAAGCCACTCTATATGCCTAGATATGTTTATTTTATGTTAGAGGACTATATCTGGGTAATGAACGGCAGATTACTCGATCAGAAAAACCATATGTCAGCAATTTTCGGAGAGTAAAATGGTACAGCTGTTAAAGAAGGGTAATGGTGGAATTACTCAATCGGACTTAGAGAAAGATTTACAGCGGAATCCGTTTTCTGACTGGCTTCCGTGGGTAGCGTATGAACCAGAGGATATGGCGTTTCTGAACGTTGATGAAACATGGGGCTATATGTGGGAATGCATACCTCATACGTTCGCGACAAGCAGAGAAGCAAAAGTAATCGAGGGAATAATTTCAAAAACCTATCCAAAGGGTACTTCGATTCAATTTATGCTTTACGCTGATGATAATATCGATGGATTCCTAAATGAATACGAACGCACAAAAGTACGTCTTAATCCAGTTGTAAAGCAAAGTATTGGGGAATTCAAAAAATTCTTTAAGTCAGCTAAAGATGGATTAGGGCAACTAAATGGTATTCCATTACGTAATCATCGGCTGTTCTTTTGTATAAAATCAAAAGATAAACTTGGTCATGATTTGGTGAGCAATATCCATGACTCACTTATGGGTGCCAGGTTAGTTCCAAGACAAATGGACGTTGGTGATTTATTAGCATTTACTCGTGGTATTTTTAATCGTGATACTGGGGAGAACGCACGTCATTACTCAGAATATATCCCAATTAGAAAACAAATCATTCCATCTGACAAGCTAGTTAATTGGTCACCACAAAATCCAGAAGTGACGAAAATTGGTGATCGATACGCAAGATGCTTAACACCAAAATTATTACCAGAAAGCTGTGACTTGTTACAGGCAAATAGGTTAACAGGTTCCATCATGGGCGTTGAAGAAGATGGAGACCAGATCAATTCACCTTATCTTTGGTGTATCAACATTTTATTAGAGGACGCAAAAGCAGAAATTCTCACAAAAGCCCAGGTCATGATGGCACAAAGGGCGGTGGGGACATTCTCAGCAAAATTAAAAAACCGTGTAGAAGAATTGAGCTGGGCATTGGAAGAGATAGAAAGAAATGATTTTGTAAAAATAATACCCACATTATGGGTCTTTGGGGAATCAGTAGAAAAAACACGTGATGCGACATCCAGAGCCAAGCGTATATGGGAAACACATGGATATACGATGCAAGAAGAGAATAGATTAGCTCGCCCCTTGTTTATAGCTTCACTCCCATTTGGTTTATATGATGTAGGGAAAAATATTAGTTTGTTGGAACGTGAATTTCCTGTTCCTACAAAAGTTGCTGTAAGAATGATACCAATACAAGCCGATTTTAGAGGCACACCTTCAGCAGTACTCGCTTATGCTGGTAGAAAAGGCCAGGTTATCGGGATAGATGTGTTTGACAAGCGTAGCAATAATCACAATTTCCTAATTACTGCCGGATCAGGGGCAGGGAAAAGCTTCTTTATGAATAACCTCTGTTCAAATTATTATGCATCAGGGGCTTTAGTACGGTTAATTGATATTGGTTACAGTTATAAAAAACTGTGCTCAATTTACAATGGTCGTTACCTGGACTTTGGTCGTGAACATGTTTGTATCAACCCGTTTCAGTCAATGGGAAAAGATGAAGAAGATCGAGAAAGCGATCTTCAGGCAACGGCCGATGTAGTTTCGGAAATGGTGTATTCTGCAAGCGGTCAAACTATGACAGAGACAGAGTGGACACTAATTAAGGATGCGGTCAGATTTGCGGTTAAAAGAGATAATGGCGAAATGGGAATAGATCATGTTTATGAATACCTATTACATTATCCAAAGTTTGTAGACAATAAAGATCAGAAGGAAGTTAAACAGATTACGGTTGCAGCAAAAGTAATGGGATTCAATCTACAAGACTATATTAGTGGCGGTAGATATGGAAAATTCTTTAATGGCAAAAGCACATTCAATATTAGTAACGATGAGTTTGTAGTTCTTGAGTTAGAAAAACTCAGAAGTCAAAAGGAATTGTTTAAAGTTGTTACTTTGCAAGTAGCTAATGCTTGTACGCAGGACTTGTACATGTCCAATCGCGACAGAAAAAGATTTATTTTATTTGAGGAAGCCTATCAATTTTTAAAGGCTGGTAATGGAGCTGGGAATGAACGAATTGGGCGTATTATCGAAGAAGGTTATCGCCGCGCTCGGAAATATGGTGGTTCATTTGGAATCGTTACGCAGTCGTTAAATGATTTAGCATCTTTCGGTACTTCAGGTTCAGTAATAAAAACAAATAGTGCATATAAGTTCTTACTTGAAGCGGATGATTATGAAGAAGCAGTTAATAAAGGTGTAGTAACTTACGAAGGGTTGTTACTCGATTTATTGATTTCAGTTAAAAATAATAAGCCAAAATATTCTGAAATTTTGTTTGACACACCGTTAGGTGTTGGCATAGGTCGCCTAATTGTTGAAAGGTGGGGCTATTGGGTAAATACTTCCGACGCAGATGAAGTAGCGAAATATGAGGCGTTATTGAAGAAAGGGGCAACTCCCTACGAGGCAATATGCAAACTAACCGGTATTTAATTTTTTTAATACTGTGTTTTTATCAATGCACATTACAGGCTGCCGCACTCAGTCCGGACCAAATATCGGCAATGAATAGTGCAGCGGCAGCAAATAACAGTGTGCGTCAATACACATCCAGCGGACAGGCGATTAATGACAATTTAACAAGACCACTGGTTTCAGACACTCAGATGACAACTTTTGATGGCGCGTTATTTAATGTAAAAATTGGTTGCGAAGTGGAGAGAGTCGCGTTGGATCTAACTATAGTACCAGGAGCAGCAGGTGATGTTGATTCACTAGTATTAAAGCAGGATCTAAATCTGGATGGTGCTATGGATAACACAATATTAGCTCCGTTTATCGTATCTGGCGTTTGCAGCAATGGTGTTATTAGTTGTGATGCAGGAACGTGGAGTAATTGCTCAAATTACAGATGGTCGGCGGATGCTTTTGGGGTTTTAAATTTTGATGCTGTACCAATTAAAGATCTTGGCGGGTGTTATTGTTTAAATAATTCTTGTGGCGCGAATATGGTTCTATTAAATCTTAGAAACATATTAGGAGATATTGGCGGAGGGGCACTAGCAGCAACATCCAAAGTAACTAATAATTTTACCGCAACACGATTTGAGGTTAGTGGATTAACTGGAAGCTATTATGTGAATGAGTTAGGAAGTTGCGGGGAGACACCTCAAAATCAAGCGAGTCACATGGATAATCCAGCAGGTATTAATGGTGCCGCATTCGCAGAAGCAGGTACTAATGATATATACGATCTGATTACAACATCAGATGCTGCACAAGATAGTGAAACAAACATAAGTACTTGCGCTATTGATAGGAATATTACTGTAACACATGACATGATTGACGTTCCTTCATGTACCGCTGGCGAATGGTTTACAGTAGCAACCAGCCCCAAAACCTTTGACTATATTGGTAAGGATGCCTGGGTAGAGGCGCAAGCGTATTGCGACCCTGTTGGGCCATTAAAACTCAGGTTTAGGGCGCTCGATGATAACGGCGCTGGAATGTGTAACGCTGCTTACGGTGCGGGAGTTTGGGGTTTCGTTGAAACCACACTAGACGCAACCGATTCAATTGCTAGCGGTTACAAAATGACACACCCAGAACTAATAGCGGGTAGTTGTCTTGATGTCCCCGTATTTTACTCTGGTAGTTGTACTGGTGCTGATGGGTGGTGTTCTTTTGATTTCACATTCTACGATGGAAATAAATATCCGGCTTATTATGATTATTGGACAGATACCTATTGGTTTGCCAAATATGAGCCGCAATCTTGTGCGACCCGAATACCAGCAAGTGAAACAGCAAATATAGATTGTGTGAATGTACCAGGTGGAAGCGTAATTTATCAACAAAAAGTGTCAATCAATTTAGCATTTACAAGACCTCACATTACTCCAACACCCGATCTCGCCTCTTGCCGGATAGACAGTGAGTGGGCAGATGATAATTGCACAGTACCAGCTAATAATGTTGATTGTGGATTACTGGATGAAGATATAGACGGAACACAAACAGTACTAAATTATCAACCAACTGGATTAAATGCTTCGCCCTCGTCCATGAACATAAGCGATGGTGTATGTAATATGTCGTTTGAACGAAACTGGTGGCACAAACAAAGAAACTACCAATGTGTAACTGCTCCTACTCATGACTTAACGGATATAGTTGATCGAGTGGATTATGTTAATCGAAACACCGATGATGCAAATTTCAAATATAAAGATAAACGTCTTGTTGAGGGTGCATGGGTGGAAGATAATCCAGCCACAACTATTGAGTCCCCCTTCCCTGTACAACCCACATGTACTAACGCTTGCAAAACTCGAAAAAAAATAACAAATACAAATGTCGGAACAACTGGAATAGAGTCTGATTTACGCGTTGACAACCAAACCTACGAATATTTTTACTATGAATGCGATGCATCAAATATATGTCCAATGGGAGTAGGCGAAGACCTTGTGTCAGCCTGCGCTTGCTTAAGTGAGTTTGGCGAAGCCGCCTCAATGCTAAACACACTGCGTTATGCGGGCAAAGATACAATATGTACTAGTGGCATTCCTCAGGAACCGTTAGTACCAATAGTGATACCGCCACCATGAATACAAAACAAATATTACTAATGGTCGTTGCGTTTTTGTTTTGTACAACTGCATTCGCAGAACAAATATGTGTAGTTGATTTAAATGGCGATGGTAAGGCCACAGATGCAGGTGAAACAGGTGCCTGTCTAATCGACGGAAGTAATACACTTTGTCCGCTTGATGCTGTCAACTGTAATTTTTCCAGTGAAGTATGCCCCCTTGATAACACCCTTGCGTGTAATAGTGGCAGCTGTACGCAAACAAAAGCGTGCGCTACAGAGTTTACTGTGGGGTATCAAAAAGATTTTTATATGGAATCAAACAGTGCAGTGAAGACATATTACAACACGCCGTTTAGAAAAATAACAAAGTTCGATATTGTCACTTTAGACAGGATTAATCAATGTATAAACGGTTTTCCATTCGGCTACATTGGGACGCAATTATGGATAGGAGGGGGGTGTGCAGGAACATTTAGAATCACAGGTGAAATAGACCTCTACAGATGCAGTTTAACAGGACAACTATATGAAGATAATACCACCTGCAATAGCACTTGTTCAAAAACAGATGCTTGTACATCAGGCACATACACTTGCCCAACTGATTCTTCGTTAGCTTGTTTTAATAATGCCGGTGTTAGACAGTGCTCACCATCTACATGTGCTGACATTGAGGCAGCTCCACCTCCTTCAACCGCGATTGACACAAAAATGCTGGTCAACGACGGTGCAACAAATCCAGATGGATCGTGTGCTGCCGAAGTGAGTATTTTTAATGGAAAACCCTCTTCGTGTAAGACAGAAGGCGTAAAATCAGCATTTCGCAATTGTTGTGCTGAAGGGGGAGAGGTGATTTCAGATAATTACACAGGCACATCTAATGTTGGATTAGCAATAGATGCAATTAGCTTAATACATACAGCGTCTGTTGCATCATGGGCGGCATATGATGCATACGTAGCAGCTGGAGTTGCTGACGCATCGGGAGCGGCTTCGACTTATTTTGGGCAGGTATTGGCAGCAAACAGCGCGGCACTGGGAATTGGTGTCGGAATTGCGATTGCCGCTTATTATTATGCGAACGCCTGTAGTCAAGGAGATATGGAAACCGCAACTTATGCTTCATCGAAAATGTGTCACTTAGTAGGATACAACTGCACGGATAAATGGTTGGGTAGTTGCGTTCAGGAAGAGCGATCGTATTGCTGTTATAACTCTAAGATTGGGAGAATTATTCATGAACAAGGACGACCTCAATTAAAAAGCTTTGTAAATAGTGGTTCTGGTATTTGGGGAGCACCAGATAATCCAATATGTCGCGGATTTAAACCAGAAGAATTTCAAGCCCTAGATTTTTCTCAAATAGATTTATCTGAATATTATGCGGATATAGCAGGCGCAGCAAATACGATTAATATAAATACAACAATTAGCGACAACATTACGGAAAAAACAAATGCAATACCATAACACACTAATATTCTGTTTGTTTATATATGCAAACAACACATATGCGGAACGGTTACTCATTGGAGCGACATATTCTGTTGATGAAGTCGATGCATTATCTGTCATTGAGGAAAAGGCGAATAAGGTTAATTGGGAAAAAAAGCTGAAAAAAATAAATGTAGACAAGACATTTAATAAAATGAAAACAAATTTTAGTCGGACTGAGGAAGACAATATATTTACATATACACCTTACTACGTACTAGAGAATGAGATACCAGATAAGGATGGTAATACGCTTTATCCCAAAGGATTTAAATATAATCCCTTGGATTATTTCTACATGCCAGGTCGAATCATTGTAATTGGAGAAACCGAAGCAGATATTTTATGGTTAAAAAAACACAAAAAAAGAACCGATCGTATTATTACAACCGGTAACATAATTCGGGAATTGAAAAAAGATCATGATATTACTGCATTTAAGTTTACGAAAGAAATGCCAGAGAGATTAGGGATAAGACACGTCCCTAGTATCATTCTCCAGGAAGATAATCACTTTATTATAGAGGAAGTGAAGGTGGAAGATGAAAAAGTTGCGATGTAGTCTATTCACATTACTGGTTTTTTTTATGATCAACGATGCGAGTGCTGGTAAATGTGGCCCTCCACTAAATCCAATTGCCGACATAAATTGGCAATGTGTATTTCCAATCCGTACCGGTGGTGTTGCCGAATACGGGAATGGTCAACCAGACGTATCAAATGAAACGGATGCACCTGTTTGTACATGCTCTATTGGAGGTATACCGTATTTTGGTGTAAGTGCATCATTCTGGGAACCGTTCGCAATTATGGACAGTGTCGCTGATCCCTGGTGTTTTATGCCGTTGGGAACAGAAATGGACATGGGCAGTAAAGGTAGATTGCAAGGCAATCTTAATCGAAAAGCTGTAAATGCCAGCATATTTGCGCAGATTCATTACTATAAATTTCCCGCATTTAATTTACTAGAGATGTTCCAGGATCTTCCTTGCAATAACAACGAAATGGAATTTGATTTGGCTGTGATGAGCGAAGTTATACCGACATGGAATGATGAAATTATGGCGTTGTTGCTTAATCCAGAAGCGGTATTATTCGGAAATCCAGCAACAATATTAGCATGTACGGCTGAGGTAGCCAGTATATTAGTGACGAAAAAACCACTCGACTTCATGTTTTGGTGTATGGGTAGTTGGGGAAGCGCATATCCTATAGCCGGTAGTTCATCAAATACAGATTATGTGGCGGGTAATGCTGGAATAGCTGCAAAAGGCATTTATATGATGGGCCGAAACGGGCTATTAAAAGATCGTGCTGTAAGTCAATGTGGATCTGTGTACACGCCAATATGGCGTAAAAGTCATTACAAAATGCATCAAATGCGTCCTGTTAAGGATTCACAATGTCGAACAATAGGCGAAAGTGGTTTGCTCTGGACGCACGGAAAAAATCCACCGTTTGCAGGCGATAATTTTTCATGGATGCTATTTAGGCAGAATCGCTGTTGTATAGGATTTTAAAGGAAAGGATAGGGAAATTGGAAAAGATATTATTGCTAATTGGAATATTAATGTCCTCCTTTGTTGTTGCGAATGATGAGCAGACAAGTAGTTTAGATACTGCACTACAAAAAAGACTAAATGAGATTAATCGACTAGAGATTAGTCCTGAAATAAAAAAGATTGCCCATGATGCGCAAAAAAAAGCAAGAGAAAATGGCGATAATTGGGATGTTAATAAATTATTCGATGTAGAAGTAGCTGGCACTGAAGAGAGAAAGACAATAAATGGTAGATTAACCATATTTATTTCTTCGTCAATGCCACCAAAAACATTGCAAACCTACGCGAAGATGAGTGAAAAATTAGAACACACAGTAATGGTGATGAATGGTTTTATTGGCGACCCCAACAAAATTAAACCAACAATGAAATTCATCAGCGAAGTACTAAAAAAAGATTCCAGTTGTGAAAAAGAAAATTGCGATAAATATAAGGCGGAAGTGCAAATAAATCCTATACTATTTAGGCAGTACAATATAGAACGTGTTCCAGCATTTATTTGGGAACCTGATGCAAAAAATAGTTATTGTGAAGATGACCTGACTGGTAAGCACGAAAACGATATAACGGTAATGGAGGGGGATGCGGATTTGATTTATGTACTCAATGAGTTCTATCGGATAACAAAATCATCTGACATTTTGCAAATTGTAAGGGAGTATGAAAAAGGATGAACACAATAATACATAAAAATATTTTACGAAAAAGAATGCTGTGGTTAGTCATGATTGGGTTAGCCGTGTACTTAATACAAGAGCGAATTACAATTGTATTTACCGAATCGGTAAATGCAACAATCCTCTGGCACAGTAATGCAGAGATCAAGTTATGGGATTTTGCTAATTATAGATTGGAAGAAGAAAAAATCACAGACGAGTTGAAACAATATACACGAAACGGTTATTTAACCGTGACAAAGCGAGTTGCATGTATGGATGGCCAACTACTGGAAAAAAGGGAGCTAGAATATTACTGCGATAACTTCCTTATTGGAAAAGCGAAAACTAAAAGTATGACAGGGAATCCATTAACGCCGTTTGAATATAACGGACGTGTACCAGATAATTATGTGTTTCTACTCGGTGATCACCCAGATAGCTATGATTCGCGGTATTGGGGATTTGCAGAAAAAGATACTCTTATTCGCGGAATTCGAATCATTTAAGATGAAAATATCAACCTTAATATTATTAAGTCTAGTTTCTTGTTTTGCATATGGTATCGAGAGCCAAACTAATGATGTAAAAAAGGGCTGGCATTGGTATGAAATCATTCCAGAAAAGGTAGAGCCGGAAGAGTCAGAAAAAGACAATTTAAGAAAGCCGTTACCGCAACTCCCAGAACGAGCAAAAATGATGGATATGCACCCCGAAGAAATTCGGGAAATGCTGACAAAATATCATGAGCAGGCAATATGGCGACCAACAGCTGAGAACGTTAAGAACTATCTGCGTGTACAGGATGTTATGCAAAAAAAGGCGGTTGCAATGTCTGCGGCGCAGGCGTTTGTCATGATGACATCACCAGAACTTAATACAGCTAAAGAATACCCACTAAACAAAGTTGGGATGGATGATTACCGAAGTGCACGGAAAAATGAAATAGGCAGTCAATTATCTAAATATCGAGATAAATATGGCATGATATTTTTTGTGGAAAAATCATGCACATTTTGCGGGACCCAACACACCATACTTCAAAGTTTCGCCGATCGTCATGGTTGGAATGTAGCAATAATCGATATTAAGGAAAATCCAAGTGTTGCACTAAGATTCAGTGTGGAATATACACCGCAAATAATTATTGCGAAGCGAAATACAAAAAAATGGATGTCAGTAGCAGTTGGAGTCGAACCTATTGTACAACTAGAGGAAAATACTTATAGGGCGGTACGTTCGATGGAAAATAATTCTACTCCAGATCAATTTTACACTATGGACTTTGAAGAACATAACAGAACGCCACGAAAAATAGGATCTCAATAATGAAAAACATCACGATAGGATGGGCAGCAACACTATTTCTTTACGCGAATGTTAGTGTTGCTGGTGGATGGGTTGAAGATTGGGTTACATCATACAGCTCCAGTTCACCAGGATTTTATGAGGGATCAGAGAGAGGTTATGTTAGTTTTGGTTCCGTAAGTGCGAGATGGCCAGTTACAACAGAATTTCCAATTACAGTTTCTCCCCCTCGACTAAACGCGGGCTGTGGGGGTATTGACGCGTACTGGGGCGGATTTAGCTATATTAAAGATCCAGAGTGGCTTGTAAAAAAAGCGGAGGGTATGCTAAAAAACGCAGCGTTTATCTCCTTTGATCTTGCGATTAAAAATATGTGTCAGCCATGTTCTGATGCAATGGCTACAGCAGAAAATTTGTCAAATTTCCTAAATGGAATAAATATCAACGAATGCTCGATGGCGAAAAAAATGGTTGTAACACGAGGGCCTGACGATCCATCCGTATGGTCGGACATGGCGAATGAAGTAACACAAGGTCAGTCGCTTTCACCAACCGGTGGCGTGGCAAAAAATCCATCCGATTATAATAGTCAGAGAGATGCTCTGGATGGTAAATCACCAGTAGATATGTCAAACGCAATGAATGCTTGCCCTCTAGAGTTTCGCCAAATTTATTCCGGTGGCTCGGTAGTGAAAAACATAGTAACAAAAGTCAATATGCTACCTTATTATGAAGTGCTTAGAGCCTTCACTGGCGATATTATCGTTTCTTATGATGCAGGAGCAAACTTATATAATTTTCAGCCGTATGAGGTTTGTCCACAAAATAGAGCAGTCGATCTTGATGCATTTGTATATGGCATGGTGCAAAAACGTCGTGAAGCTGATAATAAGTGCATAACAGATGTTGGTGACCCTTTGATTGTGACCGTAAGAGGTCATCTTCAAGATGTGCTCGATGGATATGCAGATCCTACAAAAACAATTCCCGTAGCAGCAAAATCGATGCTAAATTCAGTACCGATACCAGTTGCTAGTAGTTTAAAAACGGCCCTGATGCGTGGTAGTGGTAATGTCGCGGTAAATATTTTGGCAGAACCGGTTTCAATCATGTTGGCAGGCCAATCAATAGAAGATTTGTTTGAAAGGACTGATGCATTGGTTCGTTTTGGTTTGAAAGCTTCAAAACTGCGAGGGGCAGCAGCTGGAGCAAACCCAAAAGATTGCAAGCGAGAATTAGTTGAACCAGCCACAGAATTTTTGAGAAAACTTAGAGAGCGCATGTGGGACATGCGGAAACAATCGAAGCAACAAGTTATTGCTAAATTGCAAGAAATGCAAGTGAGCGCGTCGGTTGCACGCAACGAAGCAGAGTCTTATAGAAACACGCAACTCGATACACGCCAAAACATTATGACTAACAGGTAAAAAAGATGATGCGTTGGGCCATTTTACTAATCATATTCTTAATACCGGAAATCGGATTTGCGTTGGAAAAGGATTTCTATACCTACAATGGAATTGTCGAAACAGAAGACGCATTTAAACGCATCTCTTTTATTTTCGGGGATGTTCGTTATAACTCATTATTCGCAATTATCGGGGTGTTAGGATTTTTAATCGGCGGCATCGTACTTTACGCAAAAGGATTGTCAGGGCAAAAAGCAAGCCCACTAAGTTATATTGTTCCTCTATTAATCGGAGTAATGGTTTATCAAGCATTTATTATCCCTAAAGGGAAAATTCATATTTATGATAAAACATTAAATGCCTATCAAGTAGTTAATGGTGTGCCGGATGGATTAATATTATTAGCCTGGGGGTTGAATACATTTGAGCGCATTGTTATCGATATAACTGACAGTAATACAGCAAATATATTTGGTAAATATGAAACAAAAGCAGGCGGAATATCCTTCGGTCTAATAAAGATGGCCACGACAAAATATAAAGATGTATCTGATACTTACTTATCAAAGTCGATAGGGCAGTATTATAATGATTGTGGTTTAGTACCGTTAGCAAACGGGGATGTTGATGTTAACGAGCTGCGTAGAACCACTGAAAATATACAAGCTACAATGGCAAAATTCAACTCGAAGTCACTCAACACAGTATATTATACAAGTGCTAGTCGGGCAGGAACAATGATGAGCTGTAATGACGCATGGACAGCAATAAATGTACTACTAAACAATGTAGCAACATTCGATAACACACTTAAGAATATGTGTAAGACAACTGGGTTTAATCCAGCCGTGGCGGGTGAATTAGCGTCATGTAAGACGTTGATGTCTGAAGCCACACAATTGTTTGGAGTTGTAGGAGGAACGTCTTCGCAATTTGTAAAGAATATGTATCTATCGGATTTAATTTTGCAATCTACTGTTAATGGTAGCGGCGATGCGGCACAAAAAATGTTAGCTAATCGCAATTTTCAAATACAATCGTTTGGAATAAGTAATGCCTTAAATGAATGGATGCCGAGAATACGGGGTTTATTATTTACAGTAATTCTTGCATTAATTCCTGTCATTTTATTGTTTGCGATTACACCGTTATTTTACCGTGTAATATTTCTGTTTTGTTCATTATTAGTATGGTACACCATGTGGAGCATACTGGATGTTATTATGCACGAAACAGCACATGATGTTGCTATGCGTTCATTTGAGCATCTAGCAAATTATAAAATGGGATTAGACTCAATTTGGTTAAGCCCGGAAGCATCAACAGGAAGCATGAGTGTTTTTGGCCAAGCTAGAATGATGGCATTTCTTTTAGCAGGTATTATAACTTCTGGATTGTTCAGAATGACCGCAGGTAGCGCGTTAGCATCGGCAGTTAATCAAAATATGCAACGTTTAGTTGATACTGCTGCAACTTCCGCACATTCGACAATGACTCCCGAAGGGCAGGGTTCTTTGATTCACCAAACAACACAAGGTCTGGGAGCAACAACAACACACGGGCATCATGGTACAGAGCGAATGGTCACATCAGCAGCATGGAGTGATAGCAAAGCTGTATCGAGTAATAATTTTCAGTCAAATAATGGTCGTAACTCGGCAGACGACCTACATAGCTGGGCAGGTACGGTTGCCGCTGCTAATAGCGCAGGAGAAACAGGAAAAGCAGAGGCAGCAAGAAGTTTTGCAAAAATGCAGGGTAATTCATCAAACGAAGCTATCAGCAGCATGATGCATGGCGCAGAGACCATCGGAGCTACGAGAGGTCTTATGAATAACACGCAATATAAAACAGCACTGCAAGGCAATGGATTTGATGTTAGTACACCAGAGAAAATGACGGAAGCAGCTGCCTATGTCGAATATCACAACAATTACGACAATATTAGCCGTGCAGGAACAACCGCTCAAAAAATAGATAAACTTCGTGACTTGTTAGATCAAAGGGATATTCCTACCGACCATCAAACTATTGCAGATCTTTATGGAAAGTTTGAGCATGGTCACTCATTAGCCACGATTAAAGCTCATGAGGCTAGCGCGGATAGCTTTATAGGTACTGCTGCCATAAAACAATCGAAAGAGAAAAACATGGTCGCTGGCGAACATACTGCATTGATAAATGACAACAGGAATCCTAATGATGTTTGGTACGATAGTGGTCGAATAGAAGCTGCAAGCACAACTGGGCATGTTGATGCATTTGCAGCAATGGGTTATAAATCTTACCAGGACGCGGCGTCCACCGAAAAAATCTGGAATGTTGCGACGTCTGAAACACGCAAAGGAATTGCGGATGAACACTTTGATGGTGACGTAGTAGCGGCAGGGCGACACATGGCCAGTACTGGCCCGAATGAAGAGTTGGGCAGGTATCTGCAAATGGAACATGTTGCACAGACATTGTTTGATGGCGATTACACGCGGGCGGTTATTGGCAGTAGCAATACCGATCAACGAGTTGTGGTTGGGACTGACAAATTAATGGATGCTATCGAAGATGATCCAAAACTATTTAACTTCAATAGAAGCCAAATAGATGCCATAAAAGAAAGTGAATCAGTAGAGCTGGTTTGGGGCTTTGACCCATTCAGCGGTAGCACAGCAAACGTTTCGGCGTACACGGGGTCACGTGCTGATCATAGCCAATCTTCAGAGATGGATTTTAAGAACGAGTATCGATCAGGGGATAGACTTGACGCTACCACATTAAGTGGAGTATTTCGGTCACCGTCTGCCAATGAAGATCAGATGTTTAATAGTTACTTGTCAGATATGTATACAAATGAACATAAACGCACCGAATTGGCCGAAGGAATGGGTGAGCTTTATAGCAGGCAAGTTCAAGCAAGCTCTACTGATCACATATCCATGTCGATGTCTTTACATGGTGGTGCTGATGCTGGGGCGAGTTCCGGTAGTAGAAATGGAGCAGGATCATACATAGCAGGAAACCTGGGATTGAGCGGAAATGCAACACAGGAATTTACTGACTCAGCAAACTATAATACTAATTATAGTAATGCAGAAAACACACTAAATGGTTTTGATAAAGAAGCGCGTAGTTTTGCAGAAAAAAATGGATCTTCACTAGAAGAGGAAAGAGCATTATATGCTGGTGTGATGACTTCTAAATTATCAGCTTATGATCAAAGCTATACTAGTATGATAAGTGAGGAAGCACGAAGTGAATCGAAATTCAATGAAGCAAAAAATTATAGCGACGATGCCAATGAAGGTAATCCAGGGAAAGGAAAAATACAACGTGATTAAATTATATTTAGTTGGAATTGTTTGTTTATTACTATCAGTTGCAGGGTGTACTGATAAAGAATCTGAGACCGATAGTGTACTCAACAGTAAGGTTGATCCATCAAGTTTGGTTTTTCAATGCGCTCCTAATGAAAATAACGCATTATCTGGTTGTTGGACAGAGGAAAGTTGTCGAAAAACATCTAACTTCCCCGGCGATGATACGCACGAAAAGATTACATATAGTTATCAAAATGAATATATATTTCAGCGCCTTCAACGTTGGGGAAATAGTGATTGCAATGGCGAAATAACACATGAGTCAGACACACTTTATCCTTATGCGAACAGTTATCGTAACAATACTAGTACGTTGTTACTATCTAGCGGAGTAACTGCAAACATACTCGAAGTCGATGGGCTTAGTCAAAACCCAACGACCTATTATGTTGCTTATCAAATTGATAATGATCGGCTATGTATGACACCAGATACTCTAGGTGAGAATGGTGTTTTTCAATATACACAGATAAATGATTTACCCGATACGATCGATTATAACATTTGCTTAATCACTAATAACTAAGAGAGATTCGAATGCCTGATACTGAAAAAAATAATAAAAATAGTGCTATTGAAAGCGAAGATACTTCCTCTCGATTAGTGTCTGGAATCGAAAAAATAAATGCACACTTGGATCGTGAACATGTGTTGCATAAATCATTTTTAAAGCAGAAATGGTTTCGCACAATAGCCCTATTAATCGTCATTGCGGGGCCAACGGTTTTTTATGGGTTATTATATTCTGGTGTAATAAGCTCAAAAGTAATCGATGGAAAATACGTTTCTCTTATTCGAATCGATGGTGAAATTTCACCAGGTGCTATTGCTTCGGCAGATAAATTAGTACCGGTTATAGAAAAGGCATGCGAAGATAAAGAGTCTGTTGGTTTGATTTTGCGGATAAATAGCCCTGGGGGTAGCCCAGTTCAGGCGGCATTAATTCATGATGCCATTAATCGATGTAGAGACGTAAATCAGAAAAAAATTATAGCAGTTGCCGAGGACGTCATCGCTTCCGGATCTTATTGGTTAGCCGCAGCAGCAGATGAAATTTATGTTAATGAGTCAACGATAACAGGGTCAATTGGTGTGAAATTAGAAGGCTTCGGTTTAGACTTTGAAAAATATCTGGGTAAATACGGAATTGAAAGACGCGTATTAACTGCGGGTGAAAACAAAGTCAGAATGGATATGTTTAGTGGGTTATCGGAAAGGGATAAGGAAAAATCACGGGAGATTCTTAATGAATTACATCAAAATTTTATTAACGCAGTTCTAGCCTCGCGCAAGGATAAAATCAAAGAAAAACACGATATTGTATTTAGTGGTGATTTTTGGACTGGACGAAAAGCGAAAGAAATGGGGTTAGTAGATGGAATCTCCGACGTAACAATGGTAATGAAAGATAAGTTTCAAGTTAGTGACATGATGGATTACACACCAAGACCAGGTATGTTTGATAACTTTAAAAGCTCCTTTAGTATACATGCAATGGTAAATGAGTTTGTAAATTCTATGAGCACAGCGAGCACACCAAGATATGTGGCGAAGTAATCGTCACAATATTTACTTAGGAATATTTTTAGCAGTTTTTAATAAATCTGTGATGGCATCTGATATTAATGATTGTTGGGTACGTGCATCAATCGAACATCAAGTCCCCGTAAGATTACTTAAAGCAATCGGGAAAGTTGAATCAGATTACAATCCAAAAGCACATGAGGTCTTAGCCGGAGGATCAGAGTCGATCGGCATAATGCAAATAAATTCATTTTGGTATAAAAAATTGGAAGAGAGAGGCATTTCTAGATCTGACTTATGGGAGCCATGTATAAATATCAACGTTGGAGCATGGATATTAAAAATGGAAATCGATCGTTATGGATATTCATGGAAAAGTACTGGAGCCTATAATGGCGGAGCATATTCAAAAAATAATAAAGAAAAAAAACTGAAACATTATGCGATTTACGCCGATAAAGTATATAGGGCGATAAAACAAATCAAATAGGATTTAATATGAAAAATAAAGAAGTCGTGCTAACAATAATCATATTGGGGTGTGTCGCATTTTTTGACGCACTTATACTCAGTATTGAAGTACTTAATTCTACTATAGGGTGGAAATTGGTAATTGCTACCGAAATAGCAACTGTTATGGCGATATATTATCTTTTATTACGAAAATATATCGCAAGCATGGTAACTAGTAACCTAGTATTACATATTGGTTTAATGGTAGGAGGTTACTATGCATACGTAGATGGAGCCGTGCAATACTCCACGATTTCAATATTATTGTATGCGCTGAGTTTGGCGCTAGTCGTATTTGTATTCGTAAAAAACTTGAAACGAAACAGCGTAACAGTACAGCTACCGGAAAGTTATTATTTAAACTTAAAACATCAATCTAATGAAAGAGAACGATCTTCTGATTATACAAAGGCGCTAACAGGAATCCATAACAAAACATACGGTATTGTTTCTCCGCGACGTCACTAGGTCAAGAGATGCTTATAAGAATGTAACCGCGAGATAAACGTTTTTTTGATACACATTTTAACTTTTTCATCGCGGTCGCATAATCTTCACAAAGAATAGTTCGTTGTTGACCACTGGGTTTACCACTGCTGCCCCAGCATTTAACCACAACCCAACCAAATAATTTTTTTTAAATAATCTTGGTAATAACGAGTATCTTTATCCCAACGAGAATAAAGTAGTTTATTCATTTCAAACGTGAAGACTCAGGTAAAGGTATCAAAACTTGAATTTCGACCCCTTGTCCTGGTCCGCTCTTTAAGTTGAATAATCCACCTAGAGATATTGTTTTTTCACGGATTCCTGACAACCCAATCCCTAGCGGCGTAGTGCTTGTTTCAAATCCATTCCCGTTATCAGAAATAAATAATCTTATTCCGTCGATAGTTTCTCCGAATTCTACGATCACTTCGGTTGCATCGGCATATTTTGAGATGTTAGTTAGGCATTCTTGAAGTGATTGGTAAATAACAATATCGACTGGATCATGGAGGTGTAGAGTGCGTGATACATTTTCCATAATCATATTGATGTCAGCATTCGACATTTGCCAAGTGTTAATCAAGTGCATAAGGGCATGGCCAGTTAGCACGCTATCAAGTATTTCTGGCCTGAGTTTTTGCATTATTTGTCGTATGGTAACGTATAATTCACTTAGTTGCGCATTAGCGAAGTTACATTTTTCCACTATATCTGGATCAGTCGTTATTTTTTGTATTTGTGAAATTGTATTTCTAATAATACTATTTTTTTGGCCAACTTCATCATGGAGTGTATTAACCAGGTTTTTTCGGTATGCCTCTTCTTTGTGTAAGATGTCACCTAGTAAACGCCTATTGGTATTTAACGTGTGTGATAACTCCGTTAACTTAATATGCGCTCTACTGTATTTATCGATATCACAAGCTCTTTCAATTGCTGTTTTTACGCTTGGAATAAGCTCTTCTAAATTAAGTGGTTTAACAAGGTATGTCAGTGCGCCCAATTTAATTGCTTCATCAATAATATTTTCGTCATTAAATTGGGAGCAAATAATAAAAGGTATTTTATAAATATCCCAGATTTTTTCAGCGGCTTCGATACCACCCATACCCGGCATATCTATGTCATAGATTGCCAGGTCAACTTTGCTATTCTTATTTAATATCTCTAGTGCCTCTTCTCCTGACGAGCACTCTAGTATGAAATACTCTTTTTCGAGAGTAACTTTCATTGTGAATCTAATTAGCTTGTCGTCATCGACAATAAGTATACTTTTCTTAGAATTCAATATCTTCACAATAGAGACTAAATTGATTTTAAAGCGGGTAGAGGAGTGTCATCATTTTGCGGTTTACCTTTGCCCTTTAATACTATATCCAAAATTAGTTTCGGGTTTAGTAGTGCGGCTTGGTTATCAACCATATGCAATTGACGCAGAAAAGTAGATGAAGCGAGCGGACTGTTTGTGGCCGAAATCATAAAACGATCTGTGATACTACTTAGAACTTTCTGTTGATCAGCACCTTCGGTAGCGGGCCATCTTGCATCTTCAAGTTTGGCAGTAATCCAGGGAGTGTGATAAATTTTCTGGATATTTTTTTGAATAGTGAATGTTTCTTTACCTGTTTTTATTTCCATAGCCAACAATTCAGCTGACTTGGCAGCACATGTCATGCCAGCACCATAAATAGGATTTTGATCGGCAACACTCTCACCTACCAATAAAAAACCTTTTGGCCATTGTTTCATTTTCTCGTAGTGATTAAAATGATTTTCATTTTTTCTATATGGTTTTATTTCCGAAACGAGTGAAGCATTTTTAATGGCGTTATAAACACTGTCAGTGCGTAAGCTTTTTGAGAAAGCAAAGAATTGCTCCAAATCACTTGGCGGATATTCCTTAGAGTAGCCATTTAGAGTTACCTGGAATAAATCATTCTCGACTTTCATAACCATTCCAGCACGAGGTAAAGAGGGCGCTTTAGGAGCGGAAAGGATGGCTTTTATACCATCTGGCATGTCTACATTTTTAAATAAAGCAGTAGCATAACCGAGATAGGTTTTTGTGCATTCTCGATACACAGAACCAATACCATCTCGCTCCAAATTAGAATAGGCTTTACTGCCGCTACCTAAGCAATCGATAACATAATTAGCAGTTAATACTTTTTCTACCCTTTCATTATTTTCAATTGCTTCTACGGAAACACTTGGCGTTTCAGATACTCCCAATTTTACGTCAAGAATCCGAGTGTGAGCCATTAAATTGATAGAATTATCTTTTAATACAATACTTCGTAAAGTGTTTTCTAATAATTCTCGTGTACAAGGAATGACATCTAGGCCAGCATCAGCGCGTTTAAACCACCCTTTTTGGAACTGAAAGGCCCATTGTCTGCCTACTTCAACTGTTTCTGCACCTGCAGAAAGTAGTTTAGGGGATAATTCTGGCGTAATCCGGTCGGCGGAATTTAGACCACCTTTTAAGAAAATATGGGCTTGCGTTTGTTGGGGAACCCCTTCTTTTCGGTTATCGGCATCCATATTAGATCTATCCAATACCGTAACCTTATAACCTAAATTAGCGAGTGCTTGAGCGGTGAATAAACCAGCAATCGAGCCACCTAATATTAGTATATTCATTTTACATATTTCCCTTTGTACATTCCTTAACTATGCGTTCATAATAATATCGTATAGTACTTTGGTGCTAGTTCCTAAAAAAAACTATAATAATAATACTAATCAAAACCTAATATATGCTTACTCATTTGCCATTTTGGACAAGATATGAAAAAATATACCGCACGTTAGGTATATGTAAGTCTATGTTTGTAATATTAATTATTGTTCTACTATCATTTTCCAGCTACGCACATAGCGGCGAAGCCGGATCAGTGATTGTTGTTAATACACAAAATAGTTATCAGAGCATAAAACATTCCCACTTGAAATCTATCTTTGAGCTTAAGCTACTTTATTGGAATAATAAAGTACCTATCCAGATAGTAAGTTTTCAGAAATCAGATGTATTTTATACAAAATTCGTATCTCAATTTCTCGATTTGCAAGGATACCAATTATCGCGCAGATGGAGTCGTCTTCGCTACATGGGCGTTGGCCGACAACCAATATTTGTCAACAACATAAATGAAATGATAGCTACAATAGAAAAAATACCTGGTGCTATTGGATACCTACCACATGACATTGAACTACCTGATACAGTTAAGGAAGTTAGTCATGAATAAAATTTTGGTAAAACCAATAATTCAACTCTATGTCACGTTCGTACTTCTATTCTTTATTTCACTGTCATCAGCGTCAGTGTCAGGAGATGAGTTAACAGATACACCTCGTTTTGACTATTACGGTTTTGTGACTCAAGGAATAATCAAAACACGCGGAAACGACTATTTTGGCATAAGTTCCGGCAACAATATTTCTTTAGATTTCAGAGAAATCGGTATTGGTGCGAAATACAGAGCAACAAGTAATTTAAGTTTTACCGGGTTAGCGTTAACACGTGATGCCGGTGGAACGGATAATGACCAACCTCGTGTTGATCATGCAAATATAGAATATGTTTATCGCAATTTAACGTTACTAGCAGGAAGGGTGAAGCTACCCCTGGGTTTGTATAACGAAACTCGTGATGTCGCAAATACTCGGCCCAGTATATTACTACCGCAGTCACTTTACTTTGATAATGCGCGGAATTATTTAATTAATAGTGATGGGGCATATATCCACTATAATTATTTTGATCACGATAGTGGAAATAGTGCAAAAATAATTTTTGGAGTAGCACAGTCTGTTGGTGGCAATAATATTGAAACTGAAGCGTTTTACCTCGGTGCAAATCATCCAGGAGATGTGGAAACCACTACAGGCACTTTACTACAATTAATTTATGATATAGCGCGTACAGACACCACAGTAGGAATATTAATAGCTACTAACTCGATTAAATACAGACCTGCTAAGGTTGATTATTTAACAGCGGGTGAGACTCGAACATATCCTCTTGTTCTATCACTACAACAAAAATATGAAAAGCTCACTTTCACAGGAGAATTATTCTTACCCAAAAGAGTAAGGAAAGGTTATGGTCCGGTCATACCGGATAAAGAGAGTTATACCCAAGGCCAATATTTAATGGTCAATTATGCACATAATGCGAAACTGGAAATGTTCGTTAGACATGACGCGCTTTATTTTGATAACAAAGATAAAAATGGTACAGAGTTAGCAAAAATGACCGGTCGAAATAATTTTAACTTTTATGCAAAAGACTGGACTATCGGTGGTCGTTATCACATCACTTCTAATTTGAAAATTTCTGCTGAATACCATTCGATTGATGGCACAGGTTGGTTACCATTAGCAGATAATCCCGATTCAAGCAGTGACGTGCGATACTGGGATATGGCGATGTTCCAAATGAGTTACAGTTTTTAACTAGAGCAGACTAAGGGAAATGAAGAAACACCCCATCAGTCTTAAGTTGATTCTATTAATAAGCACCGGGCTATTAGGACTTCTTATAACAGCTAGTCAGTTTTATTATTCCGAACGTATTTTAGGGAATTTTATTAATGAGACTCAACAAAAAAATATCGTTGAAAAAACAACAATACTCGATGGCTTGTATGAGCAATGGTTTCATAAAACCATTGAAATAGGGGGAGTTCTTTCCACAAGCCCCGAGTTACGTAGATCTATAACAACCAAAGACATTACTTCTCTAACGTCACTACTGAAACATCACGGCGAAGTATTAATGGTCGAGTCAGGTATTTCTAAGATACAAATTATCGATGATCAACTGGCGACTATTGCCACATGGGAGACAGAGAAACTGGCTTCAAATGAAATACCCAGTAGTAATCTAAGACACACACTCGATACTTTACAACCTAGTTCCTACATGTCATGTGCTCCATCATGCATACATTTCACAATATTTCCTTTAACACTCAATAAAAATCAATATATAATTGTAGTAGGGTCAAATTACATTGATGTATTGATGAGCTTCGAGCATGTAGTTGGTGAGGAGGTTAGATTAAATACACGTGATGTGCTAATCGATTCTAATGATGAGCAGATTTTAACTTACTTAACACCCAGCGCTTTCCCCATACCAAGTAATTATGTTTTTACAATACAGAATGACATTTCTTTTGCGAAAAACACCATTTATAAATTTAGAAATAAAAACCTAATATTCAGTACATTATGTATTTCTATTTTTGTTCTTCTAATATTATATATCCTGTTACCGCCGGTTAATCGATTAACAAAAACAGTTTCTGCGTTGCCTTATCTTGCAGATTTTGACTTCGAATCATTTAGAAAATCCTTAAGCGTTATGCGAAAATCCAGGCAAGCATTCGAATTAGATATTTTAGATATCAATATAATAGATTTATCTTATCGACTAGAATCATTGGTAGAAAACCTGAATGTACGAAGTGATGTAGCCTCTAATATACCTGGTGCAATATTTCAATTTAAAGTATTAACCTATAACACGCTTACTTTAAACTATATTAGTGATGGCATAAGCAGTATGATCGGCTACTCACCTAAAGAACTAACAGGTAATATCGAACGCATATTTAGAATAATTCATCCTGATGATATGGATAAATTAACATCAAGCATCAATAACTGCGTTGAAGAAAAATCAAGATGGACTTGTATCTTTCGCGTCTTTTCATCTGACGGAGAAATTCACTGGATAAGTGGCAGTTCTTCACCGATAAATAACACTGATACCGTCAACACCTGGAATGGGATTTTACTTGATATAACGCCCTTAAAAGTGGCGGAAAATGAAAAAGAAAAGGCAGTGGTTCAAAAACTTAGGATAGAAGAATCTACTGCAATAAAAAACCAATTATTCTCAAATATTTCCCATGAAATACGTACACCGCTTAACTCAATAGTTAACTTAAGTCATCTCCTCTATTCCAACGAAAATATCTCACCTTCTGAATTAAACACATACAGCAAGGCAATAAATTATTCATCACAACATCTATTAACCCTCGTTAACAATGTATTAGAGAAGGCAAAATTCGATACAAATAAAATAACAATTCATAAGAACGAGACTAATATCAAAAATGTCTTAATATCTATTTCTAGTATGCTGGATCTATTAGCCGCCGAAAACAATAATACAATACAGGTAATCGGCGACGATAAATTACCCGAAATATTAATTATTGATGAAATTAAATTTAGACAAATAATGATTAACCTGGTGTCAAACGCGATTAAGTTTTCTAAAAATTCTGATGTATTGATAATCTATGAATTACTAAGTAAAGACGCAAATTCAGTAAATATTAGGTTCTCCGTTGTAGATCATGGTAATGGTTTAACCGAAACAGAAATTAGTAATTTATTTACGCGTTACCAGACGTTGGATAACCCAGTTTCACATGCTGGCACGGGGCTTGGACTAGCTATATCCAAAGAGCTAGTTAATTTATTGGGTGGCGAAATTGGTGTAAAAAGTAAAAAAGGGGAGGGAGCAGAATTTTGGTTCAACTTGAATATGAAGATACCTAGCTCTTTCCGTAATAGATCTTCAAGTATGAAAATTAAAACAGCCAAAATCATGTTAATAGATGACGATAAATTAGGGCTTTTTTCTAATACTAAGCTATTAAATTCGTTTGGCCATTCTGTTAACCCATTTGATTCGCCGATTGAGGCTCTTACATGTTTCGACGATGCCGAATACGATATAATTATATGTGATTATCATATGGATTTTCTAAATGGATTAGAATTTATAGATGCAATAAGAAAGCGCTCAACGATACCCGTCATACTATATACAGCAGATCAATCAGTTCATGTTTCAAGTGAAACGACTGATGTTACGGTTGTTATAAAACCTTCCGACCCTCAGTATTTCAATGCCATTATTAACTCCGTTATTAATAATAATATAAATGATGTTGTAGAAGAAAAACAAAATTTAGGCACATTGGATACACTTATAACACATCTTAACGCTTTAGAAAGTTTGCACGAATTCCAGAATATTTATGTGGATCAAGTGCAATCATTATCAAACGAGTTACAAAATTCTTTATTATCCAATAACCAGATATTGTTTTTACAGATAATACATAAATTGAAATCCAACGCGGGTATGGTTGGTGATAAAGCACTTCTTACCTTGCTAGACCGGTTAGATTTAAACGCTCGCAGCGATTTTCAATCTATCGGCGAACTCCTACATAAAGTACAAATAGCAATTGAGAAATCAATTGAAACTGTTAGTGAGCACTCTTAATAGTTCCGCAAATGTGACCTTCAGCAACACCAGGATGCTGCACTCGAACAACTATATGTAAATTTGGTTTCAATAAGCGACAATGCTGAAATTGTATTCGATACCAGTAAAGAGGGTCCCCAACAATAGGGGTGTAAATGTTATATATCTACTATATATAACATTTACCACACTTCGACATCTAGAGGGTCGGCCGAGATTCCTGCGAAAACCGACATATCAATCCTAACTCATTGATTTTTTGCCTCCAAGTAAGCAAAAAACGACTAAAAATGGTTAATATTCAATTTTAAAATTTCTGTAATAACAATATAGAATTCAAGACATTAAACCCTACTATGTGGTTTTTCGCAGGAATCTCGGCCAGCCCTCTACTCATATCGAATTCGATATACCAAAGTCGCAATTCTCTCAGAAAGACAACCACAGCAAACAAAAACCCAGCGGCTGTTCCATTAAGTAAGCGCTCTTTCGAGATTTCTTATGGTAAGCAAATCTTGATTACGATGATCACTAGTTAAAAGGGAATTCCTGTGTTGCGGATGCAACTAGAACCCGTGAGGATTGATATTTACTTATAATACGAATTACTGCGGCGTAATCTCGAACAAATCATCTTTACGAAGCAATTCATTTTGTGACAAGTATTGGGCGTATTCCACTGAATTAAGCCATGAATTGATATTCGCACTCGGGATCAATAACGGCATTCGTTGATGATATTCAGCACACGCATTGGTGGGGGAGGTGGTTAAGGTGACGAGTTGTGGCCGATCATCGGTAATGTAATAGATGCCCGCCATATACAAGATTTCATGATCTAACCCAGAGAATTGAAACTTGGTTTTAGTCTCTCCTTCCATTCGCCATTCATACCAACAAGACATAGGCACAACACAGCGAAATTGTTTAAAGCTCTCTTTAAACGTCGGCTTATCAATGGCTGTTTCAGCCTTGGCATTGATAATTAGCCCTTTAGACCACTCGGGCTTTATTCCCCACTTGCAGTTTTTTTGCGTTAACACACCATCGACACTGGCTAACGTCGCAACGGTATTCGTTGGTTTAATATCCATGTTTTCAGAATAGGCAAATTGAACAGCCAATTGCCCTTTAACACTTTTTACCAGGTTTTCATCAACACCAAAACGACCACACATCTAACACACTTCCTTTTGAGTAATTAGACTATCCACTTAAACACAGTAGGGGAGAATAGCTTTGTTTATCATATTAGCATCGAATAAAGATCAATTGAAACGGCTTGTTTTAAGGTAAAACGGCCTATAAAAGGCCGTGTTCTGCGAAGGAGTAGGTTTGCGTTCCCGCAACGATGATGTGATCGAGGGTTCGAATCTCGAGTAATTTCATGGCTTCGTTTATTCGCTTGGTAATCTCTTTATCCGATTGTCAATGGCCACTAAAATTGACCCACTAGCGGCCAATAAAATTGACCCACACTAGAGTAAGGTTTATAGGTTATTCAGTTTTTGTTTTAATCGATAGCTTTCACCTCCTAACATGAAAATATGTGA
>Ga0316208_1000120_pt1 | contig 110153 bp, 80 predicted proteins | sample 3monopyrite_MG_FD_204944 | JGI IMG/M metagenome (GOLD analysis project Ga0316208, IMG submission 204944) | Microbial mat bacterial communities from mineral coupon in-situ incubated in ocean water Damariscotta River, Maine, United States -... | ecosystem: Environmental > Aquatic > Marine >... | reverse complement strand
TGAGTTAAATCAGTTCAAATCAAAGGGTAAATTAGCCATCGGAACTTTTGAAAAACTCAAGCTATATTTCAATAATATTAAAGCCAAAATCAAGCTTGATATTGGCTTTGTTCCTGCCTTGGAATAGCTCAAAATCTTTAAAGTTTTATTTCTTCACAGCGCGTGTGAGACCTATACCTTTGTTTCAAATAAGTCAACTTTTGGCTTTTTCACAAAATCTATTCAAATTCTTGATTTTTTGCCTCAAGAATCTTCAAAAATTCGCTCAATCAGGCTTTAAGGAAGGTGATTTCAACAATTTAAATGTTTTGCTAAATGCATGTCTATTATATTTGCTAAATGCATGTCTATTATATTTCTATTATATTTATTAACGTATATTTTTTTAAGTGTCATAATATTGTCATAAGCTAGTCGTTGTCAAAATTGGCAAAAACAATATGATACAATTAATTTCAAATAAATAGCAATGAAGTAAAATGATTTTAAAAAAATTAAGGTTACAAAAAGGTTGGTCGCAAGAGCATCTCGCAGAATTAACTAATTTAAGTATTAGAACTATTCAAAGAGTTGAACGTGGACAAAAGCCCAGTTTTGAAACAGCCAGATCTCTGGCTGCATTATTTGAGGTTAAATTATCAATATTTCAAATAGGAGATACAATTATGAATGATAAAGAGAAAAATCCTGCAGATACAACAAGCCATAATTCACAGATCAACCCAACACTTGAAGACGATGAAAGGGAAGCATTTAATTATGTAAAAAATATAAAAGATTTTTTTGCGCATTTGTTGTTTTATGTCATTTTCACTGCCGTTATTATTGTAAAAAAAGATTTAAGTGAAACGAACATGTTATGGCCTCTAGTTATTTGGACTTTTGGATTAATCATTCATGGATTAATGGCTTTTGAATACATTAATCTAGATAAATATAGTTTGTTTAGCACCAAATGGGAAAAGAAAATAATCGAAAAAAGAATTGGTAGAAAATTGAAATAGAAAACAGTGTACGAGAGGTACTTTTCTTACAAAACAAAGAATTATGTGGGACATGCATCAACAAAGGCAATTACCATCAAAGAAATAGAGTTTTTCCTACAGGTTTTAAAATTCTTATTTAGAAAATAGTCTTTAATCTAAATACAATCCCCCATGTAGAAAATTTTTAAGCCTACAGTGTAGTTTCAGCATATCTCGGTTTTGTGTTGGCTGCTTGGCTTTGCCTATTTTGATTTTCAAAGACTAAGATAGAAATTAATTTCAAAGCCTCTTATGAATAAAGTTTCATAAAATGCGATCAAGACGTTAGAATAGCATACATAATTCAAACTTTTAAATAATTACAAGCAATGTCTGCAATAAAACAAGCCCTAGAACAATTGGGGCAGAAAAAAAACTTAGCTGCTGGTCTCATGACTCAGGTCATGAACCAAATCATGGATGGGCAAGCCAGCCAAGCACAAATTGGTGCCTTACTTATGGCGTCACACTTACTGGGTGATTCGGTACAAAGCATTGCCGAAGCGGCCCAAGTCATGCGGCAAAGAGCCACCAAGGTTAATATCAACGCTGATTTTGTTGTCGATACCTGTGGGACAGGCGGTGATGGACTTGGTTTATTTAATGTTTCTACCGCTGCTGCCGTGATTGCTGCTGCTGCGGGTTGCTGCGTTCCCAAGCACGGCAATCGCTCTGTTTCTAGCACCACAGGATCTGCTGATGTTTTAGAAACAGCAGGAGTGAATCTTGCTCTCAATGCGCAACAAGTGCAACAGTGTATTGAACAGTGCAATATTGGTTTTCTTTTTGCACCTTCGCATCATGCCGCGACCAAATATGCAGTTGCTCCCAGAAAAGAAATCGGCTTACGTACTTTTTTTAATTTACTGGGGCCACTAACCAATCCTGCCAACGCTCCCAATCAAATGATGGGCGTGTTTGCCAAAAGCTGGATGAAAAAAACTGCCGAAGTCTTGCGACAACTCAATTCACGTCATGTGATGGTGGTTCATTCGAAAGATGGAATGGACGAAATCTCCTTGGCCGCTCCAACATATATCGTTGAGTTAAAAGACGACAAAATAAAAAAATACACCCTCAAACCTGAGGACTTTGGCTTGCAAACTCAATCTGTTGATTCCTTGGTAGTCAAAAATTCGCAGCAGAGTTTGGACTTAATTCTACAAGCATTTTCTCAAGGCCATGGGATTGCAGCAGATATACTCGCTCTTAATGCAGGAGCAGCTATTTACGTTTCTGGCAAAGTCAACAGCATGCAAAAAGGCGTGGATATGGCCAAAGTGGTGTTAAAATCGGGTGCTGCGAATGAAAAACTCGAGCAGCTCATCACAACAACACAGCGTTTTTCTCAAAACTCTTCAAAAGGATAAACCCATGGCTGATATCTTAAGCACCATATTGCAAACAAAAAAACAAGAGATTAAATCGGGTCAACAGTCTCAAAGCATTGAACAGTTCAAATTAACAATTGAAAACTTGCCAGTCTGCCGTGGCTTTTATTCTGCCATTCGGAAAAAAATGACCGCACAGCAAGCGGCCGTTATTGCAGAAATTAAAAAGGCTTCGCCTTCAAAAGGCTTAATCAGTCACAATTTTGATGCCAAAAGTGCGGCTATTTCTTATGAAAAAGGCGGGGCAACTTGTTTGTCGGTTCTCACTGATGTTGAGTATTTTCAGGGTCATAATGACTATTTATTGCAAGCCAAAAATGCTGTTAATTTGCCCGTTTTGCGCAAAGATTTCATTATTGATGCGTGGCAAGTGTATCAATCGCGGGTCTTAGGCGCTGATTGTGTTTTACTTATTGTTGCAGCATTGGCTGATCCACAGCTGTATGAATTAACTGTTTTGGCACAAGATTTAGGTATGGATGTCTTGATGGAAGTGCATGATGATGCCGAGTTACAGCGTGCTCTAAATACTCCAGCCAAACTGATTGGTATTAATAATCGCAATTTAAAAACCTTTGTCACGTCTTTAGAGACCTCCATGAAAATGGCGCAATCCATCCCTTCTGACCGAATTGTTATCAGTGAAAGCGGCATACATTCGGCAAAGGACATCAACGATTTGCAACGCCATGGTATTAATAGCTTCTTGATTGGTGAGGCTTTTATGCGCAAGGACAATCCTGGTGCTGAATTGAACCGCATGTTGATGAGTTAATCCATGCATAATCGTTTCGATACCTTTAAACGCTTTGTCAAAGAAGTCGTCAAGCAATTTATTGAGAACGAAACCTCATTATCCGCCTCCTCTTTGGCTTATACTTCCTTGTTGTCCTTGGTGCCTTTTATGGCTGTTTTGGTGACCGTTTTTTCTGTGTTTCCCATGTTTGAGGATGTCAGTGCTCAAATTCAGGATTTTATTTTTTCTAATTTCGTGCCCACGTCTGGCCAAGTCGTCCAAGAGTACATCGCAGGTTTTGTTGCTAAGTCGCGTCATTTAAACATCACCATGCCCTTGTTTGTTTTTGTTACTTCAATCATGATGATGTACACCATGGAAAAAGCCTTAAACCGCATTTGGGACACCAAACCTTCGGGCAATTTACTGAAAAAAGTTGTCATGTATTGGACTGTGTTGACCATGGGGCCCTTGTTAGTCGGCGGTGGACTGGCCTTAACTTCGACCATGTTTGGAGTTTCTGGATTAGCAGGTATGAAAGTCTATTTGCTCAAGTTTTTGCCTATTATTGCTTCAACCATTGGCTTTTTTTTGATTTATCTGATTGTTCCAAACCGTAAAGTCAATTGGAAATCAGCCATCGTTGGCGCTATTGTCGCTGCAGTATTGTTCGAAATTGCTAAGCGTGGTTTTGCTTGGTATGTTACCACTTTTCCGAGCATTACCCGCATTTATGGGACTTTGGCGACTATTCCTATTTTTCTTATTTGGGTCTTTTTGTCGTGGAATATCATTTTATTAGGAGGCACGATTGCCGCAACGCTAGAAACATCCCGTTGGCGCGGTCATGTGCAAAATTATTCTCACAATCATCGCTTTTTGGTTATTTTGGATGTTCTCTATCGTTTGTACAATGCCAGTACGAAAGGGCGCACCATAAGCCTGAGTGAATTATTAATGCAACTGAACTCGGTGCCCGACAACGAAATAAAAAAGCAATTGGATTGGTTGGAAGAAAACAAGCTCATTCAAGTCAATCAAGAAGGCGATTATGTCTTGCTGCGCGACTTGGACAGTATTAGCATTGGTAAACTTTACACCATGGGTTGTTTTAGCTTGCCTGCAACGACAGAAATTAATTTTGATTTTTTTGAACCCTTTATCAAACAAATCTGGTCAAAGATATTCCCTGACATGAAAAATTCTGTCAGATCCGTTTTTAAACATTTAGAGAAAGACAATGAAACTTAGCCTCATCCTTGTTCTGATACTTGTCATCAGTGCATGTACAAATGAAACACCAAGCCAAACTGCAGAAAGCCCAAATAAAGTGATGGCCGAAGCCACCAAGAAAGAAGAACAAGCTGTAGATACAGGTTTTGACTTCAGTTATCCTGATATGGACGGTAATACAGTCAAACTATCGGATTACCGTGGCAAATGGGTTATCGTGAATTTTTGGGCGACGTGGTGTCCTCCTTGCCGCAAAGAAATTCCTGATTTTGTTCGCTTTAAAAAGTTATTTGCAGACAAAGTCGAAATTTTAGGCATTGACAATGAAGATGCTGAAGAAGACAAAATCCGTGATTTTATTTTCGAATACGAAATCAATTATCCCGTGCTTAAAGCCGATGTTTACAATCCTTCTGAATACGACAAAAAGAACACCATGGGCTTGCCCACTACTTTGATTTATAATCCGCAAGGTGAAGAAGTCAGCAAACGTGTGGGTCCTATGCATTTTAAGGATTTAATTCGTGTCACTGGCTTTGTTGTTCCTGAGAGTGAAGAAACAGCAAGCAAAGAATAAATACAGCTCAACCAAGGAGCTGTGTTTGCCAATTCTCTTTAGTCAAACGTGTTTGAGCAATAAAAAGGCTGATCATTTTTACAGCTGCAACCTGAAAAGACACGGAACAGTTGCGCTTGTTAGTGCTTATTGGCCTCGCAAAAACAAGCGATCCAATTGTTTCATGTCCATTTGTACCCAAGTGGGGCGACCGTGATTGCATTGGTCAGCGCGCTCGGTTTTTTCCATCTCGCGTAGCAAGGCATTCATCTCAACAATGCTCATTTGCCGATTCGCTCGAACCGATCCATGGCAAGCCATTGAGGAGAGTAACTCATTCATGCTGGCTTCTATTTTACTGCTGGAACCCAAGGTAACAATCTCTGACAAAACGTCTTTAATTAAGCTTTCAATGTCTGATTTGGCCAATAATGTCGGAACTTTACGAACAATCACCGACTCCTTTGATCCGACTTGAATATCTATTCCCAGTTTTTCAAACCAGTCTCTGTGCTTTTCTACCGCATGAGTTTCTCGCTCGCTGACACTAATCGCCAAGGGCACTAATAAAGTTTGCGATCGAATGCCTTCAGCCTGAATAGAATTTTTAAACCATTCATAAGTGATGCGCTCATGAGCCGCATGCATATCGACAACGATCATACCTTGGGTATTTTCTGCGACAATAAAAACACCATGAATTTGCGCCTTGGCATATCCCAAGGGAGGCATTTCTTCGGTTTGAGCATCATGGCTGCTGGTGTTTTCGCTAGTTTGTGGAAATTCAGGCAAGCTTTGGCTGGCTTGAGCAATGGACTGCAGATAATTAGTGGAGGGTTCAGCAACATGGTTCGCTGCATAATTCGGCTTAGGCGCGAAGGACAAAGAGGACTGCATTTTGGAATAATCCACCGCGCTAATATTAGCAGTATTTAAACCCAATTCGCCTGTGGCTTGCAAATCAGAACCAGGCTTGGTTTGGGATAGAGCGTGATTCAGTGATCCAAAAATAAAGCCGTGGACTTGTTGCGATTCTCTAAATCTGACTTCGTGTTTGGTCGGATGCACATTGACATCAACCCACGAGGGCTGCAATTCAAAATACAACACAAAAGCAGGGAAACGCCCATGAAACAAGACGTCCTGATAGGCTTGTCTGACCGCGTGGCCAATAAGCTTGTCTTTAATCATGCGGCCATTGATATAAAAAAACTGCCGATCTGCCGAGGCGCGATTCCATGAAGGTTTAGCCACCCAGCCGTACAAACGCATGCCATGACGTTGCTCATCAATGTAAAAGGCATTGTCAAAAAAGTCTTTACCACACAGCTGCACAATGCGCATTTTTTTTTGACTGTCTTGTTCTCCTCCTTGAGAACTGCGCACAGTCTTGCCATTGTGAATCAAAGTAAAACCAATATCAAATCGTGACAAAGACACTCTTTTAATCAATTCATCAATGCGCAAAAATTCAGTACGATCTGTTTTTAAAAAATGACGACGGGCAGGTGTGTTGTAAAAAAGATCGCGCACTTCTATGCTGGTTCCTTGCGGATGTTGTGCTGGTTTAGGTGGCTGGCATTCTCCTCCCAAACAACTGAGTTCGCTGGCATAATCGGCAGCTTTTGTTTTGGAAATTAGTTTAAAACGGCTGATAGAGACAATACTGGGCAATGCTTCTCCTCGAAATCCCAAAGAATGCAAAGATTCCAAGTCTTCCAAAGAGTTAATCTTGCTAGTCGCATGACGTTGTATAGCCAACAGCATATCGTCTTGGCTCAAACCCATGCCATTATCAATCACCCTTATCAATTTTTTGCCACCGTTTTCAATTTCTATTGTGATACGATTGGCACCTGCATCCATGGCATTTTCAACCAATTCCTTGACCACAGAAGCGGGGCGTTCTATCACCTCTCCTGCGGCAATTTGATCAACTAAAAGACTGGATAATTTTTTTATTTTATTCATAAATAGCATTGTACCCTAATCCCAACAGAGAAAAAACGATTTAGGCTTTCACATAGACCTATCTCTTGTTAAACTATTCAAGCATGATGAAAACGAATTTTTTTAAAAACTCAGGTCCAGGGGTCTTGATAGCGGCCGCTTTTATTGGCCCAGGCACGGTGACTGTTTGTACTCTTGCAGGAGCTCAATACGGTTTTGTATTGCTATGGGCGATGTTATTCTCTTTATTTGCGACTCTTATTTTGCAAAGTATGTCTGTAAAGGTAGGAATAATTTGCCCGCAGGGCTTGCCACAAGTCATAAAATCATTGATCCCCAATGCCTTTGTGAAGTTTCTGGTTGTTGCTCTCATTTTAGCGGCAATTTTAGTTGGTAATGCTGCCTATGAAGCTGGCAATATTAGTGGTGCCGTACTAGGGCTGGAATTAATTACCCAAAACACATCTTTCACCTTTTTTGCTTACTCGGTAAAGTTACTTAATCTCATCATTGGCTTAATTGCCTTTGTTTTGCTTTTTCTTGGCAATTACAAGCTGCTAGAAAAAACGCTCATTGGCTTAGTGCTTTTAATGAGTCTCTCCTTTGTTTTGACGGCGATCTTTACTCAACCTAATTTGTTGGAGGTATTAAAAGGTTTGTTGATTCCAAAGATTCCTGAAGGCAGCCTGCTGCTAGTTGTTGCATTGATTGGAACCACCGTTGTCCCTTATAACTTATTTTTGCATGCGGCTCTGAGCCAAGAAAAGTGGGGCCATAATGCCGATAAATTAACCGCGGCTTTAAAAGACTGCAAAATTGCCATTCTCATGGGTGGCGTGATTTCTATCAGTATTATTATCAGTGCCGCAGCTATAAAAGGTACGCAAGTGAGTCAAGTGACCGATTTAGCTCTCGGACTTGAGCCCATTTATGGTGAATATGCTCGCTACTTTTTAGCTCTGGGCTTATTGGCTGCAGGCATTACTTCGGCAATCACTGCGCCATTAGCGGCGGCTTATGTTGCTCAAGGCTTGTTTTTTAAAAATTCAGGCCTACGATCCAGCCAATTTAGAGCGGTCTGGATAGTCGTGTTATTCACCGGCATTGTTTTTTCTTCTACTGGAATCAAACCCATAGATATCATCAAGTTTGCTCAATTTGCCAATGGCTTATTGCTGCCTTTTATCGCATTATTATTGCTTTGGGTCACAAGCTTTACTTCTATTCTTGGCTGCTATAAAAATTCAAAAATCCACACGGTTTCTGCCAGCATTGTTGTCTTAATCACCTTTGTTTTGGGGTTTAAAAGCCTAGGAATGCTTTTTGGTTGGTTCTGATGATGTCTCAACACCTCTGTGATATAAACTGTGATTTGGGCGAAGGCATGGGCAATGACACAGAACTTATGGGTTTTATCGACTCTTGCAATATTGCCTGCGGTGGTCATTTTGGCACACTTAAAACCGTGCAAGAAACAATTAAACTCGCGCAAAAGCATCGGGTTAAAATTGGCGCACACCCTTCTTATCCAGATCCAGAAAATTTTGGTCGTTGCCTCATGCCTATGCGCGATGAAGAGTTGCAACACACCTTGATTGAACAATTGCAGTTGTTTAAACAAGCCTGTTCTTTGCAAGCAAGCACAGCACATCATGTTAAGTTGCATGGTGCACTTTACAATGCCGCTGCCAAGGACCTGTCCATTGCAAAAGTTGTTCTTTCTGCCATTTCAAGTGTCTTCAAGGACGTGATAATTTATGCTCCTTACGACTCTGTTTTGGCTCAACTCGCACAACAGCAGTTTGTGGTCAAGCACGAAGCTTTTATCGATAGACGCTATCTCAATGATTTGAGTTTAGTCCCTCGCCATCATCCACAAGCGGTCATTGACAACCCTCAACAGGCATGGCAACAACTTTCGTTGCTTATAGAACAAGGCAAAGTGATTACTCTTGAAGGAGAAGTTAAAACACTCAAAGCAGAGACCTTTTGCTTGCATGGGGATGCAACAAACGCCCTGTCAATCATTGAATATATCAGAAAATGCCTGTAAATTTTGAAACCTTTGGAGATAACAGCCTGTTAGTGAGTTGGCCGAATAATATCTGCCAACAAACGCGTCTCGAAATTTTTCATTTCAATCAACTAATACTGCGAGAACACAGAAAAAGTGTGGTTGAAACCGTTCCAGCCTATTGCAGTTTGGCTCTTTATTTGCACACAAACATTGACCTAAATTCTTTTATTAAAACAATTCAACAAAGTTACAAAAATCTTATTATTCCACCCTTGTCTCCATCAACAGAGTGGCTGATTCCCGTCTGTTACGATGAAAAAGTAGTGGATGATTTGCTGTCGTTTTGCCACGCTAAAAAAATCAGCAAAGCTGAACTTATTGCCCTGCATTGTGCGCCACTCTACACCTTGGATTTTTTTGGATTTTTACCGGGATTTCCTTATCTTTCAGGCTTAAACCCACAATTGTATATGCCTCGTCACTCACAAGCCAAAGCCACTATTGCTGCGGGCACAGTCGCTATTGGTGGTCAACAAACAGGGATTTACCCATCAAACAGCCCTGCAGGATGGCATGCCATTGGCCGAACTCCAGTTCGTCTGTTTAATGCGCACCTTTGCCCACCTTGTGAATTGCTGGCCGGAGATAAAATAAAGTTCTCGGCGGTGAGTTATCAGCAGTATCTTGGTATTGAAAAGCTTATCTCGAGCGGCAAATACGTTCTGAAAAAGAGAGAGTGCAATGATTGAAGTCTTACTAGCAGGTTTGGCCACAAGCATACAAGACGCAGGTCGATTTGGCTATCGATACCTCGGCGTTCCTGTATCTGGGGCAATGGATAGCTGTTCGTTTCAATTGGCCAATGCTTTGCTCAACAATTCCAACAATTGTGCTTGCATAGAAATGGCCTACAGCGGGCCTCTCTTAAAATTCCACTGCGACACTTATATCGCATTAAGTGGTGCAGATTATTGCTTTAAAGTTAACAAACATCCAGTAGATGTCAATCAAGTCATTAAAATAGATGCAGGTGATATTCTAAGTTGTGGACACAGCAAAAATGGTGTTTATGCTTATTTGGCTCTGCAGGGTGGATTGCAATCTGAAATCTGCTTAAAAAGCCGCAGTTATTATGCCACTCTTACTGAAAATTCCACGATTAAAAGAGGGCAGTTGATAGCCTACAAAAAAAGCACTTCTACTATCCTTAATCGAAGTAAAATCAAGCACAAAATACAGGGTTTGAGTCTTGTGAAAATACCCGCTTTTAGAGGGCCTGAATTTGCTCTGCTTTCTGCTAATATGCAAAACATTGTTTTCAAAAAACAGTTCACGCTTGCCCCTCAATCCAATCGAATGGCTTATCAGTTCAAATCAATTTCAGGTATCCGTGCTGATGAAATTATCAGTTCACCCGTGCAATCAGGCACTATTCAACTGACTCCTTCAGGAAAGATGATAGTACTTATGAGAGATTGCCAAACCACGGGTGGATATGCTCGTATTTTGCAACTCCCAGAGGCTTCCATCAATCGAATTTCACAATTAAAAGCAGGGCAAAATTTTGTTTTAAGCCACTTATCTTAGCCTTTTGAATACGCTTTGATTTTCAAGCTCCCCCTTTCTCTATTTTTGCTCTTATTTATGTTTGACATTTTACAGCGAATACTTTATAACTGTATGCTAGTTTTAAGCTTTTGGTTTGACGGCTAAATTTTGGCCAATAAACAATCTAGAACTAACTTAACTGCAAGCTTATCCACTGGCTTGTCAAAAGACAAAATCCAAATATGAAAATATTTTAACGAATATGAAAATAGGAAAAATATAATGAAAAAATACTCCTTCAAACGAAACAAGTTAATTACCGCACTGGCTTTAGCTAGTTTCGGATTAACTTCGCAATTTGCATATGCGCAAGACGAAGCAGAAGATGGTTCTGATGAAGTTGAAACGGTTGTTGTTATTGGTTCTCGTAGCCAAAAACCACGTTCAGCTGCAGACTCTCCTGTTCCCGTTGACGTCATCTCTGCAGATGATTTAAATGCCATGGGTGGCACAGTTGATTTAACTGATAGCCTTAAGACCATGATTCCTTCTTATACAGCAACTCCAGCCACAGGTGATGGTAGTGCTTTCGTAAGACCGACATCTTTACGAGGTACAGCTTCGGATCAGTCGTTAATATTAGTTGACGGCAAGAGAAGACACCGTTCTGCTTTGGTACAATTTTTTGCACCAGCCGCTGGTAATGGCGCGCATGGTGTTGATATCGGCATGATTCCTAATATCGCTCTAAAACGCGTAGAAGTCTTACGTGATGGCGCTTCTTCACAGTACGGTTCTGATGCAATTGCTGGTGTGATTAATTTCGTCACCAAAGATGCTTCAGAAGGTGGTGAGTTCCAAATTCAATACGGCCAACATTATGATGGTGAACAAAACTACAAAGTCGGTATCAACCAAGGTTTTGCTTTGGGTGAAACTGGTTTTGTCAATCTAAGTTTGGAGTATTCAGATAACGAAGCTCTTTCTCGCGGTATTCAACGTCCTGATGCACAAGCTCTTATAGATGATGGTGTTGTTGGTGTCGGTGCTGACTCTCCATTTGGCGATGCTCCTCTTGTACAAACATGGGGTCGTCCAGAGTCAAGCGCTCTTAGATTTTTCTTGAATTCTGGTATTGATGTTGGAGACAACAATTTATACACACGCATCAGTTATGCTAATACTGATGGACGTTATCGTTTTTTCTACAGAAACCCGAATCATTCAACATTAACAACTCTGGCTGGACTAGGCTATACGGGTGATTTATTGAATACTGGTTTCACGCCTTATCTTGATGGTGCTCAAAAAGATTTTAGTTGGGTATCTGGATTAGAAGGTGAGTTCTCAGGCGGAACTTATTTTGATTTCAGCTTTGGATACGGTAAAAATGAATTGGATTACTTCCTTAACAACAGTATTAATGCTGGTTTAGGATTAACAGCTAGTGGCGCGATTCCTCAAATGGACTTTGATGTCGGTGGCTATGAGCAGAAAGAATTCAATATTAATGCAGATTTCTCTTATCCTATTTCAGACAACATGAACTTGGCTTATGGTTTTGAGTGGAGAGAAGAAACTTATACAGCGATTGCTGGTGAAAGAAACTCTTATTCCAATGCTGATGGCACACCTGGTGCTGGAGTGAGCGGTTTCCGCGGAATTCCAACAACCGATGCGGGTGAGTTTTCTCGTGATAACTATGCGGTATATTTAGATGTAGAGCATGATATCAGTGATGAATTTATGTTGCAATACGCCTTAAGATTTGAGGATTTCTCAGATTTTGGTAGCACTATTAATGGTAAATTAGCAGGTCGTTACAATGTTAGCGACACTTTTGCTTTCCGTGGTGCGGTTTCTACAGGGTTTCATGCTCCAACTCCAGGACAAGCCAATGTTAGAACCACAATTACTACCTTTGATGGCGCAACAGGCTTACAAGTTGAAGAAGGCTTAATTCCTTCCTCAGACCCAAGAGCTGTCGCTGTTGGTGGTAAACCATTAACGGAAGAAAAATCATTTAATATTAGTTTTGGTATGACTTCTGATTTATCTGACAATACGACCATGACATTGGATTTTTATAAGATTGCTGTTGATGATCGTATTTATCGTACAGGTGATATTACTGCACTTGATGGATCAACCATTTCATTTTATACCAATGCTTTGGATGTAGAACACACAGGTGTTGATTTAGTATTAACTTCATCACAAGATTGGTCTGATGTAACAACCACCGATTTCTCTTTCGCGTATTCCTACAATAAAATTGACGTAGTCAATCAAAAATTGGTAGATACAGGTATTGAGATGATCACTCCTGTTAGTGATGCTGCAGTTGAAGATATTGAAAACAACTATCCAAACCATCGTTTTACACTATCAGCTAACACCATGTTTGGCGATCAATGGAATCTTTTGCTTAGAGCTAACTTCTATGGCGAGCATTATGATGAGCGCGGAGTTATAAATCCTGTAGCTCCTCCTCCGACTCTTGAAAATCCAAATCCAGTTCCTCCTCCAGGAAGTGCGTTAATAGATTCCGTTGTTTATATCGATGCTGAATTGGGTTATTGGGTCAATGATCAATTTAGAGTTAAACTTGGTTTTTCTAATATTTTTGATAATTTCGTTGATGAAATCGGTTCAGCAAACGCAAACCGTCAAAGTGTAGGCCTACAATATCCTCGTCGTAGTGCTGCTAACTACGAAGGTGGTTCTTGGTACTTAGGTGCAACTTATACGTTCTAAAGTATGAAATAAAAAATGCAGTTTTGTTGATTGCATCTTTAAAAAACGGTTACAAGTTTGTAGCCGTTTTTTTATGGCTAATTATAATTATTTATCGCAACGATAAACGAGATGGACTGAATTACAAGCAGGGCTTACCCAGCAAATATGGCGAAACGACTGAAATAGTGTGGTGAGTAAACCCCGAATGGCACTTACTTAAGAATTAACATCTTGTAATTAAACGATTTAATTTTTTAAAACTCTGTCATTCCCATGAAAATGGGAATCCAGAAATATTCAATAACAAAAATATTGAAAAACCTATCATCGAGTTCTAAATACTGGATTATTCGTATCATCCTTGATACTCACCCTCGTCCATGAGGGCTTGCATGAAAATACATTCCAGATGTATTTTTCCCGCGTTCGCGAAGATGACTATATACGGCGTTTTAAGCCTTAAGTAAGTGCCATTCGAGTAAACACTCACCTTACACGTACTAATCAACAGTTACGTAGGGATGCGAATTATTAGAATCCATCAGCTTTGTCTGCAATAACGGAAGATATAAATAGGGATGAATAATTAAGCTAATTTGCCTGGATAATCCGCAATACCTGGATTAGTGCTCACTCCTATCAATTTAGGATGATTGATTTTTGGTAAGTGCAACACATTGTCTTTGCTTCGGTTTGCAACGATATAATCTCGCACAACATCCCACATTAAACGGCCATCCGGCGCCTTGTTGACACTGGCCCACCCTGCAACTTTGTAGGTTTTATTAGCATCAATAACATCACCATTATCAAGACGAGCTTCGGTGATGCGTTGCCCCAGAGGTTTGGCTGGTTCAATGGTATAATCCATACCACCAATTCGTACCATATCACCGCCAGATTGCAAGTAAGGATCTTCATCAAACAAATTATCAGCAACACCTTCGAGGGTAGAGAGCAAAGCCTTGCCTGTCATTTCTGTCACGTAAGTCTCTCCATAAGTCATGGCGCATTGGCTCATGACATCTTCCATGGTAATCCACTCACCTTTTAGAGTTGTGACACCCCAGCGAACGCCAGCAGACATTGAAACATCAGCCTTGTGCTCTTCGCGCAATGCATTGCACAAAATCTGATCCCATGTTCCCATAAAATTGCCTCGACGGTACAACAATCTATCGGCAATGGCGAGTTTTTCTGATAAAATTTCTTGGTAGGTTTTGCCGACACGGCTTGGATTATAAAACTTTTCTTTGACGCGAGATTCTACAATGTTTTCATCGTATTTTGTTTGACGCATTTGATCGATATAGGCTTGCATTTCTTTGTCTGCTGGTAACCAATTGGTGATAATTGGGAACATGGTATAAGTCATATCCACCTTGCCATCGCTAAAATCAAAGTCCATAACACCAACGTACTTGCCATTGGAGCCCGCGTTAGTGACCAAACAGGTATTGCCAGAAACATTTTTAACTTTTATCGGTTTGGGCATGCCATCATGTGTGTGGCCGCCAAACACAGCATTCAATCCAGGGATTCTTTCGGCCATTTTGATATCAACATCCATGCCATTATGCGAAAGTAAAACGATAGCATCGGGCTTTTCTTCTTCGCGTATGTTTTCGACCAATTCAATCATATCGTCTTCACGCAGGCCAAAGGACCAATCTGGGAAAAACTCTTGGGGATTAGCATTGGCGGTCCGAGGGAAGGCTTGACCAACAATACAAATGCGTTTGCCATTAATCACTTTAATAACATAAGGCCTAAAAGCATAGCCTTCGTCTTCGTCATACAAACCACGGCCATCGTATTGCTCAACTAGTTTTTCATAATCTTCATCAAACAAAGAGTCTTCTTTTACTCGAACATTTTGACCAATAAAATCTCCCTTAAATAAGGCGACATTGCTCAACACTTCGTTCTCTCTGTAAGTAAATTCCCAATGCCCTACCATCACATCCAAACCTAAAATATTGGAGGCTTCAACCATATCAACACCACGTGTCCATAAGGAAGTTCCAGAGCCTTGCCACAAATCGCCGCCGTCTATGGTGATAGTCTTGTCTTTGCCGCCTGCTTGGTCACGCAAACCATCGAGCAATGTTTTAATGTGAGCGTACCCTCCTGTTTTTCCGAATTGAGTAGCAGAATTCTGAAAATCCAAATAGGTATAAGCATAGGATTCTGCTGAATCTGTTTTCAACTCCATGTAATCTAATAATTTTGTTCCAACTACATGCGGAGGTCTTCCATAAGCTTCACCCACGCCTAAATTAACATTGGGTTCACGAAAATAGACGGGATTTAATTGTCCATGGACATCGGTAATGTGTAAGATTCTGGCACTGCCCTGCATGGGCAAATCATAAAAATTTTCTGGAGTTGGTAATGTGCGACTAGCTGTAGTAACTTTTGAATCTTTAGTCGTACAGGAAATCAAACCCGGCACACTTGCTGCTATTGTTCCAAAACCCATTAACTTTAATAATTTTCTTCTATCCAAATCTGACATAGTTATCTGTAGCGACCTTAATAAATTAGCAACAACTAATATAGCTTAAATAGCAAGTTTTGCAAGAGCTAAGCAGAAAAATTTTAAGATTTTAGCTTATCTCCAAAATCCCGATAGAGAAACGCGCTTTAAAATACAGTGAGATGACTGCCATGAGTTCTCAGAAACATGACTTTTGGTACTGTTCAAACTCAATAACACTAGGTAACATCCTCAACAATTTTATTCAGGAAAACTCCAATGAAAACTAAAACAGTAAGCTTGCTTGTCTTCATGGCCACCGCCTTGTGTGCAACATTAACTATTGCAAAGACAAAAACAGAGCAAAGCAACCCATTATTAAAAGAATGGACCGGGCCCTACGGAGGTGTTCCTGCCTTTGATACAATGAAAATCCAAGACATTAAACCTGCTTTTGAAATAGGCATGAAAGAAAACTTGGCTGACATTGATGCCATAGCTAATAACAAAGCTCCCGCTACTTTTGAGAACACAATAGTGGCCCTAGAAAGAGCCGGAAAGTCCCTAAACCGTGGCTTTACTTATTACGGCATTTGGAGCAGTAATTTATCTTCCAAAGAATTTCGTAAAATTCAAGCAGAACTTGCACCAAAATTTTCTGAAATGTCTTCAAAAATCCAGCAAAATAAAAAATTATTCGCCCGAATTAAAACGGTTTATGAAAACAGCTTAAAAAACCCTTTAGAAAAAGACCAACAGCGCGTTGTTAAGCTGACTTACGAAGGGTTTGCCATGAGCGGTGCCGAACTCGATGAAGATTCAAAGAAAAAATATGCCGCCATTAACAAGGAACTATCTAGCCTCTATACTAAATTTTCAAACAATATTTTGCATGATGAAGAAAACTACGCCACTTTTCTAAACAAAGACCAACTCAGTGGATTGTCAGAATTTTATATAAAAGCAGCGGCTAAAGATGCTCAAAGGCGTGGAAAAAAAGGCATGTATGCTGTCAGTAACACGCGTTCTTCTATGGATCCCTTTTTAAAATACTCCGATGAACGGGAATTGCGCAAGCAAGTATGGAATAACTATTATTCACGCGCCGATAACGGTGACGAGTTTGATAACAACAAAAACATTACAAAAATCCTACAACTGCGCCAAGCTCGCGTCAAACTGTTAGGTTATGACAATTATGCTCAATGGCGCTTGCAAAATCGCATGGCAAAAACACCAGAAAACGCACTAGGCTTATTAAGATCTGTCTGGCCAGCTGCTATTGCCAGAGTTGCTGAAGAAGTCGCTGATATGCAAAAAATCGCAGACAAAGACAAAGTCACTATCCAACCTTGGGATTATCGCTACTACGCAGAAAAAGTACGCAAGCAAAAATACGACTTGGATTCTAATGAGGTCAAACAATACTTGCAATTAGGCAATCTGACCAAGGCACTGCATTTTGTTGCTGGCGAACTGTTTAATTTTAAATTCACACCCTTGCCTGTGGGTACAGTTCCTGTCTATCACGAAGATGTGAAAGTATGGGAAGTGACCGACAAGACATCAGGCAAGCACATTGGACTGTGGTATCTTGACCCTTTTGCCAGAAAAGGCAAACGCTCTGGAGCCTGGGCAAATTCATACCGCTCACATACCACTTTTGATGGTAAAAAAACGGTGCTATCTTCCAATAACTCCAATTACATAAAGCCAGAAAAAGGTGAAAAAGTCTTATTGTCTTGGGATGATGCTGAGACGTTTTTCCATGAATTTGGGCATGCACTTCATGCGTTATCCTCTAACGTCCGATATCCAACACTTAATGGTGGCGTTCGTGATTACACTGAATTTCAATCGCAACTGCTTGAACGTTGGTTATCTACAGATAAGGTGATTAATCGTTTTCTCAAACATCAAAAAACTGGCAAAACCATTCCTGCTGAGTTAATTGCGAAAATCAAAAAAGCCGCAACATTCAACCAAGGTTTTGCGACAACCGAATATTTAGCCTCAGCTCTGATGGACATGGAATACCACATGACGGATCCCAGTCATTTAGATGCCGATAGTTTTGAAAGAGAAACTCTGAAAAAATTAAACATGCCAAAAGAATTGGTAATGCGTCATCGATCGCCTCATTTTGGTCATGTCTTTTCAGGCGAAGGATATGCGACAGCTTATTATGGTTATATGTGGGCCGATGTTTTGACATCAGATGCTGCAGAAGCCTTTGCCGAAGCTCCTGGTGGCTTTTATGACAAAGATGTTGCAGCCAAGCTTGTTAAGTATTTGTTCTCGCCGCGTGGTTCTATCGATCCAGCTGTTGCCTTTCGTCTTTTTAGAGGACGTGATGCTAATATCGATGCCTTAATGCGCGATAAAGGTTTTCCCATCCCTAAAAAATAGCTCATTGTTCAGTACAGTCCCAAATCCCGAAATGTATTTTCTCTATCGGGATTTGGATATTTATATGGATTTTTGATGCAATTAACAAAATCAGCTTGTAATCAGTTTACAATAGTAGAACTTTTTCATAAATAGAGACAAACTGATGAAATTATTTTTACTGTTTTTCAGCTTAAGCCTACAAGCACAAATTCCTGCCAACCTTTCTTTGACAACTCTTTTTACTGCCAATTCTCCCATAGCTATTCGCCATGCTGGTGATGGGTCAAATCGTCTATTTATCGTTGAACAAGGCGGACTGATTAAAATTTATGATGGCAGCAATGTGCTAGCCACCCCTTTTATAGATCTTACATCAAAAGTTCTTTCAGGTGGTGAAAGAGGTTTATTGGGTTTGGACTTTGATCCCAATTTTTCGCAAAACGGCTACTTTTATGTCAATTATACAAAAAAATCCCCCAATAGTGGTGATACTATTATCGAGCGTTATACCGTCAGTTCAAACAACAGTAACATCGCAGATTTCAATAGTGGAATCGTTATCATGAGAATCGATCAAACAGCAAGCAACCACAATGGTGGTGACATTCATTTTGGCCCTGATGGTTTTTTGTATATTGGCATGGGCGATGGTGGTGGTGCTGGCGATGTGCCTAACAATGCCCAAAACATGGGTCTGCTTTTAGGAAAAATGCTCAGAATAGACGTCTCAAATATTATCTATGAAGATGGTTTTGAAGTTTCTAGCAACACAGAAAACAAGTGCGGGCTTGATATAAGCGCAGGTGCTTATAAAATACCAAAAGACAACCCATTTGTTGCAGATGCAGCAATTTGTGATGAAATTTGGTCTTTGGGTTTGCGCAACCCATGGCGATGGAGTTTTGATCGCTTGACAGGGGACCTTATGATTAGTGATGTCGGCCAAGACCTCGAAGAAGAAATTAATTTTGCACCTGCAAACAGCACAGGAGGAGAGCATTACGGCTGGAATTGCCGTGAAGGAAGTGTCGCCTATCCTGGTGGGTCCGCTGTTTGCAACAATGGTGATGTTTATGTTGAACCTGTGATTACTCACACGCAAAATGAAGGATTTATCTCCATTGTTGGCGGCTATGTGTATCGTGGACCAATTGTTGGCTTGCAAGGTCTGTATATTTATACCGATGTCTTTGACGGCGATATTAACATGGCGACTCCAAACGGAGCTGGAACTATTTGGACAAAAACCACATGGTCTAATGTCGGAGGAATTGCCGCTTTTGGTGAAGATGAACAAGGCAATCTATATACAGCCAATGTGTTTAATGGAAATGTTTCCGTCTTTGAATTAACGCAATAAGAGTGAAGCAAAACTGCATTTATCCAAAAAATGCCAGTCAAACAAATAGGTGAGTGACTGGCAATCTTAGCGAATTTATTGCTGTTTAAAAATAAGCTCAGAAAACTACACTGAATCGTTAAAAAATAAGATACAATCATTGTTTTGTGGGCTTATTATGAAATACAGACTAGGAGCTTGTCCGATAATAGAAAATCTATTACAGAAAAGCTGGATTTGTGCTATTTTCCGCTTTTTCTCGTCAAATAGAGCGATACTGCTACTTATCGTCACTATTTCAAGTGACGCAAAAGTTTCGGTAAGTGAACAATCAAGACTTGCGAATGATTTGACGCCTTTTGGTGCTCAAAGAAGCGGTAATGGAGCTGAAATTCCAGCATGGAATGGAGAAGATCATGCGAATTTGGATGAAAAACCTCTCATAATCATAAGCCATGAAAACATGCAAAAGCATGCTGAGCAATTAACCGCAGGACAAAAAGCGCTATTGACTCAATATCCGAGCTTCGAAATGCCCATCTATGCGACTCACAGAACTGCAATAGCTCCTCAATGGGTTTATGAAAACACAGCCAAGAATGCCCTAAACGCAAATTTAAATGCAGAAAAAACTGGTGTGCAATCTGCTCTGGCAGGTATTCCTTTCCCAATTCCACAATCAGCATTGGAAGTATATTTCAATCACATAAGCCGCTGGCGCGGACAGCAAATTAAAAACAGAGCCAGTGATGCTGTGGTCTATAAAAAAGGCAACTTCACCTTATTCACACGTCAAACAATTGCAAGATTTGATGGTTATATCGAAAAGACAAACAGCCCATACTTCGTCTCATTAGTGGCTAAAATTTTGGCACCTGCAAACAAATCAGGTGGTGGTATTCTAGTCCGTGAGCCCTTGGATCAACTACACAACAAGCGTCTTGCTTGGTCGTGGGACAAAGGAAGACGCAGAACTATCCGCGCTCCAAATATTGCTTATGACAACCCTGTCACATCAGCAAGCTCTTTACGAACTGTAGATGATGCAGACTTGATTAATGGTTCTCCTGACCGTTTTGATTGGGAGTTATTGCCCAAACAAGACATTTATGTGCCTTACAATAACCTGAAATTAAGTGATAAAAAACTAAAATATTCTGATATATTAAAGCCCTATCATATCAATCCAAAATTAAGCCGCTATGAATTGCATCGTGTCTGGGTATTGCAAGCGACACTGAAAGAAAAATGGCGCCACGTTTATTCCAAACGGATTTTTTACATTGACGAAGATTCTTGGCAAGTGCTGGCCGCCGATCAATACAACAAACAAGGGCAGCTTTGGCGTGTCAGTCTATCCTATCCAAAGTTTTACCCGCAGATGCCTGGTATTTTTCCAGTGATTAATGTTTTTCATGATCTTAAAAGCCAAAAATATCATGTCATGGGTTTGCAAAATGAAGAAGATGCGGAAATCGAATTTAATGGAGAGTTGGCCAAAGATAGCCTGTTTACACCTTCTGGCTTTAAACGCTATATGCGTTAAGAAATAGAAATAATATTTCAGAAAATGTTTCACCATCGAATGCGATTTAACAGTGCTGTTTGGTAAAAATGCAAGCCGGGCTCTGCCCGAATGGCACTCAGTTAAGAACTAACATGTTGTTATTAAACGAGTTAATCATTTAAAACTCTGTCATTCCCATGAAAATGGGAATCCAGAGATACTCGATAATGATTTAAAACATAGAAAAATCAAGTATCAAGTTCTAAATTCTGGATTATTCGTATCATCCTTGATACTTACCCTCGTCCATGAGGGCTTGAATGAAAATACATTCCAGATGTATTTTTCCCACATTCGCAAGGATGACAATATGCGACTTTTTAAGCCTTAACTAAGTACCATTCGGGCTCTGCTCCCCATGGATAAATATAGAAAACCATATATACCAATGCCTCTGCATTGGTGGGTAAAACCCTTTTTTCATTTTAAGTTCAAAACTTTACTGCGTTGATTTTAACTGCACTAGGAGCTTGTCCGAGAATAGAAATTTACTGCGAAAAAGTTGAAATTGGACAGTTTTTCACCTAATTCTCGTTAAATAGTCGCTCTATTTGACGAGAAAAAGCGGAAAATAGCACAAATCCAGCTTTTCTGTAATAGATTTTCTATTCTCGGACAAGCTCCTAGCACAGAAAAATCAGAATACAGTGGCCTTACTGTACAGATTTGCTTTTTAAATTAGATTTTTTCTAGCATTTCTTTTATTTCTTGGATGTCGTCTTTAAATACTTTGTCGATATATAAAGAGTCACTCTTGTAATACAAAGACTCTATTGAAAAGCAATTCTCGCCTCCATCTCTTGGATTACTCCACCCTCCATAGAAAACTTTTCCCATTTTATTCTCTGTTTTGAGATATTTTCCTTCAAATCCCTTCTCATAGAGAAAATTAAGCTCCTTAACTTTATTATAGTCAAAAAGCTTGAATCCATCGCCTAATATATCTTTGTTTCTACTGGTGATATTGAGTGACTTTTGAATGTTGTCTTTTAATTCCTTTCTAAATTTAAAGGATAATTCAGGGATTTTAGGGCCATAAAAGAAAAAATCATGAGGCAATTGTAAATTACTTTTATAACACGGGTTTTCAGTTCTACGAAAGTTACAGGTATTTTGATAGACTCCAAACTTAGTAACATAGATGATATTTTCATGAGAACCTTTTTTTTGGGAGAGAATAAGTTCACTTTCTTCTAAGTTCTGGTTATTAAAAGCTTTATAAAATTCACTAATTTTTAATGTGTGTTCTGATCTATTGCTGTTTGGTAAATGAATGGCCTTATTGAATATCTCAAAGACATCAACTAAATCTAAATTCATAGGATAAACATCATTGTTTAAAAAGGTTGTTAATTTGTCTTCGTGTTTAAAGCCGCCTTTTACTTCTGTAATTAAGCTGTCATCGTATAATTCACAATTTTGTACAGTACCAAAATAGAGTTTTTGTTGCCATTTTTTTATTAATACACTCATGTCTGTCATATATTAATACACTACCTGCCTTTGAATCAACAGTCTTTTAACGTTTAATCGCTTTGCTGTTCTTTATGCTTTTCATATTCAAAATTAGTTGGCAACAATTCAGTTTAGCATTGTTAATTTAATTGACTGAGTAGTGTATAATTTGTTAAATTTGATTTAGTAGGATTAATCCTATAGAAAGGTCTCTCTTAATATTATAACTATGAAAACTACAGAAAAAAACAACTCGAAACTCTCAGAGAAACAAAAACAAGACTGTGATTTATTGCTGAATCTAGGCTTAGAGTACATCAAAAAACAAAATAAAGAAAACGCACTTAAAGCTATCAAATGCTTTGAAGGGATACCACCAGAACATTTTCCAGGTATATATAAGCCGATGGCTTCTTCTGTACAAACAAATTTGGCATGGTTTCTTATTGTTGATAAAAATGATAAGCAAGCAGAAATATATTTGAACAGGGCTTTGGAATTTGGAGACTTTCGTGTGCCTATCAAATTAGGCCATATTAAATATTTACAAAACAATTTCAAAGAAGCTGTTGATTTCTATCTACAAGCCTCTGAAAAAATGGGTTTTATTGAAGAAGTAATCATGGAAATACAAGATGATTTTTATGATTTAAAAGTCAGCCAACACAACACAAACACTTTAACTGACTTCCTAACAAACTTTAATCGAGATAAGACGTTGAACTCCGGTTCTATTGTTAAAGAGCCTGATGAATCAACACCTGAATTAACTACAGAGAACGGATATTGGAAATATTCAAAAGAGCAAAGTGCACTTTTGTTCTCCAGTGCCACCATTAAATTTTCTTTTGTTAATGGCCAGAAAGTTATTGAAGATTTTGATGAAATCAAAAAACTCTATACTGCTCATAAGGATGCAATAGAGACACTTGTCAATAAAATCATGATTGACCAAAACACAAGTCTTTTACAAAATATCCTCAAAGAATCGAATGTTCAGGAGAAAGAATGGGTTTGGAATAACTGGTCACTTTGCAATGTTGTTGAAGAACAAGATTTAGAGAGGCGTCTTGCTAACGAAAATAAAGTGGCAGAAATAAAGCTGGATGTCAATGAAGGTGATTTAGAGCTTTCTTATACCCAAATCCCGATATAGAAAATACGATGAAATACAAGTCCTTAATGCACCTATGAGCTTGTCCGAGAATAGGAATCGTAATGAAGGAAAGCTGGGTTTGGGATATTTTTCGCTTTTTTGAGGAGAATAGTCGCTCTATTTGACGAGAAAAAGCGGAAAATAGCACAAATCCAGCTTTTCTGTAATAGGTTTTCTATTCTCGGACAAGCTCTCCTAGCTAGCCAATCTGTAACATCCGTTCAACAGACTTATAAGCCCGCAGTCGAATCTCTTCAGGGATAGTAATTTCATATTGATTGTACTTTAAGGCATTATAGGTGTCTTGCAACTGAATTTGATTCATATAAGGGCAGCGCACTGCACAAAGACGGAGCATTTCGCGATTTGGATTTTCTGCTTGGATATTATCGCCCATGGCACATTCTGTTAGTAATAAATACTTGGGTAAATTGTTGTTGCGGATATAGTGGATGATTTCGGTAGTGCTGCCAGAAAAATCAGCAGCATCAACCACTTCGGGCTTGCACTCGGGATGAGCTAAAACCACAACATCAGGATGATTGGCTCTAACATTTTCGATGTCCTCAAGACTAAATTGATCGTGAACTTCACACTTGCCATGCCAGCCGATCATTTGCACGTCTAAATCGTTGTTATTGACTTTGTTCTTGCTAGGAAAAATAATGTGTTTGCCCGTTTCTTTAGCGACATTGCCCGCCAAATATTCATCCGGCAAAAAAATCACAGCCTCCGAATTTAACGATTCTACCACTTCTTTGGCATTACCTGAAGTACAGCAAATATCAGTTTCAGCTTTAACATCAGCGTAAGTATTGATGTAAGTAACCACAGGAACTCCGGGGAATTGAGCCTTGAGTTTGCGGACATCTTCGGCCGTAATCGATGAAGCCAAAGAACAGCCCGCTTTATTGGAAGGAACCAGAACGGTTTTTTCTGGGCTTAAAATTTTAGCCGTCTCAGCCATAAACTCAACCCCACAAAAGACAATGACATCTTTGTCGGTCTCAGCTGCATTGCGCGATAAACCCAGTGAATCCCCAGTAAAATCAGGAACGGTGTGAAACAAAGCAGGTTCCATATAATTATGACCTAAAATCACGGCGTTTTTTTGTTCTTTTAGCTGGTTGATTTTGATCGCCATCTCTGCTTTTAAAATCAATTCAGCCTCGCTGTATTGGTCCGATAATAGCAGGGTTAGTTTTTTTAATATTTCTTGATAGTTCATCGTTTGGCCTCACGTTGTTTTGGTGGTGTTATTCTATCTATGGGTTTGACTAATAAGCAAAGAGAAGTCCATGGCTTTAACAGAGTGTGTTAATGCACCGATGGAAATACAATCAACCCCTGTTTTTGAAATTTCACTAATAGTGGTTAAATCAACATTGCCTGAAGCTTCTAACTCTATTTTTCCTGCGCTTATTTTTACCGCTTCTCGTAAGCTCGCATTGTCCATATTGTCCAGCATAATGCGATCGATATCGCACAAAAGAGCTTCTTTGAGTTCTGTTAAATTTGTGACTTCGACTTCTATCTTGTGGCGGTGCTGGTCATAGGCGACTACTTTTTTCACGGCTTGGCTAATCGAGCCTGCTGCTTTAATATGGTTTTCTTTGATTAGAGCCATATCGTACAAACCGATGCGATGATTGCTGCCACCACCAAGTTTAACAGCCATTTTGTCCAAAATTCTTAAATTGGGAACTGTTTTTCGAGTATCCAAAACCGTACAACGGCCTTCGCACAAGCGCACAAACTGCTGAGTTAGTGTTGCGATACCACTCATGCGCTGCAACAGATTCAGGGCCACACGTTCAGCAGCCAACACCGAAAGAACTGAGCCTGAAATCTCAGCAATGACTTGCTTGTTTGTGCAGCTCTGACCGTCTTTGAAAAAGAGCTTTACTTTGCAGCTTTTATCCACTTGCTTGAATGTTTTTTTAAAAACTTTAAGACCTGCAATCCTGCCGTCTTGCTTAGCAATCAGTTGAGCAGTACAATAATCCGATGCATTAAAGATGGCCTGACTTGTTAAATCACCCTCTTGAATGTCTTCTTTTAAGGCCTTTTTTATCAGCGAATTGATTTTTTTATGTTTCATGTGTTGAGGTCGAAATCTTAAGTGAGCATTATAAATGAACCACAAAAGCTGTTACATGAAAAAAGCCTTAAAATTGGCAAATAAAGGCCTATTTACCACCACGGCCAATCCTCGGGTCGGCTGCGTTTTGGTCAGTCGAGGACATGTTGTTGGTACTGGCTACCACAAACGAGTTGGGCAAGCACATGCCGAAGTCTTTGCCATTGAAAATGCAGATGATTTTGCCGAAGGTTCTACCGCTTTTGTGACTTTGGAACCTTGCAGCCATTTTGGCAAAAACCCTCCTTGTGCCGATGCTTTGATTCGGGCAAAAATCAGAAAAGTCGTCGTTTGTAACCTGGACCCCAACCCTTTGGTCGCTGGCAAAGGCATAGAAAAACTCAAATCCGCAGGAATTAAAGTAAAGTTTGGTAAGCTCAAAAACAAAGGAGAACAACTCAATATCGGTTTTTTCCATCGCATGCGAACAGGCCTGCCCTTTGTGCGATTGAAAATGGCACAGTCTCTTGATGGTCGCACGGCCATGGCCAATGGTGAAAGTTTTTGGATTACGGGAGAAAAATCTCGGCAAGACGTGCAATACTGGCGCGCACGTAGCCAAGCCATTCTCACAGGCATAGAGACTGTTTTGATTGATGATTGCAGAATGACAGTTCGACCCGAAGATTTACCAAAAAAATACCAAAACTTACCGCATGATTTTGATCGCTATCAGCCCATGCGCGTGATTCTGGATTCTGATTTAAGGATGAATCCAACGGCAAAAATATTAACAGGGCATGGTCGTAAAATCATTATGACCAGCAGTCTTAATAACACCAAAAAACAAGCGTTAGAAAAGGCCGGAGCAGAAATCATTAATATACCGGTCAAAAACCAACAACTGGATTTATCCAGCGTATTAAAATGGTTGGGCGAACAACAAATCAATGAACTATTGGTAGAATCAGGGGCAAGCTTAGCGGGCAGCTTCATGCAACAAAAACGAATCAATCAACTGCTGCTTTATATCGCACCTGTTATCATGGGCAGTGATGCACGTCCTTTGTTTAAATTAAAGATTGAACAAATGCAAGACCGCCTCCATATTGACAACTTCACAATCAAACAACTGGGAAAAGATTGGCGATTAAGCGCTGATTTTTAATACTTATGTTCACAGGCATTATCCAAAGTGTTGGAACCGTCGTTTCAAGACAAAACAAGCAAGGCGATGTACGTTTTATTATTCAAACGGGTTTTTCTGACATGTCCGATGTCCAGATGGGTGACAGTATCGCCTGCAATGGCGTTTGTCTGACCGTAACAGCCATCCATAAGGATGAGATTTCTGTTGATGTTTCTCTGGAAACATTAAATAAAACCACGCTGAACCAATGGCAGGTCTCAAGTCTGGTTAATTTGGAGAAATCGCTCACTCTCAAAGACAAGCTTGGAGGACACATGGTCTCTGGGCATGTGGATGCTATAGCCACCTGTACAAACATACGCAGCAGTGCGCGCTCACAGGTCTATGAGTTTAAGATTGCCAAACATTTGGACAAATACATCGTTAAAAAAGGTTCCATAGCATTGGATGGCGTCAGTTTAACTGTGAATGAGATAAAGGATGGCCTCTTATTGGTAAACCTCATTCCACATACATTGCAACACAGCAATTTAGGCCAACTGCAACAAGGCGACTGTGTAAATATAGAGATTGACACCATTGCCCGATACGTCGAAAAAATGTGCCAATCCAGTATGACCCAAAATCCAAATGAAAAATAAAGCCTATATACTGGAATAAACTCCTAAATAACAACTCTTTATGGAACAAAGCAAAACGAAATAACAAACATGAACACAATACAAGAACTCATAGATGACATCAAACAAGGCAAGATGATTATTTTGATGGATGACGAAGACCGTGAAAACGAAGGAGACTTGCTTGTCGCCTCCCATTGCATTACTGCTGAAATCATTAATTTTATGAGTTTGCATGCACGCGGCTTGATTTGCATGACCTTGTTGCCAGAAAAATGCCAGCAATTGGGTTTGGACTTAATGGTCAACAAAAATACTGCACAATTAGAAACCAATTTTACCGTTTCTATTGATGCTGCTGTTGGTATTAGCACAGGCATTTCTGCCTATGACCGTTACAAAACCATTGCCGATGCCATTAAAGTCACAGCAAAACCCGAAGATTTGGTTGTTCCAGGCCATGTTTTTCCGCTCATGGCCAAAGCTGGTGGAGTGTTATCACGAGCAGGGCACACCGAAGCGGGTTGCGACATGGCACATTTGGCGGGCTTACCGGCCTCTTCTGTTATTGTCGAAATCATGAACGAGGATGGCAGTATGGCGCGTCGTGATGATTTGCTTAAATTTGCTGAAAAACACCAGCTCAAAATAGGCACCATTGCTGACTTAATTGAGTTTCGCATGCAGCACGAATGCACGGTTAAAGAAACAGAAAGCAGTTCTTTTGCTAGCCAATGGGGAGAATTTAAGGTGAAAACTTTTACCGATACCATTAGCAATTCGCAGCACTTGGCTTTTTATCGCGGAACACCCACAGAAGATAAACCGTGCTTGGTTCGCGTTCAATTTGCCAATTTTTTGCGCGAATTGCATGGCCTTGAATCCACCGATAATTATTGGACGGCACAAAGAGCTTTGCAGACCATTGGCAAAGAAGGTTGTGGCGTTTTGCTGGTTTTGCATGCCAACCGAAATACTGGGATAGAAAGTTTGAACACAAGCAGTCACAACAAACAACAGGCCTACCACGATGTTGGAATTGGTTCGCAAATATTAAAAGCACTTCATGTTGGAAAAATGAAGGTCATGGGGCCCGAAGTGCGTTTTCCCGCACTCTCTGGCTTTGGGCTAGAAATTACCGAATTCATTAATTACCCTTCTTAAACTTATGAAAAACACTCGCATAGCCATTGTTACCGCACCGTTTTATCAAGACATTATCGCTGGACTGTACCAAGGGGCGGAACACTATTTAAGCCAACAAGGATGCAGCATAAAACGCATCGATGTGGCCGGTGCTTTAGAAATCCCCTTGGCCTGTCAACTTATTGCCGAAAGCAAAAAATATCAGGCCATTGTCGCCCTTGGCGCCGTTATTCGTGGAGAAACAGCTCATTTTGATCATGTTTGTCACCAATCTGCTGGCGGACTCATGCACGTTTCCTTAAAGTTCTCACTGCCTATAGGCAATGGTATTATTACTGTAGAAAACGAGGCTCAAGCCCTTGCACGATCCAGTGATAATGACAAAAACAAAGGGCGTGAAGCCGCCATGGCCGTTATCGGCTTGTTAAACTTGAAACGCGAATTATGATAAAATTTATTAGCCAAGCCAAGCTGCCTACACGTTATGGAGAGTTTGACATCCATGTTTTTTTGCACCATTCTCAGGAGCACTTGGTCTTGAGCAAAGGAGTGTTTGAACCAAAGGATGTCGTACTTACACGCATTCATTCGGAATGTTTAACAGGTGACAGTTTGTTCTCCTTGCGCTGCGACTGCGGTCCTCAATTGCAGTTTGCTTTGTCTGAAATTAGCAAACAAGACAAGGGTCTGCTGATCTATTTGCGTCAAGAAGGCCGCGGCATCGGCCTACTAGAAAAAATCAAAGCCTATCAATTGCAAGACCAAGGTTTGGACACCTTTGAGGCCAATATTGAGCTTGGTCACAAAGCCGATAACCGCAATTACGACATGTTAGAAGCTGTTTTTAAGCATTTTAATGTTAATGCCATTAACATCATGACCAATAATCCTGAAAAAGTTTCCGCCATTGAACGTTCAGGAATTGTCATAAATCAACGCCTTCCTATCACAATTGGCCACAATGCCCACAATAAGAAATACCTGCAAACGAAAAGAGATAAATTTGGACATTTTGATGCATAAAAGTGCTAAGATTCCCCTTCGATAGTAGCAAAATAACCAATACAGCAACGGCAACGATTATGAAAAAATCCAATAAAAATACAGGCACCAGCCATTTTGAAACTCAAGCCATTCGAACTCAAATTGAACACAGTCAGTTTTTAGAACATTCCAGTCCTGTGTATTTAAGTTCAAGTTTTGTTTTTGAAGATGCCGAAGACATGCGAGCTTCATTTACTGAAGAAATTGATCGCAATATTTATAGCCGTTTCTCCAATCCAAACACCACTGAATTTGTCGAAAAGGTCTGTCAAATGGAAGGAGCCGAAGAGGGTTATGCTTTTGCCACAGGCATGGCGGCAATCTACTCCACATTTGCAGCACTGCTTAACAGTGGCGATCATATTGTCTCATCGCGCAGTGTTTTTGGCTCTACACATACGTTGTTCACCAAGTATTTTCCTAAATGGAACATCCAAACCAGCTATTTTAATGTTGATGAGCTTGATAGCATTGAAAGTTTCATTAACAAAGACACCAAAATACTATTTGCTGAGTCTCCCACCAACCCTGCTGTTGATATTTTAGACTTGCAGTACTTGGGAGAAATCGCCAGAAAACACAATTTACTGTTAATTATCGACAATTGTTTTGCTACACCTTACTTGCAAACACCTCTGCAATGGGGAGCTGACATAGTCGTTCATTCTGCGACTAAATTGATGGATGGACAAGGGCGAGTATTGGGCGGTGTCGCTGTCGGTCGCGCTGATTTAATCAAAGAAATATATTTATTCTCACGCAATACAGGCCCTTCATTGTCGCCTTTTAATGCATGGATTCTCTCCAAAAGTCTAGAAACCCTAGCGGTACGATTAGACCGACACTGCGAAAACGCTTTGAAAGTGGCCGAAGAGCTAGAAAAAAACCAACAAATTAACTGGGTGAAGTATCCCTTTTTAAAGTCGCATCCTCAGTATCGTGTCGCCAAAAAACAAATGAAACAAGGGGGCAATATTGTTGCTTTCGAAATCAAAGGAGGAATCGAACAAGGCCGTAAATTCATTGATGCCATCCAGCTGTGTTCGCTGTCCGCCAATTTAGGCGACACACGCACGATTGTAACGCATCCCGCTTCTACCACTCATTCTAAACTTTCTGAGTCCGATCGATTGCAGGCCAGTATCACCGATGGCTTGGTGCGTGTTTCGGTTGGGCTTGAAAATGTCGATGATGTTCTCGAAGACTTGCAACGTGCTTTGAAACTGTCTTCGTCTTAAAAGTCATTTCCTGTCAACCTCCTACTGAGCCTTTACGTTATATCCGTAAATGCTTTTGCTTTCATGTTAAAGTTGTTTTAAATTGATTGTAGAGGCATATTCATAACTAAAAATGGTGGGAATGTAGCCCACATTGGTTATTTTTTCTGATTAAATTTACTCAATGGAGTGACCATTAAGCTTCATTTAATCAAAAAAACTATCTCAATGTGCATCTCCATCCCATCCACTCTTAGTTATGAATATACCTCTGTTAAGAATAATTACATAGAGGAAAAAATATGAAAAACAAATTAATACTAGCCCTTTTGTTAACGGTTGCTGCATCCATTGTTTATGCCAAAGACAATGTCACCATTGTTGCTCCAACATCTGTAGCAGCAGAAGGTTTGAATCTTCAAGCAGTCAGTGAACTCTTTACCGAAACAGCCAATCTTGAAGCTTTTGAACAAGCTCTAAATCATCCGGATGAAGGCATTAATAATTTAGATTTAGATGGCAATGGTGAGGTTGATTTTATTCGAGTTGTTGAACAAGTGATTGATGATTCGCATTTAATTATTCTCCAAGCAGCAATAGGAGCCGATGAATTTCAGGATGTTGCAACCATAGAGATTGAAAAATCAGCAGACAGTTACGCTATGCAAGTTCGAGGTGATGAAATCATTTACGGCACTAATTATTACTACGCACCTCCAGCTCATGTGCATATTGCTGCTTGGCCAATTATTGCTTGGATTTATCGTCCGGTTTATCGTCCGTATCATTCTCGTTTTCATTTTGGCCTTTATCCGCGCTGGTGGCGCCCTTTTCGCCCATTGCATAGAAACGTGTATCACAATCGCATCGTTAGATTTACCAAAAGCAACCGATTTGTCATTGGTCACAAGAGTCGCCTCAGATCTATTCATCGATTCAACTACAAGCCGCATCGCTCTGTGCGAGTGACTAAACGAGTACATGTTAACAAAAACAAAAGAGGAGGCAAAACCACAACAGTGACCCGAGGTGTGAAAAAAACGACCAACCATAGAACCGGCAAAACCACAGTTAAAAAGGGAGTAAAAAAGACCACTAAAACAAAAAATGGACGCAAAACAACGGTGAAGAAAACTAAAGTAACGAAAAGAAAGCGTAAAAATTAAGGCCATTATTCTGCGTCTCTCGATTTAGTTTTGTGTAGGCTTATTTTAGGCAGTAAAGTGGAATGTTTCATATGAGCTCTGTTAATTAGAACAGAGCTCCATTTGTTGCAACTACTCACCCACTATTGTCATTCCCGCGAAGGTGAGAATGACGGAGTGAGTAGCTACCATTTGTTTTCTAATCAGGACTTGTTTTAAAGACAAACCAAAACGCGTATAGCATTCATTTGCAAGCGCGCTTGGTCTAGGGCTTGCAAGCTTTGTTGCTTTTGTTCTTGTAAGAATTCGATTTCTTCTGGACGAATATTGTCATTTAATTTCTGCAAGTTTTGTAAGCGTGTAATTTCAGCTGTTAGCTGCTCTTCGGCTTTGTTTTTTGCAGTTTCTACCTGTTCAGGTATTATCTTTTCTGCCTTGGCCTCAATGGCTGTTACTATCTTTTTGATTTCGATTTGCTTCATTTTTATCACCTGTAAGGCAATGTTCAAAGCCACCGGTTGGTGATGATTATGTATCACTTGAGAGGTCAAAACATCGGTACGGTTTATGAGTTTTTCATCCGCAACTAAGCGAAGTGGATCGCTAGGCAAATAGCGTGAAATTTGTAAACTTGCATCAGCAGGGGCTTGCAAACTATACAGGGCTTCAATAATGATGGTCGAAGGTTTGAGCCCAGAATTTTGCAAAGAGATTAAACTAGCATTGCCTTTTTCTTCTGTACTGATCATTTCAATGGCATCTACTACCATCGGATGCTCCCAAGTGAGGTAATGCAAGGTTTCGTTGGTGAGGGCTGTTTTTCTATCGAAAGTGACACTCATGCCATCGTCTTGCAAACCCGGGAAATGTGTTTTTAATGATTCACCAGGACGGATAAACTCAACATTAGCGCGCAACTCTTCGTAATCCACGCCATAACGATCAAACATGCGGTGCATAAAACGCTGGCAACTGACATCGTCTTGAGCTTCTGCTTGTTGCAACAGTTCAGCAGCCACAAAAGGACGGCAAGAATTGTATTCTAACAATCGATCGCGGCCTTTTTGAAAGTCTTGGTTCATTTGTTGGCTGATTTCTTGAGTCTGTTCGATAAACTCAGCAAAACCTTCCTCGTTATCCGCTTCAATATGACTCAGCAATTCTGTTTTTTTCTGGCTGAATAAGGCATAGGCAGCGGGGTTCACTTTATTGAAAATATTGAGCCCGTTGTGATACCAATTGAATAGCTTTTCAGAAGCTGTGTCCTTAAAATATGGCACATGTATATGAATGGTGTTTTCTTGACCAATACGATCGAGTCGTCCAATACGCTGTTCTAATAAATCGGGATTAAAGGGCAAATCAAAGAAAATAACATGCGAAGCAAACTGAAAATTCCTGCCCTCAGAACCAATTTCGGAACACAACATCACCTGTGAGCCTTTTTCCAAATCAGCAAACCAAGCGGCCGCTTTGTCTCTCTCAACCAAGCTTAAGTCTTCATGAAATATCGCACTGTGTATGCCCATTTTTGTTCGTAAACTGACGGCAATATCCAACACCGTTTGCTTATTGGCAGCAATTAACAGTATTTTTTTGTACTCTAATGAGATGATTTTTTCTGCTAACCAGCGCATGCGCGCATCTATTTTTGTCCAATCTTGAAATTCGCCAATCACTTCAGGAGTCAATTGCAAGGAAATATCCTGATTAGTCATATCGCTATAGCAGTTTTCCAAGCCATAGGCGTGTAGTTTTCTTCGAGGAAATCCTTTTATGGCCGAACGCGTATTGCGAAATAATAAACGTCCTGTTCCGTGTTGGTCCAGCAATTTTTCAATCATCTTTTGTTTAACGGCTTGCTTTTCATGTTCTTCTATTTTGCCTTCAAACAAGGTTTGTATGATGTCTATGTCTTCTTGTTCGGTAAAAACTTTTGCGGTATTTTTCGCCCCTGTTTTTGTCATTGGTTTTTCGGATCGAAGCACGTCAATGGCATTTACAATGCTTTGGTAATTTTGTTCTTGTTCAACAAATTTTTCAAAGCTGTTAAACCGTTGACTGTCCAACAAGCGCAGCCGAGCAAAGTGACTTTCTTTGCCCAATTGTTCGGGAGTTGCTGTCAATAACAAAGTTCCTTTAATAGCGTTAGCCAAGCTTTCAATCAGAGCATATTCATCGCTGACATGATCCTCAGACCATTTCAAATGATGGGCTTCATCAACCACTAACAAATCCCATTGGGTTGCAATAAGTTGTTCAGCTCGGTGGGGTCTGTCGAGTAAAAACTGCAAGGGAATTAACGCGAGTTGACTGTTTTCAAAGGGCGTTTTAAATTTTGCCGATTCCTCGATACCCAAGCATTGTTCTTCGTCGTAAATACTAAAATGAAGATTAAAACGGCGTAACATTTCAACCAACCATTGGTGTGTTAAGCTCTCAGGAACAATGATAAGGACTCTTTTGGCACGGTTTTTTATCAGTTGTTGATGGATAATCAAACCTGCTTCGATGGTTTTGCCCAAGCCAACTTCATCGGCCAATAAGACCCGCGGGGCAAATCTGTTAGCAACCGATTGAGCGATATACAATTGATGTTGAAGTAAAGAAGTTCGACAACCCAATAAACCATAAAGTGGATTGGCTTGCAGTTGATTGCGCTTTGATAATGCCAGTTGGCGTAAATTAAACCACTTGTTGGAATCAAGATGCCCAGAAAACATGCGCTCAATAGGGCGATCGAGTTTGATGGTATCGGCCAGTTCTGTTTCTGGCAAAAGAACATCTTCGCCTTTATCATCCAATCCTTGGTATATGACCAGACCATTTAAGGCTTGAATCGAGTCAATGGTTAGGTTCCAGCCTGCTCTTGCAGGTATTTTATCGCCCACTTCAAAGATAATTCTAGAAATTGGCGCGTTGTCCTTGGCATAAATTCGGCTTTCATTGGCGGCATTAAAAGACAGCCGAACCATTCTGTGGTTGGTCTCTTCGACTTGACCCAAGCCTAATTCCTGTTCTGTTTGACTAATAAAACGCTGGCCTTTGACAAACTCAAATTCTTTTTTCATGCAGTATTTCGAATGTTTTTTGTGAATATGCCTATCTTAACTTAATTGAAATAGGTTGCTAGTAATTTTGAAATTCTGTGTTAAATTTTGAGCTATTAAGCGCAATTAAAATTTTTTTTAAAACAAGCTTCTTTCTGAGATAGATACTGCATAAAATTGTCAGTGCCCAAATCCCGATAATGAGCTCAGCATAACGTTAATGATGATTTTTATAGGTGTTTTAAAATAAAGAGTACTAATAAGGTACTCTTTTTTGTATAATGCGCTCATGCTTAAAATCTCTCGACTCACTGACTATGCAACCGCGGTCATTTTGTTCATGCAAAATGAGCAAAAACTCTATGCAAGCGAAGTTATTGCCAAAGGCGTTGGCTTGGAAATCCCAACCGCCAGTAAAGTCCTTAAATTATTAACCCGAGCTAAAATTTTGATTTCCACTCGTGGGGCTAACGGCGGTTATGAACTGGCGAAAAAAACCACCACTATTAACTTGTACGATGTCATTGTCGCCATAGAAGGCCAAACAGCCATCACCGAATGCACCAAAACAGACAGTTTGTGTGCCCAAGAACAAGGATGCGACAGTCGCACAGGTTGGCAGAAAGTGAACCTGCAAATTAAGCAGATACTAACAGAAATGACCATAAAAAAAATGGCCGACTTAAATGGCTCTTCAGCAACAACTATTAAACTATCAATACAATCATGAATCACCACTCCGAAAACAATGAAAGCACGACCGAACAAAGCAATGCCGAAGTTCACAAACGTGTTAATCAAAGCTACAAAGACGGTTTTGTTACCGATATCGATTCAGATACGTTTGCCGCGGGTCTTAACGAAGATGTCATCCGCGCTATTTCAGCAAAAAAAGAAGAACCTCAATGGTTGCTAGATTGGCGCTTAAAAGCATACCAAAAATGGCTAAGCATGGAACAACCCGACTGGGCCAAGCTGAAGATACCAGCGATTGATTTTAATGCTATTTCTTACTATTCTTCGCCTAAAAGCAATGAGAATGCGCCAGAAACACTGGCCGATGTTGACCCTAAACTACTGGAAACTTATGCAAAACTCGGCGTGCCATTGCACGAACAAGAAATTTTAGCCGGTGTTAAAAATAAAAAAACACCGGTTGCGGTTGATGTGGTTTTTGATTCTGTTTCTGTGACCACCACTTTTAAAAAAGAACTGAAAAAAGCGGGCGTTATTTTTTGCTCATTTTCTGAAGCCGTTAAAGACCATCCAGACCTAGTCAAGCAATACTTAGGTAAAGTTGTTCCGATTGGTGATAACTTTTTTTCTGCATTAAATGCAGCCGTTTTCAGCGATGGTTCTTTTGTTTATATTCCCAAAAACACACGCTGCCCGATGGAGCTATCTACATATTTTCGCATCAATGAAATGAATACAGGACAGTTCGAGCGGACATTAATTATTGCCGATGATGGTGCAGAGGTCAGTTACCTAGAAGGTTGTACTGCACCGATGCGTGATGACAACCAATTGCACGCAGCGGTTGTTGAATTGTTTATTCTCAACGATGCCAAAATTAAATATTCCACCGTACAAAATTGGTATCCTGGAGATGAAGAAGGCAAAGGCGGGATTTTCAACTTCGTCACCAAACGCGCCGCTTGCAATGGTAACAATGCCAAAGTCTCTTGGACTCAGGTAGAAACAGGCTCGGCCATCACCTGGAAATACCCGAGCTGTATATTGCGCGGTGACAATTCTCGTGGCGAATTCTATTCAGTCGCTTTAACCAACAACTACCAACAAGCCGATACAGGCACCAAGATGATTCACTTGGGCAAAAATACCAAAAGCACGATAATATCCAAAGGCATATCCGCAGGAAAAAGCCACAATAGCTACCGTGGATTGGTGCGAATTTCAAAAAAAGCCGAAGGCGCACGAAACCACACCCAATGCGACTCCTTGTTAATCGGCAAAAACTGCGGAGCCCACACGTTCCCCTACATCGAAAGTGCCAATAGCAGTGCTCAACTCGAACACGAAGCCACCACCTCCAAAATATCAGAAGACCAATTGTTTTACTGCAAACAAAGAGGCATCAGCGAAGAAGATGCCACCTCCATGATCGTCGATGGCTTCTGCAAAGAAGTGTTTAAAGAACTGCCGATGGAATTTGCTGTTGAAGCAAAAGCATTATTGGATATAAGTTTAGAAGGAGCAGTTGGGTAAAAAATTTCACTCACGCAAAAAATTATAAACTGCTAATTTTGCCAAACACTGGATTCCCGATTTCTCGGGAATGACAAAAGAAACAACAAAAATAAAACTATGCTAAATATAAAAAACATACACGCTCAAGTAGGCGAAAACAAAATACTTAAAGGTCTTAACTTGGAAATAAAACCAGGAGAAGTTCATGCAATAATGGGCCCCAACGGAGCGGGTAAATCCACGCTGGGCAATGTTCTTGCAGGCATGGAAAAGGTTGAGGTGACCGATGGTTCGGTTGATTTTTTGGGTCAAGACTTGTTGGATCTTGAGATTGAACAGCGAGCTGCCGAAGGCATATTCTTGGCCTTTCAATATCCAGTGGAAATCCCCGGGGTCAACAACATGTATTTCTTACGAGCAGCCTTAAATGCTCAGCGCAAATACCGCGGCCAAGCAGAGATGAATTCATCCGAATTTCTAAAACTTGTTCGCACAAAAATCAAACAAATGAATATGCGCGATGATTTGCTTCGTCGTCCTGTGAACGAAGGTTTCTCAGGTGGTGAAAAAAAACGCAACGAAATATTCCAGATGAGTATTTTAGAACCAAAACTGGCCATATTGGATGAAACCGATTCAGGCTTAGATATAGATGCTTTGAAAATTGTTGCCGATGGCGTCAACCAACTACGTGACAAAAACCGTTCCTTTATCGTCATTACTCATTATCAACGCCTACTGGATTATATCGTGCCAGATTACGTTCACGTGCTAGCTGATGGAAAAATTGTCCGTTCAGGAGACAAGTCATTAGCCCTAGAGCTAGAAAAAACAGGTTACGGTTGGTTAGAGGACTAAGGCCATGTTTAAAAACCCAATAAACCTTGTCTTTGAACAATTCACAAAGCACTTAAACGAGCCTCTGTGGTTGCAACAAAAGCGTATGGATGCCTTAGAAAAATTCCAAAAACTAGGCTTGCCAACCCGCAAATCCGAGTTATGGAAATACACCAATAGCAAAAAACTAGAAAAACTAGAAGAAGTCACCGATAGTGTAAATTCGGAGTCAGCACTTTCTTCTGACCCCCAAAAAGAACAGTTGTTTGTATTCACCATAAAAGGCGAACTTCCACAAGACACGCAAATACAAGACATTTTGGACGTGGATCAAAAAAGCTGGAAGAACATCAAGACCGATAAAGAAAGAACTTTTGTCGAACTCAATACTGCCATGCTAAATGGAGGGTTTCAATTAACCATTCCTAACAATTCACAATTGAAACTGCACATACAATACCAACAAGTATCCCTGGATTGGGAGAATATTCGTACCGTCATTAATGTCGGAGAAAATGCCGAGCTAGACTTAACCGAAGGCTACGATTACGATTGCCGAATTAACCATGTTTCTATCCTAAATATGGCTGCTGATTCACGCTTAAAATTGCAATCAAACAAACTCTTACGAAAAACAGCTGCATTGATTCATTTTTCACAAATTAACTGTGCACAAAATGTATCCATTCGACAAGGAGCCATCAACAATAATGCCGCCTTATCTCACACAATACAAGAAGTTAATTTTAATGGGCAACACAGTGATTTTAATGCAGCATCGGTTCATGTGGCTCATGATTCCTGCCATATTGCCGAAAACATACAAATAAACCACAAAGTACAAAACTGCAAAAGCCATGTCATCAAACGAGCTCTAGCAACAGGCAAAGCCACCCTTTCTGTCAATGCCAAAGCGGTAGTCTCCAAAGGCGCTGATGGCAGTGAGATTGCCCAAAGTTTGAAAAATATTTTATTATCGAATGATGCCAAAATTTACGCAAAACCAGAACTGGAAATAAACACAGATGATGTCATTGCCGCTCATGGTTCAACCACAGGGCAGCTCGATGAAACAGCCTTAAGCTATCTGCGAAGCCGAGGCCTACCCAAAGCACAAGCCGAAATGATACTTATTGAATCTTTTTTGCAAGAAGCGAATATATTTAAAACCGAAGACTTTTTGGACCGAATAGAATTATGAACAGATCTGATTTTCCTTGCTTGGATGTCAAAGTCCACAACAAACCCTTAGTCTATTTTGATAATGCCGCAACAGCCCAACGCCCACAATCGGTGATTGATGCCATTAACCATTATTATACAAAAACCAATGCCAATGTGCATCGCGGCGTGCATACACTAAGCGGTGAAGCCACTGATTTGTTTGAAGCCGCTCGAACTTCAATGGCAAAATTAATGAACTCACCCAGCGATAAAAACCTCATATTTACCCGAGGTTCAACCGAAGGTATCAATTTGGTGGCGCAAACATTCGTTCGTGAACGCTTGCAAAAAGACGATGAAATTATCGTCTCAGAAATGGAACACCACTCCAATATCGTCCCTTGGCAATTATTATGCGAACAAACAGGCGCACAATTAAAAGTTCTGCCCTTTGATGACAATGGCGAGTTATTAATCGATCAATTGCCCGATTTAATCACCGAAAAAACCAAAATAGTGGCGGTAGTTCATGCCTCCAATTCATTAGGAACCATCAACCCAATCAAACAAATCGTAAAGATTGCGCACTCGCATAATGTGCCCGTGCTAGTCGATGGTGCACAAGCTTTGCCACACATAAAAGTAGATGTGCAAGATTTGGATTGTGATTTTTATACCGTTTCAGGACACAAAATGTATGGCCCAACAGGTATCGGCATCGTCTATGGCAAAATGGAGCATCTGCAAGCCATGCCTCCTTACCACGGCGGTGGCGAAATGATCAGTCATGTGACTTTTGAAAAAACAGTTTACAACGCCGTTCCAGCCAAATTTGAAGCAGGCACACCCAATATAGCCGGAGCTATTGGACTGGGAGCTGCCGCCGATTACATTCTCAAACATGGCATAGAAAACATCCACAAAGCCGATACCGAACTGTTAAATTATGCCACGCAAAAATTGACAGCTGTAGAAGGTTTAAGAATAATTGGCAGAGCCAAAAATAAAGTATCGGTCATCTCCTTTACCTTAAAAGACGTCCATCCGCACGATTTAGGCACCATTCTTGATCACTACGGCATCGCCATTCGCACAGGTCACCATTGCACCATGCCTGCCATTCAACATTTTAACTTGCCCGCCACGGCACGTGCCTCCTTCGCCTTCTACAATAGCAAAGAAGAAATTGACTACTTTGTCGAAAGCTTAGAGAAAGCCCGAGAGATGTTTGTATAATGCTGATGAAGTTTTTTGAGAATTTCTTAGGCGCATTAAGGGCTTGAACTCTCATTATGATTTTTATATCGGGATTTGGGTATAACTCTAAATCTCAATTTATTTGTCATTATTTAACAGCTTATACAAAACTAAAGCCATAAACTAAAGTAAAATACAACATCAAAATAAGCGCCCGTAGCTCAGCTGGATAGAGTATCGGCCTCCGAAGGCTATGGTCATAGAGAAATTAGCACTTGAGGGATAAGGTCAAAAACGCGATAATACACAATCAATGCGCCTATAGTTCAACTGGATAGAATACAGCCCTCCGAAGGCTGTGGTTGCAGGTTCAAGTCCTGCTAGGCGCGCCAATTTTATAGTAATTTAAGGTTTATAAACTCACCAAAAATGACCCTAGTTTTTTTCTCAAAAAATCTTGAATTTAAGCCCTGTGACAAAATTGTGACACATATGTGACAAAAGTGAAATTCCTCATTTTTAAAAATATTGAATTTTGACCTTCGCCCTATTCTTAATAATTTAATAATTTTCATCCATTCTCAAGTTTTGAGAATGAAACATGTATAATTAACTTATCGCTGATTTAAAGGACGCAAAATCCTATCACAACTTGCAGAGCGATTCATAAATACTGCTAAAGCGTGGCGTTTGTAGGCTCCTCAATTCGTCTTGCTGAATTGTTTCTAGGAGCGAGGAATAAATAATGAACGCACAATCCAAAACAAAAACACCAAAAACACTCAAACCAGCACATTGCTGTGTCATATGTAATAAAACCCTGGACGAAATTGGTGGCAGAAGGTTAGTGACTCAACAGTTACGAGGCATAACCCTGTCGGATAAATACCTTGGCGGAGGCAATAAAGATTATCCACATCAATCTTTCAAACTCAGTGAAAACCCAGATGAATATGTGGTTGTCTGGGGCGAAAAATCATTGTGGACAAAAGCAGCGATAAACCGAGGCATCAAAGATTATCAAGCAGGCAGACGCCCGTGGTTTTGCCAAAAATGTGGATTGCGAGGATGCAGTACTTGTGGAGAACCGATAAATTACCCGATGGGATCAGGTGTTTTATATGATAGTGGCTGTTCAAGTCATGTTCCGATACTCCCGATTGACCCAGGATGCATCAATAAAAACTGTTCAAGATACAAAAAATTTAATTTTTAAAAAGGAGGTAAATATGTTTGTTGAAAAATTTAGAGTGGATAATATTCTTTATGAATTCAGGGCTGATAATTCCATCACATTTAGAATATTAAGAGGCACATCCAAAAAAGGTGTTTACCAAAGAAGAAACAGGTATGAACTAATTGATAACGACAACGAATTTGATGATTTAAATATCTGTTTATCGCCTTTTAAAGTCATAGAAAAAGTGATTGAGCTATCATTTAAATACATCAGAACTGAAAAGCCATACTGTTTTTCTTTCCATGGAAGCACTCCAAGAAAAGGAAAAATATATGTAAAGCTGACTAAAAAGATGCTGAAAAACAATCCAGATATCATGAAAAAATATTTCTTTCTAAAAAATGATCTAGGCTATGATTTTTTTAAAAAGAATCAATGACATTCTCAAGTTTTGAGAATAATCTAGGATATGATACTAACATATTAATTAAAAGGAATAATTATAGTGACCTCACTTAAACAACTGAAAAACATTAAACAACCCAAATTTGTACTCATTAAAAACTTACAAACGCCTTATATGGCTTATGAAACAGTTCATGATTTTATTGCGGGTGAAATTGTTTGTATAACCGATTCATTAAAAGAGGCTCAAGCACAAATTCCAAAGTTTACATTTCCTACTGATCCAGATAAGCAAGAATTGTATAGGGAAATATTCGAAGATGGTGAGGATATGTTAGCTGGTGATGCACTTGAATATGTAGGGTCAAATTTGCCTTGGGCAATCATAGATCCAGATGATTGTCCCTATAATTCTGGATTAGCAGTATTTGGCGTGACTTATACGATCGTTTGGGTGTGTCCACCTGATAAAAATTTGATTCTTGAAAGTCTCATCAAACAAACCCAAGAAAGGGTTAAACTTAATAATAGCAGCCTAGATAATGAATTGGATTATATTTGGGATGATGTACTAGAGCGCATGATTTTCACGTATGAAAATCATGATGATGACGATCTTAAATATGACATAAAAGAAGATTTAGAGAAAAGATTAAATAAACTACCCAACGCACCAACACAAGCCGATTGGGATTATTTAGATGAAATGAGTATGAAATAATGAAACAAAAACTAATAATTGAACTAAGCGAAGAAGCAACAGAGAAGTATCTAAAGCACATGAATTTTTTAGCTGAATACTGTGCACAAAGCAATTGTGAGCACCCTGGAGTTAGCATGCAAATTGATTTTTTACCTGGGATAGAAGAAGTAATTTCAATTAAAAACAATGATGAATTGAATGAAATAGGTGATGTAACAATAAATTTGATTAATATTTAAAAGGAAAAACCATGCAATTATTAAAAAACTTAAACTTTGATACATTAAAAGATAACATTAAAGATTTTACGATAGATCCAAATAGCAGTTATATTAAATCCTATCCAGAATTTATAGAATTTTTTAAATCAAAGGATAAAATTACCGAGCATGATTTAATCATATCAAGCCATTTTGTTTATGGTTGGATGCCAACCATTATTAATTTAAAATTAGATAACACAAATCACGTACTTGAATTACTTAACCAAGCAAAAAAAGGTCGGTTATTAAAGAAAGCAGAATTGGAAACATTAAAGAAAGCGATCAACAACTCTATGGTTGGTGCCTCAAAATTACTCCATTTTATTAACCCAAAAATATATGCCATTTGGGACAGCCGGATATACAGGTACTTAACCGAAAAGAAAAGCGCTTATGGTATTGGAAAGGTTGATTTATATCTGGAATACCTTGGTGGATTAGAGAAAATAGCATACACAACTGGGTTTGGGGAGATTCAAAACAAAATATCAAACACTGTTGGATACCAGATAAGCGCAAACAGAGCCATTGAATTAGTGATGTTCGAAGCAGGTAAGAAAGTCGGTTAAAGATTAAAAACAAAAATTTAGTAGAAAAAGATAACACAACTCAACTGACATAAACAAAGACTAATCTTGATTATTGTCAATTGACAATAATAGTGAGAGAGTTTATATTGTTAAATCACTAATAAGGATGGAATCAAAACTACTCATGACTGAAACCGCACAAGATCAACAATTTCTAATTGAATTAGAAAAAAAGCTGTGGAATGCGGCTGATAAATTACGATCCACGCTCGATGCGGCACAATACAAACACACGGTTTTGGGTTTGGTGTTTTTAAAATATGTTTCGGATTCTTTTTATATTCGACAAGATGAGTTGAAAAATCAATTTCAAAATCCTGACCATGACTACTATCTTGATCCAGAGGATTATGGTGGCGCTGATTCTGAAGAGTATCAGAAAGAGCTTGATATCGAATTGGAAGAACGTGATTATTACACCGAAGCCAATGTTTTTTGGGTGCCACAAGATGCCCGTTGGCAGTTTCTGCAAGACAACAACAAAACCGTGATTGGTGGTGCGGAATTAAAGATTGGTGATGGCAGCACAAAAAAATTCAATTCTATTGGTCATTTAATCGACAATGCTTTAGATGCCATCGAAGTGGTCAATCCTAAACTCAAAGGTGTATTGAATAAACTCTATACACGTTTACAAATTGACCAAAGTAAATTGGGTGAATTGATTGATCTGGTAGCCACCATTCCATTTAAACATGAGTCCTTAGACTCCAAAGACATCCTTGGTCATGTGTACGAGTACTTTTTGGGACAATTTGCTTTAGCCGAAGGCAAAAAAGGCGGGCAGTTCTACACACCCAAATCTATAGTCAGTTTGATCGTACAAATGCTCGAACCTTTCAAAGGCCGTGTTTATGATCCCGCTATGGGTTCTGGTGGTTTTTTTGTCCAATCTGAACACTTTATCAAAGCCCACAAAGGCCGAATTGGTGAAGTCTCTATCTACGGACAAGAATACAACCACACCACTTGGCAATTGGCCGCTATGAATATGGTGATCCGTGGCATCGACTTTAACTTCGGCAAAGAACCTGCCAATACCTACACCAACGATCAACATCCAGATCTAAGAGCTGACTTCGTGATGGCCAATCCTCCGTTTAATATGAAAGAGTGGGACACCAATGTCAAAGACGATGATCCACGCTGGGTCTATGGCAAACCACCCACAGGCAATGCCAACTTTGCATGGTTACAACACATGCTCTACCATTTAGCACCCAATGGCAGTTTAGGTTTATTGTTAGCCAACGGTTCTATGAGCTCCAATACAAAAGGAGAAGGCGATATTCGCAAAGCCTTGGTCGAAAATGATTTGGTCGAATGCATGGTAGCCTTACCCGGACAATTATTCACCAACACCCAAATCCCAGCCTGTATCTGGTTTCTCACCAAAAACAAAGGTGAACGCACCAGTGCCACAGGCAGAAAATACCGAGACAGAAAAGGCGAAGTGTTGTTTATTGATGCCCGAAACCTAGGTTACATGAAAGACCGAGTCCTCCGTGACTTTACCCAAGATGACCTCAACCAAGTCACCGAAACCTACCACAACTGGCAAACAACAAAAGCAACCGAAATTACTAAACAACAAAACACCGTCATTCCCGCACCTACTTCCGTCATTCCCGCGAAGGCGGGAATCTCAACCAGCAAAACCGAGGAACCTCAAACTTATCAAGACATCCCTGGCTTCTGCAAATCCACCCAACTAGCAGAAATCCAAAAACACGACCACGTCCTCACTCCTGGCCGTTATGTTGGTGCAACTCCCGAAGAAGATGATGGAGAACCTTTTGCAGAAAAAATGAAACGATTAACAGGACAATTAAAAACACAGTTTGAAGAATCCGATCGTTTGGAAACTGAGATTAAAAAGAATTTATCAGGGTTGGGTTTTGATGTCTATTTTTCCTGACCACTGGCAACTACTACCACTTGAAGAAGTAATGGATGCCATTATTGATTATCGAGGTAAAACTCCTAAGAAAACAGAATTAGGAATTCCATTAATAACTGCAAAAATAGTCAAGGAAGGCCGTATTCTAGAGCCTGCTGAATTTATTGCTGAGAAAGATTACAAATCTTGGATGGTTCGTGGTTTTCCAAAAATTGATGATGTTGTGATTACTACAGAAGCTCCTTTGGGAGAAGTTGCTCAATTAACAGATTCAAATGTAGCTTTAGCACAAAGAATTGTTACATTGCGAGGAAAGGATGGGGTTTTATATAACGATTTTCTATTATGTGCAATGCAAAGTAACTATGTTCAACATCAACTCGAATCCAGATCGACAGGATCAACAGTTAAAGGAATAAAACAAAGCGAACTTAGAAAAATATTACTTCCAATTCCACCAATAGAAGAACAAATAGAAATTGCACATATTCTTAAAACGTTAAACAATAAAATCGAACTTAACCGCCAAACCAACCAAACCCTAGAACAAATCGCCCAAGCCATATTTAAAAGCTGGTTTGTCGATTTCGAGCCGACTCGTGCCAAAATTACCGCCAAAAAACGTTGGATTGCTTTGAATGATGTGATCGAAACCGCTTCTCCAGTTTGTTACGCCGAAAAATTTGATAACAAACACAAAGATACAAACTCAAGAAATCAAACCCTAGAACAAGCCATGACCCAAGCCGCCATGGCCGCCATCAGCGGCAAAACACTAAAAGAACTCGAACAACTCAATCCAGAACAATTACAACAACTCAAAACTACCGCCGATTTATTTCCTGATGCGTTGGTTGAATCTGAGTTGGGTGAAATACCAGAAACTTGGAATGTTAAACGACTAGATGAAGTTGCAGAAAACCACTCAACAACGTTTGACTTTTCACAAGTTGAAGAAGTTGTTTTTGTTAATACTGGCGATGTTCTTGAAGGTCGCTTTTTACACAGAAACTATTCAAGCAAAGATGGTTTGCCAGGACAAGCAAAAAAGGCTATTCAGAAAGATGATATTTTGTATAGTGAAATCAGACCAAAGAATAAGAGATTTGCTTATGTTTCTGAAGATTGTGATGACTATGTTGTATCAACAAAGTTTATGATTGTTCGGTCATTAGGAATAGTCCACCCAAGATACCTTTATCAAATTTTAAGACAAGAAACTACAATTCGTGAATTTAATTTAATAGCAGAATCAAGATCAGGAACTTTTCCTCAAATTACTTTTGATTCTATTGGATATATGCCAATTGTTGTTCCTTCAGAAGATATACAAAAAGCTTTTATGAGTTTCTTCAAGCCAATAATTGAAAAGATTGATTTAGTTGTTAAAGAAGGAAAGAGTTTAGTAGATCTAAGAGATGCTTTGCTCCCAAAGCTTTTATCGGGATCTTTCGTGGTTGAACAAGTGAATTAAGGAATAAAAATGTTAGAAAGAATTCATTATATAAAAGGTTTAGGTTTATTACACGATGCAAACGGCGCTCCTTTTAATTTGCAGAAAGCAAGTTTGATTTATGCAGATAATGGTCGTGGTAAATCTACGTTAGCATCCATGTTAAGGTCTTGTTCAACAAATAACCCTGCATTAATTACAATGAGGAAAACGATTGATGGTGTAAATGCTCAAGAAGTAAAATTACAGTTCACTAATGGACAAAGTTCGAGTTTTTGTAATGGAAGCTGGGATAATCAAAGACCTGAACTTCTCGTATTTGATACGGATTTTGTTGAGCAGAACGTCTACTCTGGAGGAAAGGTTTCGGCTGACCAAAGAAAAAATTTATTACAATTTGCATTAGGTGCAAATGCTGTTAACGCTCAAAATGATTATAATCTTGCTGATGAAGATACTAAAAATGCAGCTGCTTCTGTTCGTGAAATTACAAGTCAATTAAGCGTTTTGCATACAGGTATGGCTTTAGCGCAATTCCAGCAAATTGTTGAAGTGCCTGATGCGGATACTCAAATTACTAAAATCAATATACAAATCTCCGAAGCGGAAAATATTGCTAAAATACAAGCTAAATCAATTCCGCAAGAATTAGTACTGCCATGTATTAGTCTTGATCCGATTTTTAATATATTAGATACTTCACTTGAAAATATAGATGTATCAGCTGAAGAACAAGTTAGAGCACATTTAGATTTACATAATAAACATGGTTTAGAAAAATGGGTAAGTGATGGACACGCCTATGGAGAAGAAAAAAATTGTTTGTATTGTAATCAACCACTTGAAGGAGTTAACTTAATAAAGGCGTATCGAAGCTTTTTTAATCAGGATTATAATTCCTTAAAAAGGAATGTGAATAGTTTAGCTGGATTAATTGAAACTAGTGTTCCAGGAACGTTAGTTAGTACTCTAAAATCAGAATTTGATATTGCTTCAGCAGTTATTGAAAGTTGGCAGCAAAATCTAGAACTTGATACACCAAGCTTTAATGTGGAAACAGCAAGTCAACTTCTTGAGTCATTAATAAGCTTGTTGGAAGATTTAAAACAGAGAAAAGAATCAAACCTATTAGAAAGTATCGGAACTGATCAAGATAAGCAAGTAGCAATTGATTATTATAAATCGATATTAGCAATTGTGGAATCAGTGAATCAATCGATTAGAGCATTAGTGTTGAAAATAACTGAATACAAGGCTAACAAAGCCGCAATGGATGTAACAGCATTGCGACAGCAGATAATAAATTTGCAATGGGCGAAAAAACGATTTGAGCCAACAGTGATCACGTTAATTTCTCAGCTTGCAACAGCTCAAGTCACACTAAATACCGCTCAGGCTAATAAGCAAGCTAAGAAAACAATTCTCAATCAACAAATGAAAACTATATTAACGTCTTATAGGGATTCTATTAATGTATTATTAAGTAATTTTGGAGCCCAATTCAAAATCCCAGAAATTAATTTTAATTATCTTGGAAGTATTAGAAGTGATTATGCTCTTCAAATGAGAGGTTCAAACATTGCATTAAATGATGGAATTCCTGATTTCAGAACAGCATTGAGTGAGAGTGATAAGCGGACTTTGGCATTTGCATTTTTTATTGCCTCAATCGAAGCAGATCAAGACTTAGTTAACAAAGTTGTAGTAATTGATGATCCTATTTGCAGTTTTGATCTCAATAGAAAAATGCAAACAATGATGGTACTTAAACGAATCCATGACAATAGCCAACAAATAATTTTACTAGCACACGATCTTCATTTTCTGCGTGGGTTTAGAGATAAATTATCCAAACAATCTAATTTTAATTCTAATAATATTAAATCATTAAAATTAAAGGCGATATCTAATGAATATTCTGATTTTTCTAATATAGATATAGACGCTGAATGTGAAAGTGCATATTTTAAAGCTCATAGATTGTTAGATTTTTATTTACAAGGAAGTGCTATAAACAGCTTAGATGTCGCTAGATCAATAAGACCAATGCTTGAGGGTTATCTCCATAGACGTTTCCCAGGAAAAATAAATAGTGGACTGCTTTTTGGTCAAGTAATTTCAATGATAACAAATGCACAAGTACCAGATCCAATTGCACATGCTCAGGATATCACAGATGAGTTAACTGAAATCAACAATTATGTCGGTCAATTTCACCATGATACAAACCCTGCAGCAGATCAAGTTGTAGTGTTAGATGGAGAATTAAGAACTTATGTAATTAGAGCACTTAATGTTATTCATCGAGGATAATTATAATAGAGTTTATTAAATAAACTTTTAAGTTTATTGTAGACGAAAAAAACCGCTGATTCGTCAGACGGGTTCAGCGGTCAAACCTTTATGGGTTCTACTGCCACTGGCAGAAAACTGTTTGTATTATAACAAATGAACGAAAATTTGTATTGCTTAATACAACTGACGTGCACATAAGTGTGAAAAGGAGTCATGTATATTAGCTATGATGTATGAACTGTTGTTTTATATGTCAATAGATATAAGCATTTGTTAATATAAGTTAATGAGTGATGTTAAGGTTGTTATTTATGAGTGAATTATTCAACAAGATAAAAAGTGGAGATGTCAAAGGCCTTATTGATGAGATTGAGTCTGCACCCGATAAAGTGAATGAAGTGTCAAAGGACGGCTTAAGTGTATTTGAAGCATTATTGAATGCGGGTTACACAAAAGCTGCTGAGCATTTGGTTACTCTTTCTGAGTTTGATATAAACCACGAAGGGCATAATCCTTTACTTATTGCTGTGGCAACGGGTTGTATTGATTTGGCAAATACTTTGTTGGAAAAAGGAGCTAGTCCCAACTACAGACCTAAAGGGATAAGCTCTGCATTGTTGCTTTGTCTGGAAAATGAGTATTTTGATTTGGCTGAATTAATGGTTGAGAAAGGTGCTGAAGTAGATATTCGCAATGAACAAGGATGGACGCCTTTAATTTGGGCGAGTATGAAAGGACGTCAAAAAACGGTCGACTTTTTAATCACACATGGCGCCAATATTCATGCTTGCAATAATGACGGCTGGAATGCTGTCACTGGCGCTTATTTTAAAAAACGCAATATCATAGTTAAGCAACTTTTAGACAAAGGTGCTGTGTTTGGAGTCAAGTATGCCGAGGCAGCGTTACTTTCTGCTTATGAAAATGGCTACCTTGATGTGGTGAATTATTTATTGGATGGACTCCATACCAACCCCAATGTGGCGGATGCAAAAAATGTTTCACTTTTAGCAAAAGCGGTTAATAAAGGTGATTGGGATATTGTTAAAAAATTACTAGAGAAAGACGCTGATCCGAATGTGTTTGATGCCGATGGTGTGTCTCTGTTGGCTGTGTTGGCAAGTAATGGTCATAAGGAAATGATATCATTGTTTTTAGAAAAAGATGTTCACATTCACTTGGCTTCTGAAACTGGAAAAACAGCTAACCATTATGCTGCAAACAACAACCAACTTGAGACTGTTCAGTTTTTAATTGAACAAGGTTCTGATATCAATGCACAAACACAAACTGGTGAGACGCCTATGATGATGGCTGCTAGAAAGGGATATGTGGATATGGTTAAACTGTTGTTAGGTTCAGGTGCGAATAGAGAATTAGTTACTAATGGTAAGTCGACAGCTTTTGACATTGCAAAAAGTAAGGCACCTCGAGATAATTCCAATAAGATGATTGAGTCTGCATATGCAGACATTGTTAACATGTTAGCTTTACGAGGGCATGAGTAGATGATTGATTCTGCTCTAGTATTTGACTCGGTTCGGCGTGGATATAATGATTTAAATGAATCTACCAAAGATGAAATTTTGGAGTATTTCGATGATATTAATCCCGATTCGATGATAGGTCATGTTAATAATATCAAAGGCATTTTATTTGAGCAGGTTTATGTTGATCAGTTAGCAGAACAAGGAATATACGCTGAAGTGTTTGAAGCAACCAATACACCGATTGTAGATATTTCTGTATTTGATAGCACAGGTGTTTCTGTTGATTTACAGCTAAAAGCCACTGACAGTGTTGCTTATATCAATGATACATTAGAAATGTATCCTGATGTATCGATTGTGGCAACAAGTGAAGTTGCCAATATGTTTAACTCTGAGATGGTGATTGATTCAGGCTTTGAAAACGCCGTTTTGGAAAGTGCGGTAATTGAATCATTATCAGATGAGATTGTTAACCCATTTAGTCCTATTTCGGGGCTGGGCTGGTTGTTGGGGTTGCCTTTTTAAAATGAGAAATTATATATGATAACCGAAGATCAACTAGAACAACTAAGCCTTGAATGGTTCCAATCTATTGGTTATAAATTTATTTGTGGATATGACATTGCGCCTGATAGTTCCAATCCAGAACGCAGTGATTACCGTCACATCATCTTGCATGATAGGTTGTTAAATAAGCTCGAATCACTTAACCCACAAATCCCTCAAGCTAATTTGGAACAAGTGGCTTTTCAACTCTCCAAAGCTGAAACACCTATCCTGATTAAAAACAATAAAGCCTTTCATCAGTTATTGTTAGAAGGTGTGAAAGTTGAATACAAAGAGAACGATAAATCGAAAAATGAATACGTGCAGTTGATTGATTTTGCCAATGTTGAGAATAATCAGTTTTTAGTGGTAAATCAATTCACCATCACAGGAATAAAAGGCAATCGACGCCCAGATGTGATTGTTTTTATCAATGGTTTACCTATAGCTGTCATTGAATTAAAAAATCCTGCCGATGAGAAAGCGGACATCTGGCAAGCCTATCAACAAATGCAAACTTACAAAGATCAAATCCCTGACTTGTTTATTTGTAACCAAGCCATGGTGATTAGTGATGGTTTGAATGCTCGTGTGGGTTCATTAACCGCGAGCAAGGAACGCTATATGCCGTGGCGTACGCTCAGTGATGAAGATGATAAGCCTTTAATGGAATATGCTTTGGATACATTGGTGAAAGGATTCTTTAGGCCTGATTTATTATTGGATTACATAAAGCACTTTGTTTTATTTGAAGTGGATGGAGATCAAATTATCAAAAAGATTGCGGCTTATCATCAGTTTCATGCGGTGAGAGAAGCGGTAAAAGCCACAGTAATTGCGGCTAAAAAGGATAAGAATTTCATAGAAGAAAAAAGAGCCACTTATGGAGATGAGGTGGTGCCTGGTTCGGGCAAGGCGGGTGTGGTTTGGCACACACAAGGTTCAGGTAAGTCTATATCTATGGTGTGTTATGCAGGCAAGTTGTTGGCTCAACCTGAGATGAATAACCCTACTTTGGTGGTGGTGACTGATAGAAATGACTTGGATGGTCAATTGTTCAATACTTTTAAAATGGCCAAAGACACCTTAAAACAAACGCCGATTAGAATTGGCGATGAAAACGATGGTTATCCAAGTAGTATGCCTGCTCGAGATCGGCTAAGAGATGCACTCGCTTCGCGTCAATCTGGAGGAATTATATTCACTACCATTCAGAAATTTACCTTATTGAATGAAGAATCAACTCATCCAGTATTAAATCAACGTCACAATATAGTAGTCATCAGTGACGAAGCCCATCGCAGTCATTATGGAGGTAAAGCCAAGTATAATGCTAAAACAGGTGAATATACATTTGGATATTCTAAACATTTGCGTGATGCTTTGCCCCAAGCTTCTTTTATCGGTTTTACAGGCACACCGATAGATACAACCGATAAAGACACACGCGCGGTGTTTGGTGATTATGTGTCTATTTATGACATTCAAGATGCGGTAGATGATGGTTCTACCGTGCCAATATTTTATGAATCGCGATTAGCAAAACTGGATATCAATGTTGAAGACATAGAAGCTTTAAATGACGATGTGGAAGAAGTCATTGAAGACGAAGAAGACATAGCTTCAAGAGAAAAAACCAAGTCCAAATGGTCCGCTTTAGAAAAACTGGTTGGCAGCCAAGCACGCATCGAACAAGTAGCACAAGATTTGGTGACCCATTTCGAAAACAGACAAGCATCCATTTCAGGCAAAGGCATGATTGTTTGTATGAGTCGTGAGATTTGTGTTGATACTTACAATGCCATTGTAGCGATAAAACCAGAATGGCACGATGACGATACATCAAAAGGCGCGATTAAAATCGTGATGACAGGTTCGGCATCGGATAAGGCCAAGATGCAACCGCATATTTATAACAAGAAAACCAAAAAAAAATTTGAAAAACGCTTTAAAGATGTCAATGATCCGCTGCAATTAGTGATTGTGCGTGATATGTGGCTTACAGGATTCGATGCACCTAATTGTCACACCATGTATGTTGACAAGCCCATGCGAGGTCATAATCTAATGCAAGCCATTGCCAGAGTTAATCGTGTTTTCAAAGATAAGCCTGGCGGATTAGTGGTGGATTATATTGGCATTGCTAACGAACTCAAACAAGCACTAAAAACATATACCAACTCTAATGGTAAAGGCAAACCCACACACAGCACTCATGAGGCTTATGCCATCTTGTTAGAGAACTTAGACAAGTTACATGGTTTGATGCATGGTTTAGATTACAGCGAGTACGAGACCAAGGCTTTAAAATTATTACCCAGAGTATTGAATCATATCCTTTCATTGGTAAACAATGATGGTGATTTAAATGGCAAGAAACGCTTCTTAGATATCATGGCGAATATACGTTCTGCTCACACATTGTGTAGCACCATGGATGAAGTGAAACCACTTCACAAAGAAATCGCCTTTTTCGAAGGGGTTAAAAAAGCCCTGACTAAATTCACCACTGTGGATAAGCGATTAACAGAAGAAGAGAAAAATTCAGCCTTAAAACAAATCATTGATAATGCCATATATTCAGATGGCGTGGATGACATCTTTAACTTAGTTGGATTAGATAAACCCAATATCGGATTGCTTTCAGTCGAGTTTTTAGAAGATGTGGCTAACATGGAAGAAAAGAATCTTGCCGTAGATTTACTTGAACGCCTTTTACGTGATGAAGTGAAACACAGAATGAAATCTGACATAGTATCAGAAAAGAAATACTCCGAACGCATCATGGAAACCCTACGTAAATATCACAATCGAGCCATAGAAACTGCTCAAGTCATCGAAGAACTTATCCAAATGGCTATGGAAATGGCTGCAGATGCAGAAATGGCCAAAAAATCAGGATTAAATCCCGATGAAATAGCCTTTTATCGTGCATTGATTCAAAACGAATCAGCCGTCAGAGAACTGGGTGATAGCAACCTTAGGCAACTCGCCATATTTATCACAGAAAAATTAAGAAAAAGCACCACAGTTGATTGGCAAGTCCGCGACAGTGTAAGAGCGCGATTAAGAAACTTAGTCAGACGAGCCTTAAGAAAGTGGAAGTATCCACCTGATAAAGCTGAAGAGGCTATTGAGTTATGCTTGAAGCAGGCTGAGGTATTGAGTCAGGGCTGGAGTGGTTGAAACAAATTTTCTATCAATGATATCAAAGAAAAATGTACTATTAATGATGAGATTTAACAGTTTTTTAAGATAGTAAGTAAAAAATAATAGATATGTTTCAAAGTTATTGTAGGCAGATCATTATTGGTCGCCGAATTTCTTTTTAATTGATCTATTACAAATTATAAATTATATAGGCAAGGTAAATAATGGAAAAAAATGAAAAGTTACTAAAAATAAGTGATGAACTACTGATGGAGCTATTGCAGTTTAAGACTCAAAATCCTGAGTTTACTTTTTATTTGAGGCAAACTGATAAGTATCAACGGTTATCCAGTGGTCACTGGTTTCAAGGCAGTAACTATATATTTTGTCCATTATTTAAAAGAGCTGATGGCTCGAATCCAACTAGAAATTTAGGTTTTGTTTGTAAGTTCGACTCTGATGGAGAAATGGTGCAACAATGGATTGAGGTTTTAAAACGAGGCAAAAATTACTACAGTAAATTTGAAACTAGTTTTCTTGATGACCTAATTGATTGGTTAAAAATAAAATGGCAAGGAAAAACAAATAATGAAAAGGCTCTATATTTTTTTAAAAATTTAGATTTTAGTCAAAATCTGAAGTTTTATTTAACTGATTTCAGAGACAAATGTCTTGAATTGATCGAAAAATATCAACTTGACAATGATTACTTAGTAACGGACAAAGAGTTTAATAAAGCAATAATTAAAATAGCAAAATACAGAGAGGTTTTAGGTTTTCTGGAACAGTCTTCCGAGGAAGCGTTTAGCGATTGGCATAAAAAAATTTACAAACGCAATACATGGAAAACTAAAAAAAGTGCATTAACCAGCTCATTAATGGTTTATCTTTCAAGCAAGGAAATAATCGGAGAAATCATTCCGCCGCTTGAAATATATTTTTCAATTTTTTATATCAATGATGCTGATTTTATCAAATCATTAATAAATCAAATTATAAATTTTAATAAATATGTTCCTAATTCACCAAAAAGCGAAGATAGTAAAAGGCAATTAAAGACTGGTTTAGAACACTATCTTAAATTCTTGCAAAGCAACTCCGAATTAAACTCAGAATCCATTCCTAAATTCAATTTTGGAAGTAAACAAATGACTCAATTAAATCACCCGCTCAATCAAATTTTATACGGCCCTCCAGGAACAGGTAAGACATACCAAACGACTGAACTGGCAGTAAGAATTGCAGAACCTGAAAAATACACTGTAATAATCAACAATGATGATTCTAAGGAAGAACAGCATAAGTTAATCAAAGCACTCTATGATGAGCTGGTGATATCAAGGCGCATCGGTTTCACAACTTTTCATCAAAGTTATTCTTATGAAGATTTTATTGAGGGTATTCGTGTCGATAGTGATGATGAGGATAAAATCAGATACAAAGTAGAAGATGGAGTGTTTAAAGAAATGGTGGCTTTGGCTAGTGGTGGCGAATCTAAACTGGTTAAAAGTAACAAGGTAAATGATATTTCGAATAAAGAAATTTGGAAGATGTCATTGGGGGATACTTCAAAGGGTGATGAAAAATACCAAAACTGTATTGATAATAGTTATATCGGAATGAGCTATGGTGAGGATATAGATTTTAGTCTCACCAGTTCGTATCAAGATATAATAAAGATATACCAAGAAAAGACTGGTAAAACTTACACTAAAAAGGATTATCCTGTCACATCTGTTTATCGATTTAAAAATGAAATGAAAATCGGGGACCTTGTCATTATTACTGATGGAAACAAAAAGTATAGGGCTATTGGTGAGGTAACTGGTGATTATGAATGTAATATGGAAGATGACTTTTTATTCTATCAAACCAGGAAAGTGAATTGGTTGAAAGTTTTTGAAAAGAGTTTACCTAAAGACCCTTTGTTTTCCAAAGGTATTTCTCAAATGACTTTATATAAACTGAAAGATGAGTCTATTGATAGATCTCACTTGAATGATTTACTGACCGAATCATCTGATGTTAAAAACTATGTTTTAATCATTGATGAAATTAACAGAGGTAATATTTCCAGAATATTTGGTGAGTTAATTACCTTGCTCGAACCTGATAAAAGGTTTGAGGCTTCGGATCAAAGAACAGTTATACTACCTTATTCTAAAGATAAGTTTTCAGTACCCAAAAACCTTTATGTGATTGGCACGATGAACACTGCTGATAAATCATTGGCTCAGATGGATTTGGCTTTACGTAGACGGTTTGATTTTGTTGAAATGCTTCCTGATTCATCACATTTTGAAGGTCTTAAAGTTCATAATGTCCGAATTTCTAATATATTACAAACCATCAATGATCGAATTGAGGTTTTATTGGATCGTGATCATTTGATAGGACATAGTTATTTTTGGTCTTTAAAATCTTTAAATAATGAAAGTGAATTACAGTTAGAATTGGCTATTATATTTAAAAATAAAATTATTCCACTATTACAAGAATATTTCTTCGCTGATTGGGAGCGCATCAGGTGGGTGTTAAATGATCAGCACAAAAATATAGATAATCAGTTCATCCATATGATATCTGATAAAGCAGGCTTATCAAAATTGTTTGGAGCAAGTGAAGCTGATCAACTTTTCGACAGACGCTATCAAATCAATGACAATGCCTTTGAAGCAGCTGATGCATATAAAGGCATCCTTGGTATGGAATAAAGCGTGATACAGCTTCGTGAATTCAGTCAAATTACTACTGAAACAGGTCATGAACTTACGTCGGAATTAGGCGTAGTAAACCAGGCTACTTTTGATTGGTTGGTGGATACTTTATGTCAAACAGGCAAAACTGAAAAAGTTTTAGTCATTGAGAATCAAAAATATATTAAACTGGGTAATTATGTAGGGTATTTACAAAGCCCAAATGGTGAAGCCATTGAAATCCTTCCAAAGACAGGGTTGGGTAAGGATAATCCCGAAAAAAGCAGAAAAATCCTACAACATATGTTGATGACTGCACTTTCTATTAAACCCAAAGAAGTTGGGCAAGCTAGTTTAAAAAGATTTGATCAGCCTATTCACGAATGGATCTTTTTTCAATTTTTGAATGAGTTGAAAGTTTTAATCACAAAAGGTATTCGGTTTGATTATGAGAGAGTCGAAGAAGAAAGTCATTTTTTAAGAGGGCAACTTCAGGTTTCCAAGCAGTTACGAAGAATGCCTGGTAGAGATCATTTGTTTGACATAAGCCATGATGTATTCACCCCTAACCGTATCGAGAATCGAATCATTAAATCTGCGTTGGAAGCTATCAAGGATCAATGTAAAGAGGCCAATAATTGGCGTATGGCTAATGAGTTCAGCCACTTACTGAGTCCAATCAATGCAGAGTTACAACCATTAGCACTTTTTCATAAGTGGCAAGCTTCAAAGTTGATGCAGTCTTATAATGCTATTAAGCCTTGGTGCAAACTGATTCTTGAAAAATTCAACCCTAACTTTCAAAAAGGAAATCATCGTGGTATTTCCTTATTATTTCCGATGGAACAGTTGTTTGAAAAATATGTAGAAAGTAATTTAAGCAAACAAGTTAACATACCTTATAAATTGAAAGCTCAAGCATCAAGTCGATATTTAACAACACACCAAACTATTGAACTCGATAACGCTTCAAAATGGTTCCAGCTCAAACCTGATTTATTGTTGACATCTAATCATGGAAACCAAGTTTTAGACATCAAGTGGAAGCTGATTAATGAAATGGCGAGTACTGTAGAACATAAATACAATATCAATCAGTCAGATCTTTACCAATTGTTCGCTTATGGTCATAACTATCAAGACGGCCGAGGAAATATGATGCTAATATATCCTAAGCATAGTGAATTTACCCAACCACTACATTGCTTTAGCTATTCAAAACATTTAAAACTTTGGGTTGTTCCCTTTTGTTTAGAAAGTAAATTATTAATAAAAGGTGATTGGCAAGAATATTTTCCAGGTATTGAATCAGTTGGGTCATGAGGGTCATGAGGGTCATGAGTTTAATCAGTCAGTACCCTTGAATTGTAGATATTCACAAAAGAGTTAAATATGGTAATTATTGAACAAGATCCTAATGCTAGGTTTGAAAAAGCTATTTTCAATTTATTGAGGAGTTTCAATTTTATAGACCTTAATGTTGGACTTCTAATTTCTTATATATCAAGAAACGATGGAATAGATGTAGCATATAAAAGATTATCAAAAATGACTTTTGATAAAAAAATGAAATGTTTTAATTCACTTTTGGAAAAAGGTGTATTAAATGAGCACCTTGGCGAAAAAGGTGTGTATGAGTTTAAAGAGTGGTTTTTACAAGCTCACGAAGCTAGAAGATTGAGAAATCGTTATGTACATGCCATATGGAGGTTTAATCCATCAATGATTGGCAAACCTGTTAGTATTTCCTCTCCTATATGGATGAAACATATTCTTGAAGGTGAAACAGTAGAGAATATGAGCCTGCTAGATTTAGAAAAAAAAGCATCCAATGTGGAGAAATCTTTCAAAGATTTTTGTAACTTGAGAAAAAAATATCGAATTTAGAGCTAGCGATGAATCAAACGATACTATATAAATCGTAAATAGCGTAAAGGAAAAATAAAATGATAGAACTAAAGTTAGATTATGGCTATTAATGAACCTAAGAAGCAACATTATGTACCTCAGTTTCTTTTGAAAAATTTTACACTCGACAAAAAAAATCATATTAATGTTTTCGATATCAAAGCTGGTAAGTCTTTTTCTTCACATATTAAGCACATTGGACATGAAAATAACTTCTATAACCACCCAGTAGAGGGGAATCAAATAGAGTTTGATTTATGTAAATTGGAAAGCCAAGTTGCACCAATCATTAATAGAATAATATCAAAAGGCTCAATTAAACATTTAACTCAGCATGAATACGAATTAATCGGGCTATTTACAGCTCAGCAAATGATGAGAGTTAACTCATTGCGGGAAAGCTTGGTGGAAATCACAGAAATATTCTTCGATAAACTAAAAGGAGAAGTTATAGCACCCGGTTCTCAGGCAGCGGCATTATTTGAATCACTAGCAGTTCAAAATACTAAAGAGCAATCAATCGATATGCTTAAGAAAATGCCTAATGATATTCTTCCATACTTATTAAATAAACATTTATCATTAGTCAAAGCAACTAAAGGTGATTCGTTTTATCTATCTGACAACCCTGTAGTGAAATATAACAATCTGCCAGGAACGAAAAATAGGGGTAATTTAGGACTTGCAGTAAAAGGCATTGAGGTACACTTTCCTATCTCTCCAAAATACTGTATAAGTTACCTGTGCTCTGACTTAGTTAGTGAAATGAAGGAAGCTGTAGTAAAGCTTCAGTCTGAGGTACTTATGGGGTTGGTGCTTACGAGTGATCAAGCGGATGCTATACAAATGTTGAAAAATATTGATTCTAAGAACACTCGAATCCTTACGAAGGAAAACTTGGATTACTATAATTCATTGCAAGTATTACACTGTTCAAGGTTTGTGTATTCAAGTAGTGGAAATTTCCAGTTACTAGAGGATATGCTAAAAAATAATCCCAATATTGCATTCAAAAAAAGAGTTGTTGATGGTAATGATTTTTTCTAAAATTCTATTCAATATAACTAGTATGGTATCAACATAAAGTGAAATTTAACAACAATTATAAACTTGACTTTAATATATTGTGGTATCTGTGCAAAATGAAATTTGACTTATAAGCACTATTATTGAAGAGCTTAATACACAGTAATTCTATATATGATAATATTATTTAATTAACAATCGAATAATTACAAAATGAAGAGATTTTCCTCAAATATAAAAACGAAAATACAATACTACGTATACATATATATTGATCCAAGAAACAATGAAATATTTTATGTTGGGAAAGGAAAAAACAATAGGTGTTTTCAACATTTAACAGATCAAAAAGAATCTGAAAAGGTTCAAAAAATTGAAGACATACGTAAAGATGGCAAAGAACCAATTATTGAAATGTTAATTCATGGAGTCAGTGACGATATAGCAAAGAAAGTAGAGGCATCAGTAATAGATTTAATCGATACAAAAAAATTAACTAATAAAATAAAAGGCCATTCATCCTCAAAAATTGGACGAATGTCTTTGGAAAAAATTGTTTCAATTTACAACCCTGAAAAAGCGAACATTACAGAGCCATCATTACTAATTAAAATTTCACGAACATTCAGTTATTCTCTGTTGCCACATGAATTGTATGATGCGACTAGGCAATTTTGGCCATTTGGACCAAATAGAGTAAAAGCTAAATATGCCTTTTCAATTTTTGATGGAATTATTCAGGAAATATATAAAATTATTTCTTGGCATAAAGCTGGTACAACATTTTCATCAAGAAAAACTAAAAATCTAGATCGTTGGGAATTTGTTGGTAAAATAGCTGATGAAAATATTAGAAAAAAATATTTATATAAAGATGTTTCAGATATTACCAAGCATCAGTCAGCTTTTTATTATTTAAATATAAAATAATAAATATTATGGATTGGGTTCACACTTTTTGCTAAATAAATTATAAATGGTAATTTCAAATTATGTTAGATCTTGAGCCACTAATTAAAGCCTATTTTAAACTTCTCAATTCGATTGATTGGGATGATGAAATTTTGGTTTCTGGATTAAGAGAAGGATTAAATAAATTTCCTTCTAATGCTTTTCTTAAAATGCACACTAAAAACAAATACCTTTGTGGAGATTACTATTCGTCTTCAGCTCTAAAACAAGTTAAGTCTAAGCAATTTTCTAATTTAATTTTTGAACATATGGTGCCCAAGTCTAAATATATCCAAAAACCGTGTGAAAAAGCCGCGATCGAAGGAAAACTCAACTTGGATTTTATGAGAAATTTATTTCAAAGATATTGGAAAATAGCAGTTATAACCAAGTCTGAAAATTCTTTATTGCATGTTACTCAGATGCCAAAAAATTGGGATAGCAATGATTACCTAGCAAGGTATAAAGAATCTGGTATCAAATTAATAAAAAGTCCTTATAACCACTAAAACTAGTTAATAATAGTAAAATATTATTATGTATAGTTACTTAGATTCATATTAGAACTCAGGAAAAAATGAATGTTAAATAAAATCGTATATATATGTTGTGCGCCAAATGATGTTAGTATTTATGAATTAATAGTTAAAAAATTCTATCAATATAAATTACCACGATCAATAAAATCAAAATATATATTAGAAAGTGTTATTTTTAGAGTTATTAAATCTTCTCAGTTGGAACGTGGCTTTAGAGATGATGATATACTTTTGGTGTTCTGCTCAACTGATGCAGTTAAAGTAGAATATCAGAAACTTTTTAATAATCTAATTAGACATTTTAAGCAGCGTACACAAATGATAATTCCTGTCTTAGTTAATGGGGAGCCAAATAGTCTAACAAATGAATGTTTACCTAATACATTGAAAACAAAAAATGGAACAAGTTTTGATGAAAAAGCGCCCCTTGCTTTAGATATTAGAAAAGTAAAAAACATTAAAAATGTTGTTCTAAAGTTACAAGCAAGTATTTTAGGTATTGATTATGGAATCTTAAATCAAAGGGAAAAGAAAAGGAAACAAATTAATAATTTTAAAATTTTGATTTTACTAACTGTAATAGTTTGGTTTGTATTGAAAACACTTTATTCATTACTTTATCCAAATTTGCCTAGTAATATTTCTGACCAAGAAATTAAGAGTTCACTAAAAGAAGTCAGACAAAAATCAGTAAAAGAGAATTCTAGCTCCTCTAATATTCCTCTAATGCTTACAATGAGAATCGCAATGTTAGAATCATTTAGCGAGAAGGAAATTGGTTTGTTAGATTCAGAGTTTAAAGGGATTAATGTTGAGCTAAGAAAATTAGAGTCAGGTACAAAAGAAAAGATTAAACTAATATCTGACGCGGGAGATCTGTTTTTTAAAAAGTTTAGTTGGGGAAATTCTGAATCATTTTATAAATTATTAATTAAAAATATTAAATTACTGCCGAATCATAATGAAAGTAATCTAAACTTAGATTATGAAACAAGACTTAAAATAGTATTAAGCCAAGTAGCACAAGGAAACATAAAAGATTCAATAAAAATTTTAGAATTTTTAAAAAGTAATTTGTCTGACAAAGAATATGAAATTCTTATAAAAAAAGGATATACTTCTTTAAACAAAACATTTAATTTGAATTTGTTTTACTTTCGAGATGAAAAATATCTTGAATGGCTTAATGCTTTTACTCTTTACACATCAAGTATTTCATCAAAACAAAACAATAACCTTCTAATAGCAGATAAGCTGTACCAAAAAAGTTTAATTCTCGATAAATATATGAAAAGAAATGCCTCAGAGGAGTTTTATAAAGCTGGACTTAACTATTGGAAAAATGCTTTTGATAATTTAAACAATGATGATAAAAGTCAATATGAATTAATAACTGAAAGGATTTCATCGTATTCAGATTTTAGTGAAAATTATAAAAACTTGTCAAAAGAAATAAATGTGTTAATGAAAAAGTATGAAGAATAAAACAAAATATAAATATTGGGGATTTATTAGTTATTCTCACCAAGATAAAAAAATTAGTTTAAAACTTCATAAAAAGCTAGAAACGTTATCATTGCCCAAAAAAAAAGGAATTCCCAAAAAACTATATCCAATTTTTCGAGATGACGAACAAATGTCCACAGCTCCGAATTTATTGGAAGAATTAAAAAAAGAACTAAATGACTCCAAGTACCTTATTGTGATTTGTACATCAAACTCTAAAAATTCGATTTATACAAATAAAGAAATTGAATATTTTATTAACCAAGGCAAGGGTAATAAGATTATTGCAATAATTCATCAGTCTAATACTTTATCAATTGAAAATGTAATGCCTAAATCCTTAAAAGAGTTGTATTTAAATAATAAATTAAATTATATCGTTGATATGAATAAACTCTCTTTTGATAAAGTATCTCAGATTATAGCGGCTAGTATTTTAGAAATTGATAATAACAAATTTATGAGGTTTCAATTTATAAGGAAAGTAAAAATTGGAGTTGCTAGTACCATATCATTGATAGTTTTATCTTTTTGTATAATCTTCTTTCCTACAATATTATTGTATGTTTCTCCTAGTTTATATTCTGAAATGATTCATCGCTATAAACCACCAATTGTAAATCAAACGCAGGCCAAAGATATTTCAAAAGAAATGGTGAGCATAACTATACAAACTTATAATAATAACTCACTTGATATTGCAGATAAAGTGCTAAATAAATATGATCAGGGAGGACTAGTGGATATTAGTATAAGTGAAATATATACAGCCATTAGTTTTCTAGATGGTGTTTTAGACACATCTGAAAATATTCAAGACAAAGAAGTCTTAAAAAAAAGAAAACGATTAGAATTACTTTTAAACAAAATTAAAAACAATCAGCTTTAGATGATTATTTATTAATATTTCATAGCTAATTTATTTATAGCTTTAGTAGAATTTAAGTTTGCAATTGATAAATGGTGCCGTAATTGTTTAGCTGGAATATTATGAGGTTCATTTTTAAATATTTTTGAAGAAAATAGAATTTTATAAGCTTTCTCTGCTTTCTGAGGCTTATCAGCTAATAAAAAGGCTTCAGCAAGTGAAGCTTGATCCCAATAGTCCATTGCACCCACTTTAATTTTAAGAATATTTTTAAGGCTTTTTTCTTTTTGGCTATACTGTTGTACGATTTCTTGTGCTAATTTATTACAAGATTTTACGTCTCCTGACCACAGATAGTATGCAGCTGCATTAATACCCAGATAAGTGTTTCTTTTGTCTGACTGGTTCCAGCCCTGAATATATAGTTTACCCCATTGCCACAATTTATTTTTATCACCAGCCATCCATAAACTTTTAATTACTCCTCCTAAGATTCCAATAGTTTCATCATCATTAGGAAATTTTTTTAATAAACTCCGTAAAATTGATTCAGCTTCTAATAATTTCCCTGTCCTACTAAACAACAAACCTTTAAGTTGATTTAAACGCAAATCATCTGAATGATATAAAAGAGCTACTTTTAAATATTTAGTAGCTTTAGAATATTCTTTTTTGTTAATTAGGGCTTCACAAATCAATGATGCAAAAACAGGTTGCTTAAGTATAGAAGAATTGCTATCAATATTAATTTTTTTAATATCTTTGTGTTTAAGCCAATCTCCTACCCATCGAAACTGTTGCTGCATTGAATTTTTAGTATCTTCCAATAAAGAAAATTCATGCTTGTTATTGTTAACAAACGGCGAACTATTAAATAGCCAAGTTAACCAAGTATCTAATAAAATTATAGCTATTTGCCCATCATCCTTTTCTGTAGCTTTCAATATGTGTCTGAATTGATTCGCTAATCTTCTTAATGCATGTGCCCAAGATCTTGTCATTCCGTCTAACAAGCTTTTATAATCATTAATGTATTCTATGTTAGCGAATACATTTGATTTAGCTTTTTCCCCAAGACAATTTACACAATACATAGAGGTTGCTTCTAATATTCTTCCAGAATAGAAAACTATAGCTTCAATCGCATCAACTTTGATTACTTTTTTTAACTGTAATAAATCACTTTCTAAATTGAAATTATTAGTATCCATTAATCTAGTAATATTGATTTTCATATTTATTGTTTAGGTTTTAATTTTGAGATATTTATTTACGAGTGTATTAAGATTATCTGTTTCTTTTTTTAAATGGCATTCATAAGCGATTACACCTAATGCTCTATTAGATATATTCTCAGAGTTGCAATTAATGTTCCCATATCTTTCCCTATCCAAATCAATATAGAAATTCCCAGCGAATGGTTGAGATTGAATATTAGTAAATAACTCAGAAATTGTATCAATTTTATAAGAATTACTATCACTGGTTTTTTCATAGACAACTATATCAAATGTTTTAGTATTAATCTTTTTTCGAATTTTTAGCTCACGTATTTCTATTGGTTTTTTTGATGAAATACAAGTTGTATCTAAGCCAATTGAATTCCAACGGAGCATATCTGGATAGGTTCCTGCATAGCCTTTTGTTTTTTTGGAGTCCCAGATCGCAATTTGTTTGAGAGTTTCTTTTAATATCCGTTTCTTCTTCATTCCCTCAATCAAACTCAATCCCATGGCTATAATAGTGCACAATGCAAAACTTAAAACCTCATCATTATCAGAAGGTTTGTTATAAAATATTTGAGTTACACTCTTGGCTTGATTAATCAACTCGCTAAACCTATCTTTCCACTCACTCCCTGATGGATTAACAGATAACTTCAAAAAATCATCCTTATCAAAAGGCAAAACTATGTGAATGTTTGCACCCTTTTTTAATAGGGATTCTGCTAACATAATGTCAGCTCCTGATGCTAATGATCCATAGCAACTATTAACATCTATTTCTTTAAAATAAGCATCAATTTTTTGCTGTATATTTTCTTCGTTTGATTTCGGAAATCGTCCAGACTCGTTACTAGAAATTATATGTCCACAGAAATGAAATAATTTAATCGTCATTTGATATAGAATTATCTGATGAAGGATCTTGACTATAGAGTATTACAAATACTACGAGAATAACAAGAACAATTAGAAAAATTACAATTGAATAAATATTTGTATCTTGATTTTCAAATAGAATACCATGAATATTTAACCCCCATAAATCAACCCAACTTATTATTACTGCAAATAGAGTTCCCATGATGCCATATTTTTTTAGTCTAGCTTCTTGTTTTTTACTTACTTGATCAGCTATGTATAATTCTAGTTCATTAGTGTCATTTGATGTTTCATTTAATAATTGATTAATCTCTAGTGCATTTTTGTTGGCTTTACAAAATAAGTTGTGATTAGTGTTAGCACTAATTTGGGTATATCTAAAATTTAATTTAAAATCATAAAGTTTAGTTTTAAAAACTCTTAATTTTTCAAGGTTCTCAGAAGTTGGATTTTGCATGTCTACCCTTTCTGAATCTGCTGGATTGGCGACCATTTCACGCAAAAATATATACTCTGCATAAGTTAACAAAACCAAAGGAGCATAAGCTAAAGGCACTACAGATTTGTTAAAATTTTCAATCAATTCGGGTATATTATCATTATATACACTGTAATCAACATAACTAGCAGAGCCTTCTAAACTAAAGGCATGTGTGATAGGTCTAAAAGGTTCAAAGTAATTAATTTGTTGTTCAACATTTTCTGGCAAATATAAATTATTATACTTTCTTACTAATCTAAATAAATACTCTTTTCTTTGTTTATATTCAAGCTCTTGGATTGTTCCAACAGTAGTATAAGCATAGGTATTATGTCTATCATTGGTAGTTTTTAAATTAATAGAAGTACCAGTAGATACTGGCAATAAAGCATCAACCAAATCAGATAGACCCTTAATTTTGTATTTGTTTGATTTATTAGAATCAATTGAAGAACTTATTATGGCTGATTGATTGTCATTATTATTTCGACATAATATATAGTTAATTTCCTGCAGTTCTTCTAGATGTGAAATTGACAATCCATTTTTGCCAGGTTGCTTAAATGACATATCTACAACCATCATTCCTACGCCTGTATTTAGTCCATAAAACCAAATACTATTAAACATTAAGGGCCAATATGCATTTTCAATCGGTGGAGAAATGTCATGTTCCATGAGGCGATTCATTGCTGATTTTTTTAAAGAAATCAAAAGGCCCTTTCCTAATTCACTAAGTGTTCCTTGATTTAAGACCCGTAGTGCATTTTTTGTTACTCTTAATGGTTGCATTCCGAAAAAACCATTAGATAAAGGCGCTTCTTTTATTCCATTGACTAATTTACTAGTAAAACTATGGAGTTTTTTATCAAGTTTGTAATTATTTGACTCCCATATCTTAGATTCAAGTAAATTTTTGTGTATATTATTATTCAAGAAAGGCAAATTCTCTGCTAAATCAGATACATTTAATTTAGTTAGGCCATCTGAAAGTTTTGTATATTCAGATGGTATAGAACTAGAATCAAATGTGTATGGAAAATATAGGCGAATTGAATGGTTTAGCTGTAAAGACATGTCTATTATGATAATCTAACGTAGTAACAGTATAAAATAAATCATTAGAAAAAGCATTGTATATTTTATACTAAAGATCTTAATAAAAACCTTAGTTGATATACTAAGTATATACCCAAATGAATATGCAGAAGAAACACAAAACTAAACAGAAAATTAACTGGTATCAAAAAGCATTGGATCAAACTTTGTTTCCAATGGCGATTAGAATAGGGTGTCTTAATATTAATCCTGATGAAAATATTGATATTAGTGGCAAAACTGAAAGCTTGTTGCATAGCATATTGGTAGATATTAGTACGTGTATGAAACAATTTGGTGAAGGTTCAATTGCACCAAAGTTATATTCCAGTGAAAAGCCGATTTTAAGAATTGTTACTAATAAAATAGTAAATACACCAGATTTAAAACATGCTGAATGTGAGGTTTTGGTTATCAATGATGAAAATAATTCAAATACTAATCATTCACTTGTTTTTTCATCTTCTATTAGTTCAAATGAAAAGAATTCTAATTTTTTTCTTAAACAAATTGAATTACATTCTGATATTTTAATATTGGAAGCTACCAAATCTTCAGATAATGAGATTAATGAATTTATTAATCAAAACATAGAATTGAACGCTCCTTCATGTTTTGCCATAATTAAAGCAAATAAATTAGTAAGTTTTAATTCCACAAAAGACTTAGAAATGAGCAGCTCTATTAATGGAAAAGAACTACATGATAAAATCATGTTAGAGTTAAAGGAAATTTTATTATTTCGTTCACTATTAAAAGAAGATTCAGGACAAATATCATTAAAAAACCTTTCAGATTATACCCAGGAAGTCTCATTAACATACCAAGATGTTGATCCTGATTTTGAATGTCAAGGACCCATTGATAGCTTAACATCATCAATAAGTTGGCGGAATATTTTTAGAAATTTTGTAAGAAAACTTTCTCCGATACCTAAAAGTAATATAATATCAGAAACAACTAAACCAAACAAAAACCCTTTATCTGAAAAAAGTTTAAGCACTCAAAAAAGCAACTCAAATTGCAATAAACTCTTTGCACAATTTCTAAAGGCAGATCATTTGGCAATTTATTATGCAAATGCTCATCGTAGCACATTCATACTAATTTATTGTATTGGCGCATTCGCTCTCATCAATGCTGTTCTTGCAGTAGCTTTTTCAGAAATTAGCTGGATAGTCTTAACTTCTGCTCTGGCTGAGTTCTTTTCATTAGCTGGAATATATTTTCTGTATAAAAATGATCACAAGAAAAGATACCATATTAAATGGCTAGAGTATCGTAGTTTGGCAGAGATGTTAAGAATGACACCACTTTTAAACAGTATTGGTATGAAAATCTCAACAAAGGGATTCGAACGACATCAAAAGGATTGTGATATAAAAGCAAAAAGTAATGGTCGGATTTGGTTGTTAATATATACTCAAATACTAATGCGCTGGGTTGGATTTGAACGCGTAACTATAAATCATGAAAACTTATCCGCAGCAAAATCATTTTTAAACGATACTTTGCTACAAGGTCAAGTTGAATATCACAAAAAAAATGCAAAAAAAATGCAAAAAGTTGGTCACAAGTTAGGCCATTTTAGCTTTATTTTATTTGTTTTAGCATTCGTCTTTGTGACAGGAAAACTAATCACAAAATTATTAATCTCCCTGCACTTAGATATAGACCATCACTTAATTCACAATATTGGTCATGGATTAGGAATATTTGCAGCGATTTTTCCTATACTTGGTTCTGCTGCCTTTGCAATACGTAATCATGCCGAATTTGACATATCTTCACAACGATCCTTAGCTATGCAATCAAATCTTCAGGATGAAATCGAAACATTAAACAAGTTGAAACAACCTATAAACTATGCAGAATTAATACAACAAATTAACAATACTTCTTTAATTATGCAAGCTGAAACAGCTGATTGGTTGGAAATTTATGAAGTAAAAGAAACCGAGCCAGGATAGCAATCAAAATGAAGATCATGGAAAATAAAAAATATCATGCTTTCATCTCCTATCGACATGCCGATAATAAAGTAGCTGGCAGGCAATGGGCAACTTGGCTACATCAAGCGATTGAAACTTATGAAGTGCCTGCTGATTTAGTGGGTACAAAAAATGGCAGAGGCGAAGAAATACCTACACGAATTTTTCCAATATTCCGCGATGAAGAAGAACTACCCGCAGATGCCGATCTTGGCAATGCGATTACCAGAGCTTTAGACAACTCAAAACTCTTAATAGTCTTATGCTCTCCCAGAGCCGTTGAATCAACTTATGTCGCTAATGAAATTGATTATTTTAAGAAGCTTGGTCATTCTAATCAAATTATTGCGGCTATGATTGATGGCGAACCCAATGCCAGTTGGGATGAAGGCAAATTAAAAGCCGGTTTCAAAGTTGAAGATGAATGTTTTCCTATTCCATTACAATTTGAATACGATGAAAACCACGCCCCAACCAAAAATTACGCAGAACCATTAGCCGCTGATTTTCGAATTAACAACAATGGCATACCAAAACAAGGATGGACATCTCTTGAGGCTTATCGTCAACACTTAAAACGCTCTCAAAAGTTAGGCAGTAAGCAAATACAAAAGAAGGTGAGTTCCTATCAAAAGCAACAACACCTTATGTTGTTAAAAATTATTGCAGGGATTTTAGGAGTTCCTCTAGGAGAATTAACTCAAAGAGATAAAGCTTATCGACTAGATTTGGCCAATAAAAAAACCCGAAGATTACAAAAATGGCTAACAGCTGTATTGATATTAGCTTTACTGGCCATTGGTTCTGGTATTTTTGCTTTCATTAAACAGCAAGTTGCTGTAAAAAATGAAAAAATAGCAATAAAAGCTCAAGCAGAATCTGAATTAATGCTAAATGAAGTGCGTAAAAACCTAAATTTCATGAATCTTGAGCTTAGAGATGTTTTAAACAAATATGTGCCAACAACATACAGAGTTAAAGTAACTAACAAGATTGATAATTTACTTGACTTACTTGTAGAACATGGTTCAACAAATGGTGATAATCGATCTATGGCGATTGCACTATCAAATAAAGTTGATGTAATCTTAGCGAGCAATGAAATGGACCAAACTGAAGCTTTACCATTTGCAAATGAAGCACTTGAAATTGTTTTTGATTTGTTTACTCAGAATCCTGAAAATATAGGCTATAGAAATGACCTTATAAATATAAATAACAAGTTAGGTGACATATTTTTACGCCTTGGGGCCAATACAAAAGCTGAAAAACATTATAATTCTAGTTTAAGTTTATTAAATGAATCAATAAAAAATTACCCTGGAAATATTATATTTAAACACTCATTATCGTATTCTTTTGAAAGTTTAGCACAAGTTGAATTAAATAAAGGTAATAAGGCTGAAGCTCAAAATCTTTATCAGAAAAGTTTGGATATACGGAGTGAACTTGTAATGTTAGCTCCTGAAAACAATGAATATAAACATCAGTTATCATTATCATATATTAATATGGCAGATATACAATTAAATTTAGGTTTTTTTGATAAGGCAAAAGCACTATATCAAAAATGTTCTGATTTATTACTAAAAGTAGTCAATGTTGATCCTGATAATGTAAATGTTTTGAGAGATCTTTCAGTGTCTTACCAAAGACTCGCAGAGATAGAAATACGCCAAGACAATATATTAATGGCCCAAGATTTATACCAAATTAGCTTAAAAAATGTGAAAAAATTAGTATTGTTAGACCCTAATAACATTGAGTACAAAGGTGATTTGTCATTTACATACGAACGTCTAGCAGATTTGCAATTATATTTTGGCGATTTGAAAAAAGCTTTAGTGTATTATAACAATGGATTGTTAATTATTGAGGAACTTGTAAAACAGGACCCGAGCAATCTCAAATTTAAAAGAGATTTATCATTCTCATATGCAAAGATAGGTGACTTGCAAAAACACCAAGGCAATACTAAAAATGCAACAGAATTATATTCAAAGAGCCTGAAAATTAGATTAGAAGCCTTAAAAACAGACTCTACAAATGTTGAAATTATTTTAGAGGTATCACATGCATATTCTAAGCTTAATAAATACCAAGATGCAGCTAATTACTTAGAATTATATTTAAAAATGACTGGAACTGGCCTATTCCCAACAGCAGATATTTTGGATAATGTAGAATTTATTGAAAAGAGAATTAGCGTGTATACAAGCTGGTCATGGTATTTATTATTTACTGAAAAACCAGCTGAAGTTATTCCTGTAATTACTGAATTATTAGATTATTTGGCGAAAGATAATACAAACAGAATGGTATTAGAAGGCAACCTCGCTCATGCTTATATTTTATCTGGTGACTATAAATTAGGTAAGGATATTTACACTAAATTCAAAAATCAAAAATTTCCTGATGGTAGAAATTGGAACTCTGTTTCTCTTGGAGATTTTAAAGCATTAAAAGATGAAGGAATACATAACCCAGGTTTTCCGTTGATTGCAAAAGAAGTTTTTGGAGTTGATAAATTTTAAATGAAATTTTTTATCATAAACAAATAAAACATCACTGAACAAGAGTAAATAAAAATGTCCTACCTATTCATAAGCCACTCCAGTAAAAACAATTTCGAAGCCATTGCTATTCATGATTGGTTGATGGATCAAGGTTGGGATGAGTTGTTTCTAGATTTAGATCCCAAACGTGGTATTGTCGCTGGGGAGCGTTGGGAGAAAGCATTACACGATGCCGCAAGCCGCTGCGATGCAGTTTTGTTTTTGGTTAGCAAGAATTGGTTAGGTTCAGAATGGTGTCGTAAAGAGTTTCGATTAGCTCATCGTTTGAACAAAAGAATCATTGGTATCCTGATTGAAGACATTGCCATAGAGTCTTTACCAGAAGAACTCACATCAACTTGGCAATTGGTTAATCTGGCCAGTGGTAATGATCATAAAGTCCATGTGGCTAATAACGAACTGACTGGTGATGAACAACACGTTCATTTTTCAGCATCAGGCCTAACCAGGTTAAAAACAGGCTTGGTTAAAGCAGGGCTTGATCCATTATTCTTTGAATGGCCACCTAAGAATGACCTAGACAGGTCACCTTATCGAGGCATGTTGCCATTAGAAGCTGAAGATGCTGGCATATTTTTTGGCAGACAAGCACCCACCATAGAGCTACTGGCTAAACTTCGAGGCTTAAGAAGTGATCCTCCACCGCGATTTATGGTGATACTCGGTGCATCAGGTGCAGGTAAATCATCCTTCTTACGAGCTGGCATATTACCCAGACTCAGCAGAGATGAACGCAGATTTATCACCTTGCCCATCATACGTCCTGAGAACTCTGTTCTGTGGGGAGATAAAGGCTTATTAGAGTCATTAAATCATACAATTAAAGATGTAACCCGAGGTGTCTTACGTAACACCATCAAAACAGACAAATCGCAAGTCATACAACATCTTCACGAATTAGTTGAAAAAACCAAAATACCACAACTCGATGGAGAAACCCAAACCGATAAACTCACCTTGGTATTAAGCATAGACCAAGCAGAAGAACTGTTCCAGAGCGAAGGCAAAGAAGAATCAGCTCAATTTCTAGAACTACTCAACCAGATAGCCACAGAGCCAGAACTACCCATCATCATTCTGTTCACCATACGTTCTGATTCCTATGAGCGTTTACAAACAACCAAAGCCCTGGAAGGCTTATCACAACAAACCTTCAGCCTCACACCCATGCCACAAGGCTCCTACCATCAAGTCATCGAAGGCCCAGCCAATCGACTAAAAGATACAGACAGAGCCTTAAAAATTGAACCAGCCCTCACCCAAAGGTTATTAGAAGACATAGAAAAAGGCGGTAATAAAGACGCCCTACCCTTATTGGCATTCACCTTAGAACGCTTATACCTTGAATATGGTGATGATGGAGATTTAACACTTGATGAGTATCAACTCATGGGCGGCATTGACGGAGCCATAGAAGCGGCTGTTGAAAGAGCCATTAAAGCAGCAGAATCTGATCCATCACTACCCAATGATAAAACTCAAATCACCAACTTACTTCGTCGTGGCCTAATCCCATGGCTTGCAGGCATTGACCCTAACAGCCAAACCCCAAGGCGCAGGGTAGCCAAACTCAGCGAAATCCCCACAGAAGCCTTACCCATCATTAAGCATCTGATAGAACAAAGGCTGTTATCAACAGACAAAGATGAAGACAACGAAACCACCATAGAACCCGCTCATGAATCACTACTCAGACAATGGGGCTTACTCCAAGGCTGGTTAGATGAAGACTTCGCAGCATTGTCAATCCTAGAAAGTGTCCAACGAGCCAGCAGAGACTGGGATGCAAACAACCGAACAGATGATTACCTGAATCACAATGGTGGCCGGCTACAAGATGCAGAAGACCTTAAACAAAGAGAAGACCTCGCAGATATCCTAAGCAAAAACGAATGGGATTACCTTAAAGCCGCAAGAAAACAAGAAAACCTGATTAAAGACAGAGAACTTGAGGAAGCAAGGAAGTTAGCCGAGGCTCAGAAAAAAGAAGCAACAGCCCAGAAGAAAGTTGCTAAAAGAACTAAATTGGGATTGGTAGCTGCTTTGGTTTTGACTGTTATAGCAGGTGTGCTGGGTTGGCAAGCAAATAATAATAAAAATACTGCCATACTTGAAAGAGATATTGGATTATCAATTCAATCTAATTTTGTGGCTGAACTATCAAGAAAGTCAAGAATTGAAGGTGATTACATAGAAGCTATGCTTCTAGCAAAAAATGTACTACCAGGTTTATATGGAGGTAAAAGACCATTTTCAGAATTGGCATCACAAGAATTTAAAAAAGCAAAAGCGTTAAATTTATCACAGGAAGTAGTTGAAAGGAGTTCTCAATTAGGAAACTTTAGCTATAGCAAAGATAATAAAACCATAATCATTTCATTTGTTGATGGAATGGTTGAAGTAAGGGACTCTCTATCCTTTAATTTGGTTAATGAAATATCTCATGGGGAAAATATAAGAGCAGCAAGACTATCACCAGATAATCAGTATCTTGTAACTGTTGGGCTAAATAAAGTAAAAGTTTGGAATCCATTTTCATCTGAATTAATTCACGTTATTCCTTATGAGAACCAAATTAACAGTATTGACTTTGACTTATCTAGTTCTCGGTTTATATTTACAGATCAGGCTGACTATGCCCACATTTATGATTTAAAAAGTGGCGACTTAATACAAAGCTTATACCATGGAGAAAAATCAAACTTAAGAGATGCTGTATTTTTAAGCAATAATAATTTTGTAGTAACTGCTATCCTGCAAGGCTATGCTTTAGTTTGGGATATACAAATGAATAAAATAATTAAAGCACTTCCTCACAAGATTTGGTTAGAAACTATTTTATATGATGAAAATACGAATAGACTAATTGTTGAAAATATAAGTGGTGATTTAACAATTTGGAATACAGAAAATTTTGAGTTAGTTTTTGAAACAGATCTAAAAGATAGTACAACTGGATCATATATGGTTATTAGCAAAAAACAACAGCTCTTTTCTTGTAATACAAAAAAATGTAGTATATTTGGACTATTAGACGGACAAAAACAATATGAGATTCAAGGTTTAAATTCAAAAATCAAATCAATTCATTATGATGAGACTAATGAAATTACTCATTTATTAAATGACAATGAACTCTCAAGCTGGATTGAAAACAAACTGCTCTATAAAACGAAATTGCCTAAAGATGTATTATCAAGTAAATTTAATAAAGTAAACAACAATTTCCTTATAAATATATACAACCAATTACATTTTTTATATTTGAACTTACCCGAGTACTCAAATAATTTTGAAAATGTAAATAAAGTAGAAGTAAGTCCTGACGGTGAATTTTTTGTTATTAATTTGAGGAGTAGTTTAATTATTGTTAACAGTTTTGACTTTCAAGAAAAGGAAATTACTTTCAATACTAAAATTAATGAATTTAAAATATCCCCAGATTCTAATTATATTTCATTAAATTTAGCTAAAAATAGAAATGCAATTCTTTATGATTTGAAACTTGATAAAGAATTTTCCTTGCCTGCAAATGAAAAAACAACAACCACCTTTAGCTCAAAGTTCTCATCAGATAGTAAAAAATTAATAATAGAAGCTAATGGGTTATATTTTTGGAATATCAAATCAAAATCAAAATATTCATATTTAGGAGCATTGACATTAGACGTCTCATTTACTAGAAATAGTGACTTGATTTATTTTATTGAAAATCAACCAGCTAACTCTTCTAAAGAAATTTCTAAAATAGGAATATACAACTCAAAATCTACTGATCAAGAAGTTACTCTTTATGAAACAGAAACGAATGCTCAACAATTATATGTTTTAGATTCACATAATATACTAATTAACGGTTACGATGGGCTTTATAAATTTTATATTAATTTAGAATCAGGAAAAACCAATGAAACTAAACTACTACTACCTCAAAAGATTTTTGATATAAATAATATTAAAAATTATTTAGTAGGATCTAATGGTTCTGATACTACAATTCTTGAAATGGTTTCACAAACTACATCAAATATACATTTAGATACTGTAATCACTTTTGGTGGATCTGATAACCTTCTTTTAACAAATGAGTTAAATGAGTTCCTATATATATGGGATATTAATAAAAATGAAGTTGTATGGGCAACTCAATTATCTGAAAAATTAGTTAGTGCTGACTTTTCCAGTAAATCTATGTCAGTAATTGCAGCAATGGAATCCGGAGATGTATTTATATGGAAAAACATAAAAATCGATACCAATCAAAGCTATTCTGGTGATTTACCCAAAGGTATTACATGCCTTACTGAAGAACAAAGAAATAGAGCATATCTACAGAAACTCACTAAATCGCAATCATTAGAAAGAGATTGTATTGAATAATAACAAAAAATACCATGCCTTCATTTCCTATCGCCATGCCGATAACAAGGAGCCAGGCAGACAATGGGCGACTTGGTTGCATCAAGCCATTGAAACATATGAAGTCCCAGCTGATTTGGTAGGAAAAAAGAATGGCCGTGGTGAAATAATACCTTCTCGTATTTTTCCCATATTTCGAGATGAAGAGGAACTACCAGCAGATGCTAACTTAGGTAATTCAATTAAAGGTGCATTAGAATCAACAGAAATTCTAATTGTACTGTGTTCTCCAAATGCCGTCGCCTCAACTTATGTAGCTGACGAAGTAGATCATTTCAAAAAACTCGGACTCTCCAACCGAATCATTGCAGCATTGCTTTATGGTGAACCTAATACCAGCTGGGATAAAGGCAAACTTGAAGGTGGCTTCAAAGTTGGTGATGAATGCTTCCCTACTCCGCTGCAATTTGAATACGATGAAAACGGAAATCCAACCGAAAAACGAGCCGAACCAATAGCCGCAGATTTTAGAATTAATAATGATGGCAAAACCGAACAAGGCTGGACCACAATAGAAGCCTATAAGCAACATCTTAACCATACGACTCAACTTTCCGCAAAAGAAACCCAAAACAAATTAGACGCCTATCAAAAACAACAACACTTGATGCTCCTGAAAATCATAGCAGGAATCTTAGGTGTGCCATTAGGTGAACTCACCCAAAGAGATAAAGAATATCAACTTGAACTTGAAAAACAGAAAGCAAAGAAGTTAAGGAGGTGGCTAGGAATCGTTTTTGTTTTAGCTGTTTTAGCAACTTTAGCCGGTGTGTTTGCATATGTTCAAAAAAATAAATCCGTTAAATTGGCCAGTGATATCAACATGCAACTCGGCAAAGGGCAAATATTAAACGGTGAAATAAGTAAAGGATTAACAAACTTGTTTAATACTTTTAATCTTATATCTGTTGATGAGTTAAAAGAATATTGGAGTTATCTTATTTTACAGGTTAAATTTCAAAAACCATTGCAGCAAGCTATTAATGAATTAGACACGCCTACTATTTTTTCTTGGAGAGGTAAATCATATTTATTAGATACCCAAGGCAACTTAAAGGCTGTTCACTCCAACCCTGTTACATTTGCTTACGTTTCAAAATTAGATCATATGATTTTGGCAAATGAAAATGGAATCATATCTGCATATTCCCTTAAAGAAGGTAAGCAGTTATGGTCATATGAGGAAAAGAGGTATTTATCAGACTTTAATATTTCGATAAGCAATGAAGATGAATTGATTATTGTAGCTAATCATATTGGTATGACAAATGGAGTTTCATATGGGAGGAAACTTACTTTTAGTATTAAAGATTTTCCTGAAAAAGTTTTAGTTCAAAGAGTAGCTCCCTTTTATAGCCCTGAGTCAAAAGAATCTATAATTGAAATATCCAAAAGCACAAAAGAATTGAATTGGCCAATACAGAATAATTCTACTTTACTGTGGGAAGTGGCTGATTTTTCAGATCACCTTTATTTAGGAAGCAATAATCAAATTAAAGATGACGATATGAAATTTACTTATGGTTTGCACCTTTCTGATACTAAAATTTGTAAATCACCCCATTTCATCATCGGAGCAAGTGATAAAAGAAACGGTGGCGGGGGTGATATTACATATTGTCATTTGAGAAGAGATGCAACGTGTAAAAGCTATACCTATTCAGGAGGTTTATACTCAATTGAACTACCTTCAGACTGTTCTTATTTTGTGGCTTATGGAGGTGATGGTTTTCCGGACGGGACTAGCAATGGAATTTTAGTTATTGATTCTAAAGGAAATACCCTGCCTACTTTTCAAGAATCTTCAAAGTTAGTCTCGGACTTCTTAAGCATTTCTCCATCTGGGGATAGTTTTGCATCCACAGATGGTGATTCTGAATTAATTGTCATGAAACGAGCAAATAGTAAAAAACAATTTGATCAAATTTGGAAACATTATAGTCGATACAGAATAATTGCATTAACCATGGTATCCGATAACACAATTGTATATTTAGATGAAAGCAATGAACTTCATGCTTATGATATTTTATCTAATAAAAACCTTTGGCCTTCTATTAAAATTAATCAAGTTAATAAATTATATCCTTTACCAAACTATACTGACTATGAGGCAATGTATCCAATAAAATTAATACCTTCAGATAAGAGTAATTACATAATGTTGGCATCTCAATTTTATAGTGATGATTTCAATGAATCAAAACTCCCAAAAGGTGAAAACCAAGTCTGGAGTCAATTAATACATGCCAAACATGGAACATTGATAGGGTCGAATATATCATTGGATTGGACCACTGGACAAGACTATGAAAAATATCTATGGGACAAAGCACTATTGATTGAAGAATCGGAAAAATTAGTCTTTAGTTATGAACCATTCGCATCATTTGAACTTAAATTACCCAGTTCTAGTAATAAAGAGATCTTAAATATTAAACGTAATATATCTTCCTATACTGGATTTTCGATTGGTGAAGATGTTGAGCCAATTGAGGATCTTACAAAAATTTACAAAAAATGACTGAAATATCAAATAAAAAATTAAAATACCACGCCTTCATCTCCTATCGCCATGCTGATAATAAGGAGCCTGGTAGGCAGTGGGCGACTTGTTTACATCAAGCCATTGAGACATATGAAGTCCCTGCTGATTTGGTGGGAAAGAAGAATGGGCGTGGTGAAGTTATTCCTTCTCGTATTTTCCCTATCTTTCGTGACGAGGAAGAACTCCCAGCAGATGCGGACCTCGGTAATGCAATAGTCAGGGCTTTAGATAATACTAAACTATTGATTATTTTATGTTCTCCAAGAGCTGTTGCTTCGACCTATGTGGCAGATGAAATCGATTATTTTAAAAAGCTCGGCCACTCAGACAGAATTATCGCGGCCATCCTTTTTGGTGAACCCAATGCCAGTTGGGATAAAGGCAAGCTCAAAACTGGATTCAAAATAGAAGACGAATGCTTCCCAACACCGCTTCAGTTTGAATATGACGAAAACGGCAACCCAACAGAAAAACGTGCTGAACCCATAGCTGCAGATTTTAGAATCAACAATGACAGAACAACCGAACAAGGCTGGACTACCATAGAAGCCTATAAACAACATCTAAACGCCACTACATACTTATCAACAAAAACCATCCTGCCAAGACAAACAATATCTTATGTGTCCCTCTTGGTCAACTCACCCAAAGAGATAAAAAATGTTAGTTAGAAATAGGGAAACAAAGAACAAACAACCAATAAGGAAGTTAGGGGTTCTATTCTCGATGCTTCTGATAACTGTCAATACTAACATTTTTGCTTACAACAAAGAACAAATAATCCTTGAAGACCAAAAATTTACTGAAGAACAGTTAAAACAAATTAAAATTGAAGAATCTAATAAATTTACGACTGAAGCGATTGAATTATTAGACAAAGGAGAGCCCAATCAAGCACTAGAAAAACTTATGCTTGCTTTACCTAAAGATATTTACAAACCTGATTGGCCAATCACTAAAAGGTCAAAGCTTGTACTTAATCGAGCAATGAAATCTATAGTATCGAAAATTCGATTTAAAGGTCCTGATGAAAAGGTTAACAAAATTCATATTCTGAAAGAGTCTAAAATTATTGCCATTACGGAAAAAGGAGGCGCCTATTTATATAGTGATAATGGAAACCTTATAGAAGAATGGATTTTTAATGAATCTTTAGATACATTTATTGATGTTGAAAATCAAAAGCTATACATATCAGGGGTAATTAGTGAAGAAGGAGATAAAATAAATGATACCTATAAATATTGTATAAAAAGATTTAAATCAAAAATCATCGACCTTAAAACTAGTACGCTTATTTCCGAAATCGATAATAAGCTAAATAGTGTTAAATCATGGGAAGGTAACCCCTGCGATAACCATAGTTCAAACTTTAATAAATATCCAAAATTTTCAAATTTAGGTAAATTCTATTATGCTAAAACAGAATTGTATCTGAGTGATTTAATATCTACACAATTAAAAATTGATATTATTAATACAATGACAGGATCAGTAATTGAGAAATCATTTGAGTTAAGTGGTGAAATTAATATTTATTCATTGATTCCATCTTCGAATGGGATAATTGCTGTTACAACAACAAATGTGAATGATGAGGGATATAGTTTATTTATATCTAAACCTAATGATTCTAACTTTACTAAACTTATATCATTTGACAGAAGCCCAGTATGCAAAGACTCAAGTATTGTTTTTAAAGCTGATAATAATTCAGACACAATTAACGGCCTTTTATTAAGTTATTCAATTGATAATAAATATTTAATGTCTAGACTACCTAAAATTGACAGCAGTTCAAAACAATGGTGCTTAGTATCTTGGAACCTAGATAATCTGGATGGTTATCAAATTGAAATGTATGATGAATATGACGAGCTTGATAAATTATCCAATTCACAGCATAAAATGTTAAAAAAAGCATATAAAACCTCTCCACTTTTAGTCAGGAGAAATAAAGAAGGGAATTATTTTCATGTTGAAAATGATTTGATAGCTGAGTTTTGGGATGAAAACGGTTTTCATAAATTTGCTGAATTTGATTACACCAATAAAATAAATGCATATCATTATTTCGACGAGGTATTTTCAGCTGGAGATGGTACAGTTACATCACTCTCTATAAGTTATGATGGTAAAGAAATTTGGTTCTCAAATACTGATGGAATGATTCGTTCTAGGGTATTACATGAAAATATGACATTTTTAAAATCCAACTTAAGTCGTATCGATAATTTTTTCCATGTTGGTGATAGAAAAAATTTATTAGTTGTTGATAAAAATTGGACAAACAGAGATAAGCAGACCACTTTAAGTATTGAATTAATTTCAGGTCTTGATGGAAGCATAGTTACTACAAAGGAATTGCTTTTGATGAGCAATCATCAGTTGTACTATAAATTATTCGACAATAATATATTTGGAATTTTTGAAACAACCTTCTCAAATGATCCACACCAATCCCCAAATAGATTTACATTTATTGATTTAGATAAAAACAGTATTATTTTCCAAGATAATTATTTCTCTAAGGAGGTTTACACTGAAAGTATTGGTAATCAAATTCATGTTGCTTATATGAAGGGTCAAGAGCTGATTTTAAAGGAATTGAGTAGTAATGTGTCAAGGGCATTAGATATTCCTTCGGGTCTAGAACTTCAATCTTTCAGCTTTATCAATCAACATCTAATAATTTTTGGATCCAATCATAAAATCGACGACATAGATTATGTATATCAGATATATAAAATCGAATTGAATGAAGCAAAAAAATTTGAATTAATAGCTGAGAGGAAAGCATACAATGCAGTCATTAGTCACTCAAATGACACTATATTATTTAACTGGTCAAGGGGATACAGGGAGAATGAGAGATATGATATACTGGGTAATAGTTTGAAATTAACTGAAGTAAAAGGAGCATGGATTAACAACGGATCAATTGTTTCTCATGTTCTAGTATCACCAGAAAATGATGAGGTTTTCATTGTTGAGGGTAACGAAAGTATAGCTCGATATACAATTGATGGCGCTTTAGTTTCTCGCACACCAATATCAGATGATGTGTTTAAATCTGAACTTGCAAACTCAAAAAAAATCATTTTAACAAGCAATAAACTTATAATCCTAGGCGAAGATGAAAAATACTTAGTGCGAGAAGGAAAAGAAAAAGTTGTTCTTTATGAATTGGATAGTTCCACTATTATATTTGAAGCACCGATTACTAGTTTTTTCTCAAGTAAAATAACTACAGATAACAATGGGGATTTATGGACATCAATGGGTTCTTATTTAATTAAAATAAATACTTTCAACAAGTTTGAAGACAACTTTGTAAATGCGAATAAGGTGATAATGAGGAAATAAGAACACATTAGTATATGAAATGTGAATTTTTAATTTATTTAATACATAATATCAATATAACTTGATACCTAAATCATGAACAACCAACGTTCTTTCACCAATAACATAATTTAACTGAGATCCATTGGGACTAAATGATACTTGTTGTGGTCTTTTTTCAAAATTATTGTATGAAACAGGTATTGGTATATGAAATATAATTTGACCTAATTTTAGATCTGCAATACATATGTTTTTTTCAGCACATACTCCTGCTGCCCAAGGTTTGTTTGGATGAAAGTCTAATAATGTTAATGTATTTGGATAATCTATCGGTATAGTTGAGTTAAACTTAGAAAGTAAGTAAGCATTACCATTAAACAACATCCAAGGAAATTTATTATGGAAATCAACTGTGGCTTTATTTTGAAACAGCATAATATTATTTGCAGAAGAATCAAGTATAATATTGTCATTTTTTAAATCAAGAACTGTATGACTACCAGATGTATACGGAGCAGCGTGTAGTAAATATTGACCGGAGGATGAAAACTTTAAGTAATCAAGCCCAGCATTAAAAGTCTTTGGTAAATTTGATAGTTTCTTTTGCCCTATTTGTGGTATCCAGTTTATCTTTGAGTTTTCACCCATAACTGACCACCAAAACCACTTACCATCTGGTGAAAAATTATGAATAATCAGGTTTTTAAATAGCTCATCGTTTTCTGATTTCTTAGTGAATATTGTTTTGTCCTGATTTTCTTCATCCTTGATTGTTAATATCAACTCTCCTTGAGAATTATCATTGCTTGGTTTAAGTGCTGTTATAGCAATTTCAGAAGATGCTTGGTTTTTACTAATATATATCGGTTCAATGTCTTCAAAATTATAATTTTTTTCTTGATAATCCCAATTCAAACTAGTTTTATCATTATATATTCCATCAATAGTATAACTAGGCAAATAGTTGCCCTTACCTGCAATTAGTTCAAGGTTAAAAACACTGTTATTTTCATCAATAGTAAAATCATTTTTTAATTGAACTGTTGAATATGTGTATGGCCCTTTGTGTTCACATGGTCCCCCTTCCATGATACTGGTGGTCGGTGTAGAGTTTGCTAAATAGATTAAGTCATCTGCAGCAAGGGTTAAATTAAGGATACATGAATTTGGGTTATTGATAGTTGTTATTGTGGACAATGTATTATTGTCATTTTTTAAGTATAATAAACTGCCACTATCTTGGTTCTCAATCAACCAAAAATCACCATTGCTAGCTTGCTTATATTTTCTGATAAAACCAGAAGTTGTTTTAGTTAATTGTGGTGAATTATTATTTGGCTGATACTTTAACCATTGGTTATTCACTATACAATGAACTTCACCATTATCCAAAATAACAGCAGTATCAATACATGAAATTGGCCATTGATGCAATGAATTAATATAATCATTACCATAACGTATAAGCATTTGTTTATTAATTTTATATCTATTGATACTGTTATTACCAGCCGATTTTTCCCAAGCTATACGGCGGCGATTAGTTATTTCACCATTTGTAGTATTTAAAATTGCATCCTCTTTAGTTGAGTAATCAAGCGTTTTCATATATAAATGGAGTTGGTCCTTTTTTGAGTCATCAATAATCTTAATATGATTTTCGGATATAACAAAATGTTTATCTTTTGCCCCATGGTAAATATCACTACTATTTTCAAAATCTTTGTTAGTAGTATTAATGGCTACCCAACCTAGTTTTGAAAGAATTAAATCATCAAACTTACCTTCATGAATTTTTGAAAAAGATTTTTCTGTTTTATAACTCCACTTATATACGGCATTATCCTTATCTAATAAATACATGGTTTGTGATAATCTATGCCACTTAATACTTATATCATATCCAAATTCTTTCCATGATATAGTTTCTGGGAAATTCGTTTTTATATTGATATCAGAATTTGCATCGTAGACACCTATTTCAGATTCATATTTTACTAAAGCTTGCCCATTTTTAAGATTAATATTTCTTTCAAAACCTTTTAAACGTGCTGGAAACTCAGTATCTCTGAATAATTTTGTTTTTTGAAATGGAAATTTAATATTTTCCCCTGTATTAATGTTTAGTTTTAGCATTTGCCATTTATTATTGTCTCCAACAATTAGCCATGTCGTATTATCATCAATTATTTCAATAGCTTTAATTTCTTGTTCATCATCACTATTCCAATTCTCAGTCCACTTGCTAGCGTCTATACTAAAATCAGATTTTTTGTTTTTATCATTAATAAATGTGAGGATTTTGTTTTCAAAGCTCACTAAAAATATGTTGCTCCCAATAATACTTTCTAATAAAAATTGATTAACTAAATTAGTTTTTAAAATAACAGGGGTTAATACTTCATGAGATAATCTATAATTTATAGCATCCATCATTCCTTTATCATCTATATTATTATCTAGCATTGATTTAGCTTTGTTAAATAAAACGAGTGATTCAGGAGAGTTATTGTTCAAAGCTGAAAACGTTTGTTTGACGACAGTATCATATTCCTTTTGTTTTTTTACTATCTCTTCTTTTCTTTGATTCCATGATAGAATAAATAGATAGCTTAATATCAGGCCAATAACTAGGCTAAATGTTAATCTTTGGTAGAGCTGTCTTTTTTTCTGCCTTTGTTTTAATTGTTCATAACGAACTGCATATATTCCTGCTAATAGCTTCAAAAGAGCATTTTTTTTCCCATCTGCATGTTTTCTTCCATCAGCAGCAATTGGCTCTAATCGTTCATTTGAAAGTTCACCTACTTCATTGACTGAAAACTTTACAGAATCAGGGAATGCCTCTTTTAATCCTGAATTAGGCTTGTCAGTGGCATTAGGCTCGCCACTTATAATGTAACAAAGCACATTGCCTGAAATATTATTATGTTTATAGGCTCTTACCCATTCGTCTACATCTTTAGAACTAGTTGCGTCTGGAGAGCAAATGACCACTGCGTATTTAGACTTCATTAACGAACTATTTACATCTAAAGTATTATTAACATTAATTTTTATACTATTAATCTTTTTAGCAACATGTCCATCTCTATTTTTATTCCCTATTAACTGTTTAGGGATTTTATATTTTAGTAAATCATTTTTAAGAATTTTTGCTAGTGTAAAATCTTTAGCACAAGTAATTATCAATACATTTAAATCATCATTCATTTTTCAATCCTACATTTGATGATTTAAGAGTAAGTATGTTACTAGCATCTTTAATATTCTCATGCCATTTGGACTCAAGATTTTTGCTAATCGCAATATTTGAATTTGTTATAACAGTTATTTTATTTTTATTATAAAGTGCTAAAGAAACTATATTTTTTCTATAAACATAATCTTTAGAGGGGGAACTTATATAATGCTTCACATTAAAAGAATCTAAATCAATTATACAGAGCCCATCAGCTATTATTCCTACACTATTAATACTTGGCATGTATAAGGTTGTAGAAACACTATTACTAAAAGGGCAATTTAACAAATGCCGTTTTTGTGTATTTAAATCAAATAGAAATAATTGTTTTTTATCAATGTTACTAATGACAACTTGGTTAAGTTTTAGCAACTCTTCATTTGGGTGAGTTTTTTCTTCGGCAGAAAATACATGATGAAGAGCTGTTTTGGTATTGATGAACCCTGAATCACCGTAACTAGTAGATGTGTAAAGATAATCCCCATAAAAATCTATATTTAAACCTAGACCATAACTAATGGAATCGTTTAGTTCACCCAACTGTGTAATTTTATTTGATTCTATGTTTGCAATTTTAAGAGTAATTTTGTCATCTTTATGTGCCAAGTGAACAATTGATTGGTTATTATTTGAGATATATAATTTATCTAAATATGAAAATTCATTGAACAATGAATCTGTTTGTTTTAAAACTTTATTAGATCTAACATCAATTACTTCAAGGTTTAATGGACTTTTTCCAAGAATAGGCTCACTATTTAAACTTACAATCTCAGTACCATCAGTATTAATACTTAATAATTGAGAAAATTCTGGCTTTTTAAATATTATTTCTTTTCCTGGTTGTGAATAATCGATAATAATTAAATTATTGTCATTTAAATATGATAAATTTTCTTGCCCAACTTTAATATTAGTTTTTTCTAACTGTTTTTCCCATATAACTTCAGAACTAGGTAATTTAATTAACTTGTATATATGCTCCTGCGTAGTAGATTCTTTAATTTTTTCATCTATAAATACCATATTGTATTTTTCTAAATATTTATAACTAGTATCATAATGTGTAGGTCTAAAAAGCTCCGTTTCTTCTAAGTTTTCTGGGTTTATTCTATAAAGCACTCCATCTAAGCCTTCGACTAAACCTGTATCATTATCAATTGTCTTGTAACAACAATTTTCAGTATTAAGCTTCTTAATAGGTGAATTGTTTTTTATATGTAGGGTTAATATTTCTCCATTATTACCACTATAGATTGCAGTGTTTTTATTAAGCCAATGGTAGCTTGAGGGCATATTTAGTTTTTGAGTAGAAAACTCTGTATATCCAGATTGTGTATTTGTAACTTCAACAGTTGAGTTTATTGTTAAAGCGAACTCTTCTAAAGGCGATAGGATTGGCTTTGATCTTTTCTTTAACGATATGGTTTTTTTTAATTTAAAATCACTGGTATCAATAAAAAAATATTTAGATTTTCCAGAAGATTTTAAATCATCAAGTTCTATGCTTAAGTCTTGATTATTTGAACCTTGCCAAATTAAACTTGAAGGCATTGATTCAAGTTTATTAGATAAGGTGAATTTAGATTGCTGCCAATCCATTTTTGCAACAATATAACCTGTTTTGTCATCGGGTTTAAAAGCAAATATACTTACATTTTCATTAGGTAATGTTTTAATTAATGGACCATTATAACTTCGTCGATTAAAATAGAGCTCAAATAATGGAACAACTGAACCAGGTATTGAAAATGCAGTAATCGGCTTTTCATTTTCATTAGCTGGCCAAATATCATAAATATTTGCTGCTCCCTTATCATTATAAGTGTCCCTAACAGTTATTTTTTTACCATCAGGTAAAACATCAACTAAGCTAATACTTGTTTTTATAAAACCAGGAATTTGATGAAGTTTAGAAGATGTACAATTTGTTGTATTTAGAAATTGAATGTGCTTAGGGCGGTAAACATCCTCAGATGCTGTTGTTTTGTGAAAAGACCCAGTCGATTCAATAATCCAATTTTTTTGGATCCAACCTAATGAATTATTTATTGCCAATTCTTCCTGTGTATCCAGCGTCATTTCACAATTAAGTTTACCAGTTGCCATGTCGTAATTTGTAAGACCATTTTTTGTTCTTACAATCAATTGTTTCTGCTGATTTATATCAGCCTCTAAATATCCTTTTTCTTCAAGATTCCATATACTCTTTCCTGTAGTGATATCAAATAAGTAAATAACACCTTCTGTATCAGTAACTATCCATCTAGAAATATTATCTGTAGGGAACAGTTTGACAATTTCACCAGGAATTTTCCCTTTTAATATTGAAATTAGTGGCTTTTCCAATACTTGATTCAAAACAGACTCTGCTGTAGCATTTACTGGTTGTTCTGGATTGGACATGTTTTTTGGTAAGGCTTGTATAGATAACAATAAAGCATTTTTCATGTCATCATTATTCAAAGCTTGTTGTGCCTTAATTGCAAGGCTTTGCGATTCAGCAATTAATGTTTTTGATCTATTTTTTTTAATTTTTTCCCAAGAAAACCAACCACCAACACCTAAAAGCAATAGAATAAATATTTTAACAATATTACTTTTGATTTTTTTCTTACGGTTAGCCAACTTGAATTTATTAATCTCTATTCCAAGAATATGGGAGACTATTTCTAGTCTGAGAACTTGACTTTTACCAGTTGTCCTTCCATCTATTAGCTTAATATGGTATTGATTTAATAGTTTTTCAACTTCAGAAGGAAAGCAATAATTCTCTTGATCTGAGCTATCCTTATTTCCATCAATAATTAATGCAATGATAGGTTTATTAGGAGAAACTTTTTGATAATCAATAATTTCTTGATTCACCCATAAAGAGTTAGCTGAATTTGGAGAACAAATGATTAGCAATGTATCAGAATTAGCTAATGCATCTGATATATTTGCACCTAAATCAGCAGATCCCGGCAACTCTTCTCGATCGCGAAAAATAGGATATAGATTTTTATCTATTTTTGGTAATTCAGCTCTTAATGACTTGGGAATTGAGTAGGTTTCTAATTGTTTGTGTAACCAATCACCCCATGATTTATCTTTGTGACTATAGCTTATAAATGTTTTATAGGTAACGCCTTTATCCTTCATATTTAATTCCCTTCAATCAATTATATAATTGTACAAAAAATCACGCGATGTTACAACTTGTAATAACCCTAAAATAAACCTGTAAAGGTCAAGTACTTCAGTAGATTTTTTTGTTAAATTTTTAATATTTTTTATATTTCAATATAAGTTTAAATCTATTCATCACTATAAATGTAGTACCTAGATATAATATAGGTTGCCAATTTAAAATTTCATACAAATGTCAAAATCAGGTTAAATTACTCCAACAATTGTTGAAAACTCTCAGCAACAATACTCGCACTCTCTGGCCTATCTTTCGGATTGATTGCCAACAATTGATTAATTAAATCATACGCTTTACCACAAACACCTTTATCAATTTCACAGACTGTTTTCTTCCCTACACCGAATAATGAGCTAATTTTATTCGTTTTAGTGTACTGAGTTTCTACTGGTTCACCTGATAACCATTCATACAATACACATCCTAATGAAAATAAATCTGCTTTGTGATCAATATTTGTTGATAGCTTTTGTTCTGGGGCAATGTAGTTTTTTGTCCCTTGTATTTTGTTGCTTTTGTTTATTCCTTGCTTGAGCAAGGCAATACCAAAATCAATTAATACTGCGATTCCTTGTTGGTTGATTAGGATGTTTTCAGGTTTTACATCGCGGTGTATTACTCCTACATCATGAATAGCAGCCAATGCTTGTGCGACTGGGATAAGGTAAGTGAGTGCTGTTTTTAAGTCCTTAGATCGTAGCATGAGTTTGATGATATTACCACCAGATATAAACTCTTGTACTAAGTATGGACTGCCATTATTGTCATGGCCTATGGCCAAAACTTTGGCGATAGAAGGATGGTTTATATTCGCAACAGCTTCAAACTCCAAGCGAGCCTGGTTCCAAAGGTTTTTCTGTTGGAGATGATCCATCAAATTAACTGTATGAAATTGTTTGATTGCAACATCTTTATCGTTAATCATATCATGAGCTAAAAATACATCTCCAAAACCTCCACCTCCAAGTCTTTTGCGAATCAGATAACCATCATCTACTTGGGAAATTTCATCACTAATGGTTCGCATGGTTTCTTCATTAATGTTTTCATTAATATCCAGTTGCAACATGAGACTGTTAATTTGCGGTAAAAACCGTTTAAAACCATATTTTTTTGCGATTTTTCTGGTGAGCAATATATGCTGTTGAGTTGCCTGTAAATCATCTTGTCGCTTTGCTAATTGGCTTAGCCATAAACGATATTCTAGCTCTAATTCTGGTAAATCCAACTTCTCAATGTCATTTAATAGTTGTTCTGCAGTTATCAACGTGGTTTTACTATTTGATTGGTTTTCGATTATTTTTAGATGAACTTGATGATATAAGCTGTTTTTGGGTAATAGCTCATTAAGTTTTATCAGTTTTTCTTGTAATTGTTCATTTTTGTTTTGTTTTATTGACAAATCTAATTGATCTTTAATACAAAAAAACAAACTGTCTTTTTGTTCGGGATCAAGTAAATTTATTGCTAAATCTAAATATTTTTCTGCGCTTGTATAGGCTCCATCTGCTATGTCAATTCGTGCCAAAAGATTTAATAATCGTGCTTTGGTTTCTTTATTTATATTTTTATCTTTATCACAAATATCGATATCTAAATTTACAAAACTTCTAGCTTGTTGATACCTGCCCAATTGCAAACATAACCGTCCTAAATTACCAAGTGTTATAGCTTGTCCCTGGGTATCCTTAATTGTTGTTTTCAAGGCCAATGACTCTGTGTAATACAATAAAGCATTTTGATGGTCAGCAATAACACTTGACACGTTACCTATTGTATCCAATACTCTTGCCAATCCTTTTTTTATATCAAGCTTCCGATAAAGATCACGACATTTATACAAATATTTCAAAGCTTGAGGAGTATTACGCCGCCATTGCATTATGATTGCTAAGGCATGAAGTAACCGTGCTAGTAATCTTTGTTCTGGTAATTTTTTTACCAAGTTACTAAAATGTTTTGATAGGTCTTTATTATTGATATATTTGACAGGTTCTAACAAGACCAATTCAACTTGAGCAGAAATTTTAAATTTATTGTCAGTAGTTATAATTTTTTCAAATAATTTTTGAGCACTTGTATAATTGTTTTTTTCAACATGTGCAAAAGCCTTAATCCAACAGTTTTCATTAGAATTTTCTTCAAAATCAAATGCTTGATAAAGTTGGTTGGCATTTATTAGGTGCTTAAATTTTGATGAAATTTCTATTGGATAAATACACATATTAATATTCACGACTCTAAATTAAATTTATATTCACTTTATTATACTTCTATTTTAGTGTATAAATATAATTAGAAAAATTAATTTTGGAAAAAGAATTTTAATAAAAAATCAATGAAATTACAAATCACAAACATACTTGGACCTATGCATAAGCCTTCTCACACTTTTGATGGTGAAAAGCAAATTGCAATAGGACGAAACCCGAAACAGTGTCAAATAACCTACCCTGTAGATTTCACAACAGTTGGAAGAAAACATTTAGTGATTGAAGAAGATGCGGGTAAATACGAGTTAAGAGTAAACACAAGTAATCCAGTATATTTGGATGGATTATTAATTGGAGATGATGTAGAGGTTCCCGAGTCTTGTGTTATTGCACTAGGTACAAAAGATGGCCCCAGTTTTAAAATTGAATTATTGGATGACAATGAACTCCCAAAAACGGTAGATTATGGCAAACAGGATGAGCTTCATACAACAGTTAAAAAAAGTGGTGCTTGGCTTAAAATTGCTTTAGTGATGATTATTGCTGTAGGAGGGGGATTTGGATATAAATCTTATCAAACCCAACATAAAATTGAGAGTATGAAATTACAAGCCAATGAAATGTTTAAAGACGTTTACTCAACGATTGACTTAGATATTGGTTCATTAGCTAATACATTGAGTTCATCTGTATATTTGGTTCTCGTCAAAGGGGAATATGGAGAAACCCCAATGGGGACAGCTTGGGTTGCTTCTAATAATTCATTAGCTACGAATTCTCACGTTGCTCAAATTTTTAATGAACTCCCAGAAAATAAGGATTTAAAATTTGTGGTTAGATCGACTGTACCACCATACAAAGAATTTAATATTAAAAAAGTTGCAATGCACCCAGCATACAATGCTTTTCAAGAAGCATGGGAAGAAGCTGACCCTCAACAAATACAAGCCAATGGATCCTCAGAAAGTGTTCAATTAATTCCTGGATATGATGTTGCTTTATTGTATCCTGACAATGCTGATGGATTGGCCAAACCATTAATGTTAGCTTCGAAGGAAGAACTTAATGATTTGACAAGTGGCATCCAAGTTGCTTATATTGGATTCCCAATGGAAGGAGTAATAACTCAAGCTTTCACTCAACCATCACCAGTCATACAAGTAGCTAATATAACTTCAATTACAGATTTTTTTCGAGGACAAGCCTCATTTGTTGAGTCGCAATTAATTCAGCATTCATTGCCTGCAACAGGTGGTGCAAGTGGCTCACCAATTATCAATAATAAGGGAAAAGTAATTGCTTTATTAAATGCTGGAAATGTGACAGGAGTTGATGATAATGGAAATCGTATAGCCAGTGCTGTAGCTATTAACTATGCTCAAAGAGTTGATTTATTAGATAACTTATTAAAGCATGGTGATAATTTTGCAATTGGTGGAATTGTCTCTGCCTGGAATAGAGGGTTTGCACGGTATGCGAATATGCATAAGGTAGGTGAGGTTACTGTAAAAGTTATTAAACAACAAATATTAGATGATTGGAAATATTACTATGGCATTGAAGAATCGAATCAATTACTTAATTCAGAAGTCATTATTCATGTAGATGATAGAATTTATGATATTCCTGCAACACTGGTTGAGTTTACAGCACCAAAAACAGGCAGTTATATGATTAATGCTATAGACGCTAAGGAGGGAAATATTGACTTACTTGTGGGAGAGTTAAGCAATGATCAAATAAATCTGATTGGTAGGGATATGGAAGGAGATTATTACCCAAGTATAGACCTTGAATTGTCAAAAGGGGACGCTATCAATATTTATGTATTACATTCAGATTTAGAGTACTTAGATATTAATGTTACAAAACCACAACTATTTATTTATGTTAATTAACTCTTTTGAGAAAACTATACATTTATAGTACAATTATAATTTAAGAAAACAAATATAAGGTGACATGATTAATGAAAACACTAATAGTTTCTTCGATGCTTTTTTTAACAACCTCTGTTAATGCACAACTTATGTGTAGCCTTGGTAATTCTTCTGGCCAACAATATAACCCTGATTTTGATGTTCCACCAAATTCAAGAGCATTGAGAGAATTGAGAACAATCTACCAAGCATTATGTCCAACTGGATGTGGCCAAGGTTTTTTAGCTAGCAACCAAAGTGTTCCAAATGCTTTAGCTTTAGCAATAGGCAATGGAACGACTAAAATATCTTACAATCCAGATTTTTTAAATAATATTAGGAACATGTATGGTGGAGGAGCTACTTTTGGGATAATTGCTCATGAATTTGGTCATCATATTGATTTTCATTCAACTCCTCAATGGATGAATAATTCGTGGTCAAGAGAATTAAAAGCTGATGCTTGGGCGGGTTGTGCATTGGCAAGAGTCGGTGGTAATACACAACAAATTGAAAACGCATTAAGGGCAATTGCAGCATACCCTTCTTCTTCCCATCCTGGTTGGCGCCATAGGCATCAAGCTATTCGGGAAGGATTTATAAGTTGCAGCGGGAATTGGTCAGTACAGTATAATATTGATATAAAATAGATTTAAGAACCATATTTAATTAAAATTATATTGCATATAAGGACTAAAAAACACTTAAAAGCATATCGAAAACAACCCTATTGAAGAGTTAATTCGATATAATAATCCTATATTAAAATAAAAAGAGGCACAAATGAAAAAATTCAAACTATTAATATCAATTACACTATTATCTGCTTTTGCATTTGGATCAAATACTCTTGCAAATACCGAGATAAAACCTGTTGTACCCTATGAAAACATTCAATTTTCAAAAGTTGTTAAAGTGATTTTAGATATGGCAAGACAGGGGAATGATTCTATATATTATATGGCGGCAGCCAAAATGATTGACTCAATAAGACCAATTTCGATATATAAAGAGTCTGCTAAAGATAAAGATTTAAAAGACATGGTAGATTCAGATTTTTGGACCGCGGCTGAATTATTTGATAAAGTTGTTAGTATCGTTGGAGAAAAAAGTGAGTTAGGCAAACAAGCTGCAAGATTATCATTAGAAATTAGAGAAAATACAAATGCAGAAGGGATGTGGGGATATTGCCATTATCATATTGTATATAGATATGATGGATGGATGAAGAAACCTGCGACAAATGACGGTGAATTACAAGAAACAGTTCATGAGATAATTTGGCACGGCTGTGATCCTGAAGAAGAAAGAAAAAAATAATTTCAACATGGATACAGACCTCCTATGTAATGGTCTAGATTGAAGACTTTAAATCTAGTAGAGAATTAGGAATTGACCATCCTGATTTTCAGAAAGATGCAAATGAAATTTATTAAATGAATTTATGATTGTTGCTTTAGAAATACTGTGCGAATAAAATGAAATATTTATTAATAATATGCCTTTTGGCAAATACTTATATATCAAAATCTAAAGATCTGGCAGGTTATAAAATATTTGCTGATAAATACATGCGAGAAGCCATAGTTTTCCAAGTTTCTGTTGAAAAATGTATTAAACACCTACCTAAATTTAAGAAGAAGATTCGAAATCAATATGTAAAATGGGAAAAGCTATACTTAGATGTAATTTTGGATGGAAAAAAATTTCACGATGCAAAAGGAAAAGTAGCGCGTGAAAAAGGTGAAGAACATTTATCAGTTGTCGAAATTTATGAGATTTATTCTAAATTTTTAAATTATACTAAGCTAGATGAAAATGGCAAATTATTACTTACTTCGTCTGAAGAAGATAAAAAAACTATTTGTTTCAACATATATAAAAACTTAGTTAAAAAAATAGTAGAATAATTAAAATTTATCATATAAATATTAATTAACAAAAATGATTTTCTTTAACATCATTTTCTGCTGCTGCTGATCCAATTTCATACAAAATATCTTTATTTTTTGCTTGAGACATATCATGTAGAGATTTTATTTTGTTAGGTGTGACTTTAAAACCAAGTTTATTAAGCTCAAAATCATTTAATGATACGTTATAACGAACATAATGTAGGGCTGGTTTTTCTGTTAATAAATCATTTTTTAAATCTAAAATCTCAGAATCAATAAATTCTGGTGTAGGAGAATTGGATAAATATTGTAACATTGTTTGATTGAGATAATTAGCATCTTCCATAAACATAACAGGTATCATAGATGCCCAACCTAACAAACCTTGTTTTGCTACTTTATCCATATCGTAATGTTTTTTGAAAGATCCTGTTCCTATTGATAATAGTGACAACTTATCTTCACCAGTTTGCCAACGGTATGGAAATTCTTTTAATGTTGCCACTAAAAATAACTGTAGTGCAGGATTATTTGCTAAACTTACTCCACCATCAATAAATGCGCCATGCATGTTATCGCCAATAGAAATTTTTTGAGGAGTGAAATAACTTGGAGCTGCAGAGCTAGCTCTCACTACATCTCTCAATAATAAGTTCTTGTTATATTTAAAGAACTTACCTCCTGGGTGATTTAATATGGGCCATGTACTTAATGTATCAGCTCTTTTTGTAATAATACATAGTCCACATTTAATTTGACTACTTTGTAAGGTGATATTCCCAAATACATTTTCTAAAGCTTCTTCAAGTGGCCTAAAATCAAATTTAGCTTTGTAACGTTTTATCGGATTTTTTAACCAATTGCTTTTTTTACCAAATATCTTGTCACCGATTTCTAAATATGTTTCTTTTATTTCTGAAGCCGTCATTCCAATTGATAGGCCTGCTGCAATAATTGCACCTGTGCTTGTTCCCCCTATCAAGTCAAAATAATCGCATAATTTCAAATTTGAATTGTTTTCTTGTTTTCTAAGTAGAATTTCAATTTTTTCAAGGAAACCAAGAGTTAATACACCACGGATTCCGCCTCCATCTAATGAAAGAATTCTTTTTGGGATTTTGCTCTTCATAATTATTTGTAATTAAAAAATTTATATTAATATTATAGCAGATTAGTGATTAATATAGCTGTACTTAAATAGTTTACATGGTTTTTTTATAGAAAAAAAAAATAAAATCAATTAGAATTGATATAAATAAATAGGGAAAATATATGCCAATATTACATGTTACTTCACCTAATGGTAATAAAAAAAGCTTCGATGAATCTGAATTTAAACAAGTTAGATTTGGACGTGATGTTAATTGGGCTCATATAGTTTTAGATGAGTCTCTAGCAGGAGTTGGCGTAGGAAGAGAACATTGTGAACTTGTTGCCAGTGCAGGTTGTTATTCACTAGAAATGAATGGCCATAATCAAGTTTGGGTAAATGGGAAGTTGGCATATGATGGAGATATACTAAAACGTCAATGCTCAATATCATTTATAAAAAATTCTCATGAAGCTACTTATCAATTGGAAACAGAGTTATCTGGTGGTGCATTGACAGCAGACATGGGATCAGTAGTAACAAAAGGATCTAGATTTAATAAATTAATTATAATTATTCTAATTTTGATGACTTTAATAATTGGATTCATTTTCTTAAGCCAAAAAAATACAGTATTACCAGAACATCAAATTGAACATATTAAGAACAGAGTATTCTCTGTACAAACAGAAATAAATGGCAAAGCATCACATGCTGGAACTGCGTGGATCGCTTATAAAAATACAGTTGTAACTAACAGGCATGTGGCAGAATTTGTGCAAAAAAATATTGAATACCAAGAAATGGGACTTGAAGCAAGTTCCTATATTCGGTTTCGTTCAATTGATAATCAGCAAGGAAAGATAATGATAATAAAAAATGTCATTTTTCATCCTGCAGAAAAAGCATATAAAGAATATCTTAATCAATTTCCTGCAAGAACAGATAATGGATTTTCTTTAGATCTTGATGTCTATGATATCGCAATCTTAGAACTCGAAGACGAATCGATTCAACTAGACCCTCTTGAATTGGCAACAGAACAAGATGTACAAAATTTAAAAAGTGGAGATCCTTTACTTTTGGTCGGATTTCCATTAAACCCTAGTGGCAATGCATGGAACATATTAGCTCCTGTGGCTGAAACAAGCCATGGAAAATTTGATAAAACACGTAATGCCTTTTCTTCAGAAGGGTTGCCAGAAATCAATCCATTAATATCATATGATATAACAACATCAGGTGGAAATAGTGGTAGTCCAGTTGTTAATTCGGAGGGAAAAGTAATTGCAATACATTTTGCAGGCTCTAAAGTTTTAATTGAAGGAACGAAAGTTGCAGGTAAAAATAAGGCAATACGTTTGGATGCTGGTGGAAAATCCTATGGGCAACATGTCAGACTAGTAAATCAGTTAGTAGATGGGAGTATATTTCATCCAACTACACTTAAAAAAGAAAAAATATTTTGGGAGCAGTGGCTTACAACTTCAACTTCAATTGAAGAATCGCAAGTTATAGCTAAAAATAATTCAACTGATTTAAAAAACCAGTGTTTATATACTCATCAAGCAAAATTAGATTCACTTGATTCAGTAAGTCCAAATCGAGGCAGGTCTAGTATAGAGGTACCTCTCCCTGTTATTGGAGAATATTTGATTTTCATACAATCTCTTGACCCTTCCGGTGAAAAAATAGATGTTTCTGCACATGATGAATTTGGCTCATACAATTACAATGGTAAAAAACATAATTTTGATTTTGAAACCAAAACTGTAGAAAATAATCAGACTCTAAATATCACTTTAGGAGCCATTAAAAGTCAATATAACTATACTGTAAAAGTTTATAATTGGAGTAATGAAAACTGTCAAACGGATAAATATTTAAAATTATAGCTTAAAACTGGAGCAATATATGCGAGAAAATATAATACAATTATTTACATTATGCTTATTGATTACTACTAATCTTGAGGCTAAGAAAAATACAGAAAATAAACCATACCAACCTAGCAGAAAAGATTTAATGCAACCTCTTTCTGCTGAAATACCTTTTGCTAAAAAAAATAATAAACTTGCAATAATTGGAGAAGATAAAAGGTTTAGACCTGGCAAAACAACAAGATATCCATTGAGGGCTCTTGGACAATTAATTATGATTTCATCAGATAATTCCGAAGGTACATGTAGCGCAACTTTAATATCTCCAAAGCATTTATTAACCGCTGCACATTGTGTTTACGATCAAGATAGTCAGTCTTTTTTCAAAAATATATATTTTATACCTGGTAGAGATGGAGATATTATTCCCTATGGTATGTATGGAGCTACTCATGCCTATATCCCGAAGGATTATCCTTCGTCCACGTTTAGAAAAAATAACGCTGATGTTGCTGTACTAAAATTATCAACCTCTTTAGGTGATAAACTAGGTTACCTTGGATATAAAGAGTTTCAAGAAATACCAAAAACTATTATGGATAAAATGATTGATCATGCAATTAAACTAAAAGATCGATCGTCAAATAACAAAGATTACGAATCAAAAATAACAAAATACTTAAGTACGGTTCATGAAGATCACCCTACAATTGGCATGAAAAATTTTGGGTATTCTGGAGATAAAAATAATGAAGTTTGGCAAGATAATTGTATCTTATTAAAAGAAAACTCAATATCAACTGAAAAATATCTACAGCTAGAATCTATGTGTGATATGCAAGGAGGGGCAAGTGGTAGTGGTTTGATTGATTCTGAATACAATGTTATTGGTGTTACATCATTTCATAATGGAGAAAGTATAAAGACTTCTTCTGGTAAAGAAACAGATTTTTTCAAAGGTGGAGTTTTTACTGCACAAAACATCATTACTGGAATATCACCATATACTTATGCACTCATTAATCAATGGAAAAATGGTTATTTTGATAGTGATACTATAAGCCATCAATTTAAAGTAACTAATGATTTAAAGCAAGTTACAATCAATAATAATTGTAATGAAAATATATGGATAGCAATGCGTTATGTAAATCTTGATGGTAAGTGGGTAAACGAAGGATTCTGGGAAACTCGTCCATACAGTAGTGTAGTTAAATCAGTGACTTCATATTATTACTATTATTATGCAACAAATAAAAAATCGTCAGTCAAATGGACAGGAGATGATACATACCAAAAGTTATATGGAACCAGATATGGATTTCGAAAAAAATCACTTACATCTGAATTTAAAAATGAAATCAACTTAAATTGTGATTAATTTTAAATGCAAAAATATAAAACTAATGTATTAATTAATCACTTTATTAAAACAAACTATGATGCTTTGACTAACTTGAATTAGGAATTAAAACAAATGAGCATTCTTACAATATTTAATCTCAGTCTTAAAATATGTAATTCTAAAGGTAAAAGAAGTCAAATATGTTATGCAAGGAATTTATAGTCTCAAAGTAGTATTTGTGTTTTGTATTGCGATTTCATGATTTTGTATTAACTATTAATTTTTATTCAAATAGAATTAATTCTTTAAATTCTGGATTCTGTTCTATCAAAAATCTGATTTCTTTGTTGAGCTTATCTAGTTTTGTTCTATTCTTGGTTATTTTAACAGCATTTTCATCTTGGTTTTCATTCAAAATCACTTCTTTCACTGTTAAATAGTAGAAATAATATGTCTTGCTTAAAAATTCATACTCATTATTGTTCTGTGGTATTTTTGGTAATGAATTGTAAATAAGATCAAAATTTATGATCTTTGTGGTTTCTGGTAAACTGTCTTTACTATGGTTAATGGCGGAAGTAAGACTCAATGGCTTAAAACGACGTCTGGATTCAAGAATAAGCCGCGATGCAACATAGTACAGTCTTCCTATTGATTGAGGTTTGTATTTACTAAAATCAATAATAGCATTTTCAAACCTGTCCTCATCACTTCGATTTTCTACAGCTTGATGCAGTGCATAGTACTCACTTGTTTGGACCTGCTTAATCTTTTTTATATCTCCAGTTTTACTATGGATCAATTCAAGAATTATGATATCAGGCTCTTTTGAGTCTTCCTTTATGGCAAATAAACAGTTGTTTATCTCCTGTTGTGTGATGTGATTATATTTCAGTTGAACTTGTTGTTTGGGCGCTATAACTTCTTCCTTACATTCATCCTTGGCGTATACCTTATTCAAAAAAACAAGAGAAATAAGAAGAATTACAGAGAACAAGACCGGTTTCATAAAAGATCAATCCATTTTTTTAAGATATCTTCTGTTAAGAGACTATTATGAAAATCAACTGCACCTCTTCTTTTTGCATACATTTTCATTTCCTCTTCTGGTGAATGCCCGTAACCTACTGAGCAAATGTATTTCGGTATATTTTTCAATGATTCAGTTTTATTCATTTTTCCACACAACTGAATTCCATTCATCTCAGGCATTAATAGATTTATCAATATCAAGTTGGGTTGATAGTCTAGAGCTTTTTCTATAGCATCTAAAGGGTTTTGAACAATCATACAATCATGGCCCATTTTTTCTATGGTTTTACGAACACCATAGAGCATTGATGGGCTGTCATCTATGTGTAATATTTTATAAGTCTTTATCAAATCACATTCTCTTAAAATGGCTGGCAATTTTCTTGGTTCGGATTTACTTGGTACTCTTCTTTAACCTGACTAATAATTTGATAATCAAATTTTATTGTACATTTGAAATTTCTGGTTGTATAACCTATTGCGATTTTATCAAAGAAAATTCTTCCACCTGTTATTTCCTCAGCGCTTTCTTCAGCATCAGATGATTGTAAGTGTATTTTCACTGCTTTGTTATTTTGTGGAGTTAACAGCCAACAATGTAATCCTGTAAAATCTGCTTGGATTTCATACTGTTCATATCCGCAAATCAAACGGTGATTGACAGAATGAATTTTTCCTTGTGTATCTACCAGAATATTGTGATCGACTCCTAAATTATCATCTACAAACTTATCAACATCTAAGACCTTACTATGGAGTTTTACAAACTTTTCTATTGGTACTTCAAGTACCTTTCCAGTGAGATTATTTAAGATATTAATTTCTTCCTGTTTATCTAATGCTGGACTAGTTCGCGAGCATAAACCAGTAGAAAAGGTTTGATCATCTTTGAGCTTAAGATAGGCTAAATAAATTTCTCCCGCTTTAAATTCGTAACCACACATTCCGCCAGTTATATTAGTTTTTGTTGTGAGCTTATCACTGTTTGAACCTTTCCAAGTGTGTAGAACTTTTGCTTGGGTGATTTGAGTTTCATTATATTCTCTTCTATAGCCTTTTGAATAACTTGATTCAATTCTAATTAGTGCCACTGAATCAGCGAATTGTGTTGATTCTTGAATATCAACCTTCAGATCTTTATTAGGCGCCATACATGAGCAACCGAACGCAACTGATGAGAAAATAAGTAAAGAAATAAGTATTAGTTTTTTCATGGTTTATAGTGTACATGAAATATCACTAATGAATGATAATTCATTGGTGATTTGTTTGATATGCCACTTATACATTTTCAGTTCTTTTAATTTTAAATGTGCGACCTTTAGTTATTGGCTTAATTTCTATAGTTTTTTTGCTATGCTTATTTTTATCTTTTACTCTCCTAAAGTTATGCATAGGATAAAAATAAATCTATCTCTTAGTAAATCACCCTAAATTGCCCTCAAGATGCCGACAGGATACAGTCCCCTTATTAATGAAATGTAACTGAGAACATTATTAATAGGGAAAATAATTTAATTTGATGTCCTTTTCTACATTTATATTTTCATTTTACTCAATATATTCATTGATCAACACTTTATTTATCATCTAATTTTATATTTAGAACTAAATTTGTCAAAACTGATAATTTATTTGTTTTTAATTTAGGTTAAATTATTAAAAATTCAAAACAATGTGGTTTTTTGGGTTTACGCATACTTTCCTGCAAGTCAATTTTAATAACTTATAGGAGAAAATAATGAAGACATTATATTTTTATTCAGGTAACGATGAGAAATCTATATCGTTTCTACAAACTAATGGTCAGGCAGTAAGTATTGCCAATCAGTATATTGATGAACATTTAATAAACTTTTTAATCTTTAAGAAAAAGATACTCAAATCTGAGTATCTAGCAAATTGCCAAAGCTGTATTAGCAAGAGCGGTATAAGAACGATACTTGATGCTGTTGGTTTTGTTGATAAGCATGCTGATGATGGCGTTGAATTAAACAGAATTTTGCTTAGTGAACCTAAAACAATCAAACTATTAGTTCAGATGGGAGGGAGAGACAAAAACATTGCCAAATACTTATATTGGGTGGCTAGCAATTATCTTAAATTATTTAATTATTACTATGGTGAATTGGTATTAATTGTATCCGACAAAGATGATATGGATATTTTACCTGAAGGTTTTAAACCCATTTCATTTAGTCGAGATAGTAGAGTTTTTTATTCAAAAGGAAATGAAGACATGACTAAATTCATTTGTGAATTATGTGAAATAAAACCATTACAGGGAAAGGTAATATCTCTATTCCCAAGTGCTTTATTAATTACATTTGCTCAACTCATTATACATGGTTCTGATTTCCTCGATGAATTGATGAAATTTTAGAAACGAAACAATCAATTACAACTGCAGTTATTAATAAATTGCAGTTGTATTTAACTTAATTTAAGAGGAAATACATAATGAATAAGAAACAAACATTTTTGACGACCCAAGAATTGTCAGAGAAGATCAAATATGATCAAAGAACCATTCGTGACAGACTAAAAGATTCTGTTTTGATAGAAGGTGTACACTATATACGTCCATTTGGTGGTCGAAAAATACTGTATATTTGGGAGGCCATCCAAAAGGATATGTTTAAGTATTCTATTGATACCATGGGTATTCCAATGTCTAGTGGAGGAGTGGTAAATGGGACACATTAGAACCAGAAAAGAAACAGGTAAAATGTACCTTGATTTCAAATATCAAAACCTTCGCTGCAGAGAGCAAACCGCATTGCTTGATACACCAGCAAACCGTAAAAAGCTTGAAAACCTTTTACAAAGAATTGATGCTGAAATATTGCTTGGTAGTTTCGACTACCAAGCTTATTTTCCTGAGAGCAAGATGTTAAACAAGTTCAAAACACAGCAACAAATTATTAACAGGCACATAAATGGCATTCCAACATTTAATGAGTTTTACAATATTTGGTACAGCGAAGTTGAGATTGGTTGGCGTAGGAGTTATAAAGTAACGATTACTGCCATTATAAAGAATCATATTTTACCTGATTATAATGATACTGTATTAAATGAAATAACTAAACCAGAACTTCTTCAGTTTCGTGCAGAGCTATGTAAAAAAACTAAAAGAAATGGTGATAAGTTTTCAGCAGAGTCAGTCAATAAAATCATGAAGATATTTAAAATGATTGTTACAGAGGCTGCAGATAGATATGATTTTAATAACCCATTTAGAGGTATTAAACCATTAAAAACTATAAAGCCCCAGATTATGCCTTTTACATTAGAAGAGGTTCAATTAATTATAAATAATGTTAGAGATGATTTTAAAGATTACTTTACCATAAGATTTTTCACTGGTATGAGAACTGGTGAAATTCATGGTTTAAAGTGGAAATATGTTGATTTTGATAAAAGACAAATTTGCATTAGAGAAGCCCTAGTTAAAGGATATGTTGAACAAACTAAAACTGATGCCTCTTTGCGTGAAATAATGATGTCACAACCAGTCTATGATGCATTTATGTCACAATATAAAGTTACTGAACATCAAGATTATGTATTTTGTAATTCTAAAGGTTCTCCTTTTGATAATGGAAACCTAACAAAAAGGGTTTGGCACCCTCTTCTTCGATATTTAGGATTGAACCCAAGGCGCCCATATGAAACTCGACATACTGCAGCAACACTGTGGTTAGCCAGTGGTGAAAATCCAGAATGGATAGCCAGACAAATGGGGCATTCTAATACTGAAATGTTATTTCGAGTGTATTCTAGATTTGTACCAAATCTAACTAGGCAAGATGGGAGTGCTTTTGAGCGGTTGTTGGATAAATTGTAAATTATTTTCATTAGCTAATTTTAAGTTAGTCTATATATAATTAATCAACATGTCATAATTTAATCCATAATGTTCAAGATGTTCCTTATGGTTTAAATTATGACATATTTATTAATTTTTAATCTCCTTTTTTTGTTTTAACTTTTAACTCCATAATGGCAAGCATATGAAATATAAATTTTATCCAGTTTGTACTGTATTGTTGCTTATTTGAATTCTCTGACTGGTTCTCTAAGATATCATTTTCTAAAGGATGAGAAAATCTAAGATATATATTGCCATATTTTTTTATTTTTGGTTTGATTTCACTCCCATTAGATTTATTAATTTTAATTCCAAAACATGCAGGTTTCCATAATTTTTTTTGCTCAGTTGCTGTATATACAGTATTTTCTGATGGTACATGTTTTAATTTAATTTTACTTTTTGGGAATGTTTCAATTAATAAAGCAATAAATACTTTTAATGTTCTAGTATCATCAAATAGTAATTCCGAAGATGAAGTATTTGTATTGTTCATAAAATATTTTAAGCAAAATTTAAATAAACTACTTTTAGTTTGCGCAACACTCCTAAGTTCATTAATTGATCTATAACAATTTTTCATATGTTGGTCACCTTGTGGTTTAGATGGAGCTAAAGGAGTACCGAGTGAACTTTCAATAACATATTTTGGGAAAAACCTTTTTGTATTTTTTGTTGTTGACAACTGGTATATATATAGACCGTTATAATACCATTGCTTAATTGTAGATTCTTTTAAACTTAAACGTTGAGATATTTCAAATATAGTATAACCATCCTCAAGAAGCTTTAATGCAGAATAACAATTTTCTGGATTAATTAAATAGTTTTTTCTTGGATGTAAAACCTCATCAGGGTAATTTTCTGTTGGTGTTTTATTATTCACATACTTCAATGACCTTTTAACTATTAATCCAGTTAGGTCTTTACAATATATCTTGTCCAATAACTTCATTTCTTTTAAAAAACGACTTATCAAATTTTTTGATAAACCTGTGGCGTTGTGCAAAAGCAATTTATTGATTGTCATTTCTGAGTTTCTTAACTCAGACCCCAATAAATAATCATTCATATGCAGATAATGAGTAAAAGTTGAAATTGGTGAAAGATGCCCTGCAAACCCTGCTACTTTCCAGTTTATATTTTTTTTACTATTAATCAAACCCAATTCAGAAACAATATTTAATACCTCTTTTTTGTTATAATCAGTTAATAAATTAATTAATTCATAATTCTGTTCTAACACTATTTGGAGGTTTGTCAGTGCTGTGTGTCTCAAATCATGTAATACGTAATGTTCTTGAGTTATTTCCTTAAGAACAGACTGGAATATTAAGTTTATAATATTGGTATTAATAGGGACATCTTTTGTGCCAGGATATGAGAACATTATGTCTTCTATATTTGAATCATACATATTCTTCTTGCTTTTATAATATTCATCAAATATTAATTTTTCTTTTTCTGTCATTAATGTGCCTAGGGGTATTTTTCTATACGCACTAAAAGATTTAATATTTCCATGTTTATTATTACGAATATATACCCATTTAATATTCGAAAATTCAATATCCTTTATTCTTAATTTTATTATCTCTCCTCTTCTCATCCCAGATCTATATGCAATTATTAAAAAACAAACAAGGCTGTCAGTTGGTATACCTTCAACTTCCTTTTGAGAATTTAAACTATTTATCAGTTGATAATAGGCCCGTTTAGGTAAATACCCTGCCCTATTAAACGGAATATCATTTTCGCTAATATCAGAATTAAAGCTATTTACAAAAGGCAACCCATGTTCCCTATAAGCAAATTGGTGAAATTGTTGAAACCTTGCTCTTTTTTTTGACTTTAACTTGAGTGAACTACAATCTTCTATAATACTTTTATAGAGTTCATAAAAATCCTCTTCATCCAAATTAAATATATCTAATTTTAATGTGTTTAATATCCAGTCTTTTCCAATTGTACCAAAATAATTATGAATTGATGAAACCTTAAGTTTTCTATCTTTTAACATGTGAATCATCCATTCTATTAGAATGTTTACTTGGTCTGTTGGCTCACTTTTTAAAATTTCTTGGAGTTTAAAAATAGCTAAATTTGGTGTATTCTTTTTGTTTTGTTTTAATTTAAGTTTTATTGCAAGTTGTATTTGAGAAATAAAGTATTCATTACTTTTATCTTTCTTTTTTTTAGTTTTCTTGAGAGAAGGTTTTTGAACCTGAGATTCGGTTTTAATATATGAATCTAGTTTTAAGGTTTTATTAAATTGTCTATACAGCTGCTTCCTAGAGTTTGGAGGTAGCGATGAAGCTGGCACTTGTGATGTTGAATATTCTACAAAAGATTGTTTTAATTCTACCCCTGATGTGCATTCAGCTACTCCAACTGAGGCATTGCAGAACTGTTTAAAGCTATTTATATTCTTAAAACATGTTGAATCAATACCTTTAATATATTTCTTTATATTATTCCAACAGTTGTTTAGATTTAAATCTTTGATCTTTTGTTTATCTCTAGAGTTTAAGTAATTAATTATAAAACACATAGTAAAATTATCCGGATACCATGTACGTAAACAACTTTCTTTTTCATCACTAACAACATTGTTGAATAATGAAGAACCTGTTATATCTAAATCTATTAAATTATGGTTTAAAAATGAATTTAATGGCTTCGATTTAGTTTGCAAAATATTAGCAAGAGAAAGTAAAGCTTGTGGAAAACATAAGCCCCCATATAAAGCAGCTGAAATCAAAACACAATTTAGTTTGTCATCTTGAGTATTTATACTGTTAGACTCAAGTTCCTTTAACCAACTATTCTTCCAAGCATTTAAGTCTTTAAATTTAAGATACCAATCCAAATCACGAAATGGTGCCTTCTTTGTTAATTTGACAATGGGCGCAGGAACTTTCAAATTCCATTCACCTAAAGAATTCCCATTGTTTATGTATGTTGAAACATAGTTATTAGCAACTCTATAATCACTTGGGTTTTTAAATTTTTTAGATAATACAGAATTTAATAGAAATAATTCTGATTCATATTTATCTTCATTAATTTCATTATTTTTTAATTCAATTAAATATTCAGAAATTAATTGCTCAGTGATTGTTATTATTCTATTTTTAGCTTTTATATGATTATTAAATCTATCTAGACTACTCATTAAATATTCCAAGATTTGACAAGCTGAAAACTCAAATCAGTAATTAAATATTCATTGATTTCACATGAAACATTTTGTAGATCGTTTATTGACAATCCACTATGCATGCCAAACCCAGAACCTCCATAACCAGAATGGCCCATCCATGCATCTACAATTTCTCCTGAAATATTCCAACTTCTTAACTTCGTCCTCATATGATGCCTATACCAATTAATTCTTAAAGGCCAAATATTACTAAGTTGGTTTTCTAAAATTGCAGGTCTTATTTTTTGTATATCATTATCTATGATAAAAAATAAAGGAGAACCCTCATTATTAAATGTATTTATTATATAGTTAAAAACTTTTCTATTTGAATATTCAATCAAGTCTGCTAATTGCTTAAGGTGCTCCAGATATTCATTTATTTGAGACACCGCTATTTCAGGCAAAGGAATTATTCTTGAACTAACTTCACTTTTTGTTTCTTTGTCATTTATAAATACAGTTTTAGAATTTAAATCTATATTGTTAAGTGATTCATATGGATCACCTACAGGTCTATGTCCACATGATAAATTTAATAGAGTTAGTAGATAAATTACTAATAAATTATGATATTCATATGGTTTATCCAATACATTTTCTTGTAGTTCCAACAATCTAGTTCTCATACTTTTAAATAATTGATTAATTTTTGAAGGAGATACACCAATTTGTGATCCAACTTTAATACTATTATCTTCAACAACAAATTTTGTAGGTTGATTAATTCCTATTTGTTTATAAAGGTATTTCTGGTAATCAATATTGACATCTGTAACAAATGTTGAAGTGGGCTGATAATAATAGCAACCGGCTGTGTTATATGAGACTTTATCTAATAAAAATGATATTACTGATGTGTCAACACCTCTGTTCGCCATCCAATTTTCAAAATGACTATATATTCTTTTATATGTGAGGTTTGTGTTGAACTCACTATTTATAACTTTAATGATTTCATTAATATTTAATACGTTTTTTTCAATGTTCACAGTTCTATTTAAAATAGCTTTAATTGAATTATTAAACATCACAGGTATTGGAAGAACTACCTTGCCAGTTGGGCGGTTAATTAATGTGTTAATCCTATCTTCACTCACATCATGTTTTGGCAACTTTGGTATAAAGGATAGGCAATAGTGATCTTGTTTGGATTTTTGTATTAAATTAGATTTAATTAACTGAGATTTTTTAATTTTTAATAAATTCCTTCCTAAGAATAATGATAATAGTAATAATGGACATTCATTTACTTTTATTTTTTTAATACAGAACTTAAAAAGTATTTCAATATCTCTATTTGTTAAAATATTAATGCTAGTTAATAATTTTTTATCGTTTTTAAGCATATGTAACTTTGCTTTTTTAAGTTGTGAAATTTGTAAGCTAAGTGATTTTTGAACATCATCTTTTTCAATTAATTCAAACTTTCTATACCTTATTACTGCAGCTTGATCTGCAATTCTTTCTTCTTTTTCAACATTAGTATATTCCTTATTAACCAAGAAGTTTTGTAAATATTCAATATTTGTTATTTCGTTAATTCTGGAATCATTAGTTGTTTTAATCGACTTAATATTTCTAGAATAAATTTTCTTAAAATTTTTACTGTGTTCAACTTTTTTGCCTAGTTTTTCGAAAACAACCTTTATTGGTTTAATTCTTAAAATTGAAAGCTTTTCAATCTTGTCAAGCTCTTTAATCAACTCCTCCTTATTAAGAGTGAAACTTGGGAGCTTGTTTAAGATATCCCAACTTTTTCCACTAATTAAAAGACGGAATTGTCGAAATGCATTAGCAATGAAATCTTCATACCCACCAAATTTTTTTAATTTATTAGCAGCACATAGTAATCTTGCCTGCGCCAAGTAGAGGTTTGTTGTAAAAATTTGATTTGATGGTATCTTATATGTAATGAAATAATTAACAGGTTGTTTTTTTATTTCACCTTGTTCACGAATTTTTAGATTTATTAATTCTAGCTTATCTCTTTCAATTTCCATAGGTAGTACTTCTTTGTTCAAATCACATTGTTCAATCACATATTCTATTTCGCTTATATCAGAAGAGCTTCCTTGTTCTTTTTTATAAATATTAATTATACTTTTAATATAATTATGAATAATTTCTGTTTGTTGATTATCTAAATAATCATTTTCTAATATTTTCAAATTATCCATAATTAATTTTCATCGAAAAGCTCATCCAGGATAGATGTTGCTTCTACTTTATTTTTCATTGATTGCTTTATTTGATTTTTAACAGCTTTACGTGTCACATTAAATAATTTTTCAGTAGTTCTATTCCCAGAAAATGAATACGATGATTCGAGTAATTCTTTCCTGATTTTTCGAGAAGTTAATTCTAGAGTTTGCGATAGCTCTGCTAGAATTAAATGCTTATCGGGAGATAACAACATGTTTTTCAATAAATAGGCATATGATATTTTCTGGATATCATATTTAGTTGTTTTATTTATTGAGTGTGTAACAATATGTATTTTATGTATTTGTAGATTTTTACATATGTTCAAAAATCTCCAACCGGCAATGAATTCATATTTTTTATTATCTAACTTAATACAATGTAATGGATCTAACATCTGTAAATACTTTGCAAGTTGAACGTTGATTTTTGACGAATTAACCTGGCTACTTAGCTTTTTATATTAGGCGACAATTAACATGGCCGCTTTGGCGACAACTAACTTGACCGGTTGGAAGTAAACCGAGCTAAGATGAAATTATTCACACAGGAGAATAATTTTGTCTGGCAAACACATTACTTTACA
>Ga0316208_1000119_pt1 | contig 111203 bp, 113 predicted proteins | sample 3monopyrite_MG_FD_204944 | JGI IMG/M metagenome (GOLD analysis project Ga0316208, IMG submission 204944) | Microbial mat bacterial communities from mineral coupon in-situ incubated in ocean water Damariscotta River, Maine, United States -... | ecosystem: Environmental > Aquatic > Marine >... | reverse complement strand
GTCCGGAAATGGGTCAAACCCAAATGACCGCCGCCTGCGCATCTCTTCCAAAACTAACAACAATGTCAAAGAACACTTCGCCCCACACAGAAACAACGATCTAAACCGCCGCCCATAAAACCAAACCATAGGTTCGGGGACAAAAAACCGCGACCAACTTGTGTTCCGTGTTACCGGAACCAGTCCGTCGCGACAGGCCGGTTTTTAGGCCCATGACCGCCCCAGGTCAAGAGCTTTTTTTCACATTTCTGAAACTTGCAACGATCTTTTAAGAAAATGGCGGATACTCTTGCTTTTCAGTCAGGATTTTGGCACAAAAAGATCCTCGGCACGGTGACGTTTCGAGAAATTGTTGTGCAGTTGGCGTGGTTTTTCAAACCGTTACCGTCCTGATGCGGGTGAAGCGAGCTGTTCGTGCTCTTTTAAGGGGATTTCGCACTTATGATGTTGAGGGGACTCGCCGTAGCCACGGTTTTAATCACCGGCGCGGCACTAAACTATATCTATATCAACAACCAGGCCACCGAGGTGGGCGAGCCGCCCTTTGGTGTCGTGAATTCCGGCCCGGCCGGCAACGGCCTCTCACCGGTGCCACCGCCCCAGCCGCAACAGTCTGTCGGGCTGGGTGATAAAATATCTGCTGTGTCTGCTGTGTCTGCTGCGACGCCTGTCACGGCCCGCCAGGTCACACCTTCCCCGCAACCCCAGGCGTACCAAACCGTCGTGCGCATCAAGTCCGGCGACACCCTCGGCAAGGCATTGCGCCGCGCCGGGGCCAAACCCCAAGAGGCCGAAGCGGCTATCAGGGCGCTCAAGGGCCTTTATGATCCACGCAAGCTCAAAGCCGGGCAAAGCATCAACCTGAGCTTTATGCCCGCCGTCCGCCCCGCTATCACGGACCGTTTTCAGGGCTTTGAGATTCCCCTCGACTACGCCACCCGGGTGGCCGTGTCGCCCGCGTCCGACGGTGGTTTTCGCGCAACTGAAATTCAAAACCAACTCAACAACCAGCGTGCCCGCGCCCAGGGTGTGATTGACTGGAGCTTGTTCAAGGCCGGGTCCGATGCCGGGGTGCCCGTTTCGGTGATGTCTGAGTTGGTCCGGGCCTTTTCATGGGATGTGGATTTTCAACGCGACGTGCGCAAAAATGATCGCTTTGAGGTCATGTATGAACGCAAGACCGATACAGACGGCAACATTGTCTATAATGGCAAAATCGTCTTTGCCGCGCTGACCTTGTCGGGGCAGCGCAAACCCATCTATCTGTATACCCGCAAGGACGGTCGGACCGAGTATTTCGACGACCGCGGACAAAGCGCCAAAAAAGCCCTGATGCGCACCCCCATTGACGGGGCCCGGTTGTCGTCCGCGTTTGGCAAGCGCAAGGACCCCATCCTGGGCTACTCCAAAATGCACACCGGCACCGATTTCGCCGCGCCGGCGGGCACCCCAATTTACGCCGCGGGTGATGGCCGGGTGGTGATGGCCGGGGTCAACGGCAGTTTTGGCAATTACGTGAAGATCCGCCACAATGGCGAATACTCCACCGCCTATGCCCACATGCAAGGCATCAAACGGGGCATCACCAAGGGCAAACGCGTCAAACAGGGCCAGGTGATCGGCTTTGCCGGATCGTCGGGACGGTCGACCGGATCGCACCTGCATTACGAAATTATCAAGCGCGGGGTCAAGGTCAACGCCCTGAAAGTGCGCATGCCGTCGGGTAAAATGCTCAAAGGAGAGGACCTGGTCCGCTTTAACGCCGCCCGCGACGCCCTGAAAGGCCAGTGGGCCGCCCTTGACGCGCCCAGCCAACAAGTCGCCCAACGATGAGCGTGCCACCGACAAGCGTCCCCCTGGCCTATATCGATACCCCCGCACACAGCCCCGAAAATGCCGCGCCGATCATTATTTTACACGGCCTATTCGGTTCCAAACGCAATTGGTCCGCAATCGCCAAACGACTTTCAACGCACCACCGGGTGATCTGCGTCGACCTGCGCAACCACGGGGAATCGCCGTGGATCGACGCCATGGACTACCCCGCGTTAAGTCACGACGTGGCGGATTTGATCGACCGCCTGGAATTAGGCCCATGCACCGTGATCGGTCATTCCATGGGCGGAAAAACAGCCATGATGCTGGCCCTGACCCAGCCTGAAAGCGTCACGCGTTTGGTGGTGGTCGACATCGCCCCGGTGGCCCGACAAACCGATTTCGGTCCGTATATCGAGGCCATGGCCGCCGTGCCGCTGGCCGCCTGCGACAGCCGCACGGCGGTCGAGGCCCACCTGGTTGAGGCCGTGCCCGACCCCCAGGTGCGGTCCTTTTTGGTGCAAAACTTGGTCCGGGACCCGGCAACCGGGTTTCACTGGCGGATCAATTTGGCGGCCCTGGACGCAGGCCTCAACGACATCGCCGACTTTGCCCTGCCCGCGTCCCGACCGCCTTATACCGACCCGGCGCTGTTCATCGCCGGGGGCGCATCCGATTACCTCCAGGCGCAACACCACGCGGTCATCCGCACACTGTTTGATGACGTCACCATCACCACCATTCCCGGGGCCGGGCACTGGCTGCACGCCGAAGTCCCGGACGCGTTCTTAAACGCCTTGACGGATTTTTTAGGTTCCTAAAATCAGCCCATCCGCACCAGCGGACACCTTCACCGTGTCGCCATCCTTGATCTGACCTTCCAGAATTCGGTCGGCCAGCGGGTTTTGCAAGGCCCGTTGGATGATGCGTTTCAATGGTCTCGCCCCATACACCGGATCATACCCCTGGTCGGCCAGCCAGGCATGGGCATCGCTGTCCAGATCCATGGTGATGTTTTTATCCTTCAACAGACCCACCAGACGCACCAGTTGAATGTCGACGATGGCCGCCATGTGGCTGCGTTGCAAACGATGGAACAACACCACTTCATCCAGACGGTTCAAAAATTCCGGGCGGAACGCGGCACGCACCCGTTCCATCACCGGTTCGCGCAGTTCTTCGCTGTCGTGACCGTCGGGTTGATTGGCGAGAAGTTCACCGCCGAGGTTCGAGGTCAAAACAATCAACGTATTGCGGAAATCCACCGTGCGGCCCTGGCCGTCGGTCAAGCGTCCGTCGTCCAACACCTGCAACAGCACATTGAACACATCGCTGTGGGCTTTTTCGACCTCGTCAAACAAGATCACCTGGTAGGGCCTGCGGCGCACCGCCTCGGTCAATGCACCGCCTTCGTCATAACCGACATAGCCCGGCGGAGCCCCGATCAGGCGCGCCACCGCGTGTTTTTCCATGTATTCGGACATGTCGATGCGCAACAGGGCACTTTCGTCGTCGAACATGAATTCGGCCAACGCTTTGGTCAGTTCGGTTTTGCCGACCCCGGTGGGGCCTAAAAACAAGAACGATCCAATCGGGCGGTTTTGGTCTTGCAACCCGGCCCGTGCCCGGCGCACGGCGCTGGACACCGCGACCAGGGCTTCTTCCTGGCCGACCACCCGGGCACGCAGGCCGTCTTCCATGTGCACCAGTTTGTCACGTTCCGATTCCAGCATCTTGTCCACCGGAATCCCGGTCCACCTGGACACCACCGTGGCGATGTCGGCATCGGTCACGACCTCGTCCAGCATGCGATGGCTTTCGGTCGCATCCGCCTCTGTCAATTGCTGTTCCAGGGCGGGAATGCGCTCGTATTGCAATTCACCGACCGCCTCGTATTGGCCGTCACGCATGGCTTTGTCCAAATCGATGCGCGCCTGATCCAGTTGTTCTTTCAATCGCGTGGTTCCGGCCAAGGCGTCTTTTTCACCCTGCCACTGGGCGTTCAGCGTCGCCGCGCGCAATTCCAAATCGGCAAGCTCGCCTTCCAGGACCTCCATGCGCGCTTTCGACGCATCATCGTCTTCTTTTTTGATCGCTTCGCGTTCGATTTTCAATTGAATGACCTTGCGGTCCATTTCGTCCAGGGCTTCGGGTTTGGAATCCACCTGCATGCGCACGCGCGAGGCGGCCTCATCCATCAAATCAATGGCTTTGTCGGGTAAAAAACGGTCCGTAATGTAGCGATTGGATAAGGTTGCGGCCGAAATCAACGCGCCGTCGTGAATCCGCACCCCGTGGTGCAGTTCGTATTTTTCCTTGATCCCGCGTAAAATTGAAACGGTGTCCTCAACGTTGGGTTCGGACACGAACACCGGCTGAAAACGCCGCGCCAGGGCGGCGTCTTTTTCCACATATTTGCGGTATTCGTTCAGCGTCGTGGCCCCCACGCAATGCAATTCGCCCCTGGCCAACGCGGGCTTGATCAGGTTGGATGCATCCATCGAGCCTTCGGCCGCCCCGGCCCCGACCAGGGTGTGCATTTCATCAATAAACAAAATGATCTGTCCGGCCGCCGCTTCGACGTCTTTGAGCACCGCTTTCAGGCGTTCTTCGAACTCACCGCGAAATTTGGCCCCCGCCACCAACGCCCCCAGATCCAAAACCATCAAGGTCTTCGTTTTGAGGTTTTCCGGCACGTCGCCGTGAACAATGCGCACCGCCAGACCCTCGACAATCGCGGTTTTGCCAACGCCGGGTTCACCGATCAGAACCGGATTGTTTTTGGTGCGGCGGCTCAACACCTGGATGGTGCGGCGAATTTCTTCGTCGCGCCCGATCACCGGATCAATTTTGCCGTCCGCCGCAGCCGCGGTCAGGTCACGGGCGTATTTTTTCAACGCATCATATTGATCTTCGGCAGACGCGCTGTCGGCGGTGCGGCCACCACGAATATCTTCAATCGCCCGGTTTAGGTCCTGCGCGGTAAGCCCCGCGTCTTTTAAAATTTTGCCCGCGTCCGTTTCGCCCGACAAAGTCAAAGCCAAAAGAATTTTTTCCACCGTGACAAAGCTGTCCCCGGATTTTTCCGCAACCTGTTCGGCCTGCTCCATCACCCGCGCCAATTCTGGGGACAAGTAGGTCTGCCCGGCCCCCGATCCGGCCACTTGAGGCACAGCCTCCAACGCCTTTTCGCTGGCCTGCAGCGCGGCTTTGGCGTCACCGCCCGCCGCGTCAATCAAATTGGCACACAGGCCTTCCTTGTCCTCCAACAAGACATGAAGCAGATGACCCGGCAGAAGCTGCTGGTGGTTGCGGCGTTGTGCCAAGCCCTGCGCGGCCTGCATAAAGCCTTTGGAGCGTTCGGAGTACTTTTCAAAATCCATGGGTCCACATTCCTTTTTGGCGACGGCACCTGTCAGTCCCTCAACGAGAGCGGCAACTGAATTCAGCCTCGCAGTTTGCGGTTTATTATCTCAATACATAAAATATGTACTGAAAATTTGGCGACGCAAGCGTCTGGGTCCATAATCATTTTGAAAAGGGGGAGAGTCAGAATGCACCTCAGTCAGATCGCCCGCTACCCCGTTAAAAGCCTGTCGATGGAAACGCTCACCGCATGTGAACTCACACCCGGCCAAGGCCTGCCCCATGATCGCCAGTGGGCTTTCGCACGCCCCGATGGCCAGGCCGTTCGTTCGCCCGCATGGCAGTCCAAGGCTCATTTTTTGGTGTTGGTTCGCGAATACGCGCTGGCCCAAATCAACAGCCACTTCGATGACAATACCGGGCGGTTGTCGTTATCCGCACCCGGCGGTTTGCATGCGGAGGGCTTGTTAAACACCTCCGCCGGGCGCACCGCCATCGCCCACGCCGTCGCCAAACATTTGGGACTGGGTCAAGATGGCGTGCCAACCCTGGTCAAGGCCCAGGACATCGGCTACTTCGACACCACCAAAGGCCCGGTTTCGCTGCTCAATATGGCTTCATTGCGGGCCGTGGAAAACGTCGCGGGCGTGCCCCTGGACCCGGCGCGGTTTCGCATGAACCTGTTGGTGGAAGACCTTGAGGCGGGCGTGGAAACCCTGTGGCCCGGAAAACACATCCAAATCGGTGACGCGGTGTTGGAAATCACCGAAAACACCGGGCGCTGCAAAGCCACCCACGTCAACCCCGAAACCGGCGTGCCCGACGTCAAGGTCTTGCAGGCCTTGAAAAAACACTTCGGGCACACCCAAATGGGCGTCTATGGCGTGGTCCGCAAAGGGGGGCCGATCTACACCGGGGCGCCCATCAGGGTTTTGGATTAGGCCGTTTTGGCTTTGTCGATTTTAATTTCAACGACCTCGGGCTTTGACTCGCCTTGAGTTTCATGATCGACCTGTTCCGAACTGACCTGAACCGGCGGTTTGGCTGTCGGCTTGCGGGCTGGTTTTTTCACCGCCGACTTTAAAGCCTGTTCATTTGCCGCTGCGGCTTCAGCCGCCAGGGTGGCTTCATTTTTCGGTGCCGGCCTTGACGCTGCACCCGGTTTTCGTCCACGCCCACGGCCGCGCGCGGGACTTGCGTCGGGACGTTCCGCCGCACCATCCGATTGCTGAACTTTGCTCTGCTGACCGTCGTTGGCATCGACCACCGGAGACGGGGCGCTGCTGGCGACCTGTTCAGCGCCACCGCGCTGAGGGGAGACCCCAGAAGAGGAGGCCTGAGAAGAGGAAGCCTGACCTTCCCCGGAACGGTTGCGGGATGGCTGGCGATCCGAAGACGCTGGGGACGGCTGGCGATCCGAAGGCGCTGGGCGATCAGGCTTCGCCCCGTCCCCATCCTGATCGATACTGACAATCCGGTAATAGTGTTCGGCAAACTGCAAATAAGCTTCGGCCTTAACCCGGTCACCGCCGGTCTGGCAATCGCGCGCCAACTGCAAATACTTATCGAGGACTTGCTGGGCGCTGCCACGGACCTTGACCTCCGGGCCGTTGCTCTCATACGTGTGATTGCGCGAATTTCGGCGGCCACCGCCACTGTGAGTGTTGTGGTTGCTGTTACCACGGCTGCGGGAACGTCTTTGATTGGGAGATTGCTTCATGATGTCAATTTTTACTGTTGTGCAAAAAATGGTGATCTTCCGCTGTCCGAGCCACTTGGTCGCCATAATTTCTGGCTACCGGACTCATGCGCACCGACAGATTGTCCCCACACGTCGAACCGAGGATATCTGCGGCACCATTTGGAAGAGATGGGTAAGTTTGCTCGGCACCGCGTCGTTTAAAAAATCCAGATGCCCAAAACGACCATCAAGCCGCCTAAAACACCCAATCGATCAAAAATAAATGGTGCGGAACCTGTGGCCTCACCCGGCCACCTGCTGATAGTCACCCTAAGCCATTGGGACAAATTGTCCAACCCCTTATTTCTCGCAAACGCTATTTATTTGCCCCCAGGCATCCGTTCCCGTGCACTTTCTGCACCACCACCGCCCTGGAAATTCCCCCCAAGTCGCACCGGGTTTCCAAGACCGTCAAACCAACCGACCGCGCCAATGCCTCGACCGCCAGGGCCTGGCCGATGCCGACCTCAAAACCCGCCACCCCGCCGACCGCCAATAAATCGTTCAGCCCCTGGATGATCGTGCGGTAAGCGTGCAAACCATCCCCACCGCCATCCAGGGCCGACAACGGTTCGTGACAACGCACATCCGCATCCAGGCCGTCAATCTCGGCGGACGCGATGTACGGCGGGTTGGAGACCACCACCGAAAATGGTCCGCCCAAAGATTTGCTCCACCCCTCCACGGTCCAATCCCCCACCACCAGGTCCAACCGCTCCGCCAATCCCAAACGCACCGCGTTATGGCGGGCCACGGCCAGGGCATCGGCGCTGACATCCACCCCCAGGCCCACCGCGCCGGGCCATTCGGACAACAGCGCCATGAGGATACAGCCCGTTCCGGTGCCCAGATCCAATATGGTTTTGGGACCTCCCGCAACGTGATCCAACACCGCTTCGACCAGCGTTTCGGTATCGGGACGCGGGGTCAAGGTGGCGGCGGTGACCTTCAATTCCAGCGACCAAAATTCACGCAGACCTAAAATTTGCGCCATCGGCACCCGTTGACAGCGCTGGGCCAAAACCCCCGCCAATGCGCTGGATTGAGTTTCGCTCAAGACCGCATCGCGATCCGCCAGAACCCGTTCCGGCCCACCACCCAAAACAAAACCCAGCAACAAACGGGCTTCGCGTACCGGGTCTTCGATGGCGGCGGATTTTAACGCGACCGCACACCCGTGTTGCGCCGCACCCACGGTGCACCCGCAAAAAGATGACGCCTGGGCCAACCCGGTCAAGAAAGGTCCGCCAGCCGCTGGGCCTGGTCTTCGGCCGTCAGAACGTCAATCAGTTCTTCCAATTCGCCTTCCAGCACCCGGTCCAACTTGTGCAAAGTCAAATTGATACGGTGATCGGTCACCCGGCCTTGGGGAAAATTGTACGTGCGAATGCGTTCCGAACGATCACCCGACCCCACCTGGCCCTTACGTGCGGCGGACCGTTCGCGGTCCAATTCACGGCGCTGGTGGTCATACAGTTTGGCGCGCAACATGGTCATCGCTTTTTCTTTGTTCTTGTGTTGCGAACGCCCATCTTGACACTGCACCACCGTGCCGGTCGGTTCGTGGACAATGCGCACCGCGCTGTCGGTGGTGTTCACGTGCTGACCGCCCGCGCCCTGGGCGCGGTAAGTGTCGATGCGCAAATCTTCAACGCGAATTTTAATGTCCACGTCTTCCGCCTCGGGCAGCACCGCAACGGTGGCCGCCGAGGTATGGATGCGCCCACCCGATTCCGTTTCCGGAACGCGCTGCACCCGGTGCACCCCACTTTCAAATTTCAGTTTGGCGAACACACTGCGTCCCGACACCTTGGCGGTGGCATCCTTATAGCCGCCAATGCCGGTTGCGCTGACGTCCATCAGTTCAAACGTCCATCCTTGACGTTCGGCAAAGCGCTGATACATCCGCATCAAATCCGCCGCAAACAACGCCGCTTCATCGCCGCCGGTGCCCGCGCGCACCTCTAAAATAGCGTTTTTGTCGTCGGCTTCGTCTTTCGGCAGCAACAACACCTGAACATTGTGTTCCAAGACCGGCAACACCGCTTTCAGCTCTTGCACTTCGGCTTGGGCCATTTCGCGCATGTCCGCGTCCCCGGCACTTTCGCTATAAAGCGCTTGCGCTTCGACCAAATCAACCCGCACCTTGTCCAGCGCCAGGATCGCTTCGACCACCGGACCCAGATCCGAATATTCCTTGGACATTTTTTGGAATGCGTCAGCCGCCAGTTCCCCGGTGGACATCAATGCACCCAGTTCTTCATGACGGTCGATCACACGGCGGAGGTTTTCTTCAATGCTCACTTGATGGCCTTATGTTTGTCCATGGGGAAAAGGTATTTCAATATTGATCGTCGAGGTCGAACAACCGTTCCAATGCAAATTCCAGCCGCGCCCAAGCCACCTCATCATCGGCCGCGATGCGCCGCATAGCTTGCGATGGGTCATGCAACAATCGCCCCAACAACAACCGGGTGGCTTTTTCCGCATCCCCCCCGGCATCGTTCAAGGCGTGGCTGCGGGCCGCTTCAAATTTGGTCCGCAATTTTGCCAGCGCCGGCACCGCAGCGCGTTCGGCACGGGTGCGCTGGTAATGTTCAACTTCGTGTTTGATGATCTCCTCAGCCCGTGCGGATTCTTGTTCACGCCCGGCGCGACCTTTCAACGCCACCTGTTCCAAATCGCCCAAACCATAAACAAAGGCGTCGTCCAGCACTTCAACCTCGGGCTCCACATCCCCCGGAACGCCCGCGTCGACAATAAACATGGGCCGGTGGCGACGCGCTTTCAGGGCCGACTTTACCACCCCCTGGCGCAAACTAAAGTGCCGTGTCCCCACCGCAGACAGGACAATATCACTGTGCGCCAGGACCGTTTCGAATTGATCAAAATCGGCCATGTGCGCATTCAACCTTCGCGCCACCCCATCCGCACGCCCGGCGCGGGGATGGGTGACGGTCAGACTTGAAACCCCCGACGCCATCAAATCGGTTGCAATCATTTCGCCCATCTCGCCGCTGCCCACCAACAAGGCCTTGCACCGGTTCAGGTCGCCAAACAAATCCCGGGCGATTTGCACCGCGCTGGCGGCCATGCTGACCGGGCCTTCGCCGATTTTGGTTTCGGTTCGAACCCGTTTCGCCGCAGCGTAAGCGGCCTGCATCAACGTTTCCAGTTCGGCCCGAAGGTGGTCGGTCTCGCGGGCCTGGCGGTGGGCGTGCTTGACCTGGCCCAGCACCTGGGGTTCGCCAACCATCAAACTGTCCAACGAGGCGGTGACCCGAAACACGTGTTCCACCGCCGCCGCGTCGGTTAAAGTGTAGGCCTGTTCGTCCAGTTCCCCCGGGGCGCATTCCCCCTCATCCGCCAAGGTGTCCAGAACCGCGCGCGCAAACCCATCCGCATCATCGCACACGCCAATGACCTCCACCCGGTCACAGGTGGACAACAAAATCACCTGGTCCAGGCCCCGTCCCAACAAGGCGTCCAAAACCGCCGGTACGCGTTCATCCTCAACAAAAATACGGTCGCGCATCGCCATGGTCGAGGAACGATGGTTCGCACCAACCACAATCGGGCGACCTTGGGCAAGCGGGCTGTCGGTCATGCGTCACCATAACGCTTTTGCACATATTCTTCGACCATCACCTGAAATTGCCCGGCCAGATCATCGCCCCTCAAGGTTGCCACCTTCACCCCGTCGACAAAGACCGGAGCCGATGGGGCCTCGCCGGTGCCCGGCAGGGAAATGCCAATATCCGCTTGTTTGCTTTCCCCCGGACCGTTAACGATGCAGCCCATCACCGCCAATTTCAAATTTTCCACGCCGGGGTAGTGATGGCGCCACTCCACCATCCGCGTGCGCACATAAGCGTGAATGTCTTGCGCCAATTCCTGAAACAGGGTCGACGTGGTCCGCCCACACCCCGGACACGCGGTCACTTGGGGGGTGAAACTGCGCAACTGAAGGCTTTGCAAGATTTCCTCGGCAACCCGGACTTCGCGTTCGCGCGCCCCACCCGGTTCCGGGGTTAACGACACCCGGATGGTGTCCCCGATGCCTTCGCTCAACAACACCGCCAACGCCGCCGTCGATCCGACCACGCCCTTGTCGCCCATGCCCGCCTCGGTCAACCCCAGGTGCAGGGCGTAATCGCACCGTGCCGCCAACTCCCGGTAGACCTGGATCAATTGCGGGGCCTCACTGACTTTGCACGAAATCACCATCCGGTCAGCCGCCAGCCCCAGTTCTTCAGCCCGCGCGGCACTGTCCAGGGCACTGCGCACCAAGGCCTCACGGGTCACGTCCTGGGGAGGCAAAGGGCTGGATAGCTGAGCATTTTCATCCATCAAGGCAGATGCCAACTCCTCGTCCAAACTGCCCCAATTCACCCCGATGCGCACGGCTTTTCCCAGTTTGGCGGCCAGTTCAATCATCGCCGAAAAGTGCCGGTCGCGCTTTTCGCGAAATCCGACATTGCCCGGATTGATGCGGAATTTAGCCAACGCATCCGCGCACCCCGGATGATCGGTCAACAATTTGTGTCCAACATAATGAAAATCACCAACCAGGGGCACCGTCACACCCCGAGCCAAAAGTCGTTCGCGAATGTGCGGCACCGCTTTCGCCGCCGCATCACGGTCCACCGTAATGCGCACCAGTTCCGATCCCGCTTCGGCCAGCGCCGCCACCTGGGCCACCGTGGCCGCTACATCGGCCGTGTCGGTGTTGGTCATGGATTGCACCACCACCGGATGATCGCCACCGATTTTTACACCATCGACATCAACGGTTTTCGTCAGGTGACGCTTGAAAAACGAACTGGAATTCATGTGCGGGTTCCTAAAGAGCCTTATCTACCCGTTTTATAGCGGTCCCGGCACAGCTCGGAAAGCCCCCTTGGCGGCGCATACAGGACCCATGGGGGACAGGGTTATTCGCTTACCGCCGAACCGTTGAGCAACTTGCTCGCGTTCAGATCAACGTTGCGTCGCACCTCACCAACACCGCCAATGGCCGGCACCAAGGTGCCGTCCACCAACACGTCCAGCGCCCCGGCATTGCCGGTCATCAAACGCAACCCCGGACGATCGGGAACCTGGTATTCGTCACCGGCCCGCAGTAAACGGGTGAACAGTTGCATGTCGGCAATCTCATCGCGAACCCTTATCCAGCTGCTGGATTTGGCCCGCACCGTGATCCGACTGGGACCCGTTCCCGGGCTGGGACCCGTTCCCGGGCTGGGGGCCGTTGCCGGGCTGGGGGCCGCACTCGGGCTGGAGGTTGCACTCGGGCCAGGGGTTGCGGCGCGGGACGTCATCGGTTCGTCCATCACCGTTTTGGTGACGACCTCTTTAACGGTCATGTCCTTTAATTCGCTCAAAGCGTCCGCCGCCGGGGCCGCGACTTGATCTTGTGGCACGGACGGCGGCAACTGGTTATCGTCATGGCCCGACGGCTGGGCCGGATCATCCCCTTCATTGACCCCACCTTCGCCGATCGGACCTTCGTCAACGTGCAGGACATTAGCCACCTGCGGGGCCGCTTGCACAACACGTTGTGGCGACGGCCCTACAGCGACCCCGCTATCGACCCCGCTATCGACCCCGGTCGCCGATAGCGGACTTTCGCGATCGGGCTCGGTTTCAAGCGGCGTGACGGTCACCTTTTCCTCCACCGCAGATGAAGCAACGATGCTGTCGGCCACCTCGGGGGGGGAGACTTTCGGCGTGGTCGGCGCACCGCCTCCAGGTGCCAAAGACGCGCTATCTTGAGGCGTCATGAATGCGGGAGGGGCCTCAATACGCGCCTGTTCGCCCGTTTCAGGGCCCGGGTTCCAATACCAGGCGCCATACGCCGCAGCCGCCACCAGCAAACCCAAAACCAACACCATGCCCCCTGGCATGCCGCCTTCGGACAGGGGTTCGGGAAACACCAAATCGCTGCGCACCCGCACATCGCTGGCGTCGTCTTTGTAGCGGCGCACGATTTCTTCACTATCCAGGTGTAAGTGTTCAGCATAACTGCGCACGAAGCCAATCGCATAAGGCGTGCCTGGCAAATCTTCGTGGCGACCGCTTTCAAGGGCGTCAAGATAACGTTGACTGATCCGCAAAACCCGCGCCACATCGGCAATTTCCAACCCCGCATTCATGCGGGTTTGACGCAACAAGGCCCCCACGTGCGCGTTCGAAACGGTGGAGGTATCGACATCTGCGGCGGTGTTCGTCGGTGTGGCGCTGGATTGAGTATCGGTCACAAAATTGTTTCCCCATGTGGGCGGATAAACGAAAACACGGTCCCCACAATGCGGTGGTATTGTGCCCGAAGATCAAGAAATTGCAAGGCTTGGCACAGGGCAACGGCGTCAAATTTTAATGCCGTGATCCAGGGCATAGGCCCTCAAACGCCGCCGAATACTGACCCGTGGCATATCCAGAACGGAATCCACAAAAGTCCTCACCTCGCGTTCCGACATGGTGCGGATCATTTCTTTCACCGGCCCCAATGCCGGCGGCGGCATCGACAACCGGCGAAAACCAACCCCCACCAACGCCAAAGCATCCAACGGCTGACCCGCTGCCTCGCCACAGATACTGACCGGAACCCCCGCCTGATCACAGCGTTCGCGCACCGATTTCAAAAAACCCAGCGCAAACGGCGATAAAATATCATAACGGTCGGATACATGCGGGTTGCCCCGGTCGGTGGCATACAAAAATTGCATCAAGTCATTGGAGCCAATCGAAATAAAATCCACCCGCTGGACCAGCTTGTCCAACTGCAGCGCCAGTGCCGGAACCTCCAACATCACCCCGGCATAAACGTGTTCCGGCAAAATTGCGCCGCGGCCCCGTTCCCGCGCCAATTCGATGTCCAACAAGCCCCTGGCGGCAACAAATTCATCAACCTCCGCCACCATCGGAAACATGACATGAATATCGCGTCCCCGCGCCGCCCGGATCAAGGCCCGCAGTTGCTGGCGTAAAATAGCCGGGCGGTCCAGACAGATGCGGATCGCCCGCCAACCCATGGCCGGGTTCTCTTCATCGAACTCATCCCAGTACGGCAACACCTTGTCGCCCCCGACATCAATGGTGCGAAACACCACCGGTTTGCCATCGGCGCGGTCCAGAACCTTTTCGTACAAGGCCCGTTGCGCCTCCACATCGGGAAACTGGGTGCGCACCATAAACGGCACTTCGGTGCGATACAAACCCACGCCATCCGCCCCGGTGGCTTCAATCTGATCAAAATCGAACAGCAACCCGGCGTTGATGCTGAGGCTGACATCAACCCCATCGAGGGTCGTCGCGGGCAGACCCTTCAGTTGCGCGTATTGGGCCTTGACGTGTTCCAGATCCTTGCGCGTTTCATGAAACGCCTGTTGTACCTCTTCGCCGGGACGAACCAGAATTTGCGTATTTTCAGCATCGACAACAATAATGTCGCCGGGGTCAATTTTAGCCAAAATATCGCGCACCTGGCCCATCACCGGAATATCCAGTGCCCGCGCCACGATCGCCACATGCGTGGTCGCCGAACCTTCTTCCAGCACCAGGCCGCGCAACCGGGTCAGATCGTAATCCAACAGTTCCGCAGGGCCCATGTTGCGCGCCACCAAAATCATATGTTCGGGCAAGCTGTCGCGGTCGGGCATGGCGGTGCCCAGCAAATGCTTCAACAAGCGATTGCCGAGGTCTTCCAGGTCATGCACCCGTTCGCGCAAATAGGGATCGCTGGCTTGACCCAGCCGCGCGCGCATTTCGTTTTTAACCTTGATCACCGCGGCTTCCGCCGTCAGGCCCGAATTCACCGCCTCTTCGGTGCGCCGCAACCAGCCGGCGTCTTCGGCAACCATGCGAAACGCTTCCAGAACGTCTTCATGTTCGCCCCCCGCCGCCCGCGCCAGACTATCCTGGTTCAGCAAGCTATCCAATTGCCCCAGCATCGCGGTAAAGGCATCGTGCAGACGGACCATTTCCAGGTCGGGGTCCTCGGCCACCAGATTGCCAATGTCAAAACTGGGTTCATGCAGGACCGCCTGACCGATACCCAGGCCCCGGCTAAAGCACGCGCCTTCCATGCGCAACGGCTTCAGCGCAATGCCGTCGGTGGGGGCCAGTTCGTGGCGGCTGATCAGTTCACCGCCGGCAACCATTTCCGCCACAACCATGGCGACGATTTGCAAGGTTTCCGTTTCTTCTTCGGTGTATTGGCGTTCGGTTTTGTTTTGCACCGCCAAAACGCCGATCACCCGGCCCGCGCGCAACACCGGCACCCCCAGCAAAGACTTGAATTCGTCCTCGCCCGTTTCCGGGCGGAACGCAAAACTGGGGTGAGCCGGTGCATCCGATAGCGCCAAAGGGCGGCCATGAACCGCAATGTCGCCGATCAAGCCTACGCCAAAACGCAACCGCGTGACATGCACCGCACCCGGGTTCAGACCCTGATTGGAAAACAGTTCCATCACGTCACCGGCCCGGCGCACGTAGATCGAACACACCTCGGTCACCAGGTCGGCGGCCACGATCGAGGTGATTTTATCCAGCCGCGATTGCGCGGAGCCGGCCCCCGCCATCACATTGCGCACCCGGCCAAGTAACCGCCGGGGAGCTGTTGATAAAGTGGCCGCACTCATGGCCGAACCTCGTTTCCGTAAAAACCCTTAGTCGTTCAGCCCGTGGCGATGATCCAAAGAGGCCTGGGCATCCAAAAAGGCATGGGCCTGGGCCAGCAATTCAGCAAAAATTTCTGCCATGGGCTGCTCGGACTTGACCATCCCGACAATTTGACCGGCCATCAAAGAGCCCCCCTCGACGTCGCCGTCAATCGCCGCGCGTTTCAACGCACCCGCCCAAAAATGCTCGATTTCCAACTGTGCGGCTTGTTGATCCAGGCTCCCGGCATTGAATTTGTCAATCACTTCGCGTTGGACTTGCATGAACTTTTGGGTGCCCTCGTTGGTGATCGCGCGCACCGGAATGACCGGAAAACGCGAATCGATCTGTACCGTTGGCATGGCATCGCGCGCCGCCGCCCTGACGAACGCCTTCTTGAAGTTTTCATGGGCGATGGATTCGTTCGCACACACAAACCGGGTGCCCAGTTGAACCCCGGCCGCGCCTTGTTCCAAATAGCTGACAATCGTTTCGCCGCGCCCGATCCCCCCCGCCACAAACACCGGAACGGTGGTGATCACCGGCAAAATTTCCTGAGCCAGAACCGACGTCGAAACCGGGCCGATGTGCCCGCCCGCTTCACTGCCTTCAATCACCAACGCGTCGGCACCATTGCGCACCAGGCGTTTGGCCAACGCCAGCGCCGGGGCAAAGCAGATCACCTGAACGCCGCCGTCTTTCAATTTTTTGATGTCCGCCCCCGACGGCAACCCCCCGGCCAGCACCACGTGCGTGACGCCCTCGGCCAGGCACACCTCGATCAACTGAGCCAAATCGGGGTGCATGGTGATCAAATTGACGCCAAACGGGTTGTCGGTCAGCGCCTGGGTGGCGATGATTTCGGCGCGCAACAAATCGGCCGTCATCGCCCCGCACGCAATCACCCCAAAGCCCCCGGCGTTGGAAATGGCCGACACCAAATTGCGCTCGGACAGCCACGACATGGCCCCGCCCAAAATTGCATACCGGCTGCCCAACACATCGCGGCCCCGGGCCCACAATGCATCCAGACGCTGTTCGGAAGAAACGCTCATATCTGATCCTGTTCTGTCGGGTTGCGAATGCACAATCCTTGCGGGCTTTAATCCTCCGCGTCAAGGCCGTAGGCGGTGTGCAGGGAACGCAATGCCAGTTCGGTGTATTCTTCGGCCACCAACACGCTGACCTTGATTTCAGAGGTTGAAATCACCTGAATATTGATGCCCTTGTCGGCCAATGCCTGAAACATCCGCTGCGCCACCCCGGCATGGGATCGCATGCCCACCCCGATGACCGAAATTTTAACCACGTCCGGATCGGCGATCAGGTCCTTATAAGCAACCTCTTCGGTGTGCTTGCGCACGGTTTCCACCGCCCGTTCCATATCCGCTTTGGTCACCGTAAACGTCATGTCGGTGGACTTGCCATCCTCGGAGACGTTTTGCACGATCATGTCCACATTGATGCTGGCATCGGCCAGCGGGCCAAACAATTTGGCCGCAATACCGGGATGATTGGACACCCCGATCAAAGTGATTTTGGCTTCATCACGGCTGTACGCGATGCCGCTGATCAGTTCCTGTTCCACAATTTCGTCCTCGTCCACAACTAAGGTGCCGTCTTGATCGGAAAAGCTTGAGCGCACCTGCAGGCGCACGCCATGCTTCATCGCCACTTCGACGGATCGGGTCTGCAACACCTTGGCCCCCAAAGATGCCATTTCCAACATTTCTTCAAAGGTGATTTTTTCCAGCTTTTTGGCCTTCGACACGATCCGCGGATCGGTGGTGTAAACCCCATCCACGTCGGTGTAAATGTCACAACGGTCCGCGTTCAGCGCCGCCGCCAGCGCCACCGCAGAGGTGTCCGAACCGCCGCGCCCCAAGGTGGTGATCCGTTTATCGTCGCCAACCCCTTGAAAGCCCGGCACCACCGCGACCTCGCCGTTGGCCAGGCGTTTGCGAACCTCGTCACCGTCAATCCCCAGGATCCGCGCCTTGCCGTGCGCAGCGTCGGTGTTGATCGGCAATTGCCAGCCCATCCAGGAGCGCGCCGCCACGCCCAGGTCTTGCAACGCCAGGGCCAACAAGCCCGACGTCACCTGTTCGCCGCTGGACACCACCACATCATATTCACGGGTGTCATACAGCGGCGTGATCGCCGTCACATAATCAACCAGTTTATTGGTTTCCCCCGACATCGCCGAAACCACCACGGCGACCTGGTTGCCGGCGTCCACCTCGCGTTTGACCCGCAAGGCAACATTTTGAATGCATTCGATGTCGGCCACCGAAGTTCCGCCAAATTTTTGTACAATCAGAGCCATATTCGTCTCATGCTATTCATATCGTGTCATATTGGGCCGCGACCTGGCACATCCATCCGCACATTTTCCGCCCGCCCGCGGCTGGCCGTTGGGAAATAACTGGCGCACCAGCCAGATAAAGATTATGACAATCCTATGCGGGACAACGGGTCTATGCGGCACAACGGGCGCGTATACATACCCGCAATGCTCAAGCCCTGCAAGTAACCCGCCCCCGCAAGTGACCCGCGCGTTGTGCCGTGCACCAAAAACAACGCTGTGGGGACCGAAAAAACGCTTTTCAAAAGGGCTTGAGCCATGGCTGACCCCACACCCGCACCACGCAGCGCCAATCCCGACGACGTGGCGCGCTTCACCGCCATGGCCGACACGTGGTGGGACCCAACGGGAAAATTTCGCCCGCTGCACCAAATCAACCCGGTGCGGGTGCAATTCATCAAACACAACCTCAAGCGCCATTTCGCCCTCGATGACCGTGCCCCGTACCCATTCAAGGGTTTGAAAGTCCTCGACGTGGGCTGTGGCGGCGGCCTGCTGTCCGAACCCATGGCCCGCCTGGGCGCGAACATGACCGGCATCGACGCGGGCGGCAAAAACATCGAAGTGGCAAAAATTCACGCTGCGCAAAGTGGTCTGGACATCACCTACCTGAACGTCCTGCCCGAAGACCTGGCCGCCGAAGGCAAACACTTTGACGTGATCTTGAACATGGAGGTGATCGAACATGTCAACGACCCGAAGCTGTTCATCGACGCATGCGCCGCACTGTTAAGCAAACCGGGCTGCATGGTTTTGTCGACCATGAACCGCAACGTCAAATCCCTGTTGCTGGGGAAATTCGCCGCCGAATACGTGTTGCGCTGGCTGCCCGTCGGCACCCACGATTGGAAAAAATTCCTCAAACCCAGTGAATTGGCCCGTTTGGTGCGCGCCCATGGATTGGAATTCACCGACCTGCAAGGCATGGTCTACAGCCCCTTTCAAGACACCTGGGCGCTGTCCAAAACCGATCTGGATGTGAATTATTTGGCGTTTGCGCAAAGAACCCCGACCTGATTGTCCTAACTGTCGCGCCGGGGGGGGCCGGGAAGGCGCACGAACTCAATGCCTTCTTCTTCCAAATCCTCGGCGTCCTGATCGCTGGCGGTGCCGTAAATACCGCGTCCCGGTTCTTCGCCGCTGTGAATTTTACGCGCCTGGTCGGCAAATTCATCGCCAACGTCTTCAAAATTTTGTTCCGCATAATCGCGCATGCGCCCGACCGCGTCTAAAATTTTCCGGGCCACCGCGTTGGCCCGGTGCTCGTCGGTTTCGCGCTCGCCGCCCGCATCCGCACCATCCGGTGCCGTTCCGCCGATGTGCGGGGCCATGGGGGCCTTTGAAATATCGGTCGAACCACAATAGGGGCATTCTACCACACCGGACCGCACCTGTTCGTCATACCCGGTGCTGTCGCGAAACCAGGCTTCAAAACTGTGCTCGTCAACACATCGCAGTTGGTAGAAAATCATCCGAAAACCCATTATCAATTCAAACGGCAGGTCATTATACTGCTCATTATATTGCTCAATTATATTGCGGCCAGAACTTTTACCCCACCCCGCACCTCGCCCCCCGCCTGAGACAAAGACGACGCGCCACAAGGCTACGCGCCAAGGGTTAATAAATGTCCAACACGCCCACTTTATCCTCTCAACCGCACCGCCATCTGCGCATCAGCCAACCCTCGCCGTGGGTGGTGCGCTGGGCGCATCTGGTTGCCACCGGCGGCACGGTTTTGGATGTGGCGGCGGGCGGCGGGCGTCATGGCCGGATGTTTCTGAAGCACGGCCATCCGGTGACCTTAATCGACCGCACCCCCCAACCGCTGGACGATTTGACCGACCATGCCAACGCCACCGTGATCACCGCCGACCTTGAAGACGGCACCCCCTGGCCGTTGGCTCCCCGGCAGTTTGATGGCGTGGTGGTGGTCAACTATCTGCACCGCGTCCTGTTCGACACCCTGATCGACAGTTTAAAGCCCGGTGGGGTGCTGATTTATGAAACCTTCGCACGCGGCAACGAAGCCTTTGCCCGCCCGCGCAACCCCGACCATTTGTTGAGGTCGGGTGAATTGCTCGATGCCGTGCGGGGGCGTTTGCAAGTGGTGGGTTATGAGCACGGCTGCGTCCACAACGGCGATATCGACGGCGTCAAACAACGCCTGTGCGCGGTCCACGACTTAACCGATTCGACCCGTGACGACGGCGAACCCCGTGCTCACGACCTGATCGCCCGGGAATGCGACAGCGACGGCACCATGGCCCGCACCCGGTCCACATGAGCCGGGTCGACATCCGCCAAAATCATGCCCGGCTGATCCCCGCCATCGGCCAACACCACGCCCCAGGGGTCGATGATCAGCGCATGACCATAGGTTTTGCGCCCGCCCGCATGGGTGCCGGTTTGCGTAGGTGCAAACACGTAGCATCCCGTTTCAATGGCGCGCGCGCGCAACAACACCTGCCAGTGGGCTTGCCCGGTGGGCACCGTGAACGCTGCGGGAACCGCCAACATGATCGCACCCTGTTCGGCCAACGTCCGGTATAAATAGGCAAAACGCACGTCGTAACACGTGCTCAAGCCCAATCCGCCCCACGGCAACGGTGCCACCACCGCACGGCTGCCGGGACTGAAGGTATCGGTTTCGCGGTAACTTTCCCCATTTTCCAAATCGACGTCGAACATATGGATTTTGTCATAGGTCGCGGCAATCTCGCCCGTGGGCGAAAAAACCAGGGTGCGGTTGACCAGTTTATCCCCGACCGGAACCGCCAACGTTCCCGCGTGCAGCCAGATATCGAGATCTTGGGCCAAGGCGCTGAACGCCGCCACCGCCGGATGGCGGTCCTCGGGATGCGCGTTGGCCCGTTGGTGGTCGCCATCCAACGTCATCATCGCCACATTTTCAGGCAACAGTACCAATTGCGCGCCCACCAGCGCCGCTTCACGCACCATCTGACAGGCCTCGTCAATGTTGACGGTCATGTCGTCGCCGGCGGTCAGTTGAAGACAGGCAACTTTAAACGGCGCTAAGGACGAGGACACGGCAATTCCCTTCCAGGATGGTGTCAGGCAACGCCGATCATGGCGTTCAGATCACCGTCAAAATCCAGTTCGAACAGTTCATCGCAGCCGCCAATGGCTTTGCCGTCGATGATGATTTGCGGCACTGTGTAACCGCCCGAACGCTGTTCCATTTCGCTGCGTTTGGCGCGATCCATCATCACGTTGTATTCCTTAAAAAAAACGCCTTTTTTCTTCAGCAACGCTTTCGCACGAATACAAAACGGGCAAATCGGGGTGGTGTAAATTTCAATTTTAGCCATCGGCATATTCCAGACTTTTGATCTCAATGGGTCGACCACCGCCGTCCCCTGGATAAATATTTTCTTATATATAGCCCGCCCCGGCCATCAAACAAAGCCCCGAACCACCCGCGTCAAAACCAAAATATCCACATCCCCACACCCGGCGCGTTTCAAAACCCCGCTCACCGCGCCGAGCGTGGCCCCGGTGGTGTACACATCATCGACCAACAAAACGCGCTTGCCGTGCAGGTGTTCGCGCCACCGGGGCGCCACCGCAAAAGCCCCTTGCACATTGCGCGCCCGCGCATCCCGCCCCAAATGCCCCTGACTGACGGTTTTGCGTGATCGCACCAAGGCATCGACCAGAACCTGGGTGCCGGTCCGTTTGCCAATCGCCAGTGCCAGCAACGCCGCCTGATTGTAGCGCCGCGACCACAACCGGGTCCAATGCAACGGCACCGGCACGATGACATCCGCACCCGCCACCACATCGCGTCCCGCCCCGGCCATCCATTTGGCAAACAAGACGGTTCTTTCGGTGTGATCGTGATGCTTGAACCCCAACACCAAATCGCGCGAGGCCTCATCGTACACCAGCGCCGCCCGGGCCCGGGCGAACGGCGGGCGGGTGCGCGCGCACGCCCCGCACAAGGTTCCGTCGGGCACCGCAAATTCAAACGGGTGCGCACACGCTTCACACCCCGCAGCCCCGAGGAACGTCAACCGCGACCAGCACGACGCACACAACGCCTGAACCGTCTCCACCGCCGCGTCACAGGCCAGACAGGTTGGCGGGAAAACCAGATCAATCAATTGGGCAAGGGGAGGAAACACGCTTTAAGGAACCTTAAGACAATCTCATTCAACGTCAGAGCTAGCACTTTAACAGCCAACCGGGCTGTGTCATATAAGGACCTGTGAACGCCCCCCTCAACGCCCCGCTTGCCCCCGTTCGTCAAGTTGTTCGGTTATGACCAAAAGGATAAACCCATGGCCCCCGCACCCCCAGACCCGGGCGCACCGCAAGCGGTGTTTGATCGTCGTGCGGTGCGCCTGCACCGCGACCGCGCGGCCTTGAAACTGGCCGATCACGATTTTTTGTTCAGCGAGGTCGCCGACCGCCTCACCGACCGCCTGAACGACGTCAAACGCTCCTTCCCGGTGGCTTTGGACCTCGGCTGTCACGGCGGCGAAGTGGCGCAAAACCTGGCCCGTCGCGGCGGCGTCGAAACCTTGGTGCACTGCGACCTGTCCCCGGCCATGACCGCTGAGGCGGCGGACACCGCACGGTGCCAACGCCACCCCTTTCACACCATCCATCTGAGCGCCGATGAAGAAGCCTTGCCCCTCCGGGCCGAAAGCCTGGATTTGGTGCTGTCCAATTTATCACTGCATTGGGTCAACGACCTGCCCGGTGCATTGGTGCAAGTGCGCCAGGCGCTCAAACCCGACCGACTGTTTTTGGCCGCGATGTTGGGTGAAGGCACCCTGCAAGAACTGCGCGCCGCCCTGATGGCCGCCGAGAACGAAATCGAAGGCGGTGTCAGTCCCCGGGTCTCACCCTATGCCACGGTGCAAGATTTGGGCGCGTTACTGCAACGCGCCGGGTTCACCTTACCGGTGGTCGATACCGAAACCATCACCGTGTCCTACCCCCACATGTTCAAGCTGATGCACGACCTGCGCGGCATGGGCGAAACCGGCGCGGTTTGCGATCGGCGCAAAACTTTCACCCGCCGCGCCGTCATCGTGCGCGCGGCTGAAATCTATTTCGACCGCTTCGCGGGCCAGGACGACTGTGGTGACGGACGCATTCCCGCAACCTTCGACATCATCTATCTCACCGCATGGTCGCCCCACCCCGACCAGCCCCAAGCGCTCAAACCCGGCACCGGACAGACCTCTTTGGAGCAAGTGTTTGCCCCAGACATCATCGCCAGCGCCCAGGGCGAAAACGACAAACAGTCTTGAACCATTCCAATTTGATGATTAGGTTGCGCCTATGAAATTTGAAACACCCCTTATTCGCGGCAAGCTGATCAAGCGCTACAAGCGGTTCCTCACCGACGTTGAACTGTCCGACGGCACCGTGGTGGTCGCCCACTGTGCCAATTCCGGGTCGATGCTGTCGGTCAACGACTGCGGTGCCGAAGTTTGGTTAAGCCCCGCCACCAACCCCAAACGAAAGCTGAAATACACATGGGAATTGGTCAAAATCGGTGCCGCCATGGTCGGCATCAACACCCAGCACCCCAACCGCATTGTCGATGAGGCGATCGCCGCGGGAAAAATTCCCGAACTTTTGGGTTATCAAAGCCAGCGCCGCGAAGTTAAATACGGCAAGAATTCCCGCATCGACATTTTGTTGGAAAGCCCCGACCGGCCACCCTGTTATGTCGAGGTTAAAAACACCACCATGCGCCGCGATCTGTCCCCCGGGGCCCCCGCGGAATTTCCCGACGCGGTCACCGCGCGCGGGACCAAACACCTGGTCGAACTGGGCGATATGGTCGAACAAGGTCACCGCGCGGTGATGTTTTATCTGGTTCAGCGCGACGATGGCGATGCCTTCACCATCGCCGCCGACATTGACCCGACCTACAGCGCAACCTTGAAAACCGCCCGTCAACGCGGCGTTGAAGTGATCGCGTATGGGTGTCACGTATCGCCCGAGAGCATCGAAATCAACGCCCCGGTGGAAATTCGCCTCCAAGCCCCTTAATGTTCCCCCTGTTGCCCCCTTCAAACCAGCAAAGCACCCCCATGAGCCAGTCACGCACCATCACAATTCACCAGCCCGAAGATTTCGAAGGCATGCGCAAAGCCGGACTTTTGGCGGCCCAAACCATCGACATCGTCACCCCCCATGTCAAACCGGGTGTGACCACCGAACACCTCAACACCATTTGCCACGATTTCATCGTCGCCCATGGCGCACAACCCGCGCCGTTGAATTACCGGGGTTTTCCCAAGTCGATCTGCGCCTCGGTCAATCATGTGGTGTGCCACGGCATTCCCGGCGACAAAACCCTGCACGATGGCGATATCGTCAATTTGGACATCACCACCATCCTGGACGGCTGGTATGGCGATACCTCGCGGATGTTTTGCGTTGGCGAAACCTCCGTCAAGGCCCAACGCCTGATCGACGTCACCTTTGACGCCATGTGGGCGGGCATTGGGGTGGTCAGGCCCGGGGCCACCACCGGGGACATCGGCCATGCCATTCAGTCCCATGCCGAAAAACAACGCTGCTCCGTGGTCCGCGATTTTTGCGGTCATGGTTTGGGGCGGGTGTTCCACGATGCCCCCAACATCATGCACTTTGGCGCACCGGGCACCGGAACGAAGCTTCAAGAAGGAATGTTTTTCACCATTGAGCCGATGATCAACCTGGGGCGCTTCGATGTGAAAATTCTCGGCGACGGCTGGACCGCGGTGACCAAAGACCGTTCCTTGTCGGCACAGTTCGAACATTCCATCGCCGTCACCGCCGATGGCTATGAAGTGTTCACCCTGTCACCGGAAGGTCTGGACAAACCGCCCTATCCGTAGGCACTCTCACCCGATCCACCAATGGACCGAGACCTGATGAGCACATCACCGCCACCACCACCACCGCACTACGCCGGCCACCGCCAGCGTTTGCGGGCGCGGTTTTTGAAATCCAACGGCGAAGATCTGGCCGATTACGAACTGATCGAATTGTTGCTGTGTGCGGTCATGCCCCGGCGCGACGTCAAACCCATCGCGAAAGCCTTGATGCATCGTTTTGGCGGCTTTGCCGGGGTGCTGAACGCCAATAGCGACGAATTGCAAAAAATCGACGGCATGGGCGAAGCCGCCGCCGTCAGCCTGATGGCGATGCGCCAGGCTGCGGTGCGCCTGTTGCAAAACGAGGTCATCAACCAACCGGTTTTGGGCAATTGGCAAAGCCTGATGGATTATTGCCGGGTGGCGATGGGCCACAACGCAACCGAACAGTTTCGGGTGCTGTTCCTCAACCACAAAAACATCCTGATCGCCGACGAACTGCAACAAGAAGGCACCATCGACCACACCCCGGTGTATCCCCGCGAAGTCATCAAACGGGCCTTGGACCTCAGCGCCAGCGCGCTGATTTTGGTTCACAATCACCCATCGGGCGATCCCAAACCGTCGGCCGCCGACATCGCCATCACCCGCGAATTGCAAGCGGCCGGTGAAAAGCTTGGCATTTCGTTGCACGACCACATCGTGGTCAGCAAAACCGGCAATAACTCGTTCAAATCCTTAGGCCTGCTTTAAGCCGATCGACCGCTCGGCGCATGTCGGTGGTGCTGCCGGCGAACGAAAAACGCACAAAACGGTGCCCGCGTTGCGGATCGAAATCCACCCCGGGAGTCACCGCAACGCCGGTTTTTTCCAGGATTTCCCGGCAAAACTCCCGGCTGTCGTCGGTCATATGGGCCACATCGGCGTAAACGTAAAACGCCCCCTGGGCGTGGCTCAACCGGTCAAAGCCCGCGTCGGGCAAGGCCTGCAACAACACATCGCGGTTGGCCCGGTAACGGGCGACGTTGGCATCGAGTTCCGCCCGACACTCAAACGCCGCCAGGGCCGCCGTCTGCGACAGGGTGGGGGCCGAAATAAACAGGTTTTGCGCCAAACATTCCACCGACCGGAGCAAACTTTCGGGCACCACCAACCAGCCCAAACGCCATCCGGTCATGGAATAGTATTTGGAAAAACTATTGACGATCACACATTCCGCATCAAATTCGCCCAGGGTGTGGGCCGTGTCTTCATAGGTGATGCCGTGATAAATTTCATCCGACACCATCCGCACCCCCCGCCCGTGGCAATAATCGGCCAACGCTTTCAGCCCGGCACCATCAATCATGGTTCCGGTGGGGTTGGACGGCGAGGCGATGATCAACCCGTCCAGGCGCCCACAAATGCCTTCCAACACCTCCACGGTCGGCTGAAAATTGGTGTTGGGGCCGGTTTGCAGGTCCACCACCTCAATATCCAGCGCGGTCAAGATATTGCGGTAGGCCGGATAACCCGGGCTGGCCAGCGCCACCCGGTCGCCGGCGTCAAAGGCCGCCAGAAAGGCCAAAATAAAACCGCTGCTGGACCCGGTGGTGATGGCGATGCGGGCCGGATCAACCGCCACCCCATAACGGTCCTGATAATCCGCCGCGATCCGCGCGCGCAACGGCGCGATGCCCAGTGCGTCGGTATAGCCCAAAAGCTGGTGGTCCAGGGCCTGGTGGGCCGCCCGCACCACCGCCGCCGGGGCGGAGGTGGACGGCTGGCCCACTTCCATGTGTAAAATATCCTCACCCCGGGCTTCGCGCGCATTGGCGGCGCGCATCACGTCCATGACGATAAACGGCGAGATGGCACCGCGCCTGGAGGCTTTCAAGGTCATGGGTCGTCCCTACATCATGGATCCGGCGGCGAGGCCCTGGCCACGCGGATCGCTCACCTGTTCGCAAGTTACAAACCTGGTCGGCAATCCATCGGGGCAAGACAACACGTTCACCCGGCCCAACCGGGGCACTTTGGCCGTGGCGTGGCCCAGTTTGGTCAGGAGACTTTGTGCCGCAGGGGACAAGCCGGGTTCAAAAAGGGTCACGTTGGGATCGCCGGTATTGTCTACCCGCGGGGCGCTCACCGCCTGTTTGGCCGACTGCCCCAGTTCACGGATACGTGCCACCACCCCGGCCAATGCCACCGGGGCATGAACCCCGCCACCCGCCGCCGCCGCCATGCGAAATTCCCTGGAATTTTCATTGACCAACAGCATCGGTGCCAGTCCGGTCGGCCCCCGCCCCGAAGGGTCCGGCGCCGCCGCCAGCAACACCCCGGTGCCTTGCGCAATCCGCCCGGTGCCAAAACTGGCGTTCATGGTCACCGAACACGCCACCGCGTTGCCCGCCGCATCCGCCGCCATAAAGGACGCGGTCGCGGGACTTTCCTGGCGGTTGCGGGGCTGGGGCTTTAATTTGGAAATGTCGAGTTTGCGCTGCGGACCGATTTGTGCGGCCAGCGCATCAATGCGCGCTTGGGACACCAGGTCCGCCGGGGCAGCTGTGCTTTGGCCTTGAGCGTCAAGCCACCCTTCGCGGTCCGCGAAGCTCAGCGCAGCCGTTTCAGCCATCAAATGGGCGCGCACGCCTTCCCCCAAGGCACCCTTGTTATCGGCAAAATCACCCTGTTCGATCAACGTCGCCAGCACAATCGCCGCCTGACTGGAGGCCGCTGCCGGCGGCGGCGCGAAATGAGCCACTTCGTTGCCCATCTTCACCCGCACCGTGTCGCGCCACCGGGGCACGTAAGCGCGCAATTCTTCGACCGTCAACGTCCCCCCGGCCCGCCCTGCGGCGGCAACGAAATTGCGCGCAAACGGGCCGCTGTAAAACGGCCCCACGCCCCTGGCCCGCAACATCCCCAAAGTTCCGGCCAGATCCAATTGTTCTATTTTATCACCTTCTTTTGCCCCGACAGCGGGGTTGGCTTTTGCCCCGACACCGGGGTTGGCTTTTGCCCCGACAGCGGGGTTGGCTTTTGCCCCGACACCGGGGTTGGCTTTTGCCCCGACAGCGGGGTTGTTACGCGCGCCAAACACCCGCCGGGCCGCGCGGTCGGCCAACAGCGCCGGGCCGATGGCCGCCACATCCTGGGCAAAGGCGCGGGACATGGGGTAACCAAAACGGGCCAGGGTTTCCCCCGGGGTGACGACTTGACGCCACAATAATTTTCCGTAGCGCGCCTGCAATGCAAAAAATCCCCTTGGGTTTCCAGGCACCGCCGTCGGGCGGTCCGCGCCCGCCGCAATCACCGTTGAGCGCGGCGCGCTAAAGTCCAAAGCCCGGGTGGTGCCCGTGGCCTGGTCAAACGCCACGCACACCCCGCCGCCGCCCAACCCCGCGCGCGACGGCAACGTCACCGCCTGGGTGAAATACATCGCCGTCACCGCATCCGCCGCCGAACCACCCGCCGACAAAATATCGCGCCCCACCAGCGCCGCCCGGGGTTCATCGGCAACCACGCCACCGATAAAGCCTTCAACAAAGCCCACCGCGCCTTCGCTCAACACCTCTTGGGAAGAGCTACACGCGGACACGCCCAACACAATCGCCATCACACTCAATTGACGGACCCGGCTGCGGGTCTTAGGCTGCCACGCGGGTTTGGCCCTCTGCTGGGCGGCCTTGTGCGTGAATTTAGAAATCGCTGTATCAGAAGTGGCTGTAAATGTGTTGAAGCGACTTGTCACCCCTGGATCCTTTGTCTGTGTGCGTCGAAAGGCGCGGTTATATCAGCACCCTATGGCCTTTTTACGGCGGCTAGGTCTGATCGCCCTGATGGCGATCATGGCTGCAATGATGCCCAGTTCGGGCGCATTTGCGCAAGCGGCACGTACCATTATTCGCGATGCCGAAATAGAAGGTATCATTCGCACGTTGTCCACGCCACTGTTCCTCGCCGCCGACCTCGACCCTGAAAGCGTGCGCATTCGGTTGATCCAGGATTCCTCTTTGAATGCCTTTGTCTCTGGCGGACGCAATATTTATCTGCACACCGGATTGTTGCTGGCCAGCAAAGGTCCGAACGCCTTGGCCGGGGTCATCGCCCACGAAGCCGGGCACATCGAAGGCGGCCATTTGAGCCGCACCCGAACGGCCATCGAAAATGCCTCCATGGTGCAATTGCTGGGCACCCTTTTGGGCGCAGCGGCGATCGTCGGCAGTGGCCGCGCCGATGTTGGACAGGCCCTGATTTTGGGTGGTCAAAGTGTCGGACAACGGGTGTATTTAAAATATTCCCGCACCCAGGAATCCGCCGCCGATCAGGCCGCGATGCGTCTTTTGGACAAGACCAGGCGATCCGCACGGGGGCTGGAAGGTTTTCTCAGCCAAATGGGCGATCAACAAATCCTCAATCCCCGCCTGCAAGACCCCTATGCCCAGACCCACCCGTTGAGCCGCGACCGGATCGACACCTTGCGCGCCTACATCGCCACCTCACCCTATTCCGACAGCGCGCCGTCGGCCGATGAAATTTTGGCTCATAAAATCCTGATCGCCAAGCTGTATGCCTTCATCAACCCCTATGCCCAGACCTTGCGCGAATATCCCCCGTCGGACCAAAGCTTTCCCGCCCGTTACGCGCGCGCGATTGCCTCTTACCGCAACGGCGATATCAAAACCGCCCTGGAACTGACCCAAAACTTGATCGCAAAACAGCCCCTGAACCCATTTTTACGGGAACTGAAAGGGCAGATGCTGTTTGAATACGCGCGCCCCGAAGAAGCCCTTCAGGCCTATCGAAAAGCCGTCGAATTGGCCCCCCAAGAGCCCTTGATCATCATGGAACTGGCGCGCGTCGAATTGGAAATCGGCACCCCGGAGTTGCTCGACCGGTCCATTGAAAACTTCTCCATCGCGCACCGGTTGGGCGCGGCCAACGCATTTTCCTGGCGTCAACTGGGGATTGCTTACGGACGCAAGGGCGACATGGGGATGAGCTCCCTGGCGCTGGCCGAAGCGGACCTGCGCAGCGGTCGGTTCGACAACGCCCAATACCAGGCCGGACGCGCCATCTCCCTGTTAAAAACCGGAACCCCGGCGCGTCTCCAGGCCGAAGACGTCTTGTCCGCCGCGCAAATTGCCAAGGCCCGCCATGACGCCAAAGAAAAATAACCCAGGCCCCATCCGCACCGCCCCCTTATGGGCCGTGCTGGTCCTGGTTGTCGGGGCCTGTGCCGCCCCCACCGTCCCCGCCGACCAACCCGGTCCCGAAGGCCGTTTGACGGTGTTGGCCCCCGCGCGCGCAATTGACCTCAACGCGCCTGCAAAAGACTGGATCATTTCAGGTGCAACCCCACCCGGTCGCGCGTTGTCCAGCGTGATCTATGACGGCGTCCCCGCGTTGGAATTCAAAAGCGGGCCGGGGCGCGTGATTGCGGTCCGACAGGTCAACGCCATGATGTTGGCGACACCGTTTCTCGGCTGGTCGTGGAACCTTTCCGACGCCGGACCCGCAATCCATCCGCTGCGCCTGGTGATCGGTTTTCAAGGCGGAGCCCCCGCGGGCACCGCTCTCGGCGGCGCGGGTCGAAACTTACCCGACCATGACCGGGCGTTGGCACTGGTGTGGGGCGACACGGCGCTGCGGCGTGGGTCTTTGAGCCTGCCGCCACCCGATAAACCGTTTCAAACGCCCCTCTATACCGTTCGAGGGGGGCGCGAAAACACCCGAAAATGGTGGAACGAAGCCGTCGACCTGGCAGACCTTTACGCCCGCGCCTGGCCCAATGACGTCCGCAAACGGGTCCGCATCACATTTATCGGCATCGCCACCGCCCCGACCCAAACCGTGGTTCGGGGACGGGTGGCAAGAATTTCCCTAACCCGTTAACGCCAGCTTCAAGACTCCAGACAGACAGACCTGTGTCCGGGTTCCCGACCGAGATCAAACGGCTGGTTACAGGCGCGCGCAATCAGCAGTCCGGGTTGTCCAGGACTTCAAGCTTTGACAGAGCCATTTCGATGACGAAATCGCCGTAATCCAACATCCAGCGTAACGGAACCCCATTGTCGAGATAATCGGCTTCGATTTCGTACAAGGGCACCCCGGTCCGACTGCCGGGATCAAAGTATGCAAGACGGAAATTCCACCCCGGGCGGTTCACTTGCGCCTGAGAAAAGCGCTTTGCCACCTGCACCGCGCCGTCCGATTGCGGACTGACAAACGTCACCAGCAGCTTCGCGCCTTCGACGTCGGTGCCTTCGAAAACAGAATTTTCAAATTGGGTCTGGCCATCTGCGGCTTGTTGCAAAATATAGCGGGTGTGCTGCATGGGAAACAGCGTGCCTTTTGGCAGCGCAAAGCGCAACGGCGCGGGCTTGGAAAATTGTGCCTGTCCACCGCTTTGCATTGAGGTCATACTGGCCCCACCCAAAATGGTTCCGTCCGCCGCCGCGCCATCATCCGCGCCCAAAACCGAAAAACGATAGCTGGTGCCGTCGGTCGATTCCCACGATGAAAAATTCAACGCCTGAGGCACGTTGTCGCCGGCACCGGTTTGCAAAACCATGGTTCCGGTTTGATTGACCAGCCAGCCATCACAGGTTTTCTGCACACCATAGGCAATATTTCCACTGGCCGCAGAAATCCCGGCACCACGCTTGGCCTCCACCAGCCGGACGTCATACAATGCCCGGTAAGAGATCAGATTGGCAGCCTCGGCATGTCCCGCCCAACCCAGAACCGCACCGCCCAAGATCCCGGCGGAGGCAACACCAGAGACGATGGCCCGCTTTAAAAAAGGTAACATATGCAAGAACCCTATCGTTGTCATTTCCCTCAGTTTACGCCTTGAGCCGGGCAAAAGAAAGGCGTGCCAACCCGGCCCCAACAGGCCCCCTTAAAAACACAGGAGAACCCCATGAAGGTCACCGTCAACATAGAATGCAGCCCCCAAGAGGCCCGAAGTTTTTTTGGCTTCCCCGATATGCAACCGGTCCATGACGCGATGATGGACGAGCTGCAAAAACGCATGGCAGAAGGTCTGGATATGGACACCTTGATGAAAATGTGGATGCCCAACATGGGCGCACCCACGCAACCCAACGCCCCACCCAATGTGATGGCCGGGCTGAACCAGTTTCAAAATATGTTTTGGCAAGCCATGAACGCCGCCAGTGCGCCAACACCTTCAGCAGATGCGCCCGAACCCACCGACCCGCCAACGAAGCCGACACCTAAATAACCCCCCCGCGCGCAGCGGATTGGGATGCGATGGAACCCAATCATCCCGGGCCAAATCTTCGCCGCTGCGCATTCCCTGAGCGGTGCCCTTGGCGACCATCAAGGTCCGCTTGTCGTGGGGTTAGATTTTTAAGCGGCCCAAGTTGACGCCGACGGATCCGCAAGGTTAGTCCAAAGGGCCAACCTTGGCCCGACCCTTTTTGACGGTTGAACGCTTTTGCTTGCCCTCCAGACGGCGCTTTTTAGACGCCAACGTCGGGCGCGTCGCCCGGCGTGGTCTGGGCGGCTGGGCGGCCTCGCGGATCAATGCCACCAGCCGCGCCAAGGCATCCGCACGGTTGCGTTCACGGGTCCGATACCGATGCGCGGAAATCACGACCACCCCATCCAGGGTCATCCGCCGCCCGGCCAAGGTCTTCAGGCGGTGGCGCACCGCAGCGCTCAAAGCCGCCGATCGGGCCGCGTCAAAACGCAGTTGAACAGCGGTTTCCACTTTGTTGACGTTCTGTCCGCCCGGCCCCGGGGACCGCACGAAACGCTCTTCGATGTCTTCGTCGGACAAGGCGATGGAATTGGTAATGCGGATCATAGCGCAAACACCCGGCATCCCCTTCAGATCGAAGGCAGCGCCATCCCTTACAAGTCCGGTAAAGGCGGCAGGTCCATATCCAAAATGGTCATGAAGAAAGAATACGACACTTCACCTTCGTCTTCATCGCGGTGCAAAACGCCGACGAATTCATCACCGATATACACCTCAACCGGGGCATCTGCCTTCATCGGCGGCGGCACGGAAATACGATCATTGCTAAAGGCTTTGCGCAAGTATTCCTGAACACGGGAAATTTCAGTGGTTCTCATATCAGTCTCATCATTTTTTGAAGTGGCAGAATCATTTTTTAGCACAGCCAAGGCGCTCGCGCCATGCTCTCCATCTTGAGACCGTTGCGCGCCCGGGTCATTTACCCCGGACGCCCATCGGGCCGGGGGCGCATCAAGATCGGCGCATACACCACAAAAAATGCCGTGAACGCCAGCGTCCACGCCACCCCGGACGCCATCACCAAGACCGCCGCATACTCCGGCAACGGCGCAACCAACAGGCGGCTGAGCGCCGCCACGCTGATCAGCACATAGGCCGCCACAATCACCGGAGCGGCCTTCACCACCCGCCCCGTGTGTCCCAGCGACGCGCGGGTCATGATGCCCATCGTGTAAGTTCCGATTGCCCCAATGGTCAACGCATGAAGGGCATTTTGGGGGGCCAACAGGCCAAAGTCCCCCAATCCACGCAACGCAAGACCGACCACCAACCACGCGTAGCCCACGTGCAAAACACACAAAATTGGGTTGCGCCACGTGCGCCACCCCAGCCACCCAGCCAACCGCACGCCATGTAAAATCGCCACGATCAACGCCAACGCCCCGGTCACCGAGCGACCCGGCAAAATTTGATCAAACACCAGTAACGCCCATGTCGCGTTCAGAACCAACCGGTCAAGTTTTGCCGATTGGCGCACCTTGATGGCCGGGTTTGCATGACCTAAATAGCTGGAGGTAAAGCTGGGCGTGACCCGCCCGCCCATCACCGTGATCAACACAACAATTCCATCCAGCCCCAAGGTCAGGCCTTGCGTGGCCCAGTCCACCCCCCCTCCGCCCAAATCACCCCACCCCAAACCGCCCATATGGCTCATCGCGTTGCCGATCACCAAGGTGGCCAAAATCGGCACGAAAACCATTTGCCGACGGTATTGAGGGTCCAGCAAAGGCCGCAACACCAAGCCTGAAAACATCACCACAAAAGCCATATCGGCCACGAACACCACCGTGTATGGCAGCCCCCCTTGCGCCCAAACGGCAATTCGTCCCAAGACCCACACGCCGCTCAACACCATCAAGGCGGGGCCTTTTTGGGCCTTGGCCCGGGTCCAGTTGGGCACCACGGTGAGAAAAAAACCCCCGATCGCCGCCAGCGTGTAGCCATAAAGCATTTCATGGCCGTGCCAGACCGCCATCGGCACCGCCAAATTCAAATCGACCGCGCCACCGTACAACCCCACCCACAACGGCACACTGAGCACGCCAAACACCCCGGCCAGGAAAAACAGCGGACGAAAGGCGGAATTGAACAGCGCAAATCGAGAGGGTTGCGGAGGCACCTGCGAAGGAGCGGATGGGTCTTCAATGCGGGTCGTCGGGCGCACGGGCATGGCGGAGGTCTCCTGAGCGAATGAGCGATTGGGTCCTCATTTTGACACAGCGCGCCCACCCCATCACCTGGCAGTTTGTAGGGTTATTCGGCCCTAAACTGAACCCAACCTGAACAGGGTTTTCAGACTTGCTTCAGGTTGGGGTCGTATACTGATTGCCAAGACACGGTCATCAGTTCCGGACCTTTCCCCCCTCCTGCGGGTCCGGTTTTGAAGACCGGTGATGGCGCCCCTCACGGGGCGCCATCACCCGTTTGGGCATCTCGTTTCGAAACCCCGTTCAAGCCGTGAGCTTGCTTGACGATATACAGCGGGCGGCGCTTGGTTTCACGAAAAATTCGCCCGATATATTCGCCCAACACCCCGACCGAAATCAGTTGCACCCCGCCAAAAAACAGCACCGCCACCATCAACGACGCATAACCCGGCACATCGCGGCCATAAACCACCACCCGAAAAACCAAAAATATCGCGTATAGAAAAGCCACCAAAGCGGTCCCGGTCCCGATCCACGTCCACAGCCGCAAAGGGACTGTGCTGAACGAAAACAACCCGTCCAGGGCAAAACGAAACAATTTCAAATAGGGCCACTGGCTTTCTCCCGCCGAGCGGTTGGGGCGATCAAAGGGAACCCCGATTTGTTTAAAACCGACCCAGGCAAAAATCCCCTTCATAAAACGGGAATGTTCCGGAAGGCTCTTCAAGGCATCCACCACGGCGCGGTCCATCAAACGAAAGTCGCCCGCGTCCGGGGGTAAGGTGGTCGCGCTGAGGCTGTTGAAAATCCGGTAAAACGCCCTTGCCGTAAACCGTTTCAACCAACTGTCCTGGTCGCGGCTGCGGCGCGCGCCATACACCACGTCATAACCATCGCGCCATTTTTCCAAAAACACCACGATCAGTTCCGGGGGGTCTTGCAGGTCCGCATCCATCACCACCACCGCATCCCCACGGGCGTGATCAAGCCCCGCGGTCAGCGCGGCCTCCTTGCCAAAGCCGCGCGACAACTCGACAATGCCGATTTCACGGTGGCGGTTTTGCGCCGCCTCCAACCGCGACTGGGTGTCATCGTCACTGCCGTCATTGACACAGATGATCTCAAAAGATGCCGCGGTGCTGTCGAGCACGTCCAAAAGAACTTCGAACAAGCCGTCGATCATCGGCGCTTCATTGCGCATGGGAATAACGATGGACAGTTCGACCGCAGGGTTGTTGTTCATTTTGTCAGGCTACACGCCCCCCGATCAGTTGTCGCCGTTCTGTTCGGCCTCGGCCTGGGCGGCGGAAATTTTCTGGCGCACGTCGTCCATATCCAGGGCTTTGATTTGCCTGATCAACTCTTCAAGAGCCTCCTGCGGCAGCGCACCAGCCTGTGAAAACACCATAATTTTTTCACGAAACGCCGCAATGGTGGGAATCGACTGGATGCCAAACTGTGCCGCGACAACCTGTTCGGCCTCGGTATCGCATTTGGCGAACGTGACGTCCGCATGGGCTGCGGACACCGCTTCAAAAATCGGCCCAAAGCTTTTACACGGACCACACCATTCCGCCCAAAAATCGATCAGGACAATAGCGTTGTCTTCGATCATCCGTTCCAGGTTATCGGCGTTCAGTGCGATGGTTGCCATGGTGGTATCCTGAATAAGGTTGCAAACTTTGCCGCCAGAGCTGAAGGCGCGCGGCGAACTTGCTCATATGTAAGTTTTTTTGAATATATCGATTTTGGGGCGCGTTGGCTATCCCTTGCCACTTAAAATACTGCGCTTAAATATAGTAGCCAAGAGAAGCCTCCTCAGAGACCATACGGCGGCGGGGAAAGTGCACCTTGATGCGGGTGCCCTTGCCAACTTCACTTTCAATCGTCAGCGTTCCGCCGTGCAGTTCGGCAAAGGTCTGCGCCAGCGGCAGCCCCAGTCCGGTACCTTCGTATTGACGGGCGAGAGAACTGTCAACTTGACCAAAGGGGCTCAACACCGTGGGAAAATCTTCCTGCGCAATACCAATGCCGGTGTCTTGCACCACCATCGCCATGCCGCCCTGATCATCACCGTGCACCGAGACCGTGACCCGCCCGCCGTTGGGCGTGAATTTGACCGCATTGGACAACAGGTTGATCAAAATTTGTTTGATGCGACGTTCGTCCGCGAACAAAACCGGCAGGTTTTCAGCAATTTCTGTGGTGATACAAATGTCATTGGTTTTGGCCCGTTCATGGACCAAATGCACACAGGCATCGACCACCAGGGCCACATCAACATTTGCTTCGCGGATCGAAAATTGCCCCGCCTCAACCGCCGACACGTCCAAAATATCGTTGATCAAATGTAACAGGTGTTCACCCGACTGATTGATGTGTCCCGCATATTCCAGATATTGCTCAACCTCAATTTTGCCGAACATCTGGTTCTTAATGATATCGGAAAAACCGATAATCGCATTTAAGGGGGTGCGCAATTCATGGGACATGTTCGCCAAAAATTCAGACTTGGCACGACTGGCCGCCTCCGCCCCTTCCTTGGCCGCGACCAAGTCCTGGGTCCGTTCGCGTACCCGCTCTTCCAACGCAGCATGAGCGACTTTCAAGGACTGCTCGTCGCGTTTGCGCACCGTGATGTCTTGGCCCACCAGCATCAAACGGTCTTCCCCGTCAAACGCGATCACTTCACCATTGACCAAAAAATCAAGAATGTCGCCGGTCCTGCTTTTGAACTGCAGTTCAAAAGCACTGACGTGGCCATGTTCGGAAATTTCATCGATCAGGCGTTCGCGGTCTTGAGGGTTCACCCAAATCCCCAAATCGGAAACTGTTTTCCCGATGACCTGCTCGCGTTCAAGACCCAAAACCTCCAACCACATTTCGTTCACATCGTGCAACCGTTCGCTGTGAACGCCGGAAATCGACAGCAGCGCCGGATTGGCGCGAAAAGCCAGAGAAAATTGTTGTTCTGAACGGTTGCATTCCTGTTCCATCAAAATCATCTTGGTGACGTTGTTTCCGGTTCCCCGGTAGCCTCGAAACACCCCGTCCTCACCAAAAAACGGCACCCCGTTAATGCGAATGTAGGTGACGGAGCCGTCCCCTTTCAAAGCATAAACAAAATCACGAAATGGCCGTTGGGCCTGGAGGTCGGCATTATGGGCAGCCCATTTTTTTGAACTTCTTTCCACACTCTGGTCGCGCATTTCCACCCGGGTTTTGCCGATAAAATTTCCCGGTTCAAAGCCAAGGGTGTCTTTGATGCGATTGCTGACATACGTTATTCTCAGGTCTGCGTCGGTTTCCCACAACCATTCCGACGCTGCATCGACAAAAATCTGCATGCGTTTTTTGCTGTCGCGCAAAGCGCTTTCGGCTTGGCGGCGGTCTTGAATTTCGCGTTGCGTCTTCCTGTATTGCGCCTGCAAAATACGATCCGCGTGGCGGACCACCATATTCAGCGCCACGAACAGCAGAAAAAAGACCCCTCCTAAAAAACCGATCACCTTAAGCACCCAGGTGTGAATACGCGCCAGTGTGGCGGTGATGTCACTGGACACCTCCAACACACCAACGGTACGCCCTTGTGCGGTCACCGGCACATAGCTGCGCACCCAGGCCGGCGTATCGGCGTCCGCGCCAAAACCCTGGGCAAGATGGCTCAGCAACCCGTTGTAGGCAAGATCGCTGCTCACCTGGCCGGCGCGCGCGATCCGAAATCCACGGATTTTGCCCGCGCTTTCGCCCAATTCGCCTGCCCCCAACACGAACACATTGCTTCCGTCAAGGCGGAACAATTTAACGTCGATCACATCCAGGCCCGCCGTTGCGGTGCTGAGATATGTATCCAGATCCACATAGATATCCCCGCCAACCGACAGGTCAAGCGCCGTCAACGGATCAAAAAAGGGCGTGATTTTGGGGCCAAGCGTGTTGGCAAACGCCTGTGCCACAGCCCTGTTTCGAGCTTTGGTGTCGATAGCCATTTCAGTCGTCATGGTATTGTTTAAAAACACCCCCAAAACGATACTGACCAAAATGATTGTCAGCGCACTGACAATCAAAAAATAGCGAACCAAGTGATACATAATACTCAGACGATCCCCAACCCACATCGGATGCAAAGCCCCGACCGAAGAACCCGGACCATACCAAATTCATGCCGCCGCGCAACCACACAAGACAATCGCCTCACCCATCCATCACGACGTCGCCGGGCGGTCCTGGTCCAGGCCCCCGGCCCCAACAATAAAGTCAATGATCTCGTCCACGCCATCGCCTTTTTGCACGTTGGCGAACACCACCGGGCGCGAACCGCGCATTTTTTTCGCGTCGCGGGCCATCACCGTCAACGACGCGCCGACCAGCGAGGCCAGTTCGATTTTATTGATCACCAACAGATCCGAGCGGGTGATCCCCGGGCCGCCCTTGCGGGGAATTTTATCGCCGGCGCAAACGTCGATCACGTAAATGGTGATGTCGGCCAATTCCGGTGAAAAGGTCGCCGACAAATTGTCGCCACCGGACTCGATAAATACCACGTCCAGATCGGGAAACCTAAGCGTCATGTCGCGCACCGCCGCCAGGTTCATCGACGCGTCTTCACGGATCGCGGTGTGCGGACAGCCGCCGGTTTCCACGCCCAGAATCCGGTCCCCGTCCAGCGCCCCGGCACGGGTGAGAAATTCGGCGTCTTCGCGGGTGTAAATGTCGTTGGTGATGGCGGCAATATCATACCTTTCGCGCAACTTCACACACAATGATTTCAACAGCGCCGTCTTGCCCGATCCCACCGGACCGCCAACACCAACCCGCAAGGGGTTTTGAGATTTTTTTTGGATCATGATCTGAACAACCTTGAATATTGCGTTTCGTGGCTCATCGACAGCCAGTCCACCATGAACGCCGCCGAACCGATATCGCCGAGGCTTTGAGAATTTTCCGTCGCGCGCGCATCCAAAGTGCGCGTTGCCAACGCCGAAATGGTCGGTTCCAGAGCGGCGATAATTTTCAGTCCATCGCTTTGTCCCAACGGCACCAAACGCACAATCGCGCTGGTCATGTTGGCCGCAAAACCGTGCACATAGGCCGTCAACGCGGCCCGCGCCTCAACCCCGGCGCACGCCGCAGCCCCCGCCACAGCGGTGGCGTAAGACGGCGGAACATCCGCCCCAGCCAAAGCCGTCACCAGCTTTTCAAGTCGCCGGTCCGGCCACGCGCCCAGCACCGCATCGAAAAAAGCCTGCCCTTGGGCGCGCGATTCCAGTCCCAATTCGGCGCTGCCTTTGAGCGCATCGGCCCATCGCGCAACATCGACATAGGCCGCCGTGTCGGACGCATCCACCGCCCGAAACGCCCGGACAAACAACCCCGCATCGACCCGCCCGGAACCATACTCCAGGACGAAACCGATCCACTCGGTGGCGCTCGTAAAATCCGCAACCCAGCCCTGTTCGACGGCCGCTTCCGCGCCATGGCTGTAGGCATACGCCCCCACCGGAAAGGATGGCGACAGCCACGTCAACAGCCGCAGCAAGGCCTTATCCGTGATCGGCATGGGCATGTCCGGCACCATGTTCGGCCTTTTTGGTCGAGTTGTCATACGCCCCCGGTTCGGGCCCGAACGGAGCCTGGATCCGGGTGCCGACGGCCCCCAAACCTTCCAGCATTGCGGCCAACACCCGGTCATAGGCGATGCGCAGCTGGCCGTTTTGCAAAACCTCGACCGGGGTGTGTCGATTGCCGATGTGCCACGCCAGGCGGGCGGTGTGGCGGGGATCCGTCCCGGCCACATCCAAAACGTCTTCATCGGCCGCGCGCACCACCAACACCGCGCCGTCATCCAAAACCAGACCATCGCCGTCGTTCAACCGGGTGGCATGGGCCAAGTCCAACAAAAACGGTTCCCCGTCGTCATCCAACAGCCGCACCCGGCGGCGGTAACGGTCTTCGAAACTCAGCGTCACCGTGCCCCGCACCCGATCGGATGCCGGTTCGCTCACATCAACGGCAATCGCGCGGCGCATGGGCAAGATCCTTAAAACAAAAAATAACGCTGCGCCATGGGCAGCACGGTGGCGGGCTCACAGGTCAACACAACGCCATCGGCGCGCACCTCATAGGTTTCGCTGTCGACCTCGATCCTGGGGGTGTAATTGTTGAGCACCATGTCGGCTTTCTTCACCGTCCGACAGCCCTCGACAGCGATCATCGGCTTAACCACCCCGTAACGATTTTCGATGTCTTCGGCCATCGCCAATTGGCTCACAAACGTCACCGAAGTTTCGGTCCGCGCCCGGCCCAACGCCCCGAACATGGGCCGGTAATGCACCGGTTGGGGGGTCGGGATCGAGGCATTGGGGTCACCCATGGCGGCGGCGGCAATGGCCCCGCCCTTAACGATCAGATCCGGTTTAACGCCGAAAAAGGCCGGCTTCCACAACACCAAATCGGCCATCTTGCCCACCGCGATGGAACCCACATGGGCGGCGATGCCGTGGCTGAGGGCCGGATTGATGGTGTATTTCGCGATGTAGCGTTTGACCCTGAAATTATCGTTCTCGCCGGTTTCCTCAGCCAAACGGCCCCGCTGGCGTTTCATTTTATCGGCCGTTTGCCATGTGCGGATGATCACTTCACCGACCCGGCCCATGGCTTGACTGTCGGACGCAATCATCGAAAACGCGCCCAAGTCATGCAAAATGTCTTCCGCCGCAATGGTTTCCTTGCGAATCCGGCTTTCGGCAAAGGCCACGTCTTCCGGGATGCGGCTGTCCAGATGATGGCAAACCATCAACATGTCGAGGTGTTCGTCAATGGTGTTGACGGTGTAAGGCCGGGTCGGATTGGTGCTGGACGGCAAAACATTTTGTTCCCCGCACACCTTGATAATATCAGGCGCATGACCGCCGCCCGCACCTTCGGTGTGAAACGCGTGGATGGTGCGGCCCTTGAACGCGGCGATGGTGTTTTCGACAAAACCGCTTTCGTTCAAGGTGTCGGTGTGAATGGCGACCCCGATGTCGGTGTCTTCGGCGACACTTAAACAGGTGTCGATGGCGCTGGGCGTGGTGCCCCAGTCTTCATGGAGTTTCAAACCGCACGCCCCGGCCCGGACCTGTTCCAAAAGGGCCTCGGGACGCGATGCGTTGCCCTTGCCGAAAAATGCCAAATTCATCGCCAGGCCTTCGCCCGCCTGGATCATTTTTTCCATGTGCCACGCACCCGGCGTGCAGGTGGTGGCGTTGGTCCCTTCGGCCGGGCCGGTGCCGCCCCCCAACATGGTGGTGATACCGCTGTACAGGGCGTCTTCAACCTGTTGCGGGCAAATCCAGTGAATGTGCGCGTCGATCCCCCCCGGCGTCACGATGCGCCCTTCGCCGGCGATCACTTCCGTGCCCGGGCCGACGATAACGTCCACGCCCGGTTGGGTGTCGGGATTGCCACCCTTGCCAATGGCAAAGATGCGGCCATCACGAATTCCGATGTCGGCTTTCACAATGCCCCAGTGGTCAACGATCAAGGCATTGGTGATGATGGTGTCCACTGCGCCCGCCGCGCGGGTTGCCTGGGATTGTCCCATACCGTCGCGGATCACCTTGCCGCCGCCGAATTTGATTTCTTCGCCGTAGACGGTGCGGTCCTCTTCGACCTCGATAAACAGTTCGGTGTCGGCCAAGCGCACCCGGTCGCCGGTGGTCGGGCCGAACATGGTCGCGTAAGATCCCCGGTCGATTGTGTAAGCCATGCCTAATCCCCCAGTTTACCGTCAACTTTGGCGTTAAAGCCGATCACCACACGGTTGCCCGCCAGCGCCACCAGTTGCACGTCGCGCGTTTGCCCCGGTTCAAACCGCACCGCGGTGCCCGCCGGAATGTCCAGACGAAAGCCCCGCGTGGCATCGCGATCAAACGACAGCGCGGCGTTGCTTTCGTAAAAATGATAATGACTGCCAACTTGCACCGGGCGGTCGCCGGTGTTGGCCACGGTCACGGTGCGCACCGGGGCGTCGGCGTTCAAAACAATGTCGGCGGCGGCGGTAATGATTTCTCCGGGTATCATGGGTTCAACCCCTTTCAGCGGATCGGTTGGTGGACGGTGACCAACTTGGTGCCGTCGGGAAAGGTTGCTTCGACCTGAATGTCGTGGATCATTTCGGCAATGCCGTCCATCACCTGGTCGCGGGTAAGCACGTGCGCGCCATCGCGCATCAGGTCCGCCACAGAGGTGCCATCGCGCGCCCCTTCGACCACGAAATCGGAGATCAGCGCGATCGCTTCGGGGTGGTTCAGTTTCACGCCGCGTTCCAGGCGTCGCCGCGCCACATTGGCCGCCATCGCGACCAGTAATTTGTCTTTTTCACGCGGTGTCAGTTTCACCGTTCACGCTCCCTGTTCATACATGCCAGAGCCGCGGCATAACCCCCGGCAAATTTTCCGTTTGGGCGCGAAAGGCGGCCCAGAAATGGGCAAACGCGGCGCGCAAAACATGTCCCTCATCGGCCAGCCAACGCACCACCAAAACCCCGTTGATCACGCTCGCCGCCGCCCGCACATCACCATCTTTTAACACCATCCGGGCTTTCAACACCATCCTGGCCAGCGTCAAGCGCGGTTTTACGTCGGCGCACACGTGCACAAACGTCGCCGCCGCCCGGGCCCCGCCAAAGCCCGCCGGGTGCCTCAATTGTGCGCCCACATCGCCATCCAAATGCAACGCGTCCGCCCACACCCGCCGACCATCCCGGCGCACATCCCAGACATCGCGGACCAACCCGGTCTGCAACCGTTCCCCCATCGCAGCCCGGCCAAACAGCAAAATTTCCGCCCCCGAAAACACCCCGTTTGATGCCACATCCACGGTGGTCGTGCGGCGCAAACGGGCTTGATCAAACAAAATCGTTTCTTGCGGCAACCATTCCAGATAGCCGCCCCGGCCAACATTCAAGGTCGCGTTGACGCAACTGTCGGGACCGTTGGAACGATAAACCTTTTCCGCCGCCTGGCCCAACACCTGCGCCCGGGCATCGGCGTCCACGTCCACCACAACGTCCAGACGATCCCCGCCAACCAGACCGCCCGACGTGGTGACCAGCACCGCCGTGCTCAATTCATCCGCCGCCCCGGTTGGAAACAGCACCCGGAACGGGGAACTTTGATACAGGTCTTTCAGCCGTGCACGACCGTCCTCACCCGCACCGAAACGCACCGCCGCCCGACCCCGCATGCCGACCGTCGCGGTTGCGTCCCCGGTGGGACTAAACGGTGAGGTGTCGGCGTACATCGTCTTCCACCATGTCCGCTTTGGTGCCCGCCATCACAACTTCGCCCCGGTCCATGACACAAAACGTGTCGGCCAGATCACGGGCAAATTCAAAATATTGTTCGACCAGCAACACCGCCATGTCGCCGCGTGACGACAGCAACCGAATAACCCGTTCAATGTCTTTGATGATCGACGGCTGGATCCCTTCGGTGGGCTCATCCAGGACCAGCAGGCGTGGTCGGGTGACCAGTGCGCGGGCGATCGCAAGCTGTTGTTGTTGTCCGCCCGACAAGTCCCCGCCGCGTCGGTGCAGCATGTCCTTGAGCACCGGGAACAGATCGAAAATTTCGTCTTGAATGTGGCGCAAGGTTCGCGGCAACGCGGCAAACCCGGTGCGGAGGTTTTCTTCGACGCTCATCAACGCAAAAATTTCCCGGCCCTGGGGCACAAACGCGATGCCGCGCCGGGCCCGTTCATGGGGGCTGAGTTTGGTGATGTCGTTGCCTTCCCACAAAACTTTACCCGCGCTGGTGGCTTGCTGGCCGACAATCGCACGCATCAGAGACGTTTTTCCGACCCCATTGCGGCCCATCACACAGGTCACCTGACCGACACCGGCGCTCAAATCCACCCCGCGCAATGCCTGGGATGCACCGTAATACAGATCAACGCCTTGTACATTCAACATAGCCTGCCCCCTTAACGCCCCAGATACACTTCGATCACCTGGTCGTTGTCTTGAACCGATTGCAAAGATCCTTCGGCCAACACCGATCCTTCGTGCAACACATTAACACGACAATCGAGCGCCTTAACGAATTCCATATCGTGTTCCACCACCACCACCGAGTGGGTCTTGGAAATGTCCGTTAACAAAACCGCCGTTTGTTCCGTTTCCGCGTCGGTCATGCCGGCGACCGGCTCATCAACCAACAATAAAGTCGGGTCTTGCATCAACAACATGCCGATTTCCAGCCACTGTTTTTGCCCATGCGACAAAGCCCCCGCAACCCTGTGGCGAGCGGCGGACAGCGCCGTGGTGGCCAGCACTTCGTTGATGCGGTCGTGTTGATCCTGGGCCAGACGGAAAAACAAACTGTCTTGGGGGCGGCGATTGCCCTTCAAGGCCAGTTCCAGATTGTCAAACACACTGTGATGTTCGAACACGGTCGGCTTTTGAAATTTTCGACCAATGCCCAAATTGGCAATCGCCGCTTCATCCAACTGGGTCAGATCCACCGTTCCATTGAACAATACATCACCGCTGTCGGGCCGGGTTTTGCCGGTGATGACATCCATCATGGTGGTCTTGCCCGCGCCGTTGGGGCCGATGATGGCGCGCAATTCGCCTTCTTTCACATACAGGCTGAGGCCGTTCAAGGCCTTGAAACCGTCAAAGCTGACCGACACGCCATCCAGATACAAAATGGTTTCATGCGCCTGTGAGCCGGTTGTATTCATCGCCCATCTCCCCCTTCGACATAATCATAAGGTCTGAGAAATTTTGCCAGCCGCAAGCGTTGGGCCTCAACCCCTTCACGGACCAGTTTAGAGCCGACGATGCCCTTGGGTAAAAACAGCGTCGATCCAATAAACAGCCCGCCCAGCATGAACAACCACACTTCCGGCAACGCACCGGTGAAATAGCTTTTGGCATAATTCACCGCCAGCGCACCGATAATCGGCCCCATCAAGGTGCCGCGCCCCCCCAGCGCCACCCAGATCACGATTTCGATGGAATTGGCCGGGGAAAATTCAGACGGATTGATGATCCCCACCTGCGGCACATATAACGCCCCTGCAACGCCCGCCAGAACCGCCGACACGGTGAACACGAACAATTTATAATATTCCACCCGGTAGCCCAAAAAGCGCGCCCGGCTTTCCGCGTCCCGGATCGCGATGATGACCCGGCCAAGGCGTGAATCGACAATAAACCGGCACACCAAATACCCCCCGACCAAGGCCATCGCCGACAGCGAAAATAACGCCGCGCGCATGCCATCCGAACGCAGGTCAAAGCCCAAAATATCTTTAAAGTCGGTCAAGCCGTTGTTACCGCCAAAGCCCATGTCGTTGCGGAAAAATGCCAACAGAAGGGCATAGGTCATGGCCTGGGTGATGATCGACAGATACACACCCGTCACGCGCGAACGGAACGCAAACCAGCCAAACACAAATGCCAGAAGGCCCGGCACCAGCGCCACCATCAACATGGCAAATCCGAAATTGTCAAACCCGGACCAGTACCACGGCAACTCCTGCCAGTTCAAAAACACCATGAAATCCGGCAGGTCGGGGTTTCCGTACACCCCCCGGTCGCCAATTTGGCGCATCATGTACATGCCCATCGCATAACCGCCCAGCGCAAAAAAAGCACCGTGGCCAAGACTCAGTATCCCGCAATATCCCCACACCAAATCGACGCTGAGGGCGAGCAAGGCATAGGTCAGGTATTTGCCCAACAATGTCACCACATAGCCGGGAATGTAAAATGCGCTGTCTGGTGACACCCACAAATTCAACATCGGCACCAACACTGCGCCAGCTATGATGATTCCCAACACGCCCGCCGCCAGGCGGTCTTGAAGGATACGCAATAAAAAAGGTTGATGTGTCATGGTCATTTACGAATCCACCGCCCGGCCTTTAAGGGCAAACAGCCCCCGGGGACGTTTTTGAATGAATAAAATAATGCCGACCAGCACGAATATTTTAGCCAGCACCGCACCTGCGTAGGGTTCCATGAATTTATTGACAATGCCCAAAGAGAACGCGCCAACCAAGGTTCCCCACAGGTTGCCCACGCCGCCAAACACCACCACCATAAAGCTGTCGATGATGTAGGTCTGGCCCAGGTTGGGCGAAACATTGTCGATCTGGCTCAACGCCACCCCGGCCATCCCGGCAACGCCCGAGCCCAAGGCAAAGGTCAGCGCGTCAACCCAACCGGACCGAATGCCCATCGAACTGGCCATGGTGCGGTTTTGCATTACCGCGCGCATTTGCAAACCAAACATGGTTTTGCGCGCAATCAGCGCCAGCATCAGCAACACCGCCAGCGAGAAAACAATGATCCAGATGCGGTTGTAGGTCAGCACCAGACCGGTTGACGTTTCGAGCGCGCCCGACATCCAGCTTGGGTTGCCGACCTCTTGATTGGTTGGCCCGAAAACCGTGCGAATGGCTTGCTGCAGAACCAAACTCAAGCCCCAGGTCGCCAGCAAGGTTTCCAAAGGCCGCCCATACAACCAACGAATGATCCCCCGTTCAATGGCAATCCCCACCGCACCGGTGACCAAAAATGCCGCCGGGACCGCGACCGCCAACGACCAGTCGAAGGCGTTGGGAAAATAGTTGCGAAACAGCTCTTGAACCATAAAGGTGGTGTAGGCACCCAGCATCACCATTTCACCGTGCGCCATGTTGATCACGCCCATCACGCCAAAGGTAATCGCCAACCCCACCGCCGCCAGCAGCAACACCGAACCCAACGAAACGCCCTGAAATAAATTGCCGAAAAACGCCCACCTCGCCAAACTGCGCTCAACTTCGTCCCGGGCCCCAATAACGGCCTTCAACACATCTGGGTCTTTGACCGTGGCGGCCACCTTGGCCAACAAGGCCCCGACATCGGGATTGGTGAATGCGGCCAGCGTTTTCGCCGCCTGAATGCGCGCCGGGGGGGCTTTTGCATATTCCACAATGATCGCCGCCCGGGCGCGGATCATGCTTTGTTTCACATCCGGGTCGTCTTCGCGGGCCAAGGCCTTTTCAAGGGCGACCAGCATCGACGGATCGTTTGCCTTGAACACTTGATCGGCGGCAAGTCTGCGTTTATCGGGGTCCGCGTTCAACAACGTCATGGCCCCCAAAAGGCCTTTCAACTGGCCGCGCAATTTATTGTTGATGCGAATTTTTTTGGCTTCTTTTTTGCGCGCCTCGCCCACCTCAAGACCCGTTTCGGGGTCGGTGAGAACATAGACTTGTCCGGATTTTTGGGTGATGAACAGCGCCCCGTCGGCCTTGCGATAAAAGAGTTTCCCGTTCAACAGGGCGTCCAAAACCGGGGCCGCACGCGGATCACCCGTGGCCACCAAAGCGTCGATGGCTTGCCCTTTTGCTTTGGTGTTAGTCGCGTTTAACGCTTGCACCGCGTCGGAAAAAACGCCCGCAAAAACCGGCGGCGCGGTCGTTGTCAACGCGACCATCAAGGCCAGCACCGTCAACAATCGCGTTTTTACACCCCTCAGATACATGCGTTCCCCACCCTGTCTGCGGCCACAACAGCCGTATTGAACCAAGACCATCCGGGGCGAAGACCGCCAAATCGGCCCCCGCCCCGGATCCATATCGTCATCCCCTTGCAGGGATCTTATTGAGCCGCATATTTGGGCTTTTCACAGTTGCCGCAAACCCAGGGATAGGTCCAGTCGGCGGTCAATTTTGCACTTTCGGGCAAGAAATCTGACCACGCATCGCCGACCACCAGGCCGTCGGTCTGCCAAACGATTTCAAACTGACCGTCGTCTTGAATTTCGCCGATCAAAACCGGCTTGGACAAATGATGGTTGGTGTTCATCACCGCCACGCCACCGCTGAGGTTTTTAACCTTTTGGCCGTACATCGCCTGGCGCACCGCATCAACGTCGGTGGTGCCCGCTTGCAGAACCGCCTGGGTCCACATTTTAAAGCCGATGTAGGTGGCTTCCATGGGATCGTTGGTGACCCGTTTGTCGTCTTTGATAAAGGCCTTCCACGTTTTGATGAAGGCTTCGTTTTCCGGGGTATCGACGCTCATGAAATAGTTCCATGCGGCCAGTTGCCCGACCAACGGCGCGGTGTCCAAACCGGCCAGTTCTTCTTCACCGACCGAAAACGCCACCACCGGAATGTCTTCAGCCTTGATGCCCTGGTTGCCCAGTTCCTTGTAGAACGGCACGTTGGCGTCGCCATTGATGGTCGAAACCACGGCGGTTTTCTTCCCGGCTGAGGCAAATTTTTTCACATCGGAGACAATCGTCTGCCAATCGGAATGACCGAACGGCGTATAATTTTCCATGATGTTATCGTCGCTGATGCCCTTGGAATTCAGGTAGGACCGCAAGATTTTGTTGGTCGTGCGCGGGTACACGTAATCGGTCCCCAGCAACGCAAACCGTTCGGCTTTTCCGCCATCTTCACTCAACAGATAATCAACCGCCGGAATGGCCTGTTGGTTGGGCGCAGCCCCGGTGTAAAACACATTGCGCGAGCTTTCTTCGCCTTCATACTGAACCGGGTAGAACATCAAACCGTTGAGCTCTTCGACCACCGGCAGAACCGATTTGCGCGACACCGAAGTCCATGAACCGAAAATCACGTCGACCTTGTCTTTTTCCAAAAGCTCCCGCGCCTTTTCGGCAAACAGCGGCCAGTTCGAGGCCGGGTCGACCACCACCGCTTCCAGCTTCTTGCCCAACAGGCCGCCTTTTTTGTTTTGTTCTTCGATCATCATCAAGACCGTGTCTTTCAACGTGGTCTCGGAAATCGCCATGGTCCCGGACAGGGAATGCAAGACCCCCACTTTAATGGTATCGCTGGCCGCCTGAACGGTGCTGGCCGACAGCGCCGCCACGGTCATCGCCCCGGCACCGACCAAGGCCTTGAGGGTTTTTTTCATCACGTCATCTCCTCCTGATTGTTTCACCGCACAAACAACCGCAAGAAGCGGGCCAAACCGGAAAGCCCCCGCCCGAAAATTATTTTCTGTTTATGTTCAGTATATTAGAAGAACCCAGACCCCAACGCCGCAAGCCCAGGCCCTTAGACCAGCCCGGATCAGTGCCTATAATTTACTCATTTAGTTATTTTTATACCATGTTTATAAGGGGTTAAGCGTTTTATCGCGATCATGGGGACCCTCAAACCCAAAAAACACGCGGTGATAGATACGTCCCCATTTCTCCATGAGCAAAAATTCGCCACCATGTGATCATTTTTCAAGTTTACATTGAATGTTAAAGGCGGGACACCACAACCAAAAACTGAAAAAATATAGCAAAATCCGCCATCAAAGAGAGCAAAATACACCCCCCAGGGAGTATATTTTTTAATCAGCCCAACCCGCTATGCCTAAAATATAGGCGAAACTGCATTGGCGTAAAATTTAAAGAATTTTCAATGGGTTACAAGTGCGCGCGAAACAACATTTAAGACCGGCTTTCGGGTTTGCGGGCCGAACCGACCACGATCAAGCCGCTCTCTTTCATTCCCGGTGCCCCGGTGATCAAGTCATCAATTTTCGCACTGAGGCGGGTCACGGCGCGGATGCCCGGAAGATAACGAAACAAGCGGTTAAAAACCAGGACGTCGCTGTTCATAAACAAACAAAACCCAAAAAACCCGAAAATCTTCTGACGTTCCGCGAAGATCAATGTCAGACCAGAAAGGACCATGCGCCCTTGAACCTCGCAATCGTGAGGTATACCGCCGGAGATTTATACAAACTGATCCATATGGTCCAAATACCACGCATAGGTTTGCGCCATACCGTGTTCCAGTGTTGTCGGCGCGGACCAGCCCATACCGTGAATGCGGCTGCTGTCCATCAATTTGCGCGGTGTGCCATCGGGTTTGTCGGCATTGTAAATATATTGACCCGTATAGCCAACCGCCCGTGCGATGGTCTCGGCCAGCTGGGTGATGGTGACTTCATCCCCGCTTCCGATGTTGATGTGGGTATTCCCGGAATAATGTTTCATCAAGAAGACCAGCCCATCGGCAAGATCATCAACATGAAGGAATTCCCGTTTGGGGGTGCCCGTGCCCCAGACTTCAATTTCGCCATCTGCGGCCAATTTTGCTGTGTGCGTTTTGATCAAAAGGGCGGCGGCGACATGGCTGGACATCAAATCAAAATTGTCGCCGGGACCATAAAGGTTGGTCGGCATGGCGGCGATAAAGTCACATCCGTATTGTTTGCGATAAGCCTGGCACATTTTGATGCCGGCAATTTTGGCCACGCTATACCATTCATTGGTGGGTTCCAGGGGACCGGTGAGAAGGGCCTCTTCCGCCATTGGCTGCGGTGCCAATTTGGGATAAATGCACGACGATCCCAGGAACAACAGTTTTTCCACGCCCGACACATGCGCGCTGTTGATGATGTTGGTCTCGATCATCAGGTTTTCATAAATAAAGTCCGCCGGTTGCGTCGCATTGGCATAGATGCCGCCGACCTTGGCCGCGGCTAAAAAGACCGCATTGGGACGGACCTCATCCATCCACGCTTCGACCTCTTGCTGGCGCAACAAATTGACGGTTTCGCGCCCCGCCGTGATGATCTCACAATCCTCGCCTGCCAGCCTGCGCAGCAACGCCGCGCCAACCATGCCGCGGTGTCCCGCGACCCAAACTCGTTTGCCTTTAAGGGAATACACCGGATCATTCATGGCGGTTGTTGCGGCGGCTTTCTTGTTGAATAAGCTCAAGGTCGTATTCGACCATTTCACGCACCAGCTCGGCGAACGGCGTGGAATGTTTCCAGCCCAAAACCTCATGTGCCTTGGTCGCGTCGCCCAGAAGGTATTCGACTTCGGTGGGACGGAAGTAGCGCGGATCAATTTCGATCAGGATATCGCCCGTCTTTGCATCAACACCTTTTTGATCAAGCCCTTCGCCTTGCCATGCGATGGTCCGGCCAACATGGCTGAAAGCCAATTCGACGAATTCACGGACCGAATGGGTTTCTTCGGTACACAGCACGAAATCATCGGCTGTGTCGTGTTGAACAATGCGCCACATACCCTCGACGTAATCCCTGGCATGGCCCCAATCGCGGCATGCATCGAGGTTGCCAAGATAGATCCGGTCCTGAAGCCCGTTCTCGATCGCCGCCACCGCCCGGGTGATTTTACGGGTGACAAATGTTTCCCCACGGGTTGGCCCTTCGTGGTTGAACAAAATACCGTTCGAGGCATGAATGCCGTAAGCCTCACGGTAGTTGCGGACAATCCAATAGCTGTAAAGTTTTGCCGCCGCGTAAGGACTGCGCGGCTGAAACGGAGTGGTTTCGCGTTGCGGGGCGGGGGCATTGCCGAACAACTCAGACGTTGAGGCCTGGTAAAAGCGCGTGGTTTTTTCCAGGCCCAAAATACGGATGGCCTCCAACATGCGCAAGGTGCCCAAGGCGTCGGCGTTGGCGGTGTATTCGGGCGTGTCGAAACTCACTTGAACGTGGCTTTGCGCCGCCAAATTGTAAACTTCATCCGGTTGGGTCTCCTGGATCAGGCGGATCAAATTGGTGGCGTCGGTCAAGTCACCATAGTGCATGGAAAATCGCACATTTTTTTCGTGAGGGTCTTGATAAAGGTGATCCACCCGAGCGGTGTTGAACGATGACGAACGGCGTTTGACGCCATGGACGTTATAGCCCTTAGACAACAAAAGTTCGGCGAGAAGCGCGCCGTCCTGGCCGGTGATGCCGGTGATGAGTGCGGTTTTACCTGACATGTGTGGTTCCGTTAGGGGTTAGTTCGAGGCGGCTGTATTTTGTCCAACGCGGGCGGAATGGGAATAGGGCATAAGATTTTGGAACAATTTTGCAAAGAGCGCATTGGGCAAAAAACGATGCAAAAATATCCAGCCAAAATAAAGGCCCAACGAGTAAGTCGAAGGCTTTTTACGCCATACCCACCATGTTTTGAGGAGCTGGACCAGGGTGTAAGCCTTAGAGTTTTTTTTCTGAATGGAGCGCCACAATTGGCCGTGTTTATGACGTGAAATACTTTTCAGCATTCCGGTTTGGCTGACCCGGTAATGAAATAAGGCGTGGTCCATTGCAATACCATAATAACCATGGCGGCCCAATCGGATATTGAATTCCCAGTCTTCATAACCTTGGCGCATGCTTTCATCATAGCCGCCCAAATCGTGCCATGCCGATTTGGGCATCAACAAGCAATAGGGCAGTTGATTGAGAAACAATTGTTCAAAAAAATTATAATGTTTGCGCAGCACCCCGGTCACATCGCCAAACACATTCAGGTGACTGAACACCACCGTGCCGTCCGGCTGTGACATCAACAAATCCGAGGCGCATTGCAGATAAGTGGGTTCCAGCCAATCGTCGCAGTCCAGCGGCAAAATGTATTTTCCCCGGGCATTGCGAAACGCGGTGTTGCGCGCGGCAGACAGCCCCATATTCATTTGCCGGATCATCCGCACATCGCCCGGAAGAGCATCAAGATACGCGATCGTATCGGGATCGTCGGAACCATCATCGACCAGCACGATCTCAAAATCCCGAAACGTTTGCGCGCGCAGACTGTCCAGTGTCTCCTGAAGATAAAGGTGGCTGTTGTAACAGGGCAGGACAACCGATATTTTCGGGACATGAAGGTCGTGAGGTTCAGCCATGAGGTTTTTAATCTATATTCCGATAAGCAAAAAACGCGCAAATTATAGGTGTTATCTGCGCGGATAGGGAAAAATATTTATCGTCCAGCCTTTCTGCAACTTGGTGTTACCTTCGCGGCCAGGATATGGCATGTATAAAGCCATGTTGCGTGATCCGGTCATCAAAAAAATTCTGCGCTGGGGCTGGTCCGTGGTTTTGGCGATCCATGCCCTGTTGAGCGTGCCTTTTTTCACCCGCGGCGGAGGCGTGCGGGTGTTTTATGGCGGTGCGCGCGCGGGCGATGTGGGCGGGCCGCTGGTCAAAGTGAAGCGTTTGCGGGCATTGTTTCCCGAACAAATTTGGCGCTACAACGTGGTTTATGTGCTGTCCAATACACCCTATTTACCGGGTCTGGCCCTGGCCCTGCTCAAGGCCCGTGGCGTGGCCGTCGTACACAATCAAAACGGGGTATTTTATCCGGGGTGGTATGGCGGGGACTGGAAAGCGCAAAACCGCCGCATGGCGCGCACCTTTCACCGCGCCGATTACGTTTTTTTTCAAAGTGAGTTTTGCAAGCGCTCCGCCGAACGCTACCTGGGCGCGCGCACCGGTCCGGGGGAAGTCCTCTACAATGGCGTGGACACCACGGTTTTTTGTCCGATCGAAAACCCACCCGATCGCACCGGCCAGGCGTACCGCTTTTTGTTGACCGGAAAAATCGACGATCACTTGTTTTACCGCATTGACAGCTCCCTGCGCGGTTTGGCCGCCGCCGTTGACCTTGGACTGAACGTGGAACTGGAGATTGCCGGCTGGGTTGCGCCGGACGCACAAGCCCGCACCGTGGCTTTGGCCGAAGACCTGGGGGTGACCGACCGGGTCCGCATGAGCGGTCCGTACACCCAGCTTCAGGCCCCGAAAATTTACCAGGGTGGCGATGCTTATATCATGACCAAGCACAACGATCCGTGTCCCAACACCGTGCTGGAAGCGCTGGCCTCGGGATTGCCGGTTTTGTATTCCGACAGCGGCGGCGTGGGGGAACTGGTCGGCGATGCCGGGGTGGGCCTGGAGTGCGTGCAAAGTTGGCATAAACCTCACGTTCCAAAGGTTGCGGCCATCGGCCAAGGTTTCGTGGACATTGCCGCCAATCACGCGAGGTTGAGCAAAATGGCGCGAACGCGAGCCGTCGACCGCTTTGACTTGCGCCATTGGGAACGCCGTCACGGGGACATTTTTGCGCGCCTGATCAATGGGCGCACCGCCACAGAAAGAAGCTAAAGCCATATGAGACCTCTGCTGCTTGTCCTGATCCGCGTGTTGTCGTGGCCGCTATATGTGTTTCCCGCCGGGCTGCGTTTGGGCCTGATTAAGGGCTTGATGGTTTTGGATTCTCGCATCGGGACACCGGCGGAGGCCTTGCGGCGGCAATTTCAACTGCTCGATATGGCCGATAAAGTGGTGTCGGAACGCGCCATGGCGTTTGGCGGCGGCGTGCACCCCAAGCATCGCTTGACCCGCTACCATGATTTTTTTGTTGAAAATATTCCCGCCGGAAGCTCGGTTTTGGATGTCGGGTGCGGATATGGAGCCCTGGCCCGTTCGATCGCAACCCGGGTGGACGGCGTTCACGTCACCGGCATCGACAGCGATGGACCACGCCTGCGCCAGGCCCAAAGTACCGACCACCCGGACAATCTATCCTTTGTGTTGGGCGATGCGTTACAAGACTTACCATCCGCCCCGTCCACCACGTGGGATGTTTTGGTGTTGTCCAATGTTTGGGAACATATCGAACAACGGGTCGCGTTCATGCAGGGTTTGTTGGCCAGGGTCCAACCCGAACGGGTGTTGATCCGGGTGCCGGTTTTTGAACGCTCCTGGCATTTGCCCATGCGCCGGGAATTGGCCATCGGCTATTTTTCCGACAGCACCCATTTTATCGAGCACACCGTGGACGAATTCGCCGACGAAATCACGCGTTCCGGGCTTAAAATTGACCAAAAGGTAATCCGTTGGGGTGAAATTTGGGCCGTGTGCAGGCCCCTCTAAGAAGGCGGTCGCGGCGCGTTTTCGCCTTTGGGATTAAACACACAAACCGCCAGAAACGGCCCCCCGAACGGGACCGCGCGATCCACGTATAAGGCCCCGTCCAACAAGGCCCCGTACACGGACGGGAAGACCTTGCGAACAGGCAGTTTCAAGATCATCTCACCGATGGTGATCAACAAAAAATGAAGCACAAAGCTCGCCATGCCGCCCATCTTGTAGACATGAGTTTGCGCGGCCTCCACACGCGTGTTGAGGCTGCACAATGTATATTGACGCAACCCGTGCCACAGGTACAAAGGCAGCCCCCAGGCGCCGGGCAAAATATGCATCTGCAGGCCGTCTTGCGCGATCAGGCGCGCCAGTTTTTGAAACAACTGACGATCATTTGGAATATGTTCCAGGGCAGACGATGAAATGATCAGGTCGAATTTTTCCGTTTCGGGCAAGCCGTGCACATCGCCCAGGATAAAGTGTCGTTGCAAACGGTCGGACAAACCCTGGTCGGAAACAAAACGATCCTCAATATCGATCCCGGTGTAGCTGCCACTGTATCCCGCCGCGGCCAACACTTCACTCATCCGCCCCGACCCGCAGCCAATATCCAAAATCCGAACAGACCGTGGAGCAAGCCGTTGGGGCAAGGTGCTGCGCAAAAAGGCCTCCGTCAAGGCCCGCCCCGGCGAGGCCGTTTGGGGGGTTGTGTCCAGCCGATTGGACAGGTAGCGACTGCTTTTGATCGCGCTCGGACATAGCCGTATGTTGTTGCGAAAATTGCTCCATAAATAGCGCACCCGATCATACGCCGTCAGTCGTTTGTCGCCGTTCAGTTCATCGGTCATCACGAGAGCCGTTTGAGCATGGGTTGATAGACCTGCTGCCAATGTTGTTTGCCGATCCTGGACCAGTCAAATTGGCCGACTGTTTCTTGACCGCCTTGTATCAAGGATTGCGCATATTCCAGGTCGCTGGCAACCCGCACAGCCCGCCGGGCAAGCGCCCGGGCATCTTCAACTTCGACCAGGCCGCCGTTCACACCGTCCGTCACAAGGTCCGGTGCCATGCCCACTTTTGTCGTGAGGATAGGAACGCCCGAAGCCATTGATTCCGTAATGGCCTTTGGCCCCCCCCCTCTTCTCGCGAGGTGACCAAATACACATCAAGAGCATGGTAATATTGGGCAAGATCCGAAAAATGCTCCAAAAAATTATGGGTGTAGGGCACGCCCATGCGCTCAAGGCCTTGTTTGACATAGCCGCGCGCCGGTCCCGTTAACAACACGTGAACGGGGCGCTCACGGCGCAAGATATCGATTGTTTTGAGAAAAATATCCGGGCCCTTGATCAACTTGGGTTCGAGCCCGTCACCCCATCCGAGCCCGTCTTTTTGGAAGGACCCGACACAAAAACAATCATCGGCGATGCCCAACTTTTGCCGAAAGGCTTGCCGTTCCGATGGTGTCGCGGGCCGGAAGGCCCGGGTATCGACGCCAATGGGAATGCGCACCAGTTTTTCCCGCGGCACCCCCCACGCCAAAAGCCGTTGTTCCATCAGCTTTGCCGCAGTGATGACAAAATCCAGGCGCGGCAAACTTTGCAAGACCTGTTCCAGATTGCGCGCCGCCGCAGGCCCGTCTTCGGGCTTGCCGTGAAAACAGGTGACGGCATAACGGTTGGAAGACGACATATGCGGCCCCCACGATGCCCACATGTACTGAGAGCCAAAATGCACCACGCGGTTGACCAGACGACGAGGTTCATCATAAATTTGCGCCGTGGCCGGGGCCAAAGCGTTCACCTGATCGGTGATCGAACGGCCATCCCAGTGAATTGACCAATTGGCTTTTTCAACAATGAAATTAACCGGCCAGGTGCCCGGGTCATAGATCCCCAGTGAAGCGCCAAGGCGTGGCGGAAAACATTGGGCATGGCGAACCAGTGATTTGACGCGATTGATCATATGTTATGCATTGCTTAAAATGAAGGGATGGCCCGCCCGATCCGGGAAGGGGCTCAGAAACCGCACCGTTTCAGCCGCGCCCAATCTGGAACATTCATCGTTGCGTGTCCAGAGCACACCTCCCCCCTTTCATTTTTTTCGGTTCTATCGCGACAGCCTGTTTCAATTCGTCATGCTCAAAGGCCGATGAAGTGGTCCTGCAAAATCGGACGGTCTGTTAAGGTGTATTCCAACGTGAAGAAGGAATACCAAAATGACCAAACGACGAAAGTTTTCAGACCAGCTCAAGGCCAAGGTTGCGCTTGAGGCGCTGCGTGGAGACCGGACGATCCAGGAGATTGCCGTGAAGCACAGATTACACCCCACCCAAATCAGCACTTGGAAAAAGCAGGCCGTTGAGGGTTTGTCGGGTGTGTTTTCTGAGGGCGGAAAGCGTCAGGGTCCAAGTGAATCCGAGATTAAGGACCTGCATGCCAAAATCGGGAGGTTAGCAGTGGAGAACGATTTTTTAGCGCAAGGGCTGAAACGATGAGCCCGAAGGAGCGTAAGAAAATGGTTAACAAGAACGCAAATCTGAGCCTGTCCCGCCAGTGCAAAATCCTAAAGATTAGTCGATCATCGCTGTATTACATGCCAGTAGGGTTGAGCCCCGAAACGCTGGAATTGATGCGCCAGATCGACCGTGTGTTCACCCAATACCCGTTTTTTGGCAGCCGCCAGATCGCAGCCTATTTGCCGCGGGTTGGGTATCGTGCCGGTCGTCACCGTATTCGGCGCTTGATGAAAATTATGGGGTTGGAGGCGATCTACAAACGCCCCGGCTTCTTCACCAGCTCCTGCCCCTTATGACCCTGGTACTTAACGGTCTAGACGGCGATGACACGCTATCGGGCGGTGCCGGTGACGACATTCTGGACGGTGGCACTGGTGGCGATACTCTGAGCGGTGGCGTTGGGAACGACACTCTGACGGGGGATGCTGGAAACGATACGTACCAACTGGCGCATGGAGACGGACAGGACACCATCAACAATGTAGGAGAAGGCGCTTTATCTGATGCCATCAGTTACGCCAGCGGCATTAACCATGACCAATTGTGGTTTACGCAATCAGGCAATGATCTTTTGATTCAAACCATTGGTACGACTGACCAGGTTTCTGTGACCGATTGGTACGGTGGCGCGATCAATCAAGTGGCCAGCATCGGGACGGCGGACGGGGTCGCTCTGACGAACGGTATGGTGCAGAACTTGGTCAGCGCTATGGCCGCCATGACGCCGCCACCGGTTGGGCAGACCGACTTGACTGCGACCGAGCGCGCCACCCTTGATCCGGTGATTGCCTCAAGCTGGCAGCCAAGTGTTTGATGTCATTGCAGGTTAAAAGTAACCGTCCGGTGAACCACGCGGTATCAAGGCTCAGTTCAAACAGCATTTTTTGAACTTCTTGCCAGAGCCACAGGGACACGGGTCGTTGCGGCCGACCTTTTGTTGGTTCTGGTTGGCGGGCTTTATCGGTGTTTTGGCGTGTTTCAGTCTTTCCCGGTGCAGCGCCTCCACGGAGTATGGGATGAGGTCGGAAGCCAGTTTTTCGAGGTCTTCGTCGATATCCATGGGCTCCAACTCGGCCCGGGACGTGGTGGCGATTTGGTGGAGGCGCATGAACGTGGACAGGGCCTTGTGCGCATTCCCATTGCCAAACGGCAACCAGGCGTCGGGACGCACTGATAACGCTTTATAGAACCCTTCGATCCAGATTTCCCAGATGACGTCGTCACTGCGGGTGTCAAAATCAAAGATGGGGCTGTATTGACCTTGGTCCAACTGCCAGATGATATCGTTGTACACCCCCATGATCGCATCATTGATGGATTGGGCTTGCTCCATGGTGTCGAACACCGGCTCGTCCCCACCCCAGACCACGGGCATCCATTCGCTGGGCATGATCAGGTTGGGGCACACGATCACCCCCGCCAAAAATCCATCCAACTCGCTCAACAGCATGGCGTCGTCGGAGACGGCATCGCTGAGCAGAAAGTCGTCGAGTTGGTGGAGCCCTTTGGACAGTTTGGTGTTCATGCGCCGACGGTAATGCCGCTGGGTTCAAATTTCAAGTGCAACACCCATTGATTTAATTAAGGCTTCCAAGGGTGTGTAAAACTCGAGGCATTTTCGCGGGAGCCTGTCCGATTAACTGTGTAAGCGGCCATGTTATAAACTCCGAAGAGGGAGAACGAAGACATGGCTATCAAGCAAGAACTTATCGACGAACTTTTATCTGATTACCAAAATCCGGAAGATCTTCTTGGCGAAGGCGGGATTTTCAAGGAGCTCAAGAAGGCGCTTTTGGAACGGTCCTTGAAGGCCGAGCTGAGCGATCACCTTGGCTACGAGAAGAGCGATCCGAAGGGCCGCAAATCCGGTAATTCACGTAATGGGCACGGCTTGAAGAAGCTGACCGGCGAAGATGGCGAGATGACGGTCTCGGTGCCTCGCGACCGCGACGCCAGCTTCGAGCCGCGCGTCGTCAAGAAGGGCCAGCGGCGCTTCGCGGGTTTCGATGACAAGATCATATCCATGTACGCGCGCGGCATGTCGGTGCGCGAGATCCGGGGTCACCTGGAGGAGTTGTATGGCGTCGGGGTCTCGCCGGACTTGATCTCGCGGGTCACCGATGAAGTCATGGACGAGGTTTATCCGATCATCATTTTCGACGTGCTCAGGGTCAAGATCCGCAACGAGGGGGTGGTCTGCAACAAGGCGGTCTATTTGGCGCTGGGCTTCACGGTCGCCGGCCACAAGGAGATTCTCGGCCTGTGGATCAAGCAGACCGAGGGGGCCAAGTTCTGGCTGCGGGTGATGACCGAGATCAAGAACCGGGGTGTGAATGACGTCTTCATCGCCGTCGTCGATGGCCTCAAGGGCTTCCCCGAGGCGATCAACGCGGTGTTCCCCGAGACCAACGTCCAGGCCTGCATCGTGCACATGATCCGCCACAGCCTGAACTATGTCGGCTGGAAGGAACGCAAGGCCGTGGCCGCCGACCTGAAATTGATCTACCGGTCCGAAACGGCGCAGGCGGCGGTATTGAGGCTCGATGAATTCGAGGATATATGGGGCGACAAATTTCCCTCCATCGGCCAATCGTTGCGGCGAAACTGGGAACAGATCATCCCGTTTTTCGCCTACCCCGAAGCGGTCCGCAAGATCATCAAAAACCGGGGCCACTTCCCCAGCGATGATGCCGCCACCAAGCTTTTGTACCTGGCCTTGCGCAACGTCGAGGAAAAGTGGACCATGCCGCCCAGGCCACGGAAACAGGCGCTGAACCAGTTCATCGTCCTGTTTCAGGACCGCTTTCCATCTTCAATGGAAAAGCATGAAACGGTCGCTTACACGGAAGACCGGACACTACCATCACAGGAATGCCGTTTCCCCATTTATTCCAAATAACCGCTTTCTTTTGATCGTTCATAAGGGCTGGTTTCTGCATATACCGTAATCCTCATTGTCCATAAGGCTTTCAAAGTATGTTGCATCGACCAATTGAACCCATCCCCCCTAAAAACGGGGGTATTACCATAGGAGCCACGGTTTTCTGAAGTCCACATCTGTCTTATCCTTCAATCAGCGATAAGACCCTTGAATCACAGAAACTTCTAATGATTCATTACCTTTTCGGATGGACACTTATTTACGTTTGTCCAAACATGAGACCAAATTCTGGAATTTGGCATTTAGCCTGATTTTTGCTCTATATTAACGTATCTATTGACTTTTTGCTGATTACCTTTATATGTTCACCATACGTTTTACATATGTTATGACTTACCTAGATAATCGGTACGCTGCTTAGTTTAGTTATTCTCAGACATTGTGATCGTTAAACCAACCGCGCCGCCGCATAATGTGGGGTGCGAAATCATGACGCCTGTTAGAAGGAAAATTAACTATGGCTACTGGTACTGTTAAATGGTTCAACCCAACCAAAGGTTTTGGCTTTATTGAGCCGGAAGACGGATCAAGCGACGCTTTTGTTCATATCTCTGCCGTTGAACGCGCCGGATTGGGCACGCTCAACGAAGGTCAGAAGGTCTCCTATGAGCTTCAGGCCGGACAGAACGGCAAATCCTCTGCCGAAGATTTGAAAATCGTCGAATAAGTATACGGTGGACCGCCTCCGATTTCGATTGGAGGCGGCTGCTACCGGCCTTTCCTTAAGAGTCCTCAATTATGTTTACATTCGAAAAATTCAGGACGGTAGAACAACGCGCGTTGTTCCAGAAAAGTGCCGAGCAGAAAAAACCCGAACCGAACGCGCGGCCAAATGCCTTGCGCCTGGCCGATAGCGTCGCCGACAAGGCAGACCATGCCTAGAAAGCCCAATTACGATTTCGAGCGCAAAGAGCGCGAGCGACTGAAGGCCGAAAAAAAGGCCAAACGCGTCGCCGAAAAAAAGGAAGCTCGGGATAATAAATCCGAGCAACCCGAAACCACCCACGACAACGACACCCAAAACGCAACATCATTCGAGTGATGGCGTCTACCGCGCCGTCGTCTAACGACTGAGCCCATGGACCTGAATGGCCGGGCTTCTCGAACCACACACGCACCACCAATGACGGCCCCAGCACAATCTGGAACCGCTTGTCATGGGAACTGCGGATCAAGGAAATTCAATGAATAACGAACAAAAATTTTTAATCACATACGGCCTGCAAAATTTTGTGACCCATAATCAAACCAACGGACAGTGCACCTTTACCATCCGGGGCTTGGAAAATCAGAAAATGATCCGCCATGCGACGTCTCTCATCGTCGGGAGTTACGGAGAGGCAATTCATATTCAAGTCGCCTAACTTTTCAGTTTACGGATGGAGTCCGAGCCATGGCCCGCAAGAAAGCCAAAGCCAAGCCACTGACGTTTGCGATCTTTAATGTTACCTACGTCGATGGAACGTTGAGTTCAAACCGACGGGTTGAAAACAAGTATCTCGACCAATCGTATGGAGATAAAATTGTTGATCTGGCCCATATTGCCCTCACAGATCAGGACAATGAGATTGCGCAACGATCAAACCAACGCCGTGCAAAAATAAAGTCGGTCGTCCAGGTCAAATAAGCGTTTGGACGACCACGTGATCGCTCGTTCGTGGAAGCGTGATCTGGCCGAAGCGGGAATGGACCGACGTAGAAAGAAAGCGGCGTCATCTGTCTGGGCACAATACAAAAATCTCATTTTCTACAGAAGTTTCCAGCCATAAATAGCTGTCATTGCAAGCGTATAGGACGCAAGAAGGACAACATTAATTGGTTTTCCTGAAAGCTTAGGTGTTTTGATCTGTGACACATTCAAGGCTGCAAGTCCCAGTCCGCTGGCGTAGAGAATTATAGAAAAGACTCCCGAACCAGGCAGGCCTTCGAATAGAAATATAAAAACAAGTGCTATGTTGTTGTTATCAATGGCCAGCCCGGTGTATTTCGATCCGTCTGAAAGACCAAACGTACTAAAATAGCTCAATCTTATCACTCCAGCTGCAAGCATTAAAAATGCTCCCGGCAGGAATACAGGATCGAACTTTCCATAGCTTAATAGAAGCAGGGCAGGCGTAACGCCATAGCTCACGATATCTATCAGCACATCAAGCTGCCCACCAAATAATCGGTCTGAACCCGTTCGCCCCTTCATCCTGCGGGCAACGAGCCCATCGGCCCAATCAAAAGCAACGGCCCAGATCATTCCGATCATAGCAGCAGAATAAATACCTAAAACGATAAAATATATCGCAAGAAGTGTGCATAATAATCCTGCAAGGGATAACATATTTGGAATATCAAAAGCGTAATAAATGATAGATTTTGGCTGTTTTTCTTGATAATCAGCGTTTTCCGTCATCATTAAAGGCCCTAAAAAAGTGGTTTCAATTTCACTATATTTATACTATATATCTGCATTAATAATATGAAGGATATAAATAAATAATGATTATTTACACCGTCGGCACTTTTGACCTGTTGCATGTGGGGCATCTGGCCTTGTTAACCCACTGCAGAACCTTGGGTGATATGGTTGCGGTTGGCGTTGCTTCCGATGAGGTCGTTAACCGTTACAAGCCCAATGTGCCTGTTATTCCGCTTGATCAACGCATGGAAATGCTAAGAGCTTTGCGGTGTGTCGACATTGTCCGCCCTTACCATGAACTTGAATATGTATCGGGTTGTAAGGAAGTGAATGCTGATGTTTTCGTGATCGGAGAAGATTGGGGCAGCGATCCGCATAATCTTGACGTGGAATCCTATTTAGAGGCCGCAGGAAAGAGAATTATTCAAGTTCGCTATAATGCCCGAACCTCATCGACGACAATCAAGCAAACAGTCCTTGCTCAACCGCACACAAACTTACGTGCTGCATAACCGACACGACCGCCAATACCTTGCACGGGTGTCATAAGATGGTGGGCTTTTTTCTGAAACATTAATAAAATTGTGCCCGCCCACAGCCCTTGTGTTCACTTTATGTTCCAATTTGAGCCCGGGTCATGTAGGGTGTTTGCCATGAACATACGCACCATCCTGATCCCTGCGGTTTTGCTCGCCCTGCCCGTCGCTGCGGCGGAGCAAATTTCTGGGCCCATCCAGATGAAGGATGGCGACAGCGCTTATGTCGCGGGTCAGGAAATTCGCCTGCAAGGCGTCGATGCGCCGGAATGGGCCCAGCTCTGCACCCGCGATGGGGTCGACTGGAACGCGGGCCAGGAAGCCACCGCGTGGGCGCAATCGTTTGTTGGCGATGGGTGGGCGTCGTGTTCGGTTGAGACACGCGACCGTTATGGACGCGCCGTCGCCACCTGCATGGTGGACGGGAAAAACCTCAACGAAGCCGTGGTGAAATCGGGCTGGGCGTTTGCCTACCGCTACTATTCAGGGCGCTATGTTGAGGCTGAAAATGACGCCAAAACCGCCCGCCGGGGGGTGTGGGCGGGGATCTGCCAAGCCCCTTGGGATTGGCGTCGAAACAACCGCAAAAAATAATTTGTTTGAGCGCGCCACCTTGCCAACCGGGTGTGTCTATGATGTTGTTTGTCTTTGGCATCGCCGCACCCGTTGTGATCGAGCCGCCGCACTTGATGGATATCTTACCGATGGAACTGGCCCCCTTCACGCCGTATATGAGCAAACCCACCGCCGACAGCCGTGTGGCGCTGAGCCTTCAAATCATGAACCCGGCCGATGACCTGACCGACCAGATCATCCAGGGATTGGTGCAAATCATCGCCGTGGAAGGCCCCACCCTGTCAACCCGGGCGTTCACCCTTTATGCCCGCAAGGGGGGGCTGGCGAAACTCACCGCGCCCGCCGTGCGGCGGTTCACCATGGCTTTGAAAAAAGCCATCAAAGGGGGGATAATTTGTATGGAGTTGGACACCGGTGCCGCCAAGCCACAGGCCCTGTTGTGGTTGCCGACCATGAACCGGGTGATCGTGCGCGAATATGGCAACCGTGGATTTGATGATATTCCGGCATCGGAATTGGCCGAAGTGATGTTGGAAATCGCCGCCGAGACCGGCGAAAACAAGCCCGAATTATTTGCCAAACTGGCGCAGTTCTACGGCCTCAAACAACTGCCCAAAAATGCCCCTGAACGGCTCGAACTGGTGTTCAGGGAGAATCTCACGTAAATCACGAAGATGAGCCCCCGTCCTTTTCAAACATGCTGGCAAGTTGTTGTTCCAGCGCGACCAAATCATCGGGCAACGGCATGCCAAACGCACGCATTTGATCAAGGGTTTGACGCAACCGTTGATGAACCTCGTGGCGCTCTAAGTCCCCACTTTCAAGCTGCTGCATCGCCTCTGTGGCCAACGCTACCAAGTCTTGTTTGTCCATGACCTCGCCTCCCTACACTGTGGAAAATGCACCGGAATCGATTCTACCCTGATTTATCCGGTTTTGCCACGGTGCCGGTCGGCGCGGCACCGTTCAACATTTGCAAGGTGTTCAGGTCAAAATTCATATTGAGCAAAGCCGATAAATCTCCCGATTTGCTTTGTGCTCCCGAACGCGGGCCAAACAACATGTCTTGGGACGTTGAGAACACCTCCAGGCCATATCCCCCCCAGCCCGCGGGGGATTGCGATCCGGCCATGCGCCCCGAAATGCGTTGCATGACGTAATCCCTGATGCGACCCTGGGTCGCGTCACCGGCAGGTGGCCCGGACAAAGGGTTCGCAATCGATGTTGAAGGCACCGCGGCCTTGTTTGCGTTCAACAGGTCGGTGAAGCGGTCCAACTGTTGGGTGCTCAAACCGTAGCGCCGGGCGTTCAGCGTGCGCGTATCGGTGAGCGGCAATTCGCTTGGGGTGGTGATTTTTTCCATATCAGGGTCCTCAGGCGGGCTGTGCGGGTTGGCCAGGGTCATGCAACGGGCGTGCCTTTTTTCCGCCACCCCGAAACCGCGCCAATCCGCTGTTTTTTCACGGGCCTATTTCGCCCCACGCCTCCACGCCCAGGACAAAACACCCGCGCGGAAAAAAATGCCCAGCCGTGCGCCGGGTCACGTCACCGACAAGGTCCGCCGCACCGCATCTTTCCAGCCGGCATATTTTGTGGCGCGCTCGGCACTGTCCATGAGCGGGCTAAACCGACGCTGCAATGCCCACGTTTTGGCAAAACTTTCCGGACCCGGATAAAGCCCCACCGCCAAGCCCGCCAAATACGCCGCGCCGAGCGCCGTGGTCTCCTGGATTTTGGGCCGATCAACCGACGCGCCCAAAATATCGGCTAAAAATTGCAACGTCCAATCGGATTTGGTCATCCCGCCGTCAACCCGCAAAATGGTGCGCTCATCCCAGCCGCCCTGATCGCCCCCGTCCCCCAGCCAATCGCGTTGCATCGCTTCGATCAAATCGCGCGTCTGATAACCGACGCTTTCCAGCGCCGCCTGGGCCAGTTCCGCCGCCCCGCTCGCGCGGGTGAGGCCATAAATGGCACCACGCGCGTGGGCGTCCCAATGGGGCGCGCCCAAACCGACAAAAGCGGGAACCATGTACACCTGTTGTCCGGGATCTGCGGCCTCTGCCAGGGCTTGCGTTTCGGATGCGCTGTCGATGACTTTCAAGCCGTCGCGCAACCATTGCACCGCCGCCCCGGCGACGAAAATTGAACCTTCCAACGCATAAACCGGCTTGCCATCCAATTGATAAGCAATCGTGGTCAACAAGCGGTTGGTCGAACGCACCGGGGTGTCGCCGGTGTTCAACATGGCAAAGCAGCCGGTGCCGTAGGTCGATTTCAGCATGCCCGGCTCAAAACATGCCTGACCGACCGTGGCCGCCTGTTGATCGCCGACCACCCCGCGAATGGGAATTTCCGCCCCGAACAGGTCTTTTTGCACGCACCCAAAATCATCGGCGCTGTTTTTGACCTCGGGCAAAATTTCGCCCGGGACATCGAACAAACGCAACATATCGTCGTTCCAGCAGCCCTTGTGAATGTCATACACCATGGTCCGCGACGCATTGGTCGCGTCGGTTGCATGCACCGCGCCGCCGGTCAATTTCCAGATCAGCCAGGTGTCCATGGTGCCGGCCAAAAGCTTGCCGTCAGCCGCCTTGGCCCGCGCGCCGGTTACGGTATCGAGAATCCATTGAATTTTCGTCGCGGAAAAATATGGATCCAGCAACAACCCCGTATGCGCCGAAACCACCGCTTCGTGGCCATCTTTTTTCAACCGTTCGCACGTCCCGGCGGTGCGCCGGTCTTGCCACACAATGGCTTTGTGGATCGGTTTTGCGCTGTCGCGGTCCCACACCACCACCGTTTCGCGTTGGTTGGTGATGCCGATCGCGGTGAGCGCACCCGCGTCTATTTTGGCCGCCGCCAAAGCGGTGCGGCACGTTTCAACCACGCTGGTCCAAATTTCCTCGGCGTCATGTTCAACCCAGCCCGAACGCGGGAAATATTGCGGAAATTCTTGCTGGCCCACGCCAACAATGTTCAAAGCCTCATCAAACACCACGCTGCGGGTGGAGGTGGTTCCCTGATCAATCGCAAGTACATATCCGGCCATGGCGCGCCCCGTCATTTGTTGGTCGTTTATCGCAGTGCATCACTATAAGCAAAAAACCGCCGGGGGCCATAGCCCCCGGCGGTTCTGGATGACAAAGACCCTAGTTCCAGGACTTAATCAGTTCATCATAGTCGATCGTGATCGGCTTGGGCTTTTCGTTGGCCAGCTTTTTCTTCGGCGACCCCGGTTGGTTCAACCAGTAGCTGGGGTCACGCTCTTTGTTCAGCTTCGGACCAAATTCACCCTGGACACCGGCCCGTTCCAGACGCGCCATGACTTTATCCTGAGCCGCGGCCAGGGAATCCATAGCGGCTTGCGGGGTTTTCTGACCCGAAGATGCGTCGCCGATATTCTGCCACCACAACGGCGCCAGTTTGGGATAATCGGGAACATTGGTGCCGGTGGGGGACCACTGAACACGCGCCGGAGAACGGTAGAATTCGATCAAACCGCCCAATTTCGGTGCCCGTTCGGTGAAGCTCTTGTCGTTAATGTCGGATTCGCGAACGAAGGTCAGGCCCACATGGGACTTTTTCAACGACACGGTTTTAGACACCACGAACTGAGCATACAACCAAGCCGCCTGGGCGCGTTTGGTTGGGGTGGAATTCAAGATCGTCCAAGACCCGGCATCCTGGTAGCCCAATTTTTGGCCTTCTTCCCAGTATGCACCGTGCGGGGACGGTGCCATGCGCCATTTCGGCGTGCCATCGGCGTTCACAACCGGCAAACCTTCTTTGACCATATCGGCGGTAAAGGCGGTGTACCAGAAGATTTGCTGGGCGATTTGACCTTGCGCGGGCACCGGGCCTGCTTCACCAAAGACCATCCCTGCGGCGGTCGGCGGTGCGTATTTTTTCAGCCAATCGACATATTTGGTCACGGCATAAACCGCAGCCGGACCATTGGTCGCCCCACCACGGGACACGGACGAGCCAACCGGGCGGCTTTTTTCATCAACCCGGATGCCCCATTCGTCAACCGGCAAGCCGTTCGGCTCACCTTTGTCGCCGGCCCCCGCCATGGACAACCACGCATCGGTAAAGCGCCAGCCCAGGGACGGATCTTTTTTACCGTAATCCATGTGACCATAGACACGTTTGCCGTCGATTTCCTTGATATCGTTGGTAAAGAATGCGGCGATGTCTTCATAGGCCGACCAGTTTACCGGAACGCCCAGGTCATAACCGTATTTGGCTTTAAATTTGGCCTTGATGTCAGGGTTGGTGAACCAGTCATAGCGGAACCAGTACAGGTTCGCGAACTGCTGATCGGGCAACTGATAGAGTTTCCCATCCGGCCCGGTGGTGAACGATTTACCGATGAAATCATCGATGTCCAACATCGGATTGGTGACCGATTTACCTTCGCCAGACATCCAATCGGTTAGATTGCGTGCCGACTGGTAACGCCAGTGTGTGCCGATCAAATCGGAATCGTTGACATAAGCGTCATAGATGTTCTTGCCCGACTGCATTTGCGTTTGCAGTTTTTCAATCACATCCCCTTCACCGATCAGGTCATGGTTCACCTTGATGCCGGTGATTTCATAAAAGGCCTTGGCCAAAGTCTGAGATTCATATTTGTGAACGGTCAGGGTTTCGGAAGCCACATTGATTTCCATGCCCTTAAACGGTGCCGCCGCTTTGGCGAACCAATCCATTTCCTTCATTTGATCCGACTTGGACAATGTTGAGGGTTGGAATTCATCATCCACCCACTTTTTTGCCATATCCGTTCCGGCATTCGCGGGCACTGCCGCCAATCCGGTCATCAGGGCCGCAACCGCTACCCCCATCGTAAGTTTGGTCTTCATCTGAATGACCTCCACTGTTTGCGATGTGTTTCACACGTTCGGAATAGCGGGAAATCCTCCCCCCCCCATTCCACCAATGCCTTGTCAGACCCAACGAAAAGTTACGCCGAACCAAACAAAGCTCACGATCAAACCTCCCCACAGGGGCGCGCCGAAGATGGCAAGCCATCCAAGACAAATAAACGCACTGCCGAGAAGTGAGATAAACAACCGGTCACCCGGTGTCGTTTCGATCCGTAAAATACCCATTCTGGGGGCTTGCGGTGCCATGATCGACCACGCGGCCATCCCCACCAGCATCAAAAATATGATCACGAAAAACATTGCGGACGGCCACGTCCACGCCATCCAGGCCAGATCAAGCGCCATCATCCCGTCCCCCTCAAACGCGGCCAAGGGCAAAGCCCTTGGCAATATGATTGCGCACAAACCAGATCACCAGCGCACCGGGGATAATGGTGAGAATACCCGCCGCCGCCAAAACCCCCCAATCCACACCCGACGCGGAAATGGTCCGGGTCATGGTCGCGGCGATCGGTTTGGCCGCGACCGATGTCAGGGTTCGCGCCAACAGCAATTCAACCCAGGAAAACATAAAAGCAAAAAACGCCGCCACGCCGATGCCCGAGGCGATCAACGGGGTGAAAATTTTCAGGAAAAACCTCGGGAAACTGTAGCCGTCGATATACGCCGTTTCATCAATTTCCTTGGGCACCCCGGACATGAACCCTTCCAAAATCCACACCGACAGCGGCACATTGAACAGCGTGTGCGCCAATGCCACCGCGATATAGGTGTCAAACAACCCGATCGAACTGTACAGCTGGAAAAATGGCAACGCGAACACCGCCGGCGGGGCCATGCGGTTGGTCAGCAGCCAAAAAAACAAATGTTTATCGCCCAAAAATTTATAGCGCGAAAACGCGTAAGCGGCCGGCAACGCCACCAGAACCGACAGCACCGTGTTCATCGTCACATAGGAAATCGAATTGATGTAACCCGAATACCAGGACGGATCGGTGAAGATGGTGATGTAATTATCAAAGGTGAGATTTTGCGGCCACAGCGAAAAGGTCGATAAGATCTCTTCGTTGGTTTTCAAGCTCATGTTCAACAGCCAATAAATCGGCAGCAACAAAAACACCAGATAACACACGATCACCACCGCGCTGGTGTTGACGGACAAACCCCAGGTGCGCTTGGCTGCGGCAGGGACGCTCAGTGTGGATGCGGACATTTTAAGAGCTCTCCCCTTTGTCGTAATTGGTCATCGCGGTATAGAAAATCCACGACATCAGCAAAATGATCAGGAAGTAAATAATCGAAAACGCCGCTGCCGGTCCCAAGTCGAACTGGCTGATCGCCATGTTCACCAAATCCAAAGACAGCAAGGTGGTCGAGTTCCCCGGCCCCCCGCCGGTGACCACGAACGGTTCCGTGTAAATCATGAAGCTGTCCATGAAGCGCAGCAAAAACGCAATCAACAGCACCCTGTGTAATTTGGGAAGCTCAATGTAACGAAACACCGCCCAGCGGCTGGCTCCATCAATTTTCGCCGCCTGAAAATAGGCATCCGGAATCGACTGCAACCCGGCATAACACAACAGCGCCACCAGGGACGTCCAATGCCAGACATCCATCAAAACAATGGTGAACCAGGCATCGAAAATATATTGGGTGAAATTGTACTCAATCCCGATCGCGTTCAACGTCGCACCCAGCAAGCCGATGTCCTCGCGGCCAAAAATTTGCCAGATGGTGCCAACCACGTTCCATGGAATCAACAGCGGCAAGGCCATCAAAACCAGGGTCATTGACGCCCAAATGCCACGTTTTGGCATATGCAGGGCGATAAAAATGCCCAGCGGAATTTCGATCGCCAGGATGATCGTGGTAAACATAAACTGACGGCCCAAGGCATTTTTGAACCGTGGTGAATTGAGAATTTCCGTATACCATTCCAGCCCCGCCCAAAAAAACTGGTTGTTGCCAAAGGTGTCTTGAAGCGAATAATTCACCACCGTCATCAACGGGATCAAAGCGCTGAACGCCACCAACACCACCACCGGCAGGACCATAAACCAGGCTTTGTTGTTTTGCGTTTTGTCCATCAGGCGGCCTCCCCGTTGACGATCTTGCTGTCGGCGTAAATGTTGACCCAACGGGGGTCGAATACGATCCGACTGGCATCCGCACTGATGGGTGTGCCTTCGGGGACCGTGATGTTGACTTCGCGGCCAAAAAAATCAGCGCGAACAATTTTCAGCCGACCAATGTCTTCGATCCGTTTAACGGTCACCGGCAGACCTTCGGGTCCGGTGGTCAGGCGGGTGAATTCCGGACGCACGCCGATCTCGACATTGGAACCGCTCAAGCCCCGATACCCCATTCCCAACGGGACCGTGCAGCCTTCGACATAGGCCTCGGCTCCATCCACATGGGCGGGCAACACGTTCATCCCCGGGCTGCCGATAAAATAGCCGACAAAGGTATGCGCGGGACGTTCGAACAGTTCCTGCGGGGTGCCCATTTGCACCACATCGCCGTCATACATCACCACCACCTGATCGGCAAAGGTCAGGGCCTCCGTCTGATCGTGGGTGACGTAAATCATCGTTCGGTTGAGCCGTTTATGCAGGGCTTTCAGTTGCATCCGCAGCATCCATTTGAGATGCGGATCAATCACCGTCAGCGGTTCATCGAACAAAATCGCCGACACTTTATGGCGCACCAAACCGCGCCCCAACGAAATTTTCTGCTTCGCATCGGCGGTCAGGCCGCGGGCCTTTTTGCCCAGTTCCGATGTCAATTCCAACATTTCGGCAATGTCTTTAACCCGCGCCGCAATGGTCCCTTCATCATGGCCACGGTTGCGCAACGGAAACGCCAAATTGTCGTAAACGGTCATGGTGTCGTAGACCACCGGAAACTGAAACACCTGCGCGATGGAACGCTTTTCGGTGGGCAAATGGGTAACGTCCGCGCCGTCAAACACAACATTGCCTTCGCTCGGGATCAACAATCCCGAAATGATGTTCAGCAGCGTCGTCTTGCCACAGCCAGACGGCCCCAACAGCGCGTATGCCTTGCCGTCTTCCCATACGTGGTCGATTTTTTTCAACGCGTAATCCGCACTGCCCGCCGGATGGGGCAAGTAACTGTGGGCGATATTTTTCAGATGAATTTCAGCCATATCCGTGCCTCCCTCCGTTATGCGGCCGCTGCGAATTCAGGCGCGGCGACGAGTTGTTCTTGTTCATCAAAAATATATAAATTGTTGGGATTAACATGCACGTCGATGTGCGTCCCGATATCGGGCTCATGAACCCCGTGGACCAACGCCACCCACTTGTCCGTGTCGTGGGTTACATGAACAAAGCTTTCCGATCCGGTAATTTCCGATACCGCGACCTCAACCCCAAAGGTCAGATAATGCCCTTCGACCTGATCCAGACAGAGGTGATTGGCGCGAAACCCGGCCACATAACGACCATCTTCAAGCGCCGTCATCGGTCCCAACGCCGGGGCGCTTTGCCCTTCGCCAAACAACAGTTTTGAGCCCGCCTTGGTCACCGCCACGAAATTCATCGGCGGGTCGGAAAACACCCGCGCGGTGGCTGCCGTCAAAGGCTTGCGGTAAACATCCAGGGTGTTGTCGAACTGGGTGACCCGGCCTTCGCTGAGGGTCGCGGTGTTGCCGCCCAACAACAAGGCTTCGGACGGCTCGGTGGTGGCGTACACAAAAATCGCCCCGGACTGGGAAAAAAACCTGGGCAATTCGGACCGCAACTCTTCGCGCAATTTATAATCCAGGTTGGCCAACGGCTCATCGAGCAACACCAGCCCCGCGCCCTTGACCAGGGCGCGGGCCAGGGCGGTGCGCTGTTGTTGCCCGCCGGACAGTTCCAACGGTCGGCGTTGCAACATCGCCGTCAGCTGCATCAACTCAGCGGTGGCCTGCACCTTGCGGTCCAGTTCAGCCTTATTTAAGCCCATTAAACGCAGCGGCGAGGCGATGTTTTCATACACCGTCATCGCCGGATAATTGATAAATTGTTGATAAACCATGGCGACGTTACGCTTTTGCACCGCCATCTCGGTGACGTCTTCGCCCCGCCACAACACCCGCCCCGCCGTGGGCCGATCCAGCCCCGCCATCAGCCGCATCAGCGATGTTTTGCCCGCCAGTGTCGGGCCCAACAGCACATTCAAGGTGCCGGGCTCCAGGGTGATCGAGGTCGGATGTATATACACATCGCGCCCCGCCACCAGCGATACGTTTTCCAACGCCAAGGTCATTTACGTCTCCCTACTCGGCTGCGGACTGGTTTTGCATGCGGTATGAACGCACCCAGTCTTGCAGCCGTGCTTTTTCTTCATCGTTCATGTGCAGGCCCAGCTTGCTGCGCCGCCATAAAATATCATCTGCGGTTTGCGCCCATTCGTGACGGATCAAATAGATCACCTCAGCTTCACACAGGGTCGCGCCAAACATCTCGCCCAGATCTTCCAGGCACCGGGCTTCACCTAAAACCTGTTCGGCGCGGGTACCATAGGCACGAACCAGGCGCAAACACCACGCGGCATCGACAAAGGGAAATTTTCGTTCAATTTGGCCCGCTAAATCCGCCACCCCAGACACCGCAAAGTCGCCGCCCGGCAGGGTGGCCGTGGCGGTCCAAACGGGTTTTTCCAAGCCCGGCAAAAGATCGCCGAGCTTCGCCAGGGCCGCCTCGGCCAGCTTGCGATAGGTGGTTATTTTTCCGCCAATAACATTCAACAGCGGCGCTTGATCATCCCCGCTCCGCTCGACCTTCAACACGTAATCACGGGTTGCTTCCTGCGCCGTGCTGGCACCGTCGTTATACAGGGGCCGCACACCGGAATAGCTCCACACCACATCTTCGACTTTGGGCGCATTCACAAAATAGCGCTTGGCGGCGTGGCACAAATATTTCACCTCGGCCGGCGTAATCTGGACATCCTCAAGCCCACCCTGGTGGTCTTCGTCGGTGGTGCCGATGAGGGTGAATTTTTTTTCGTAAGGGATCGCAAAAAAGACCCGCCCGTCCTCATTTTGAAAAATATAGGCCCGGTCATGGTCGAACAAACACGGCACAACAATGTGGCTGCCGCGCACCAAACGGACTTGCTTGTGTCCGCCAGCCTGCCCGCCGTGCACGACCTCAATGACCTTTTCAACCCACGGGCCAGCCACATTGACCAATGCTTTGGCATAAATATCGCGGTCCCGTCCGGTGGCCTGGTCTTGCAGTGTGACCTGCCACAGGTCGCCATCGCGTTTGGCCGAAACGCATTTGGTGCGCACCAAAATTTCCGCCCCACGGGCCCGCGCGTCGATCGCGTTCAGCACCACCAGGCGGGCATCGTCAACCCAGCAATCGGAATATTCAAAACCCTTGCGAAATTCATTTTGCAACGGGGCTCCGAGCTCACCACGGGTTAAATCCAAAACCGTGGTGCCGGGCAAAATTTTGCGCCCGCCCAAATGGTCGTAAAGAAACAAGCCCAGACGCAGCAGCCATGCCGGGCGCAGCGATTTATGATGGGGCAAAACAAACCGTAACGGGTGAATGATGTGGGGGGCGGCACGCAACAAAACTTCGCGTTCGATCAGCGCTTTGCGCACCAGGCTAAATTCATAATATTCAAGATAGCGCAAACCGCCATGGATCAGCTTGGTGCTGGCCGATGATGTGCCTTGAGCCAAATCACCCTGTTCGCACAACACCACGTCCAGGCCACGTCCGGCCGCGTCGCGGGCAATCCCGCAACCGTTGACACCGCCACCGATGACGGCCAAATCGTAGACATGTCCCTCAGACATTCATCCGCCCCGCTCAAATTCCCACGTCTTTAAACGATGTTTCTATGTCCGATGGCGGCCAACGGCGGCCAACGGCCCGACATCTTTCTAAATACAGGTGTATAATTTCGTTTTTTATTCATTATGTCAACGTAAATTTTCGTTTTTACCGCAACACGCCCCCTTATGCGGTTGATTTCACGCCCCATCCCCGCGTATTCTTTCATATTCATTCGTTTTGATACCGAATAGGATCCGAAGCCATGTCACTTTCCCTTCGTCAGCAAGAAATCCTCGAGATTGCCCGCGAACAAAGCCGCGTCACGGTGGATGAATTGGTGAGCCGGTTCGACGTCACCCCACAAACCATCCGCAAGGATTTAAACGAACTGTGCGATGCGAAGGCGTTGTCGCGGGTTCATGGCGGGGCGGTGTTGTCATCGGGCGTTGCCAATGTCGGTTATGAACAACGCCGCGACATTGCCACCGATGAAAAACGCCTGATTGGTGAATTGTGCGCCGCAGAAATTCCCAACAACGCATCCTTGTTCATCAATATCGGCACCACCACCGAAGCGGTCGCCCGGGCGCTAACCCATCACCGCGACCTGTTGGTGATCACCAACAACCTCAACGTTGCCAACATTTTGATCCAGAATTCATCGTGTGAAGTGATCATCGCCGGGGGCGTTTTGCGCCGTTCGGACGGTGGCGTGATTGGCGAGGTCACGGCGGACTTCATCAGCCAGTTTAAGGTCGATTACGCGGTCATCGGGGCTTCCGCAATCGATGAAGACGGGGCTTTGCTTGATTACGATTACCGCGAAGTGCGGGTCGCACAGGCGATCCTCAAAAACGCGCGCCACACCTATTTGGTGGCCGACAAGATGAAACTGGAACGCACCGCCCCGGTGCGCATCGCCCATATTTCCCAAATCACCCGGTTTTTCACCGACCAGCTGGAGTCCCCAAAACTGCGCGAGGTCTGCGCACGCCACGGTGTTTGCATCACCGACAACTTATCCCAATCCCACCCCGGTTCGGATTGACGTTTTTCTCTATCCCCTTTGAATTATGAATAAAATTGTAACAGCTTGATCCCGGCCCGCAGCCTCTTGGCACCTGACAGGTTGAGCGGGTTGTGAAAGTTGTTTTATTTTATGTTGACGCGTGCATTAGTAGTTGCTAAATAAGCGTTACCTAATGGATAAAACGCGCGGCCACCAAGAGCCAAAAAACAAGCCCCACGAAAATGAAAACTCGTCCAGGCGTGCCTTTTTTGGGCCGCCCACCGGATCAATCTTGTAAACAATGAGGATCACGTCATGAAAAACATCACCCGCATTGCCTTCGCTGGGGCCATCGCCATCGCCGCGCTGTCCGCCACCTCTGCTCAGGCTTTTTCAAACTGGAACAATGGTAACGGCTGGGGCAACGGCAACGGCAACGGTTGGGGCAACGGCTACAACAACGGCAACGGCAACGGCTGGGGCAACGGCGCTGGCAATGGCGACGGCAACTTCAGCTTCTCCATGTCCGGTCGTGGCAACGGCAACGGCAATGGTAACGGTTACGGCAGCAACGCCATGAACGGTGCCAACGGCTACAACGGCTATAATGGCTATAATGGCTATAATGGCTACAACGCCCCCTACGGTTACGCGCCGCAACAGCCAGCTCGCAATGCCGCCCCCACAGCGCAAGCCCCGGTTCAAGGCAACGCCCAGGCGGCACCGCAATTTGCACCGTATCCGCCTTACGGTCCGTTTGGCCCGCAAGCTTATGCCGGTCCGGGTTTTGGTCCCGCCTATGCGCAAGCTCAGGCTCCCCAAACGCCCGCTCCCGCACCCAGCAAATAAGCTCACTTCGTCCCGGACCGCAGTCATGATCACGACACGTGTGACACCTGCGGCCCGGGGCGGCCCGGGGGCCGCCTTGGTGGCTAAAACCTTGAAGAATTGGCGATCCAGCGATGAAAAAACCTTCTCTCACCGACATTCAGGGCATTGGCAAAGCGGCCGCTGTTCGCCTCACCGAAGCCGGCTACATCACCATTGACCGTGTGGCTGAAACGACCCCGGAAAAACTCAGCACCGTGTCCGGGTTTGCAAAGGAACGCGCCTTGCGCACCATCGCCGCGGCCAAGGCCTTATGCGGCGATGACGCGCCGACCGGCGACATGGCCCAACGCGAAATAATGCCCCCCGAAATAAAACCCTCCGAAAACAAGCCCGTGGCCAAAACGGCCCAGGAAACACCGCCCCAAGCCGACCCGTCCCCGGCCAAAACCGCCGAACCCCAAACGCGCACCCCGGAACCCATCAAACCAGAACCCGCAAAGCCGGTTCTTGCCCCTGTCGTGGCCGCGCTACCCGTGACGAAACCCAGCCCCAAACCCAGTCCGAAACCCACGCCCAAGGCGGCCCCCAAGGCGGCGCAAGACGTCCCCCCCCGCGCCACCCCGTCACACCCGGCCAACACCCCCGCATCCCGGTTCAAAGAACCCGGCTACATCGCTGCCGGTGTGTTGGTGATTTTGGCCGTTTACGGTTTCGCCCAACAACCCGGCGTGCAGCAATATATGGGCTTTTCAAGCACCACCGACAACCTCGACACGGCACCATCTGTCGCCACCTTGACGACCCCTGCGGACCAGGCGGTCCCCACACCCCCGCAAGCCAGCCCGGCGGCACCGACGCCAGCCCAGACAACCGCTCGGCCCGCATCCGCACCGCAAACCATCCTTCCGCCAGCACCTTTGGGACCCTACGCCTCTTATCAACGCGGGTTTAATTATGCCCTCAATGGCTATGGTGGCGCACAAGGTAACGGGCAAACGGTCGGCCAGACACGTTTCAGCCTCAACTTCAACTCCCGTGCCCGGACACAAAATTTCGCAAACGGGTCCCAAAATTTGAACGGCAATGGCGGCTATGCCCGCGTGCCGCACGGCTACGCCCCCTATGGCTATGCCCAGGGACAAGCCCCGGCACGCTGAACAATCCCGGCAAACACCCCGTTCACCACGGCCATAAACATAAAATTTACATCGACACTGGGGGGGGGGCGTCCCCCCGGTGTTTTTTGTTGTCCCGCACCCCCCCAAACTTGCTATCGTGACGGATGCACAAAACGCCCCCGATTTCCGCCTCAATCAGCCCACAGCCGCGCCCGGAACAATCGCCTTCGCTGTTGCATCCAGGCGAGCCCCCTGCCTTTGAAATCTACAATGGCGACGGGCCAACCCCTTTGGTCATTGTCAGCGATCACGCCGGGCGACAGGTGCCCGAAAAGCTCAACACCTTGCGCCTTGCCCAGCACCATTTTAACAACCACATCGCCTACGATATCGGCACCGACCAGATCACCCGCCAGCTTGCCGACCGCTTGAATGCCCCGGCGGTGATCGCCACCTATTCCCGGCTGGTGGTTGATCTCAATCGCCACCCGAACGATCCCGACTGCATCCCCGACACCAGCGACGGCATCGCCATTCCCGGCAATCGCAATCTCGATACCCCTCAAATTCAACAGCGCATTGACGATTTACACGGCCCCTATCACGGTGCCATCAAGCGTCAGGTTCACGCCCAATGGCAAAAAAACGGCCACCCCCCGGCGCTGTTTTCCATCCACAGCTTCACCCCCACCTTAAACGGGCACGACCGGGCCTGGGACATCGGCGTGCTGTGGAACCGTGATCCCCGGTTGTCCGCCCCGCTGATCAGCCATTTGCGTCAATGTGATGGCTTGCCCGAAACCGGCACACCCGGGGAAGGCTTTAACGTCGGCGACAACCAGCCCTATTGCGGCCGTGAAATCGCCTACACCATCAACACCCACGGGGGGGCCGTTGGACTGGCCAATTGCGCCGTGGAAATCCGCCAGGATCACTGCACCACGCCGCAAAACATCAACCGCTGGGCCGACATCCTCGCCGACGCCCTGCGGCCCGCCCTGGCCCAGGCGGGATTACTGGATGTCAGGCGATATGAAGCCGCAGAATAAAGTGCCCTGTCACAGATAGAACAGATCGATATGTCACCGAAATATAATAAAAAGGGTTGGGTCTGGGGGGATTGGCGTCAGGAGCCGGGCTGGACAAAATTTTCAAATCCGGTTTTGTCGCGCCAATGGCAGTGCATCTCACCGCGTTCTTCGACCATCCGCTCGTTGGCGCGCAGCGTGCGGGCAAAGCAGCCATGGCAATACTTGTCATGGGGACACCCGGAACATGTTTTTGGCCCCGGTGCGGGCAGGGCGCGAAAAAACCGGCCATTGAACGCCTGTAAAAAGTCCCCGTAATCCTGGCGCAGCAAATTGCCAAACGTCATGGCCTGGGGTTCCACCATCACGCACGGTCGCACATCCCCGTTCGGCCCCAGGACCAGAGACCGCCAGCCCGCCCCACAGTTGCCGTCTTCTGCCGCTTTGTTGAGCAAACTTTCATCAACAGGCGCACGAAGTCCGCGCCGTGGATATCTTCCAAAGTGCGCGCGATATCCATCAATTTCCCCATCTGGGAAAACGAAATCATATCCGCCCCCCGCCCCCGGCCCAGATCCGTAACCGGCGAAAAGGAAAACCAATTGGCGCCAAGGTCCCGGGCCAAGGCTGCGGTCTCAATAATTTCATCAAAATTACCGCTGTAGAGGTTCATCGCCGCACGATACCGCACCCCGTGTCGGCTCATCGCGCGCCCGGCACGCAGCGCGTGGTCGAACGCCCCACGACGCCCCCGCAAGGTGTCGTGGGCGGGCGCACGGGCCCCGTCCACGTCGATTTGCACAATCACATTGTCATAGGTCGCCATCTGGCGCGCCCATTCATCGGTGATGAACCAGCCATTGGAGACAATCGCCACTGATGAAAAATGTTCCGCACAATAATGAAAAATATCCAGAAAATCCCGGCGCATGGTCGGCTCGCCGCCGGTCAGCTCAATGGTGGACACCCCGTGACCCCGCATCTGATGCAAGATTTGCAGTAATTTTTCCGTCGCAATGAACTGATCGCGCTCGGGCGAGCTGTCGCGATAACAATGGGCGCAGCGCAAATTGCACTGGTCGGTCAGCTCGATCATAAAATGGGACGGACATTCAAATTGCCGTGACCCGCGAATGCGATCTCGGCCCACCACCGGGGTGGTGTGCAGGTCCACCAGACCGTCTTGCAAAAGATCCCCAATGTACGCACAACACTCCGCCGTCAGGTCAAAACCTTCCCCTGCAAAATTGGCCCGCACGTGGCCCAACACTTCGGCCAACGTGGTCTGCCCGTCACACCGGCTTAAAACCTCCGCCGCCATATCGTTCAACATGTGCATGTCGCCCTTTTGGGCACTGGGGGCAATCGATACGTCCCGCAAATATCCCTCCCCCGGGGTGAGGTGCAGGACAAAATTTTCCGCAATTGCAGGATACGCCTGCTCAACTCGTGCGCTTGAAATGGATGACATCCAGATTATACCTTCCCGTCAAACGCAGCCCGTCAAACGCTACCCGACACACGCGCACCAAACCCCATGGGTCGCTGCGCCAGAGCGCACGACCTGGTTGTCTACTTGATAATCAGGTTTGCTTTCCGTCAAACCTCAGACCCTTTCCGGGTTCATATTGATCACTCTGATGGGGTAGATCGGCTCGCTCGGGTAGGCGTGGCCCGCCGCGCGATGCCATCGCATCGAGCAAGGGCCACAACGCCCCCGACGGGCCGATATACCCCACCGAAGGCCATATTCTTTTGCCCCGTGACGGCGTCGCGCGCCTGATCACGAACCAAAATAACACGGTCAGTGTGGTTCATATGAACCCGGAAAGGGTCTAGAGCATGACAACGCCGGTCACCACCGCGACTTCAATATCCGGTGTCGGCGTGCCCAGACACACCGAACAGACCACGCATTGGCCACAGTCATATTTTGACGTTTTACGCTTTGGCCTTCTGCGTTTGCGAAATTCCACCGCCGCATTTTCGATTTTACCCAACTTCCCCTTTTGCAGCACAACATTGAGTTCCTTGACATGTTTCAACAGATCGTCGTCAATTTCCATTTTTGCCATCGGATCACCCTCATCGCTTTAAGTTGCAATACCCCTATTATGAATAGTGTTATACAGTCCCGCAACCTAAAAGCTTAAATCTCTGGATTTGCACACCTCCGAGGAAAAGAGTTATCCCCCGTTTTTCCACATGGACGTCCCCTATGCGGGCGGTTAAGGTCCCCGCAACGCAACCTCAATTTATGAAGGATCTCACCATGACCGACACCGGTGGCATCGCGGGCGATCGACTGCGCTCTTTCGTGGAACGCATCGAACGCCTGGAAGAAGAAAAGGCCGCCCTCGCGGCCGATATCCGGGAGGTTTACTCCGAAGCCAAAGGCACCGGGTTCGACGTTAAAATCTTGCGCCAGATCGTGCGCCTGCGCAAAATGGACGTTTCCGAACGCCAGGAACTCGAAGACCTGCTGGACGTCTACAAGCGCGCCCTTGGCATGTGATGCGCCCCTTATGACGCAGCCCCGGGCTGGTGCCCGCCAATGAACGGTGCCAGCCCGGTTCAAAAACAAACCATGGGCCAAAAAATAACCCACCGGAAAGATTGCGACCCAGACGTCAACCCGCTACTTTTGGGGCGGGTCTTATCACGGGACCCCTATTCATGGGGAAGTCCTTAAAACATGCGCATCATATTTTGGTTGTCCCTCGTCGTTTTTGTGGTTTCCACCAGCCTTTTTGCGGGCTTGTATCTGAAACGCGCCGCATTTTATGCGCAAACTGAAATTGTGCCCGCGTCTTTGGGCGCGCTCTACCCCGTCGCCTCGAACACGCTGGTCATCACCAAACTCACCCCCGAACCCAAAGCCGTCAAAATCGACTTCAACGGCAATCCGGGCTGTCGCGCCTGGACCATCGAAATCGATGGCGCGCCAGGCGGGCGTCTCAACGGGGAAAACCCCAGCTTGCCCTTAAAATCCGGGCCCCATGATTATGCCTTGTTCCCGCAAGACTGCACCATATCCTCACCCGCCATCGAGGCCGTGCGCCTCAATATGTTTTTTGGCGCCAAAGAAACCTTTGGTGTGCAAAACATCTCCATTGATCAAATTCAGCTGAACAGCGCCAACCTCCCGGTTTTGATGGAACCGCCCGAAGATTTTTCCCGCTGGGTTCCCGACATTGAAAGCCGCACCGGACCCGAAGCCCAATTTGCACGACAGACGCTGTTGGACGCCGGTTACGACAACACCTGGCCGGTGCGCGACCGCATCGCCTTTATCGCCAGCCTTGTGCGCGAACGCATGCCCGGCGGCACCCCCGACGAACGTCTCAATTCACTGACGCCGTTTGCCTTGTTCACCGAGGCCCAGGCCGGGCGCGCGGAAAATTTTTGTCGCCAATGGTCCTTGTCCTATGGGTATTTCGCCAACGCCGTCGGCATCCCGACCCGCAACCTGTTCACCGGCGGGGCGATGGGCACGGTGGACCTTGGTTCGCACGCGTTTTCGGAAAGTTATCTGGCCGATGAAGCCCGCTGGGTGTATGTCGACCCGACCAATGAAATTGCTTTTTTGCAAGACCGCAAGGGCCGTTTGCTCAGTGGGGCGGACGTTTATATGGCCGCAATATCCGATAATCTCGACGGGTTACAGGCCCGTATGACCGGCCCCACGGTGGTCATGAAACCCTTTCGTGAGGTTTCCGAAGGTGTTGTTTCGTTCATGCACCGGGAGAATTTTCTGATTTATATCGGCGGGTTTGACGGGCGTTACCAGATGGATGCCCCCAACCTGATGCGTTACCCTTACAAAATTTGGCGCTTCATCGCCCAGCCCCAGCAGTATTTTGGCTACACCCCGTTCACCAGTTATTTCTGGCTGCGCCCGTTGAGCTTTTTCACCGCGCTGGGTTCCGCCACCCTGTTCGCCTTATCCGCATTGTTTTTGTTCCGCAAAAAACCCCGGCGGCGTTGAACGCTGGCCCATAAGGACACAAAAAACGATGTGTGGCATTGCAGGACTGTGGACGCAAAATCCCAAAACCCGAAACCAGGGTCTGGAATCCCTGGCCCGGCGCATGGGCGCTGCGTTAAGGCATCGCGGTCCCGACGACCAGGGCGTGTGGTGCGATCCGCACGCGGGCCTCGCCCTCAGCCACCGCCGCCTGTCGATCATCGACTGCAGCCCCGCCGGCCATCAACCGATGATCTCGGCCAACGGGCGCTTTGTCATTTCTTACAACGGTGAAATTTACAATTACCGCGACATCGCCAAAGACCTGATCAAAGCCGGACACGCCCCCAAGGGGGGATCGGACACCGCGGTGTTGTTGGAGGCGTGCGCGGCGTGGGGGGTGGAAAAAACCCTCGCGCGGTGCATCGGGATGTTTGCCTTTGCGCTGTGGGACACCGAAACCCGCACCCTCACCCTGGCCCGCGACCGGGTCGGTATCAAACCGCTGTACTGGGCCAAAACAGCCGACAGCTATCTGTTTGCGTCCGAGTTGAAAGCCATCCGCGCCGCCCAATTGATCAACGAAGAGATCGACCGCGATGCCCAGGCCAGCTATCTGCGCCATGCCTACGTCCCGGCCCCGCACACCATCTTTAAAAACGTCTACAAGTTGGAACCCGGGCATATTCTCACCATCCGCCCCGGCGAAGAGCCCGTCCCGCAGCCCTACTGGGACCTCCGCGCCATCGCCCGAGCCGGGTATCAAAACCCCTTTTGCGGAACCTATGAAGAGGCCGTGACGGACCTTGAAGGCCGTCTTATGGACGCGGTTGAAAAACGCATGCTGGCCGATGTGCCGCTGGGGGCGTTTTTGTCCGGCGGCGTCGATTCATCCCTGGTCGTGTCCTTGATGCAAGCCCTCAGCCCCCAGCCCGTCAAAAGCTTTTCCATCGGTTTTCATGAAAAAACCTTCGACGAGACCGCCCACGCCAAAGCCGTCGCCAACCATCTGGGCACCGACCACACGGAATTGTTCGTCACCCCCCAGGATGCGCTGGACGTGATCCCCGAACTGCCGCGCTGGTACGACGAACCGTTTGCCGACAGTTCGCAAATCCCCACCCTCTTGCTGTCGCGCCTGACCCGCGAACACGTCACCGTGGCCCTGTCGGGCGACGGCGGCGACGAGGTGTTCGCCGGCTACAATCGGTATTTCTGGGCCACCCGCATCTGGAACACCGCCGAACGTGTGCCCGGTTTTATGCGCGCCATGGCGGCTGGTGCAATCAGGGCCGTGCCCCCCGCACGCTGGGACACCCTCGCCAAAATCTTGCCGGCGGGCTGCACCCCCCCGCAATTTGGCGACAAGCTGCACAAAATCGCCGGGGTGTTCGGTGCCCACAGCATTGATCAGGTGTATCGCCGTTTGGTCAGCCAATGGCCCGACCCGGCGGCGGCGATGCTCACCGGCACGGAATACCAGGGCGTGCTGTGGGACCCAACCTGCTTGCAGGACCGCCCCGATGCGACCGGACGCATGCAGATGCTGGACATGCTGACCTATCTGCCCGACGATATTCTGACCAAGGTTGACCGGGCCTCCATGGCGGCCTCGCTGGAAACCCGGGTGCCGTTGCTGGACCACCGGGTGGTCGAATACGCGTGGACCTTGCCGCGCGATTTCATGGTTCGGGGCGGCCGCGGCAAGTCCATTTTGCGCGACGTACTTGACCGCCACGTCCCGCGCACCCTGATGGAACGCCCCAAAATGGGCTTTGGCGTGCCCCTTGGCGATTGGTTGCGCACCGACCTGCGCGAGTGGGCCGAAGAATTGCTCTCCCCCGAGCGCCTCAAACAAGACGGCGACTTTAACGTGTCCGCCGTGCGCACCCTGTGGGATCAACATCTGAGTGCAAACCACAATTGGCAATATGCCTTGTGGACGGTGTTGATGTTTCAGGGCTGGCGGCGCATGGATTGGCGGAACGGGGAGGAAACCGGTGATGGTTGAAGCAAGCGTGCTGATCGCGGTGTTGCTGCCGGGGTGGTTTTTGCTCCGGGACGCGCGAAAATGCGCGCCCCATCGCCTGGTGCTGTCGCCATTTTGGTATTTCACGTTTTTGTTCATCATCGCCTTCCCGGTGCGAACGGCTTTGATCGCCGCCGAACGGATCCCCATTCAGGCCCTGCCCAAGGTGCTCATCGGCCAAGCGTATTCCGACGCCCAACTCGCCATTGCCCTGCTGTTTTCCCTGCTGATGTGGCTTTTTATCTTGTGGGGTCGCCGCCAAACCGTCGCTTGGCCGGGGCCCTCCCCCCCCTCGCCAAGCCCCATTTTGAACCCGTCCCCGTCATGGCGCCGGGTCGGTGGCGGCTTGGCGCTGGTCACGGTCCTGGCCAGCGGCGCGCTGATGATCATCGGCACCAGGACGCTGGCCGATTTTGATGGTGCGGCGTACCAAAGCAGCCGGATGGGATCGGGCTTGATTTGGCTGATGCCGGAATTTTTCATCTATGGTGCAATCGCTTTGACAGGCTGGCTGATAAGCCGTCGAAGCACCCCGTTGCGATGGCCCGAATACACCGTGTTGGTGGCAATCCTGGTGATGACCGTGTGGATTTCCGGCGCGCTGTTTTCCCGCCGCCTGATCGCCGCCGTGATGTTGGCCATCGTGATCTTGGCGGTCATGCGCGAAAAAAGACTGTGGCCCTTGGGCTTGGTCGCGATTTTGGCCAGTGTGTTTGCGGCGGGATTTTTCGATGTGTTGCGCCAGTTTTATGTTCTGAGCGACGCAAACACCACGTGGCAAAACCTCTCGGTGCTGGTCCAAACCGTCCTCATCGACAACTTTTTAAAACTGCTCTCGGGATCCTTCGAAGGCGTCGACCACGTTGCCCGGCTGTTGGAAACCGCAACCTGGCTCCAGGTGTTCAGCGGCATCGACTACGGGGTGTCGTGGCTGTTTAACGCGGGCCTTGCCCTCGTTCCACGGGCGCTTTGGGCGTCAAAGCCGCTCATCTACGGGGGTCTGGAACAGATGCATTGGCTGTATCCAGATTTGTTTAAAGGCGATTTTGCCACCGCCGCCATCCCCATGTCCTTCGTGGTCGATTTCGCCTTTGCCTTCGGCCTGCCCTTCGCACTGGCTGTGGCCCTGGTCTTTGGCCGCTTGCTGGGCACCGTCGAGCGCTATTTTTGGGACCGTGCCGCGCACCCGGCCCAGGTGGCCGTGGCGCTGTTTATATTCATTTACATGTTCAATTGGCTGCGCGGCGGAACCATCATCGTTCAAAGCGTGGCGCTGTTTTCCATTCCCGCCGCCTTGATGTTCGGCCTGCGTCCGGTTCTGGGCGCCGTATTCGGTCTGGCGGGCGAAGCCATCGGCGTGGTTGGCGGGCGCTGGTGGGGCACCTCACGGATTTATTTCTACCCCCATGCTTATTTGCGCGAACGCCACCTGGACACGGTGCGCACCTGGCCGCAAAGCCAGGCCGTGAACGCCGCCCAAATCACCCGGCGCATCGGCGCGCAGGTCAGCCGCCACCAAGCCTTAAGCCCGTCCCGGTCTTCCTGGAAAACCACCTGGCCGCTGATCAACATCAAGGCCCGCCCCAAAGACGCCCCCGATGACGCCGCCATTTATGTCTGGGGGGCCGTGGTCGCCACAGGCCCGTTCATCACCGACATCGACAACCCGTATGCCTTCACCGCCTATAACACCCGGGCGGTGAAGCTCTACCGCCCAATCATTCGGGGCTTTTTGGAAAGCCCCCGGTGCCTGCAAATCCGCTGCCTCAGTCGGGCCTGCCGGGAAGGCGTGCGCCAGGAATACGGCGACATCGCCGCCGCCAAGACGGTGCTGGCCTACCCCAAAATGAACCCTGCTGTGGCCCGCCCCAGCGTGCAAACGCCGGGACGCTGCCGGTTTCTTTTCATTTCCACCCAGTTTGAAATCAAAGGCGGGCAGGCGCTGCTCATGGCCTTCAAACGGGTCCAGGGTATGGTGGACGGCGCAACCCTGGACCTCGTCACGCACCTGCCTGAAAACTTCGCCGGGTTGGCCGCCGCCATCCCCGGTGTCCGGGTTCACCCGGCCGATCTAAGCCGCGATGAAATCGCCACGCGGTTTCTTGCCCACGCCGACGTTTTGGTCCACCCAACCTATTTCGATTCCTTCGCCATGGTGGTCATGGAAGCCCTCGCCCATGGTCTTGCGGTGATCGCCACGGATGTTTACGCCATCGCCGAAATGGTTGAAGATGGCCGCAACGGTTTGCTTTTGCCGCCGCCGCTGTCCATCTGGTCCGGCACCCGGCCCAGTGACCTTTTTTCCGACATTGCCCGCGTGAAACAGCGCATCGAAACAACCGACACCCGCGCCTTTGAAGAGGCCTTAAGCCACGCCATGATCAAAATGGCCAAGGATGTAGATTTGAGAACCCGCGCGTCCCATGCCAGCCTTGAGATGATCCGCACGCGTTTTGGCGGGGCCTCATGATCGTTTCGTTCGTCATCCCCGCCTTTCAGGCCGGCCAAACCATCGGCGAGACGCTGCGGTCGGTGTTCGCCGCGCCCCTGCCCCAAGGCTGGAGCCTGGATGTTTTGGTCGCCAACGACGCCAGCCCCGACGACGACGCCCAACGCGCCGTGGTCGAGACCTTTGGCGGCGTTAAATATTTGAGCCACAGCCCCAACCAGGGCAAATGCGCCGCGATGAATTTGGCCATCCCCCACACCCGGGGTGCGGTGGTGATTTTACTGGATGCCGACGACGGCCTGGTTCAGGACTGGGCCACGCGCCTGTGTTCGATTTTGGAAACCTGGCCCGCCGGGGCTCCCCTGTGTTTCAGTGCATGCCGCACCCAAGACGGCGAAAGCACGGTTTCACAACCAGATTACAGTGGGCCGTTAAGTTTACACGACATCCTTAACGAGCGTCACATGGGGGAATACCTCCCCATGTTTCGGGGCGATGCCCTGCGCGCCCAAGGCTACCGCGATCCCGAACAGCCCTACGGCTGTGAACTGTGGACCTATTTGGGTTTTGCCGAACACGCCGAGCTGTGGATCAGTGCCGAGGTTTTGCGCATTTATCGCACCGATCGTCCCGATGCCATATCCGCCACCATATACAACCGCCACACAGCCGCCCAGGTGGCGCGCTGTTACGATCTCGTTTTTGCCGATTTTGCCCCCGCCTACCGCACCCATGCGCCCCGAAACTTTGCCCGGCGGCGCTTGCGCCAAGCGGTTTTCACGGCCCTTTCCGGGCACCGCGCGCGGGCCTTTCAATTGTGGCGGCAGGCGGCGCGTCGGGATGCCTTTTGGGAAACCCTGGCCGCGCTGGCCTTGATCATTTCGGGTCCCACCGCGACCAACATTGTGGTCGGTTTGGCAAAAAAGGCCCGCTTGCTGCGGCGCTTTGGTTAGGGGGGAACATGTGCGGTATTGTCGGCTTCAGTTCTCATCCCCTGGCCACAAATGTCTGTCCCGCAAGGACCCGCGAGCTGTTGTCCGCGATGGCCCAGCGGATTGTCCACCGGGGGCCTGACGATCACGCCTTGCATGTCCTCGACAACGGATCGGCGGGCGTCGCGCACCGCCGCCTCAGCATCGTCGATCTTACCCAACATGGCCGCCAACCGTTCTTGAACGAAGACGCCACCCTGGCGCTGGTGTGCAATGGCGAGATTTACAATCACCTCGAACTGCGCCAGCAATTGCAAGCCAGGGGCCACCGTTTTACCTCTCACAGCGACAACGAAGTTATTCTTCATCTATATGAAGAAATCGGGGCCAAGGTGGTTGACCGGCTCAAGGGCATGTTTGCCTTTACCATTCTCGACACCCGCACGGGTGACTTGTTTTGCGCCCGCGACCCGCTGGGCAAAAAGCCGATCTATTACGGCCAAAGCCCCCAAGGGGTGGCGGTGGCGTCTGAAATCCCGGCCTTGTTTGAGGTTCCCGGACTTGATCTCCGCCTTGATGGGCAAGCGGTGGGATTGTTTTTATTGCGCAATCTGCGCCATGTTCCCGACCCCTGGACCATTTACCAAGGCATTCGCACGGTTCCACCGGGACATACTTTGCGCGTCACGAACGGGCGCGCCGAACCTCCGGTGCGCTATTGGTATCCCCGTTTGCAGCCCCAAAGCACGTCACCTGAGGATGTTTTGGACAGCTTTGATCGCGCCGTGTCGCGGCGTCGGGTGTGCGATGTTGAAATCGGCGCGCTGCTGTCGGGCGGGGTCGATTCCACCGCCATCGTCGACAGCCTCGGCCGGATGGGATCCACCAACATGCGCAGCTATGCTTTTGGTTTTGATCGCAACGATGAAGAACTGGTCCGCGCACGCACCGCCGCAAAACACCTCGGCACCCGCCACAAAGAGGTTTATTTCGATGCCGCGCGCCAGCACGACCTGTTTGAGGACCTGTTCAAACAACACGGCCAACCGATCATGGCCCTGCCGCTGACCCACGCCATGATGCTGTTCGAAGCCATCCACGGCGACGGCCTGAAGGTGGTGATGTCGGGACACGGCGCGGACGAAGTGTTTTATGGATATGACGGGGCCGAAAACCTCGCCCGTCTGTCGCGCCTGGACCAGGCCTTGCCCACCCGACTGACGCGCCCCCTGGCCCGGGCCCTTTGCAGCCGGTTCCCGTCGGGACGGCTGGGCGAGGCCCTGCGCATTTTTGCCCACCCCCCGGGACAACGCAAAACCGCCCTTTACCGCCACGAAGCCGATGTGTTGTGGCCCGGGTTGTTTCAAACGCCGCCCGATTTGAAGACCATTTCGGCGTGGTCCGAGCCGTGGTTTAAGGGGGGATTTGAAGCCGCGGCCAAGCCCCCCGGCTACATCGACGAAGCGGCATTTTTAGGCCTGATGCAAGAAAACGCCCACGCCATCACCATCGCCGGGGATTTGCCCGCCATGGCATATGGCATCGAGGTGCGCTGCCCGTTCATGGACCGCGATCTGGTCGAACAGGCGCTCTGCATCCCTTATCGGGACAAGGTCCGTCACCACCGGGGCTTCAGCCCCGGCAAGACAATCTTGAAACAAGCCCTGGAAAGCCGCTTGCCCGCTGAAATTCTCCGCGCCCCCAAACGCGGATTTGGCTATTTCGTGCAAGAAGAAAAGGTTTTGCGCGGACCCTGGAAGGCCCGCCTTGACGCGGCCTTTTCAGCACCTGACGATTTAGGCGGGATGTTGAACGCAGATGCGCTGCGCACCTTCAAGGCCCGTTTTGATCAAGGTGCGCCCGATGCGCCAGCCATCTTGATGGCAAAACTGTATGCCTTACAACGCTTTCAAGCCATCCGGGGGGCCACCTGATGGCCGCCCGCCTGACCGGGGCCCTGCATGACCTGAAACGTCGCGTGGCCAACAACCCCGATTATGGATGGAGCATCGCCAGTGGCTATGGCCATGTGCTCGTCAACATCGTGGTCCAGATTTTACTGGTGCCCTTATATTTGCAATACCTTGGCAAGGTTCAGTTTGGGGTGCTGGTGATCTTGCTGGCGGGGATCAATTACCTGGGCCTCGGCATCGCCTGGATGTCATCGGGGGCCGCGCGGATCATGGGCGAACACGCCGCCCACAAAAGACCCCAAGCCCTGGAACGCACCTATGGTCTGAGTAAAATTATTTTCCTGATTTACGCCACACTGAGCGCCGGATCGGCTTGGGCGGTCGTGTGGACGTCCCAAAACGATCTGTTCGCAAACAACCCGGCCCTGGCCGCCGACGCCGTGCGCATGGTGAGCCTTGGGGTCGTGTATGTGATTGTGCTCTACGATTTGAACGTCGATCGGTTGATGCTGATCTCCACCGCCAGGCAAGCCTGGGCCAACCTCCTCAACGTGATCGCGCTGGTTGTTTTCGCCGCCACCGTGATCCTGGTCTTGACCAACGGCGGCGGCCTGGTCGGGGTGGTGGGGGCGTTGCTGGGCGGGGTGGTGTTGGCCCGCGCGGTGTCCTTTGTTTTGGTCCGCCGCCTGGGCCTCCGTCTGCGTTGGCCGGGGCCCCAGGCGCGCACCGACCTGCGTCGCCTGCTCGGCCCCATGGGACTGGGCTACGCCGCCTACGGGGCTTTGTTGCTGACCTTGCTACAGGCCGACATGCTGATCTTAGGGCTGTTGGGCGGCCCGCTTTTGGTTGCCGATTTTGTGTTGGTGTGGAAAATTGCCGATGTCGCCATGCAAGCACTGTGGCGTTTGCCGGAATCTCTCACGCCCTACCTCATTCAAATGGATTCCCGGGGCGAACACCACCGCATGAGATCCATTTATGCCACCGCCCAAAAGGCCATGGTCGGGCTTGCGGCCCTGGTCGCGGTCGGCTTTGCGCTGTTTGGCCAAAGCCTGGTCGAACTGTGGGTCGGTGTCGAATACGCCCCGGACCTGCCGTGGGCTTACGCCCTGTCGGGGGGGGCGTTGTTTTGGATGGTGATCGCCCGCCTGCCCGCCATTTATGCGTTCTCGACCGTGAATTTAGCCCCCTTGGTATCGGTCACCGCCCTGGAAACCACAGCTAAAATCGTATTGGTGTTTGCGCTCTTTCAAACACTGGGCTTATATGCACCCTTGATCGCCATCAATGTCATCCATATTTTGGGTGTTGCCTATTTGTATCAACGCCTTTTTCGACAAAGCATAAAGCCATCGTGAACCCCATCCGCGTCACCCACATCATCACCGGACTGTCCATTGGCGGGGCGGAAAAAGTCTTGTTGCGGCTGCTCGACACCATGGACCGCGAGGGCTTTGACAACCGGGTGATCTCGCTGACCGACCTGGGGCCGCTGAGTGATGGCATGCGCGCGACAGGGGCGCATGTTTCGGCGATGCAGTTCCTCAAAGGCCGCTCAAATCTTGCCCCGCTGGCCCGGCTGCGGGCCGAACTGCGCCTCCAAAAACCAGATTTGGTGCAAACCTGGATGTACCATGCCGACCTGATCGGCGGGGTCATGGCCCGCGCGTCCATCAATGCCCCGGTGGTGTGGAATTTGCGCCAAAGCACGCTGGATCCACGCCACAGCAAAAAAAGCACCATCAACACCTCCAAAGCCTGCGCGTATCTGTCCTCTCGCGTTCCCCATACCATCGTTTGCGGTTCCCAGGCGGCCTGCGAGGTGCACAGCAAGCTGGGCTACGATGCCAGCAAAATGTTGATCTTACGCAATGGCTTCAACACCCAAAAATACGTGCCCCTTGCCGATCAACGCAGCGCCTTTCGGGCTCAATTGAACCTGCCCGATGACGCCATTCTGATCGGCAACCCATCGCGTTACGATCCGCAAAAAGATCACCAAACCTTTCTGCAAGCCGCAACGCGCGTCGCCGACGAGGTCGCCAACGCCCACTTTGTTTTGTGTGGCGATCAAATCACCGCCCAAAACGACGAACTGATGGCGGCCCTCACAAAATTGGGCCTGTGTGAACGGGTGCATCTGCTCGGCAGCCTCGACGCCATCATCCCCTATTATGCGGCCCTGGATATGTTGGTGCTGAGTTCCGCATACGGCGAAGGCGCGCCCAATGTTTTGGGAGAGGCCATGTCCATGGAAATTCCCTGCATCGCAACCGACATCGGCGACAGTGCCGACATCGTCGGGGACACCGGGTTCATCGTCCCGCCACGCGAAGCCGACGCCCTTGCCCGCGCCATGGTGAACCTTGCCCAGGACCCCGGCGCCCGCCGCGCCCGCGGACAGGCCGCGCGCACCCGCATCGAACATTTTTTCCCCTTGGCAACCATGGTCGACCGTTACGAGGAACTGTACCGCCGAGTGTACAGCCAACACTATGATTTCTGACAGGGTGCTGAAAAAGCCCCCAACGCTGTGATATAGCGGCCCCTTTATGGCCATTTTGCCGGTTTCGGCCAGATGGTCCTAAACCGCGATGTGCGTCGTGACCTTCTTCTTTCCGAGCTTCCCAACAAAGTCCGTCACATCAAAGTCCGTCACATCAAAGTCCGTCACATCATAAGCCTTGTCTGCACCAGGTGTGATCCGGCTTTTTTGTGTGGCGCTCAACCCGTTCCCGCGCCGCGACCCGTTCCGCCGTGCCGTTGCCCTTGCGTTACCATGACGCCGACCGCAAGACCGTTCATAGTCTCCCGGAGCGTCCGCAACAGGTGGTTTGCCGGAACCCTGTCCTCAAGGTCAATGCAACTGAAAGGGTTGCTGAAGTGGTCCTGCTTTTTTGTATTTTTTTAGTTTAAGAACAGGCCATCGGAGCAGGTTCCTGTATATGGATGCGCGCAATCTTGGGGCGTTTTTTCTGTTTGGCCAGTTCCAGGTTGTAGTGGTCTTGCAGGTTTGTCCAGAATTCCGGTGTGGTGCCAAAAGCATCCGCCAGGCGCAGGGCCGTGCCTGCGGTGATGGCTCTTTTTCCGGATACGATATTGCTAATTCGGTTTGTCGGCACCTCTAATTTTGCGGCAAGTTTGTTTGCGCTTAATTCCATCGGTACCATGAATTCTTCTTTCAAGATTTCGCCGGGGTGTATGGGGTGAAGCATGGCTGTTTTTCCTTCTCATTTTAGTGGTAGTCAACAATTTCAACGTTGTACGCGTTGCCTTCATTCCATGTGAAACAAACCCGGTATTGGTCATTGATGCGGATGGAGTGCTGCCCTAAACGATCACCCTTAAGGGGCTCAAGCCTGTTTCCAGGGGGGCGGGTCAAATCCATCAATTCGGCGGCGGCGCTGACCATTAAAAGTTTTCTGCGCGCTTGGCGCTCAATGGCGCGCCACTTGCGGTGACACTTGTCCCCCTCAAAAAGAGCTCGGTCTGCGGTGGTGCGAAAGCTCTTGATCATGTAGAGATCTTATATTGTGTGACGTTGTACGTCAAGCGTATAATAAAGAAAAAACGTAAAACCCGGGAAAAATTCCCGTACGGGTTTTTTAAATTCCCGGGCTTTTTCCCCGGGTTTATGTCCCGGGCTTAAAACCCGTACGGGAGCGGTACGCCGGGCATTTTTCCCGTTAGCGTCTTTCGTATACGGAATGTGGTTCCCGTTTCAATTTTTTGGCACCCTTTGCGTAACGGGGTGGTCCGGAAAAACGATAACGAAGGGTGTGGGCTCAAATGAGCGTTGATGTGCAATTGCCAGTGAAGCGTTATCTGTCGCGCGATGAAGCGGCGGTGTGGCTGAGGAGCAACAGCGTTTGCTGATGGCGGCCAAGCCGCACTTGCGGGCGTTGATCACCTTTGCCGTCGATACCGGGGGGCGGAAATCAGAGCTTCTCAAACTGGATTGGCAGAACGTTGATCTGGGTCGTGGTTTCGTAACGTTTCGAAAAACCAAGAACGGTGAAGATCGCTCTGTTCGTTTAACGAACCGGGCAAAACAGGTTTTGGTAGATTTAGCGCCGCAAGAAAGCGGTCCCGTCTTTACCTATCGTGGGCAAGCCATCAAGGACGTGAAAACATCCTTCGATAGGGCGCGCACACGGGCAGAGGTCGAAGACTTCCGCTTTCACGATTTGAGGCACACGTTCGCCTCACGCCTCGTTCAACAGGGCGTCACGCTCTATGAGGTGATGCACCTGACCGGGCATAAAAGCTTTGAGATGGTGCAGCGTTACGCGCACTTGGCCCCCGACTTCCAAGAACGGGCCATTGGGGCGCTCAATACTTATGGCACAGTTTCGGCACAGTCAGCCTAAACGCCGTAAAACACGTTTTGTGTAAGTCAGTCATTTTTAAGGGGAGAAATGGTGCCGCCGGACAGAATTGAACTGTCGGCCTCACCCTTACCAAAGGGCTAGCCGAATATAGATTGCAGTTAAATCAATGCGTTGTTCGGGTGCTGTTGTGCTGTTTTCCGAATAAAGCGGATTAAAACGGACTGAATCAGACTGGGCATGGCACAGTTTTGTCACAGTCGATATTTTCCAGATAACAATAAGACACCTCAAGAAAATAAGGTGCTGTTCATTTTAATTCAAACAAGCCCACTTTGCGTACTTTGCGTACTTTGAGTTTCTGAGGCTGACTATACCCAACATTCTTAGACATTATACGTCCCCAACAATAAATCCAGCAGAGGCGCATAGCGCTTCAACTTTTCCAAATCTCCACTGCGCGACCGGAATGAGTGTCTTTAGATCGCAGATGAGCGCAGTTAAAACCTTCAGTGGAACGCCCGTGGGGGCTTGAAGTGCCAGGCGATAAAGCCTATCAGCGAGCCACTCTATCCATTCATCATCACCGATGGCCGCGCTTGCCATGAGGATCACGAGGAAGGCTGTTTGTGTGTCCTCCCCCCCATCGAACTCCTGAAATAGCCGTTCGGTAATCGCCACGGCCATGACGTGGTCTAGATGCATCCCAGCCACCAATGCGGCTGTAGCGAGAGAGTTTGTGCGTTCAGAAAATGTCCCCTGTGGGAGCTCATGCATTGGAAGTGCTTCGGTTAGTGATATCCGGAGTCTGTCTGGTATAAAAAACACCAAAGAAACGTTATCAAGCCTCGCCCAAGGAATCTCATCTGGCGCTTCACGCAATGTGGCCAAGATGCGATCAACGTCATCATCTGGAAGCGCTCTCTCAGCTTTATTGTCCTTCGGCCGCAGGTTTCCTTCTAGGGGGCCTGGCCGGAAAGGCGTTGGTCCGTCTTCTATGCATTCATCGACACGCTGGTTGAGGAGGTCACCATTCGGGAACGCCCTTCCTTCTGCCTCTTCTTTTTGCGCGAGCCCTTTTAGGCGGCCAATAATTTTTGCCTGAATGTGTTCACGCGATATGAAATCAAAACGCCATGCTGGTTCCTTACGAAGGGCCAGGATGTCGGCTAATCCATCGCTCCTTTCGCGAGCCCCGGCAAACCACTTCGTCATTTCGTCTGGATCAAATTCAAGGCCATCCAGAAGGTGAGTAAGCAGGCTCGCATGCGTAAATGCGCAGAGCCAATGCCAGTAGGGTGGTTGTGCCATCATGCCGTCAATGTGACGTAAGCGATTCAAGCTTAGACCGACCAGCGCTGGAAATATGTCATAAACATCCATTCCATCGTGGCGAGGCAGGGTCTTAGCACACAGTTTCTCAATGAGAGAACTTGCGAGGGCTTCGAATTCAGGCTTTGTCGCTCGACGTGCTAAGGCGACCTCAACAAGTCCAAGAAGTGTGTATGGGTCTGGCATATCTCGAAGTTGAGTAATAGCCTGCCAGAGTTCGTCATCAGTGAATTCTTCAAGCGCTGGCACGACAGATGCATCTGCGCGCAGGCTTGTCGGGAGGGAGAGGGATAAACCTTCCACAAGGTTTTCTGCCACAAGCTTTTTACGATGTGCCCGCAGCGGTCCTGTGACATATGCATTCACCTCCATGTCATTTGGAAGTGGTCCGCACAGCGCTGCAAAATATTCTGCATGGGGAGGGACGAGGTCTGCGGGCGTGAGTTGGTTAGACGAAACTTTATCCTGAGCAATTCCCCACCAATTGGGCATACTCCACGCAATCAAATCGTTAATGCGAGTGATCTCGTCATTTGTTGCCGGGCGTTGTTCGAGAATTGGTTTCCAGTCGGACGAGTGTGGCCCTGTTACGCTGAACTTCTGGGTAACGACACTGAGGGCCTCTAAGCGGATTTCGGCGTCAGGCGATAGCAATGCTAACTCGAACGGCGTGCTATTCTTATCACACACTTTTTCGCCAACACGTGTGATTACGGCACGGCGTTTATGAATTTCAAGTTGCACCGTATCGCCATCAAGGTTTCGAATAGTGCGCGGCCCATTTGTGTCGTAAGCTTGTCGCGCAGCATCGAGCAAGTCGCCAAGTCGGATACGCCCCACGTTATCGATCTGCGCAAGTCCGCCATTGATGGCCACGTCTTTTTGAAATTGTTTGTTTAAAAAGATGCGAGGCTGAATTGATGGGGGAAGGCCCCTCAACATGATAAGAGCGACGGTATCAATTAAGCTCATCAGCCACCTCCTTTGCAGTTTTGGCGATGCGCGGTCCGATGAACTGGCTAACCTCATCGACAAGAGATACATTGGCGGGGAGAAGTGGTTGGATTAGGCGCTTGTCGGCCCATGTCGCAAATGCGGTGCGTCGTACGTCATCCGTAAGCGGTATGCCCAAGTTGAGTAGTTGTATCAGGGTGAATTCTGTCTCTTTTTCAATGTTATCCTCCTGGTTCAGAACAACGGATTCTTGCCAAGATGTTGGCAAAGGGCACAGCACGTTAATCACCCAGTCAGACATCTTTTCAGCCATTTCAGGTGTGATGGTCGTATCCCCCCAAGTTTGTTCCAATAGCTGCTTGGTGACCTGCGCCAATTGCGAAAACCAAAAACCTTCTTCTGGAAGGCACAACATTTTTATCGAGCGAATGCGCATTAAGTTCTCGCGGATGACGATCAGGGTTCTGTTTTCAATAAATTGGCTCTGTGTGGTGTTGGTGTCGATGGAGGCTTTGAGGGCCGTGCGGACCTGCTCAGCGTCCAAGGGAAGGAATGCAAATCCTCCTTTGCGGAGGCGAAAATCGCATGTGTCTTTTGTTTCGGTAGAAATCGCATTCTGCGCGGCTAAGTGTTCAAGGATATCAATCGTGTTGATTATGGGAACGGACCGGCCTGCTTTATCGGAAATAGTCGCATGCTTTCCCATTGCACGATCATCAACACATACAGCGTTTGCTTCTCCAGCCGATGTGAAAATATCCATCAACGCGTTGGTCTGGTGAAACTCATTACGGTCTTCGCGATTGCTCGTTTCAGACAAGAAGACCACTTTTCCAGCCGTCACACCGTCACGAATACGCGTCCTAAGTCGATCAATCACATCGGCGACTTGGTCGCCATGACATGCACCTTCGATCAATGCTTTGGCATCGTCGTCCACGGAATGCATAACGAAGACACCGTTGCCGACATGCCGGAGGGTATTGAGGATGTTGGCTGTGTCCAGATAACTCAGAGCCAAGTTATCAATGTACAGCGGGCCGTCACCTGTTTCATCGGGGCCGAGGGTTGTGCCAGGATCCACAGAGGATAAAAAGGACTCCGCTCTGGCGTAGACATTCGGCGCGATTTGGTTTTCCTGAAGGCGAAGAAATTGCGTGGTTTTTAATATCAAGGGGCCATATTGGCCAAGGTCGGCCTCATCATGGCCGAGTGATCCGGATTTATGTACGGGGAGGGTCGCAAGAACGCGCCCGCCAGACTGTTGAGCCATATGAAGCAGGCTGGCCATTTCATCGCCAACTTCCTCAATAAGTTCTTGAGGGGGGGACGCATTTTGAAGGAGTTGGATATCACCATTCGCGATCATTTCGCGAATGCGTTTGGCTTCCTCGACAAGAGATGGCTGGTGAAAACGGACTTGGCGCTGTTCTTGGAACAAGATGTCCATCAAGCGTGGCGAAAGAAAAACACTTTCGAAAGCGCTTAGCGCTGTGTCAAGTATTTCCAAGTTCTCTAATACAAGAAGTGATGTTAGGTCGAATGCAATATTTTGCATTCCTTCAAGGTTGGTAATCCCGCGTCTGCCATGGCGTAGCGGGATTATGGACCTGCGTCTCGGGTCAATTTCATTCTCGTTGTGGAGCGCCTGCCCAACGAGAATTTGAGCAATGGGCACGTGAAGAAGAGACGCAATTGGGTGTATTCCGATTTCGCCAATTGAGTATTTCTGCTCCCATTCACGGCGTTGCTCTGCGCGCGCGGGTATCATCTCCGCCATTTCACGTAGCGAAAATGACTGAAGCGGGCCGTCCCCTTGTTGAGATAGGTCGATCGCTCTCTTAAGCCATGTTGAAGCATCAATTTCGCAACCAATTTGAGCGGCGACCCAATATGCATCCGCTTGAACGAGGCCGTCTTCAGGTTCTTTGTTTGTGGCGATGCGTAAAATTTCTATGACACGGTTTTGGTCACGGTCCGCAATGACAGAGGCCATCTGCAGCAAAAGCCGTACGGGTAACTCTTGTCGTCGTGGGTATTCACGGTCCACAATGCTTGCAAAATGTTCCCATTGCCCTGTGCGCAAACTGATATTGATTTCAAGGGAAATCGCATTGGGCTCATGTGTGCGTGTTGCCAATTCTTCAGCAATTTGCCGCGCTTCGGTGAACTGGCTGAGGCTGAATTGTGACCAGCCTAGGCTGAGCAAAAGATCATCTCCCTCAGGGGTGTTGGCGACGATAAGGTCTTTGTTCTTATTCAGGCAAACAACAATATCCTCATTCGAAGTCTTGGTCTGTTGCATGGCATGAACGAGTGTCTGCAGTGTGCTGGCGTTACGGCGCGTTTCTAAAAGCGCCCGAGCATGTGGTAAAAGAGAGGCCCATTGCTGGGTGCGCTCCAGGTACTTTACAAGGTTCAGTAGGTCTTCATAATCGTTTGTATTGTGATATAGGGCCTCAAGGCCTTTCAGTTCCTCACCCTTCCGTTCAGAGAACATAAAACGGAAGCGCTGAATCTCTGCGTCTGAAAATATATCCGTGCACAGTTCAAGATTTTTTTCAGCATCTGCAATTCGCCCGTCTTCAAATGTGACATCTATCTTGACCATTGCCAGCGTTGCAGGTGTTAGAATGTCCTTGAGTGTGTCAGCCTCTTCTTCAAGGTGAGAGAGAACTTCCCTTGGTGTGCCAAACCGATGGATTAGGCTAAGCAGCGCAGCATGATCTTGCGGAGCATCGCGGCCTTCGAGTTTGCGGCGGCGTAGATACCTCTGAAGTGGTTTACGATCAAATGGGGCCTCAAAATTCAGGGCAATATGGAGCACGAAGGCGGCGAACTCTCCATCACTCATTTTTTCAACCAATTCCGCCAAAGCAGCTTGCCGCTCATTTGGGTCAGTGAGCCGAAGCCATGTCAGATGATATTCGCATCCCTTTGCGCGTTTTTCTGCCCCGATTTTGGTCATGACCGTTTGAGCGCGATCTAGCGCAATCATCGCAGCCTGACGATGGTTTGAAGCGGCTTCCCCCTCCTGCGCTTGGTTCTTGAAATCGATATTTGAGTCTTTTAATAAATGGCCCCGGATGGGTTCGGGCAGTAGGTAGCCAGCATGCAAAATACCTTCTACGAAAAGAAGATCTGGGAAGGTTTCTTTCATTTCGTCAGGTAATGATTTTAGTGTGTCTAGGCCTTCCTCCCACTTGCCATTTTCTGCCATCATGCTAACGGCATTGCGCCAACCAATGGGGCTGAGCAGTGTAGTCGGGTCATTTAGTTGGTAATCAGCCAGCCATTTAAGCGCTGTGGTGTTTCCATCGCGCTCATGGATGATTGCAAAAATGCTCGTCCGCGCATCAGGGGTGCCGAATTCTGAGAACATATCAATGGCCTCTTGCGTTTGGCCGCCCGCCTTCGTGAGCCAAGCATTCACATATGCAACCTTATTCGCATCAGCCGATGGGAAACCCTGATATGTTTTAAGGTAACGCCGAGACTGTGCAGTTTTGTTAATGTCAGGGGCAAGAATGCGCGCAGCCCAGTAGTAGGCTTCCGCCCTATCAGCGTTCGGAGCGCGTTCTAGTTCTCCATTTTCTATCCGTGCGATAAGGGTTACAATTTCATCATCAGGTTTAATGCCGGGAATTGCCCTGCGGCGGAGAATTATGGCAATTTCTGCCTTGAGCTTCTCACCGTAAAGGGGGCCTTCTGCGGGCGCTATCTGGCTAAGCCGATCCTCAATCCTGTTAAATTTCTCTCCGTTCATAACAGACATATCTCGGACCATGCCCGCAAGGACACCCTCGCCCAGTGTTAGTGCTGTGTGTGCAGAAACTTGAAGTACAGCCAAAACAACGACAATACTGTAAGTTGCGCGATGAGGGACTTCTCCTGTTGCCGCACTATACTTATCCCTTATGCGGTTGAGGGCACCGGTGTCTGTGTCGTTGCCGATCAGGCGTGCGCGCGCCAATGATTTAAAGTCGGTCTGAACTTGGTTGTCGCTTAACCATTTTCGAACACTTGGAAGCTCAAAGAATTCTGGACGGGTGGCGGCGGCGCCCAGCTCAGTTAGGAGTTTGTTCCAGAATTCCAGATTCTTATCAATAGTGCCCAAACGCGCCAGCGCGGCGTCCAATTGCTGATCAAGGGAGTCTTGGTCGGGGTGCACAGAGAAAGGGTTTTTGCCCGCCTGCCGTTCTGCGCGCAACTTTCGCGCTATCGGCAACATGATCGTTGCAAGTGGACGTAATAAACTGGATGCCGCAACCTCGCCCATCAACGTGCTTACCCCCCTGTATTGTTCAGACCATTAAGACTGAAGGGAGCCATCCCGGCAAGTGGGATGCTAATGGCAAAAGAATTCAACTTGTTCACACCGTGCATTTTCCCACGATTTGGTGACATACGAGGAGAAAAACCATCTGGTGAACAGGGCGGGAGAAAGGTGGTAATTTTATGAATTCTAGGGTTCAAAGTCCGTACATAAAGTGGCCCGTTTTATGCTGGTCAGTCGATGGCATGGACTTATTCACACGGGGGCTTCAACGGGTTATTGGAGGGCAATAGATGCTAAAACGCGGTATCTGGGTTTTGTTGGCCCAAAACGCGCACGATCAACACGCTGTCTTTTTGGATGCGGTAATAAATTGAATGTGTTTTATAGACACCGCGTCGGTAGCCTGTGCGAATATGTTCGACAGACGGATAGTGTTTTGGATGGTCGGCCAGTGCTTCAAAACGCCGCTTCAATCCGTTTTGATACGCTAAAGCCTGTTTAAGTCCGAATGTATCAAGGCCGTATTCGAAGATATTTTCAAAATCCGTGGCGGCGGCACGGGTCAGGTTATAGCGACCCATTTGCGCGCTTTCGCTCAATAACCGCATTCATGATTTCATCAGGCGTTTGCGTGCTGATGCCGCTTTGCTCCCCGTCTATGAGGGCGGTGCGAAGGGCGGTGATTTCAGCCTGTTCGCGCGCCCGCGCTTTGCGGATCAACTCATTTACAAGCTCGCTATTACTTTTGTACTCACCTTCGGTCTCAACCTTTAACTTGAGCCATTCACGGTTCGGATTGGTGAAGGATATGCTTTGCCGCGTCATAAATTTGGGCTCCCGAAAAGAACGCTATTGGTGCGATATTACACCAAATATGCATCATGGGGTAGTTTTAGCGGGTTCAGTCTAAATTTCATAAATCCCGTAACGAAAAAACGCAAAACCCGGGAAAAATTCCCGTACGGGTTTTTTAAATTCCCGGGCTTTTTCCCCGGGTTTATGTCCCGGGCTTAAAACCCGTACGGGAGCGGTACGCCGGGCATTTTTCCCGTTAGCGTCTTTCGTATACGGAATGTGGTTCCCGTTTCAATTTTTTGGCACCCTTTGCGTACCCGCTTTCCCCCGCATCAAGGTTGAGCGGGGACGGTGCCGTTGGCTGACGGTTGAGGAAGAAAAACGTTTGCTGATGGCGGCCAAGCCGCACTTGCGGGCGTTGATCACCTTTGCCGTCGATACTGGGGGGCGGAAATCTGAGCTTCTCAAACTGGATTGGCAGAACGTTGATCTGGGTCGTGGTTTTGTAACGTTTCGAAAAACCAAGAACGGTGAAGATCGCTCTGTTCGTTTAACGAACCGGGCAAAACAGGTTTTGGTGGATTTAGCGCCGCAAGAAAGCGGTCCCGTCTTTACCTATCGTGGGCAAGCCATCAAGGACGTGAAAACATCCTTCGATAGGGCGCGCACACGGACAGAGGTCGAAGACTTCCGCTTTCACGATTTGAGACACACGTTCGCCTCACGCCTCGTTCAACAGGGCGTCACGCTCTTAGAGGTGATGCACCTGACCGGGCATAAAAGCTTTGAGATGGTGCAGCGCTATGCGCACTTGGCTCCGGACTTCCAAGAACGGGCAATCGGAGCCTTAAATACCTATGGCACAGTTTCGGCACAGTCGGCCTAAACGCCGTAAAACACGTTTGGTGTAAGTCATTCATTTTTAAAAAAAATGGTGCCGCCGGACAGAATTGAACTGTCGGCCTCACCCTTACCAAGGGTGCGCTCTACCCCTGAGCTACGGCGGCACATCTTGAAATCGCGCGGAAGATGCCATACGGACCGGAGAAACGCAAGTGGTCTTGTGACGTTAATTTTTCCGGCTCTGGACGCTGGCTTGTCGATCGACTTAAAATGACCGCGTTGTTTGCTTAAACCGACAAAAAAGAGCCGCTTATGAAGACCGTTCAATCAAAATCCAGCAAATCCGGGAAGACCGCTCCGGCCGCCCAAAGGGCGCGCGAAGAGCGCCAGAATGCGGCGTTGCGGGCGAATTTGCAAAAGCGCAAGCAACAAAGCCGTGATCGTGCGCACGGGTTAAATTCGGGGCCAAATTCGGGGCCGGATTTGGCGCCAAAAAACACACAAAATATTTCGCCGCATGGTGAGTGTGAATAGTCTTTCCCCGCCTGCCGCCGCCAAGGGGGGGAACGGCACCCTTGTCAGCCTTGCGGTTGGCCGGGGCTTGGGCTAAAAGCCCGGACAGGAAACCTGGGCGATCGTGCCTTGTCGATGTGTAAATCAGATCAAATTTGGATTTTTAATGGACCAAATCGTAATTCGGGGCGGCAACCCCCTTGTCGGCACCATCGCCATCGGCGGGGCGAAAAACGCTTCGCTGCCTTTGATGGCCGCCAGCCTGCTCACCGACGATGTGTTGCGCCTGTCCAATTTGCCGCATCTGGCCGATATTTCGACCATGGCCCATTTGTTGGGCGAAATGGGCGTCACCATTTCCATGCAGGGCGATGCCCCCAATGGCGGCCACATGGGCCGGGTGTTCGCCTTGAACGCGTCGGGGGTTGTGGAAACCACCGCACCTTATGAATTGGTGCGGCGCATGCGGGCGTCGGTTTTGGTGTTGGGGCCGTTGGTGGCCAGGCACGGTCATGCCCGGGTGTCCTTGCCCGGCGGTTGTGCGATCGGCACCCGGCCGGTTGATTTGCATCTGAAAGCCCTGGAAGCCCTTGGCGCGGACATCGCGTTGTCGGAAGGTTATGTCGAGGCCAGCGCCCCCAACGGCTTGGTGGGCGGCCATGTTTTGTTTCCCAATGTCACCGTCGGCGGCACCGAAAACATCGTGATGGCGGCGTGTTTGGCGGTTGGCGAAACGGTGATCGGCAACGCCGCGCGGGAACCTGAAGTGATCGACCTGTGCCGTTGTCTGGTCGCCATGGGGGCGAGGATCGAAGGCATCGGCACAGATACGTTGACGGTTCAAGGTGTTGAACACCTGCACGGGGCGGATTATGCGGTGGTTGCGGACCGCATTGAAATGGGCTCTTACGCGGTGGCGGCGGCGATCACCGGGGGCGACGTGGTGTTGAAGGGGGGGCGGATCGACCTGATCGAGGCGGTGGTCGATGTGATGCGCCAGGCCGGAGTTGACGTTGAAGAACTTCCCGAAAACGGGGGGGTGCGGGTTAGCCGTAAAAACGGTGTGATCAAAGGCTTTGACGTCATGACCGAACCTTATCCCGGCTTTCCCACCGATATGCAGGCGCAAATGATGGTCCTGGCGTCGGTGGCCCAAGGGGCGTCGATGATCACCGAAACCATTTTTGAAAACCGTTTCATGCATGTGCCGGAATTGGTGCGAATGGGTGCGAATATCAATGTTCATGGTCGTTCGGCGATTGTGCGGGGTGTTGAAAAATTGTCCGGTGCGCAAGTGATGGCGACCGATTTGCGGGCTTCAAGCTCGTTGGTTTTGGCGGCCTTGGTGGCGGATGGTGAAACCGTCATCAACCGGGTTTATCACTTGGACCGGGGGTATGAACGGCTGGAAGAAAAACTGGCCGCGTGTGGGGCGCAAATCGAGCGGGTGCGCGGCGCATAGGCGACCGGTCGATATCGAGAGGCGATGGACCGGATTCTCGCAAATGCGCTGGAAACGAAGCACAAAACCCTTTATAGATGCCGCCTCTGAAGGGGCACGCCCCAAAGGTGTTGGGATTTGGAGATATCGACGTGAGCGCATCTGCACAAACACCGCCCGGCGCAAGCGAACCCGGCGATAAACTGGTTTTGGCGTTGCCCAAGGGGCGCATTCTCGATGAGGTCATGCCCATCGTGCGGGCCGCCGGAATCGAGCCGGAGGCCGATTTCGACGATCCCAAATCCCGCAAGTTGGTGTTTGCCACCAACGTTGCCAACCTGGACATCATCCGCGTGCGCAGTTTCGACGTGGCCACCTTTGTCGCGTTCGGGGCCGCGCATCTTGGTGTTGCGGGGGCGGACGTGTTGATGGAATTTGACAATCCGGAAATTTATGCGCCGCTTGATTTGGCCATCGGCTATTGCCGCATGGCGGTGGCCGAGCCTCAGGCCCTGGGCGAGGATGATGACCCCAGCACGTGGTCGCATGTCCGCGTCGCCACCAAATACCCGGAAATCACCAAAAAACACTTTGCCCGTCGCGGGGTGCAGGCGGAGTGCATCAAGCTGAACGGGGCGCTGGAATTGGCTCCGGCGATGGGATTGTGTTCGCGGATTGTCGATTTGGTGTCGACCGGGGCGACCTTGAAAGCCAATGGTTTGGTCGAGGTGGAAACCATTGCCGAGATCACCTCGCGTTTGGCGGTTAATCGCACCGCATGGAAAACCCGTCCCGATGAAATGGGCGGTTGGATTGAACGCTTTCGGGAGGCCCTCAATGCCCAGGCGTCTTGACATTGGCGACGGCGACTTTGAAGCCCAATTTTGCGAGGTCCTCGGCGCCCGCCGCGAAGCCGACGTGGACGTCAACGCCACCGTCGCCGAGATCCTCAAAGACGTGGCGACGCGTGGCGACGCGGCGGTGGTCGAACACACCAATCGTTTTGACCGTCAAACCCTGACCGCCGCCGAGTTGGCGTTCAGCACCGATGATTTGGCCCGGGCCGAACAATCGATCGCGCCGGATCTGTTGCACGCCCTACACTTCGCGGCCCAACGGATCGAGGCTTTTCACGAACGCCAATTGCCCGACATGGAAGACTTTAGCGACGATGACGGGGTTCGCCTGGGCTATCGCTGGACAGCGGTATCTGCCGCCGGCCTGTACGTTCCGGGCGGTCTGGCGGCGTATCCCTCGTCGGTGTTGATGAACGCCATCCCGGCCCGGGTGGCGGGGGTGGACCGTCTGGTGATGGTGGTGCCAACCCCGGACGGGGTGATCAATCCGGTGGTCCTGGCCGCGGCCAAAATCGCCGGGGTGACGGAGGTCTACCGCATTGGCGGTGCCCAGGCCATCGGTGCGCTGGCTTACGGCACCGACACCATCCGGGCGGTCGATAAGATCGTCGGCCCCGGAAACGCCTATGTGGCGGCAGCGAAACGCCAGGTTTTTGGCACCGTCGGGATCGACATGATCGCCGGACCCAGTGAGATTTTGGTGGTCGCCGATGGGCACAACGACCCGGCGTGGATTGCCGCGGATTTGCTCAGTCAGGCGGAACACGACCGCGTTGCTCAGGCGGTGTTGATCACCGACGATAAGGCTTTTGCCGATGCCGTTGAAACGGCGGTGCAAAGCCACCTGAAGACCATGGTGCGGGCCGATATTGCACGGGCCAGTTGGACCGATTACGGGGTGGTGATCACGGTGGATGACGTGCGCCGGGACGCGGTGGCCCTGATTGACCGCTTTGCCCCCGAACACCTGGAATTGGCGCTCGACGATCCCGATACCATGTCCGAACAGGTGCGCAACGCGGGGGCGATTTTCCTCGGCCGCTATACGCCCGAAGCCATTGGCGATTATGTGGCCGGCCCCAACCACGTTTTACCGACCTCCCGCACGGCGCGGTTTTCATCCGGGCTGGGGGTCCTGGACTTTATGAAGCGGACCACCTTTGTGGGCTGTGACGCAGACAGTTTACGGGCCATCGGGCCGGCTGCGGTGAGATTGGCGGATGCCGAAGGTCTCCAGGCCCACGGTCTGTCGGTGTCGATACGTTTAAACCGGATCTGAACCCAACGCGCAGTCGCACGGCGGGGGAAACGGGGGGGGCATCATGTCCGACAACGCGCGCATTCAAGAAATCCATCTGGACGAGCAAACGGTGGTCAACCGCAGCCCGCAGGTCGTGCATGAGCGCAAAGTCGCGATCTATGATTTGCTGGAAAACAACCATTTCAGTCTGATCAATGGCCCCGAAGGCCCGTATATTTTGCGGTTGTCGATCGAAGAGAACCGCCTCGCCTTTGATGTTCGCAGCACCACGGATCAGCCGTTGAAACGGTTTGTTCTGGCTCTGACATCGTTTCGCGCCATTGTGCGAGAATATTTGATGGTTTGTGACAGCTATTATAAAGCCATTAAAACCTCTAGCCCGTCACAAATCGAAGCCATCGACATGGGCCGGCGCGGGCTGCACAACGATGGCTCGGATATTTTGCAAGAACGCTTGCAAGACAAAGTCGCGCTGGACCACAACACCGCCCGGCGGCTGTTCACCCTGGTGTGCGTTTTGCACATTCGTGCGTGAGGCCCGGTATGTCCGCTGTGGTGCCCTCCCCCGCCTTGACCAGACCGCTGCCCGGCGCGGTGCTGTTTGCGTGCACCATGAATTCCATTCGTTCGCCCATGGCGGCGGCGATCTTGCGTCATTTTCATGGCCGCGATGTGTATGTCGATTCGGTTGGCGTGCGCTCCAAAGAGGTCGACGGCTTCGCCATCGCCGTGATGGATGAAATCGGTATCGACATTTCCCACCACACCGCCAAGACCTTCGAAGACCTGGAAGACAGTTCGTTTGACCTGGTGGTGTCCCTGTCCCCCGAAGCCCAACACAAGGCCGTGGACCTGACCCGTTACATGGCGTGTGAGGTGGAATTTTGGCACACTTTCGATCCCAGTGTCGTCGAGGGTCCGCGCCTGGTGCGTCTGCAAGCGTACCGCGAGGTGCGCGATGAACTTCTGGAACGCATCAAGAGCCAGTTTCCGTTGCCGTCGGCACACGATATCTGAAAATGTTTTTCAGGGATATGTCGGAATAAACTTGACCTTTGCGGCGCAACTGTCCACTTATGGGGCCGCTTCGAGCACAGTAAATTGAGAGATTGATGGCAAAAGAAGAAGTCCTTGAATTTTCAGGTGTTGTCACTGAACTTCTGCCCAACGCGATGTTTCGTGTGGAGTTGGAAAACGGTCATGAAATCCTCGCCCATACGGCGGGAAAAATGCGCAAGCACCGCATCCGTGTTTTGGCGGGTGATAAGGTGACGGTCGAAATGACCCCGTATGACCTCAGCAAAGGTCGCATCACGTTCCGCTTTAAATAAGCTTCTGCCTGGACTGAGTCCAGGTGTTGGGCGTGGTCCGATGATGACGGAAAGGGTCCCGTTTTGAGCGGTCAAATGTCTTTAATTTTGGCCTCGGCCTCGCCCCGGCGGGTGGACCTGTTGGCGCAGATCGGGATCACGCCGGAGGGCATTTTTCCGGCCCACGTTGACGAAACCCCCTTGCCCGACGAACGTCCAATTGACATGGCGCGCCGTTTGGCCGCCGCCAAAGCCCAGGAAATTTATAACCAACACCCCGGCGCGTGCGTGATCGGGGCCGACACCGTGGTTGCGGTGGGGCGGCGGATTTTGGGCAAAGCCGCTGATCCGAACCACGCCCGATCCTTTTTACACCTGTTGTCGGGGCGCAGCCACCGGGTGATCGGCGGGCTGGCGATTTGTGCGCCGGACGGTGTGCGGGTGATCAAGGCGATCACCACCAAGGTGCATTTTAAACGCCTGAGCACGGCCGAAATTGACGGGTACATCGCCTCCGACGAATGGCGCGGCAAGGCCGGGGCCTATGCCATTCAAGGGCGCGGCGGGGCGTTTGTGAAATCCATCAATGGCTCCTACCCCAACGTGGTGGGTCTGGCCGTGCATGAACTGGCCAACCTGTTGAAGGGCATCGGCGTTCATCCCCAGGGCTTGATTTAGACCCTTTCCGGGTTTCAGGAGGATACAGTGGACACCTTAATCGTGCGGGTGCGCCCCGGACAAACCCGGATCGCCCGTGTTGACGGCCACAACCAATTGATTGATTTTGCGATTTATCGCGACCACGGCGACGTCGAGGTTGGCGATGTGATCTGGGCGCGGGTGAAGACCGTGATCCCCGCATTGGACGCGGCATTCGTCGATATCGGCACGGCGCGCGATGGCTTTTTGGCGCGCGCCGAAGCCCGTCCGCAAGCCTTTCAAGGCGGCCCGGCGCGGCGCGACCTCATTGGCGATTATGTTCGCGAAGGCGAGGCGTTATTGGTGCAGGTGGCGGCTGCGGCGCGCGCCGACAAGGGGGCCAAGCTCACCGCCCGGATCAGCGTTGCCGGAACATTTTTAGTGCTGACGCCGAACGACCCCGGGGTGCGGTTGTCCAAACGCATCCGCGAGGACGCGGAACGGGCGCGCCTGGTCGATCTGGTGGATGGGTTTTTCGCGGATGGCGAGGGCGGGGGCGTGGTGGTGCGTTCGGCGGCCCGGGGTGTGGCGGCGGCCCCGTTACAAACCGAATGGCAGTTGTTGCGGGGCCGCTGGTCCGCATGGCAGAACCAGACCCTCACCGCCACCCCGCCGGTTCAGATCAGCACCTCAAAGTCGGCACCGTTGCGCTATCTTGATGAACACGGCTTGGCAGGGGTGGCCAAGGTGGTGGTCGATCATGCCCGGACCGGCGATGACCTCGGGGATGTGTTGCAAGGGGTGGAACGCCACACGCATTGCGGCCCGGGTGATGTGTTCGAAACCTTTGGCATCGCCGATGCCGTCGCGGCACTGACGGACCGCTGCGTGGTTTTGCCCGGTGGCGGGTCGTTGATCATCGAAGAAACCGCGGCGGTGACCACCATCGACGTGAACGTCGGGGCGGCCAAAAGTTCTCGGGCCGCGGCCCGCGACGTCGCCTTGGCGACCAATTTAGAGGCCGTTTCCGCCGCCGCCCGACACATGCGGTTGCGCAATTTGGCCGGTTTGATTGTGATTGATATTCTCACCATGTCCGGCAAAGACGGCCCCGGGCGGGTGGTGGTGGCGTTGAAAGAAGCATTGGCGTCCGACCCTGCCGGGGCCCAGGTGTTGGGCACCACCCGGGGGGGGCTTTTGGAGGTAACCCGGACGCGGCGCAGACCGTCCCTCTCCAGCCAGATGTTGGGACCGTGCCCGACGTGTCACAGTGGCCGTGCGCCAACCCCGTTGACGGTCGGGTTGCAGGCTTTGGAACAGGTGCTGGCGGATGTTGCGGCGAACCCGGGGGTGATTGTAGCTCTGCACGCCGAGCGCGCAATTGTCGACGCGTTGAACAGCGATGGCGGTGCGGCGTTGGCGCAGATGAAGATCACATTGGGCCATGCCCTGGAATGCCGGGCCGACCCGGGTTTTGCCCCCGGGCAATTTCAGGTGGTGCCCATATCAGGGGGAAAACAAAATGGCGGATAACGTTTTTGACGATAATGTTGTGAGCTTGAAAGCCGCCAAAGCGGCCCAGGACAAAGCGCCAAAATGCCCGCTTTGCGCCAAGCCCACCGCACCAGAATATACGCCGTTTTGTTCCAAACGCTGCGCCGACATCGACTTGGGCCGATGGTTGGGGGACGGATACCGGATCGCCAGCCAGGATCCTGCGGACAGCGCTGAGGGTGCCGACGGGGACTTTGACGATGAGGAACTTTAGGTCATAAAAAAAAGCTGTATCCCAGTGCTGGACAGGACGCCTGGAATTGCCTATAAACCGGGCCTCACCACCGTGCACGATGGTTCGGTTTGGTGGCTTTAGCCCGGGTAGCTCAGTTGGTAGAGCAGCGGATTGAAAATCCGCGTGTCGGTGGTTCGAATCCGCCCCCGGGCACCATTATTTTCAAAGGACTAGGCCGTATATGGTCTGGTCCTTTGAGTGTTTTGGGGGCTATTATAAGTGACGAAGATGGCAGGGAGGCGATCATGGACATTGTCAGAATAATCAGCTGCAAATTTGCTTGGCTATGAACACATCAGCTTATGATCCCCGGTCTATCGCGAACCTTATGTTAGATGAGGCGGATCAGATTGGTTTTGAAATCACCAATCTTGCTCTTCAAAAACTGCTCTATTTTTGTCACGGCATGTTCTTAATTGAATCAAAGCGCCCACTGGTGAGTGGGTATTTCGAGACATGGCAATATGGACCAGTCCATCCGTCTGTGTATCAATCCTTTAAAATGGCAGGTTCGAAGCCAATTAATTTTCGCGCAACACGGCAAAACCTTATGACTGGTGCACAAGTTGGGATTTCTCCACCAACTGATACAGATGTTATTCAAATCGTGAAGCGGATAATGTCTTCATATGGCAGACTTACGCCTGGCCGACTCGTTGAGGTGTCCCATGCGAAGGATGCTCCCTGGCATTATGTCGTGAACAATGGTAGAACATCGGAAGCATTTGGGAATCGGATTCCCGATGATATTATTATGGACCGCGATTACGGTGGATTACGGTGACAGTTTACTTTACTCAGAAAAATAAAGAGGTGACGCAATATTTATTAATTTGTGAAAATGCGCGCGGTGGGGGACACGATCCGATCTTTCCAAGGGAGGGTGTCAGATTAACTGTGTAAGCGGCCATGTTATAAACTCCACAGAAGGAGGACGACAACATGGCTATCAAGCAAGAACTTATCGACGAACTTTTATCTGACTACAAGAATCCAGAAGACCT